>Ga0308160_10008260_pt1 | contig 10176 bp, 12 predicted proteins | sample PhyFR1_FD_201036 | JGI IMG/M metagenome (GOLD analysis project Ga0308160, IMG submission 201036) | Phyllosphere microbial communities from UC Gill Tract Community Farm, Albany, California, United States - DLSLF.R1 | ecosystem: Host-associated > Plants > Phyllosphere > Unclassified | place: USA...
AGTAGCCTAATATTATGCAAAGGTAACTAAAAATAATGGTTTTTGAAAGACTCAAAGGACTTATCAATGACTAACTGATCGTTTTGGAAGCGAAAGTTGATTAAATGCGTGATGCACAGTAGCTCAATATTTTTGGTCACAAACAATAATTGCAACTTACCAGACACAAGGTTTCTATATCATTCCATCGTCTTTGCAAGGTGTTTGCTTCGCTTCCAACCGAAGCAACCCCCTAGCAACCATAAGGCAACTACGAAGCAAACACCTGGCAACCTATAGCACAATTTGTCCGTGTATATGCCATAGAAGTCATATACCGAAAGCCTGAGTTTCCGGGATTAGTTAAATGGAATCAGTTCTTGTAAAATACTTTGGAGATGTTGGTTCTGATGCCAATATTTACGGGGACCGCCTGATAGGTTTGGCCTGCTAATTTATTTAAAGCTTGCGTGTAGGTTCCTTCAGCAAAAATCAGGACGTTCCCAAAGCTGTAGTCGCCACCTATTCCGCCTTCCAATAAAATGATACTGTTTAGCTCATTGCGCATGGTAATGGCTGAACCCTGGAGTGCGCTTATTTTTGGTAATAAAATAAAACCGCCACCTGTACCTGCCACGCCATAAAATGCAAACCGGTTAATGGCTTTTCGATAACCTAAATCCAGACTTAGCAGGTAGGTAGTAGATCGCCCGTTCAAGATTCTGTTCTCTAAACCAGTCTTTGTTAACTGGTCATAGCTATATGCATTTAAGCCGAGTCTGGGATAAACAAAGAACTGGCTCTTGGCCAGAAAAACCATACCGCCTAAACTGGTTGAAAACTTTGGTTTCAAATAAGACTTGGTCTCCGCAATAGGAACTGAAAAACCGAATCCACTGCGAAAATAGACTTTGTCAATTCTGGGTGTTTGATTTTGCGCAGGGGAGCGCATCGCCGCAAAAAAAATCACTAAGAAAATCAAGATGGATTTCCATTTCTTTAAAGCATTATTCATATTGGCTTATCTGGTCCAGGCTACTAAGTTACCGTTAAAATGCCTCAGGTTAAAATCATAGCAAAAACCTGTTCGAAATTTAATTTTGCATTTTTAAGTCCAAAATTAAGTTTTGTGTATGTATGTAAGTATTTATAAACGTGATAGTTGAATTAATTTAATTAAACTATTGTTTTATGTGGTGTATTATGCACCTCGTAAAATTGATTAAAAAACAAAACAAAATTCTGTTATACGGTATAATATACTGTAAACTAATTAGTTGAGTGGATTATAGTTTAGTACTGTTGCCTGTCGTAGGCTTGTTTAAAGTCGCTCCGCATGGATTCAAACCTTTCAATCACAGTAGCAATAAACTGCTCGTCTATGATTTGAAAAATCTCATTTACACCACCTCCACTTAGGTCCAGTTCAGAGAGTTTATAGCTCTGCTCTAAGCTGCCCTGCTCAAATTTGATGATGTACTTCTGGTTCATATTGAAGATGCTGATTTTGCATTCCGGATGTGGTAATTCTGCTATTATTCTCATAATTTTTTGGGTAAATCCCAAATCTAATAAATTATCTGATTTTAGTCTGGAGCGCTTTATTCAGCAATCCTGAATCACTAAGTTTGTATCTTAATTTAAACTTATGGCAGAAGATCTTAAAATCATAACCAATGCAGATAAAGCGGAACAGTATAAATCATTAGTTCCCCAGATAAAAGCATTAATTACCGGTGAAGATGACCTGATTGCCAACCTGGGTAATGTTGCTGCAGCACTAAAAGAACAATTCAAATGGCTTTGGGTAGGTTTTTACCTGGTAAAAGATGATCAGCTGGTATTGGGTCCATTTCAGGGGCCGGTTGCCTGTACCAGAATCCATAAAGGTAAAGGTGTTTGTGGCACGAGCTGGGAAAAAGCGGAAACTGTTATTGTTCCCGACGTAGAAGAATTTCCCGGACACATTGCCTGTAGCTCATCGTCACGCTCTGAAATTGTGCTTCCACTGATATCCAACGGAAAAGTAGTAGGTGTGTTAGATGTTGATTCTGAATTGCTTGATCAATTTGACGAAACTGATGCTAAATATCTTGCGGAGATAGTTGGATTATTATATGCATAAACTCCCGTATTCTTTTTATTTAAATCCGGATGTTAATGCCCTTGCGACCCAGCTGCTGGGTAAACAGCTATTTACTATGGTAGATGGCGTGTTGACAGGGGGGACCATCGTTGAAACGGAAGCCTATATGGGTGTGGAAGATAAGGCTTCGCATGCTTATGGCGGCCGACTTACGGAAAGAACCAAAACCATGTATCTTGATGGCGGCGTTAGCTATGTCTATTTGTGTTATGGTATTCACCACTTGTTTAATGTAGTTACGGCTTCTTTAAATACGCCGCATGCAGTTTTAATAAGAGGGATTGAACCCACAGTAGGCATTGAAACGATGCTGGAAAGAAGGAAAATGGCCGTTTTTAAACCAAACATTACTGCGGGGCCTGGTGCTTTATCAAAAGCATTGGCTATAGATCGGCGCTTGAATGGAAAAGACTTAACCGGTGATGAAGTCTGGATAGAAGATGCAAAGATCAGCTTTTCTCCAGATCAGATTGCGGCTGCTCCCCGTATTGGTGTTGCCTATGCTGCAGACCATGCCTTGTTACCCTGGAGGTATTACGTAAAGGGCAATAAATTTGTCAGTAAACCCAATAGTTAAAACAAATTCTTTTTTCCTGCTGTTGAAAGGAAGATAAAGCAATCTACAGCATTATGGAAAACGAGAAAAATATAAAAGTACTTAAGGAGAAAATAGAAGAAATTCGGATTTGCATGCTTACCACGTTAGATGCGGAGGGCCGATTCTCCAGTCGTCCAATGGGTACCGCCCATGTGGAAGATGATGGTAGCATCTGGTTCTTCAGCAATGAGTATTCATTGAAGTCAAAGGAAATCTCCCGTGATAATGAAGTTTCGCTTGGTTATAGTGATCCGTCTAAAAATTCATATTTATATGTTAATGGCAAGGCCGAACTTGTAGATGACCTGGAACGCAAGAAAGCATATTTCGTAGCGCCGGTTAAAGTCTGGTTTCCGGATGGGGTTGATGATCCTGAATTAATTTTGATCAAAGTTACACCAACTTTCGCGGAGTATTGGGATAGCAGTTCCTCAAAAATGGTCGTCGCTTTCAATATGTTGAAGGCAATTGTTACCGGCGAAAAGGGCAGTGTTGGAGATCATGAAGAATTGCGGTTTTAAGGCTATTTGTGATTATTACTAAACGGTATGTAAAGGCAGGTAAATAATTTATCTGCCTTTTTTGTTGATATTTGAAGATGAATAAAAATACGCTTGATTATGCCAGAATGCTTGACGCGACTGATTCATTAGCTGCGTTTCGCCAGGAATTCATATTTCCAAAACAGAATGGCGAGCCATTTATTTACTTGTGCGGTAATTCTTTAGGACTACAACCTAAACAAACACAAGAAGTCGTGTTGAAGCAATTATCTAACTGGGGGAATCTTGGGGTGGAAGGCTGGTTTGAAGGCGAAGAGCCCTGGATGTTTTATCATAAAGCTTTGAAACAATTGATGGCGCCTATAGTTGGCGCTAAAGAAACTGAGGTTTGTCCGATGAATACCCTGACGGTAAATCTACACTTGCTAATGGTCAGTTTTTACAGGCCAAAACCAGGAAAATTTAAAATCATCATGGAAGCAGGTGCTTTTCCATCCGACCAATATGCAGTAGAGAGCCAGGTGCTTTTTCATGGTTACGATCCGAAGGAGGCTATTATCGAGATTGCTCCAAGGACGGGAGAATATACTTTACGTACGGAAGATATAATTTCAACCATAAATCAACACGCTGAGGAATTGGCATTGGTGCTTTTTAGTGGCATCAATTACTTCACTGGGCAGTGGTTTGATATGGAAGCAATTACCAAGGCTGGACATGCAGCTGCTGCCTTGGTAGGCTTTGACTTAGCCCATGCTGCTGGAAATGTGCCTTTGAGTTTGCATGATTGGGAGGTAGATTTTGCCTGTTGGTGTTCCTATAAATATCAAAATGGCGGTCCGGGCGGCATAAGCGGCATATTTGTCCATGAAAAACATTTTGAAGATCAATCCCTTAATCGGTTCGCTGGATGGTGGGGATATGCAGAAAACAATCGATTCCTGATGGAAAAAGGATTTAAGCCAGCGGCGGGCGCTGATGGCTGGCAAGTTAGTTGTACGCAGGTAATCCCGATGGCTATGTATTATCCGGCCTTGCAGTTATTTGAAAAAGCAGGCTTCATGGAATCGCTAAGGACCAAAAGTATTTCTTTAACTAACTACCTGATATACCTTATAAATGAAGTGAATGATGAACTTGGCAAGGATCAATTTCATATTATTACACCGATGAAGGAGACCGAAAGAGGTGCACAAGTTTCCATCATCGCTAATCAGCATGCCAGGGAGATTTTCGATGCCCTGGTGGAAAATAATGTACTTGGCGACTGGCGTGAGCCAAATGTAATCCGGTTAAGTCCGGTGCCACTTTATAATACCTACGAAGACGTCTACCAGACCGGTCAACACTTGCTGCAGATTACAAAATCACTGATGAATGATTAAAATTGCCTATTGTGATCTATTTGCTCATCCGTTGCCAGAGGGACACCGGTTTCCGATGCTTAAGTATGAATTGATCCCGATGCAATTATTACATACTGGGTTAATCAGCAAATCAAACTTATTCTGCCCGGAGCCAGTTTCTGAAGAAGTAGTGAAGTTAACGCACGACTTAAATTATTGGATAAGTCTGCGGGATCTAACGCTTGGCTATCAGGAGCAGCGACGAATCGGTTTCCCATTAACCGCCCAGTTGGTGGAGCGGGAGTTACGCATTGCACAGGGTACAATTGATGGTGCCCGATTTGCCATGAAACATGGAATTGCCTTTAATGTTGCTGGTGGGACACATCATGCAGGCAGTAATTGGGGTGAAGGTTTTTGTTTGCTAAATGATCAAGCTATTGCAGCTAACTACTTATTGAAAAGCAAATTAGCAGATCGTATATTAATTGTTGATTTAGATGTACATCAGGGAAACGGTACCGCAGAAATTTTCGCTAATGTGCCTAATGTGTTTACATTTTCCATGCATGGCGATAAGAACTTTCCCTTTCGTAAGGAGAAATCTGACCTGGATCTTCCTTTGCCAAATGAGATGGAAGGCGATGCTTACTTAAGTCTGTTAAATGAAAAATTGCCAGCTGTAATAAAAAGTTTTCAGCCAGAGTTTGTGTTCTATCTTGCTGGTGTTGACGTATTAGCAACAGATAAACTCGGCAAATTAAAGCTCTCAAAATCAGCGGCTGCTATGCGTGATCAAATCGTTTTCAACAACTGTAAGGCCAACAATCTTCCTGTACAGGTTAGTATGGGCGGTGGCTATTCGACAGAAATTAAAGATATTGTTGACGCACATTGTAACACTTTTAAGGCAGGATTTGATATTTTTGAGGAATTATGAAGATCGTTATTGCGGAGAAGCCATCTGTAGCAAGAGAACTGGCCAAGGTGTTTGGCGCTACAACCAAAAAGGATGGGTACATTGAAGGGAAAGGATATTCATTTACCTGGGCTTTTGGCCATCTTTTACAATTAGCACCACCCCAGGACTATGGTTTCATTGGCTGGCGAAGGCAACATCTACCCATGTTACCTCAAAAATTTAAACTGTCTGTCCGGAAAATAAAAACCAAGGATGGGCTGATTGAAGATCCTTCGGTAAGAAAACAGCTGGATATCATTAAAAAACTATTCGATGAAGCAACGGAAATCATTGTTGCAACCGATGCCGGGCGTGAAGGCGAGTTGATTTTCCGGTACATATATTATTATCTGAAGTGCAAAAAGCCATTTAAAAGGCTATGGATATCATCACAAACTGATGAAGCCATTAAAGAAGGTTTCAGAAACCTGAAACCAGGTACCGATTACGATACTTTATTTAATTCTGCCCACTGCAGATCAGAATCTGATTGGCTCGTTGGTATGAATGCGACTCAGGCATTGAGCATTGCTGCCGGAAATAGAACCGTGTTATCATTGGGCCGTGTACAAACACCTACACTTGCGATGATTTGTTCCCGGTATATTGAAACCAAGAACTTTGTGCCTAAGTTATTTTACCAGTTAAGCATTGTGGTTGATAAAGACGGCCAACAGTTTAAAGCATTGTCGGTTGCTAATTTCGATAAAAAGGAGGATGCACAGGTACTATTTGACCGTATAGAGGACGTTAAAGGTGGATTTCCGCTGGGTGCCTTAATTAAGGATGTAGAATCTAAACCGCGTAAAGAACCACCTCCGCTGTTGCATGATTTGAGTAGTATACAACAGGAAGCCAATAAAAAGAAGGGTTTTACGGCCGACCAGACTTTAAGTCTGCTACAGAGTTTATATGAAGGGAAATTGATCTCTTATCCTCGTACAGGGAGCAGGTATATCGGTGATGATGTGTTTGCGGGAATTCCGAAACTGATAGACCAACTTAAAGGACATCCTGATTTTGGTAAAAGCGCTGAGTTTCTTTCTACGGTTCCATTGAACAAACGCAGTGTAAATGCCAAGAAAGTTACCGATCACCATGCGATTTTACCAACTGGTGAGGTTCCTTACCACTTAAGCAGCGATAAACAAGCTGTTTATGACATGATAGTAGGACGGATGCTGGAGGCCTTTCATAAAGAATGTATCAAGGAGCTGACAAAAATAACCATTGAATCGGGTTCCGAGTTTATTGCAAATGGTACGGTGATCAGATCAGCCGGCTGGCGCTCGGTGTTAAATGATCCGGAAGAGGATAATAAAAATGAGGAAAGTCTTTCCCTGCCTAAAGTGAAAAAGGGCGAAAATTTGCCCATTTTAGATAAGGCTTTGGTTGAAAAGCAAACAAAACCTAAACCACTATACAATGAAGCTTCGCTACTGAAAGCATTAGAAACATCAGGCAAAGAGATTGAAGATGAAGAATTGAGGTATGCGATGAAAGATAGCGGTTTGGGTACCCCGGCTACCCGTGCCTCCATCATTGAAACCTTAATTACGCGGGACTACATCAAACGGGAAAAACGGAATTTGCTTCCAACTGACAAAGGCTTAGCGGTTTATAATGTGGTGAAGGATCAGATTATTGCACAGGCAGAATTAACTGGACAATGGGAAAAGCGCCTGGAAGAAATACGTTCCGGTGCATCAGTTTCTGCATTTAAAGAAGAGATAACGGCTTATACCAGGACCATTACACAGGAATTACTGAGTAGTGGCGTGTCTATTGCGGAAAAAGCAGCGGTATAATTTAAACCTTAATGGTACCGTTTTTGTAACCTTCCTGGAGTTTAAATAAACTTCAATGGAAATACTTAAGCGGGTAATGATTGCGGACGATGACCCGGGGATATTAGATGCGGTGCAATTAATGCTCGAGTTTGCAGGTTATGAAGTCAGTACAACATTTAATGGCGCTACACTTCTTGATATGAAAGATAATTTGCCCGACCTGATTTTACTGGACATCTGGATGTCTGGCACAGATGGTAGAGATGTTTGTAAGGCCTTAAAAAATAAAACGTTAACTAAAGATTTGCCCATCATTATGATATCTGCAAGTACCGAATTGGAAAAATCTGCTAAAGATGCGGGGGCTGATGATTTTTTAGAAAAACCTTTTGATATGGATGCGTTGTTTTCAAAGATTGAATTTCACTTAAATGCGCAGCTTAAACGCGTTGGATAAACAATTGGATTGCTTCTCTGTTAATAATTGAAAGACCAATTATTATAATTTATGAAAACAGACTTCATCGAAATTTTTCAAACCATACGTGCCGAATTACAGCCATATGCTGCGCTTGGATTCAACAACCGGAATAACACCGAACAGACCTATGATTTATGGTCGGAAAAAAATATAAAAGAGGAGGGCATCACGGAACGCTTCTTCGCAAGTGTATCGATTGAATCTGATCATGTATGCTTTCGATATTCAAATTTGGAAGGGGATACCGAACTTCAGGAAAAAATAACGAAACTTGACGATGTACTTAAGTTGAAAATTGATACGGAGCTTTCGGCAACCTATAAAGTATTTAAAGAAAAAATGTGGGTATAAAGAATAGTTGGTGTAGAGATCTGCTCGAATCGTTAAATAATAGCGGGATAGCATGTGAAATTACACCACATCCAAAATTAATATTAATAAATGCAGTTGATTTTAAAGTAACCATCAACTGCATTTCTTTGTTTAATGACCTTGATCCAGTAGAATTGCTGGCAATCCAAAGTACGTATGCTGGCGAAGGCCGAATGCTGGTGCAAATGTGGGAAGATGTCTGGCTATCTAAAAGAAGGCAGGTACTGAGCCGCATAAAGTCGCTGGCCGGAAAGAACATTCGATTACATGGCAGAAAGACGGAGCTGGTGCAGTTGACTAAACCGAATGCGGATGCGTTTTTAATGGAGCACCATTTGCAGGGCCCGGTACTTGCCAGGCATAAATTTGGTTTGCTTAATGGCACGGAGCTGGTAGCAGTGGCCACTTTTAGCGGAACCAGGGTAATGAAGCACAAAGGGGATGATTACCGGTCTGCCGAACTCATCAGATTTGCATCAAAAGCTGGTTATACGATTACTGGTGGTCTTTCTAAAATAATTAAACATTTCATAGCTCAAGTTAAGACCAACGACGTTATGAGTTATGCCGACCGTGACTGGTCTACCGGGAAAGGTTACGAATCTGCAGGATTCACTTTTGAAGGTTCTGTGCCACCGACGGAAATATGGCTGGACCTGCTTACCAATAAGCGCTACTTTAGCCACAGGCTCCCTGCACTTAGCGACGAACATGCGCTAACTGGGAATGCCGCACATCAAAAGCGATTTCTGAAAATTTTCAATACAGGTAATCTTAAATACATCTTATACTTGTAGGATGTCTGAAGGTAACATCAAAATAAATCCACTTACCATCATATTGGGCCCCACAGCATCTGGCAAAACCCGGCTTGCAGTATCTATAGCTCAAAAACTGGGTACGGAAATCATCAGTGCAGACAGCAGGCAGATTTTTAGGGGTATGGACATTGGTACGGGTAAAGATTTAGCAGCCTATGAAATCAATGGACAAAAAATACCGTATCATTTGATTGATATAAAAGATGCAGGCCAGCGATATCATGTCAGCGAATTCAAAACTGATTTTTACAGTGCATTTGATAAAATAAGTGCAAAGCACGTCATTCCAATACTTTGTGGTGGAACCGGTATGTATGTTAACAGCATTTTACAGAACCACGCATTTACGGAGATACCGGTAAATGAGCACTTGAGAGCCGAACTTAATGGTCTGCCTATAGAAGATTTAAAGCAAAAACTAACAGGCTTTCCTGTTGAACATACCATGCATGCTGACCAATCTACCGTTAAACGCCTGATTCGTGCGATTGAGGTTGCGACCTATTTACAAAATAACGAGTTGAACGATATAGATCGTGCAAAAATTAACCCATTTGTGATAGGTTTAAAAGACGAAGTGGCAATTAGAAGGCGAAAAATTGAACAGCGGTTAATGCAGCGGCTTGATGATGGCATGATTGAAGAGGTACGGAACTTGCTGGATGCAGGCGTTCCAGCAGAAATCCTGACTTTTTATGGGTTAGAATATAAACTGGTTGTTTCATATTTGGAACAACAAATCGATTACCTACAGTTGAAAACTCAACTTTTTAATTCGATCTGTCAATATGCAAAAAGGCAAATGACGTTTTTCCGAAAGATGGAGAAGGATGGTGTTAATATACATTGGTATCAGGCAGATATGGATTTTGAAAATCTATCTGGAACTGTACTAAGCGACATTGAACGCCATTTCTTAGTCAGCTAAAGCAGTACTTTAGGTCGTGTTTTGGCCTGCAATGGCATAGCTTTTGATTAACTGCATTTGTCAAGCAACAATAAGTTTGATGCATTTTAATTAAACGAAATCAATTTAGAAATGAAAAAATTTACTAAAATTTTAGCTTCTGCAGCAGCTGTAGTTGCTTTATTCTTCAGTACAAATGCGAATGCGCAAACTCCAAACTTCGGTATTGGTGTAAATGTTGGCGCGCCAACCAATAATGATTATTTCAATTT
>Ga0308160_10008261_pt1 | contig 10175 bp, 9 predicted proteins | sample PhyFR1_FD_201036 | JGI IMG/M metagenome (GOLD analysis project Ga0308160, IMG submission 201036) | Phyllosphere microbial communities from UC Gill Tract Community Farm, Albany, California, United States - DLSLF.R1 | ecosystem: Host-associated > Plants > Phyllosphere > Unclassified | place: USA...
GCCAGCGGAAATTCGAAGAGGCTTTGCCTTCTTGCCATTGACAACCACGATACCCGATTCCTTCGTCTACGCATTTGAAGATAGTCGACCTTCGGAATACGAGGGTTTGAGCAAGTTGATCACGACCATCGTCTCGGATATTCAGCATTTGGCCAACAGTGAACCATTTGTTGGAAAGACGGATACGACGCCGCGAACCATCGACCGGATCATTGCTGCGTTCGCCCATCGATTCACTCATATTTGTCATGAGGAAGATTGGACACGCAAGATGTCGGGTGTCGCCGGTCTACGAGGTCTATTGATCGATGGGGAGCCATTGCGTCGATGGGTCATCGAGCTCGAGATCGACGTCGTCAGAGCGCTGTTGTACTGTTTGCGAGACTCGCCCAAGGAATCGCCTCAATCATCCGAAGGTGTCATCGAGATGGTCAAGCACTTCATCCGCACTTGTCAATCTCAAGAAGACGGACGGCATTCCAAGCAACAACGTTTGATGGACACTTTGGTTTCCGAGCTCAACTCCCCAAGCAAATTGGCCCGAGACTCGACTCATGAGTTCATCGTTCTCTTGGCCGAGGTTAACGAAATGGGTATCTCGGAACTGGTCGGAGCCACAGCTAAAGCCAAACTTCTCGATGGACCCGCTGGGCCGATTTTCAACAAACCACTACGAGCTCTACCCTTCCCGCTGCAAGTTGGTGTCATTGATGCCGTCACTTGGTTGGTAGAGCTCAAGCCACCGGTTGTCGACTTTTCAGACGAGTTTATCCGTCTGTTCCACGAGGTATTGGCATTGGCGGATGTCGATGATCATGCTTTGATCGGCAAACCTGGATTGTTGAAAAATGAGCAGTGGCTCAAGACACTTCGGGTCAGTTGTATTCGATTGTTGCGGTCTTCGATGGCGACTCCCGATTTCCAGGACAAGCCTAATCTGGCTCAATTACGTCCAAGGCAAGTTGACTTTAGATCGTACAATGCTTTCACTGACAGTCAGGGTGATCCAGGTGTACTTTAAGCATGTGTACTCGCCCGAAGCCGAAATCGTACAAGTCTCGTTCGAAGGACTCAAAGACGTACTTGATCAACAATCGAAGCTTCCCAAGGAGGTCCTACAGACCGGTCTACGACCTATCCTCGTCAATTTGGCCGATGCCAAGCGCCTCAGCGTCTCTGGATTGGACGGACTGGCCAAATTCCTCGAACTGCTCAACAACTATTTCAAGGTCGAAATCGGTATCAAGCTTCTCGACCATTTCGCCAGTCTTGGTGATGAACAGACGTTGGCCAGAGCCGCTCAAGCCCCACTGGAGGACAATCCCGATATCCTGCGTATGGCTCGGCTAGTCAACATCTTCCGCCTATTGCCTTCATCTGCCAGTCAATTCTTGGTCAAGCTCGTTGGACATGTAGTGGAAGCCGAAGCCCGATTACATCAGACGGCCCCGGGACCTTTCACCGAGGTTCTGGCTAAGTATCTCGACAGGTATCACGAGGAAGCCTGCAACAACTTGTTTGAGAACGTCAGGAATCCACGGTATATCTGGACATACCGAAACGTCATTTCATCAGGGCATGCCCCGCACCTAGTCGAAACGCTGTCAAATCGCGCCGAAGAGATTGTTCAGATATGCTTTGCCGACGAGCATAATGTCGAGCTCGTCATGCCTGGCCTGTACATCATTCGAGAATTGGTCCGCATCGATCCAACTTGGCTGAACGCCCGCCAAGAATTCCTGACCCCAATCGTCAATGTCTGGCGAGCGATCCTTGCGAAATCTCGACATACCAAAGACGACATGTCGGATGCATACTATTCGCAAATGCCCGCACTGATTCTCGAGCTGTTTACCGCGTTCCTCGGTCAACAACGACTCCCCGCATTGCTATCTCATGTGGTCGAGGCGTTCGAAATCCGAAGTCCGTTCGAAAGGTCGGCAGTCGCTTTTTTCCTCTACCAGCAAGTCGCCCTACAAGAGTCGGTCGAGTATCGAAGAGAGTTGATCGAGTATTTCCTTGCTCTCTACGAAGATAAGGATGTATCTTGGGCGTTCAAGACCAATTCCCTTCGACTCCTTATCAACCCTACTCTACGCTTGTACTTTGCCGACCCGGCAAACGACGGATCACTTGTTTCGTCGGCATTCATCCAGAGGGTCAATGATTCAATGTGGAAACCACTCGCTGTCCCCGCTGCCGCCAAGGAGCGTGAAGACTCGCTCTTGATCGAAGTCTTCTCCCTGACTACCCTTTTGATTCAACACGTTCATACCAAGGTCGACCAATCGCGCAAGGAAGTCTTCAAATTCGCTTGGATGGGTATCAACCTTCTGGAACCTACCGTCAAGCTCACCGCCTATGTCCTCACTGCTACTTTCATGTCGACTTTCGAGACACCGGCAAAATTCATCAAGCTATGTTGGATCGGACTTTTGAGATTGAAGGAGAGCGAGACGCGTGCCTTGTACCGGGAGGCACTGAGGGTTTTGGCCAACACGGTCAACAAGTTTGATACTCCGGCACTTGGCGTCATTCCTGAATGGGCGCAACGAGTACGCGGCATCCTCATCGAAGAGGGCCAAACAACCAATCAGCTCGTCACGGTTTGCGAACTGCTCGTCAACCATCCAGACCTATTCTACGAATACCGAGAACTATACGTTCCTCACATTGCCAACTCGCTCAACAAGTTGGCTTTCCTCCAGAATGCCACGCCGGAACTGAAGAAGCTTTCGGTAGACGCCGTCGACTTGATCTACCGATGGGAACGACGACGAGTCGCATCTATAGAATCGATGGATATCGATGGTGGCTCAGGCCGGAAGCGCGGTTCAGACGGGAACGAGCAGGGTACGAGTAAACGACAAAGGATCGATGGAGCTGGAACGGCTGTGTCTGCAAGCAGTGGCGGAGGATGGGGCATTCCGGCCCAAGTAAGGGAATCGCTCTCTGCCCATCTGCTTCGATTGGTCTCGTCTTCGCCCGAGCCCGTCTCGAAGGGTGGATTGACACTGAGGGCTCTTCAGCTCTTCAAAGAGATCCTTGGACCGAAAGGCTTCCATAATGTCAACGTCAAGCTGGCCTTCTTCCAGCGCACCATGGCCCAGGTGAGCTCAGAAGTACTAGCAGGGGATTCGCGCTAACACGTACAGGAAATCAAGGACGATGTCTTCCAGGTTGTCGCCAACTCTGCCGAGGTCATTGCCGCCATCGCTGCCAGCAAGGATCAACATTGGGTCCGCTCGAACCTAACGACTCTCAGCAAGCTCCTCGAAAAGGTTTGGGTATCTGAAGAGACGAGCCTTCACGAAATCGTCGAGCCTTTGACGGCTTCCATGTTCAAGGAGCTTCCGGAAGATGATTCGATGGACGTCGATGGGGATGGCAAACACCTCTTCAAATTTGTTCGAGATGCCGTTACCGAGGGTCTACATACTGGCCAAAGATCAAGTTCCGCCTTGCCAGGAACGCTCTTCCTAGTCCGACATTGGCTCACGGCTCAACCTCATCAGCTCCAGAATGAAATGATTAGCAGCGGGCTCATCAAGGTATTGGTCAATTTGGTCAAGGTACACACGACCGCTTCGGCAAATACCAACCAACCCGACTACGCACATCGCTTCATCATTTCCATTCTCGACATTGTACGTGATCGAGTCGGGGATCTCCGCGACCTTCGACGTCACCTCAACAGTGCTCTCAGTGGACTTATCGAGAGGACCACGAATCTCACGCTCTGTCGGTACCTGCTTGACCTTTTGCGACAATGGGTCCTTAGAGATGCCGATCCGACAGCGCAGGGTAAAGAGAAATCATCCCTCTTGCGAACCATGTCGGTCTTTGAACAACGAGGTGACGACGAACTGTTTGAAAAGTACCTGGATCTCATTTACGACATCTACGAAGAACCGTCATTGCGAGGAACTGACATTACGCATAAGCTCGAACCCTGTTTCCTCCTCGGTGCCAAGTCGAAATCGCCAACACAGCGAGCACGTTTCCTCAACAAGCTCGAGCAGAGTCTCCCATTATCACTGGATGGTCGATTACAACACCTCTATTCGTTACAGAACTGGGATTGTATCAGCGAGTCGTACTGGATACCTCAAATTCTCAGCATGATCATGGCTCTTTCGGACGAACGGGAATCGTTGCTCAAGCAGCCACTCGCCTCTGTTCTTGGCGACGACGGCAATATCGATAGTTTCGCCCGAGATGCCACGGTGGCAGACATCGTCGGACCTGCTCGAAGTCTGATTCACGATGATCAAGAACTCGCTCATCGCCTATGGGTCGCCATCTTCCCTCATTGTTGGTCAACATTGTCTCGAACTCAGCAAAACGCCTTTTCGCCCTATGTTCTCAAGCTCTTGTCGAAAGAGTACCACCGCAAGCAAATCGAGATGCGACCGAATGTCATTCAAACCTTCTTGGCTGGATTACTCCCATGCAGTCCGCCGGTGGCTCTTCCGCCATTGTTGATCAAATGGCTCGCCAAAACGTTTAATGCTTGGTACACTGGATTCGAACTTCTTCACAAGTTGTCTGAAGTGTACAAATCGGACGACATGCTTCGTGATAGCTGCTCGACCGCTCTTGCCGAGCTGTATAGCGATTTGTGCGAAGACGACATGTTTTACGGTCTTACCCGAACTCGATGCGTTTTCCCCGAGACAACGGCAGGTCTGGCATACGAGCAGAATGGCATGTGGCCTAAAGCGATCGAAATGTACGAACAAGCCCAGGTCAAAGCTCGAAACGGTCTACTACCGTTCAGCGAGGAAGAGTACTGTTTGTGGGAAAATCATTGGATCACCTCGGCGCAGAAGCTGCAACACTGGGATGCTCTTACCGAAGTCGCTCGACAAGACAACGATTCCGACTTGCTCCTCGAGGCGGCATGGCGATTATCCGACTGGGGATCTACAGACCGGGAATCCATCGAGACCAACTTGAACCGAATCGTTGATGTCCCCACTCCACGACGCAAGACATTCGAGGCGTTCTTGTGCTTGCTCAAAGCACACACTGTTCGAGAACCCCCCAACGACTTTGTCCGTGTGCTCGACGAGGCCCAACAGGTATCTTTGCGCAAGTGGGCTAGTCTACCGACGAATCACCTCACCGCCGCCCATCTACCGCTTTTGCAAATGTTCCAGCAATGTGTGGAACTGACGGAAGCTGCACAAGTATTCGACAGTTTGCAAATGACCAATCAAGGCAATCTGGAGCTACGAGCCAATAACGATCTCAAGCAGACTTTCACGACCTGGCGAGATCGATTGCCCAACTTTTACGATGATATTGGTGTCTGGTCCGATTTGCTCGCCTGGCGACAACACGTCTTTACCGCAGTCACCAAGGTGTATGTTCCTCTTATCCCGCAAGGCGAAAACTCGACGTTTGGCTACAGGGGTTATCACGAACAAGCTTGGATGATCAACCGATTCGGAGAAGTCGCCCGTCGACATGGCTTGCTCGATGTCTGCTCTATCGCCCTCAACAAGATTTACTCGTTGCCAAATATCGAAATCTCGGAAGCTTTCCTGAAACTTCGTGAACAAGCCCTTTGCTTTTTCCAAAAGCCAGAGAAGTTCACCGAAGGTCTCGACAGTATCAGCACTACCAATCTCATGTACTTTACGTCGGGCCAAAAGGCGGAATTCCTCACGCTAAAGGGAATGTTCATATCGAGGTTGGGCCAGAATGAAGAGGCCAATGCCGAGTTCGCACATGCTATTCAGATGGACATGAGTTTACCGAAAGCATGGGCCGAATGGGGACGATTCAACGACAAGCTGTATCGTGATCGAGCGGAAGCTGTCCCACCGATGCCCGAACCCGAACCTGGTCAACCACGAATCACCGAAGAACACTGGGCAGCCAAGTATATCCGAGATCGAGCCGTACTCGCCTCTAGCGCTGTCTCGTGCTACCTCCAAGCATCCGGGTTATACAACAATCACAAATGTCGAGGTCTGCTTCTACGTGTGCTATGGCTCCTCGGCCTCGATGATAGCCAGTCGACCATTGCGAGGGGTTTCGAAAATTATAAAGGAGATTTGGTCATTTGGTACTGGATCACTCTTATTCCCCAACTCTTGCTTTCTCTATCGCATAGAGAAGCGAAGTTGGCCAGGACGGTCTTGATGAGAATGGCAAAGATGTTCCCTCAGGTAAGTCTCGGATGTGATCAAAGGCGAAGCAATTTGCTGATCGCCATTAGGCACTTTTCTTCCATCTGCGTGTCAGTCGGGAAGAGTGGGGAGGAAACAAGCGTTCTGTCGCTCAGGTTCGAGCTTTGGCAGCTCGAAAAGCCGCAGAAGCACAAGCCGCGCGAGCCGCCCAACTCCAAGCCGAGGCCGCCGGAAGTACACCCTCAAAGAACGGTTCCAACGGTGATGGTGATGTCGAGATGAAGGAAGCCAAGACCGAACCTACTGGCAACAGCGTCAACAATGGATCTCAGAATGGTAGTGTACCCCCGTCATCAGCTGCTATGCCGCCGGCTGCTCCACGAGTGCCGTCGGACATGGTCGACGAGATCATCAACATGCTCAAGACGGCTTTCCCGCTTTTGGCCTTGATGATGGAGAAGATGGTGGACCACATTTCGATCAGAGCAAAGCCAAATTCTGAAGAAGACATCTATAGGTTCTTTGCTGCTTTGCTGAACGATGCCATGCTGGTGAGTCTAGCGAGGTTGTATTGAGCGATGCTTACGATTCTAGCAATGGTGTGGCAAGACTATCGTACCTTTGGATGACGGTGAATTGATGCCCGGTACCAGAGAAAACCTCGCCAAGTTTGCCAACAACCTCAGTGGAGATCTGAGGGTACGTCTTTTCGCTGTATGTGAGAAGGTCTAGCTGACGCATAAAGGCCGCGATACAAAAAGATTTCATGGAAGACATGCCAAAGCTCAAGCAATACATACTTCGACTGCAATATTGGCGTGACGTTTACGAACGCAGTCTGGACGATCGTGGCAAGACTCAATCTCTTGACCAGCATGGATGCAATCTGAACGAGTTCCACCATACCAAGTTTGACGAGGTCGACGTACCGGGACAATACCTCAAGCACATTGATCCGGGAGACGAGCTCGTCAAAATTGGTCGATTCTCGCCATCGGTCGAACTGGGTCGAGGACACGGTCACTGCTTCCGACGAATCACCATGATTGGATCAGACGCCTCGCCATATACGTTTGTGATCCAGATGCCAGCGGCTCGACATTGTCGACGTGAAGATCGATTGACTGCATTCTTCCGAATCATGAATAGTGTTTTGGCCCGACGAAAGGAGTCGAGAAGGAGGAACCTTCAATTCCATCTACCGACTGCTGTCGCTTTCGCTCATCAACTACGTCTGGTACAAAGTGATTCGACCTACATCAGTCTGCAGGATATCTATGATGAACATTGTCGATCTATGAAGATGTCGAGGGAGGATGCCTCGATCAAATACTACAGCCGACTCAAGGAGCTGTATGATCCTGCCACGAGTGCGGTGAGTGTCATGGCGGTCAGTGCAATGAGTCGAGCTGATGAGATAGACCGATAGCCGATATCTGCAGCTCAAGATGGAGATCATGGATGAAATCCAGACCAAGTACATCCCCGACAACATCTTGACAAACGTGAGTGAGCTTCATCGGCCCTTTCCGCAATGCTGATCATCTAGTACATGGTCAAGTCGATGAAGGATCCAGAAAGCTTGTGGCTTATGCGCAAACAATTCGCCATTCAGTCAGCCGCCAACATGTTCCTCACGTACATGTGCTGTCTACACGGTCGATCGCCTTCCCGCTTCCAAATCTCACGCAAGACTGGTGGAATGTACATGTCGGAGATATTACCTGGTGCGCTTCAACCCCTTTTGCTGTGGGCTAGTCGCTAATGATATAGCTACCTCTGCCGGCAGTCCCATCATCACATCCTCGGAAGCGGTTCCGTTCCGTCTGACTCCAAACATGCAGCATTTCATCACGAAAACAGGAGTCGAGGGAATCGTCACTGCCGTCTTGACTGCTCTATCGAAGTCCCTCACACTCCCCGAATTCGATCTGTCGGGTACATTGACAATCTTCCTTCGAGACGAGGTGAGTAACATCTGGCTGCAAATGGGATGAAGAAGCTGACGCGTGGTACAGGTCGTATTCTGGCAAAGTGCATACAAGCAAGGTCCGGGACCAGATACAGCGAGCGCTACGCTTGTATACACCAATGTGGAGAAGTTCATCCGGCGAGCAGAGACTATTGGATTCCTCGGCGAAAACAAGGATAGAGTACGTCACAATATCTGAAATGTGATCGCAGTGCTGACGTTGCAGAATTCCAACGCCCCACCTGCCATCCACTCGACTGTCTCGCTCATCTCACAAGCGACTTCGCCAAGCCATTTGTGCCAGATGCCAGAAAGCTATCAGGCCTGGTTCTAGGCTATCAAACCCAGTGATGCCGAGCGGTTATCGAGCATGCTGGGACCCAAGCATCTCAATGTCGTCATAAAATACATGTCATGTCAATGGAGGTCATACAGTTGGGTCGGTTTTGGTCATCCAACTAGGAAGAATTGCAGGAGCGTCTCGGTAAAGCAGTAGTAGTGCATCGTTATTGTTGTAATATAGTTTTCATGTAGATAGAAATTGCTGAATCATGCATATGTGTCTGATAATACAAGATGGTTTGTACAGAGGAGCGTCTAGGCATCAGACGATTTTCGCAAAGATTCAATGACCCCAGCCAGTCGACGGTAATCGCGTAGTAGCGGTCCTATTTCTGATAATTTGATATCGCCGACATCGCCTGTACTGATCAGCCCCGCATGACTAGACGGTAAGTCGACTTACAGGTCATGAACCGCTCCATTGGGGGATCGGACGGTTCAGGAGGAGGTGTCGAGATGGATAGCTTGTCGGAAGAAGAGTTTGTCTTTGTGAGATCATGACCTCCAAAAAGGGATGTCCCTCGAGCACGACCTGATGCCAAGGTTGAGAGCAGTGCGTATCCCGGCTATATCATGAGCTTGAGTCACGGAAGAAGTTGGAAAGCTTACCTTGCTTGGCGAAGTGTCTGCTGAAGCAGCACCTGAGTCGTCGGGAGTGGGCGCCGCTGAAAGTCTACCGAGAACCCCAATGGATGCGAGACGATTACTGATTGTCGCCCGTTCATTCTTGCCAGCGCTATCCTCTTTCGACATCATGGATGATACACTCCTGATACTCCTCGCATCAGACTTCTCCTTCTCCTTCTCCATTGTTGCAGGCTCAATATCGATACGATCGATCGCCTTGTCTTGTTCCTCTTGCTCTTCTTCTTCACTTTCGTCCAGGTATTGCTCATGTATCGATTCAGGTCGGGACGAAACATCAATCATTTCCTGATTTCCTGTCCATTGCTGTTGTGTATCTGATGCTCTGGATGTTGCTCTGGACCTGGAGCGAGCAGCAGCAGTGGATGCAGCAGCAGCTATGGAGGCGACACTAGCAGTGACCGATGCGAGGGAGAATGAGGATGCCTGTCGTGGTCGCATGTTGGGTCGAGGGACAGTAGCATCGTTCGACTGATTGTTGACTAGTAGTTGTTGCTCGGCATTGGTACCGATCAGACCACGGAGAGCAGTCCAGCTCGAATCAACTACCCCAGTGAGGACCTTGTTTGCAGAATCTGCTGCCGATCCTGCCATTTCGGTGACTTGGAAAACTCGTCCTCGGAGTCGCGAAGAAGCGGAAACGATACTGGCAGCATCGGCATTGCTTTCGTCCAGGTAAGTGAGACCGATAGGTGATAGGTCCTCGACACTGCTCGTCAGCGTATGTCTCAGGCTGTTTAAGTAGCTGCTCACCTGATGACCTTGTCAGAGTCTTCTCCGAGACCGAGCTCGACCATTGCCACATGTTCCAGGAATTCCACCACGGCAGTGAGATTGACGATCGCATAGCTCGCCTCGCCAGTCAAGCAGATGGCGGATCGATACCGACGTAGGTACATCAGATGCGAGGCCAATTGTGCCGGATTCGATTTGACTACTGCGTATATGATGATTGGCAAGATCAAATCGGCGCCAGACGTCGAAGGCTTCGAAGGCGGAGTCGCAGAGGTCGGGGGAATATCTTCGGGAGCTTGTAAAGTCATGACGGAATCAGACATGGCTTCTTCAAGCATGCT
>Ga0308160_10008262_pt1 | contig 10175 bp, 11 predicted proteins | sample PhyFR1_FD_201036 | JGI IMG/M metagenome (GOLD analysis project Ga0308160, IMG submission 201036) | Phyllosphere microbial communities from UC Gill Tract Community Farm, Albany, California, United States - DLSLF.R1 | ecosystem: Host-associated > Plants > Phyllosphere > Unclassified | place: USA...
ACTCAGCCATCCTCAATGCCCTTTCCCCCTTTCACAATTCCCCCTACCCCAGTCGCCAGGCGCAATATGCCACCACCACCTCCTGCAAATACAAGAAATCAAGCTGAAGCCCTTCAGGTCCGTGCCACCTTGTCTATCAAAGAGCAACAAGAAGCTCTGATTGCTCAGCGAAGGCGAGACGCCAACCAAGAACAACAACAAGAAGCCAAGGGACTCACTTTCAAAGACTGGCAACCTCCTAGCGACAAGCCTAGAAGTATGCCTCAGGGCAAGCAGTCTGCTGCTCACCTGTCGGTCAACACTGCTCGGAATGACGATGTCATTGCGGCTTCAAGGGTATGTCTACGTCTCATTAGAGATGCTGCAGCGAGGCTAATCAGACAGTCTGCTCCTATGGGATCGCTTGCCGCTCAACAATCAGGTGGTCGACCTGGCATGATGCCACCTGTTCAATCTCGAAATGGTCACCTTGCTCCCCAGGTCGATGCTCGAGCCGCTCCTCTCGGCCACTCGGCCGAGATCGGTGAGCGTCCTCAATACTTCCGACCGTCCAGTGGTCGATACGAGGTTATGCCTCATACTGCCCGACCTGCTCCCGCGGAGCGACGATCATTTACCGGACCATCTGGACCGGTTCCTTCCCCTCATCCCAATGGCCACGGACGACCCGAACCAATGTCGCCTTCTGCCGCTCGACGAGAGTTCCTCGCTCCATTCGAGCGATTATATGAAGTACTCGCCTCGACCGAGCAGACCAAGTTTGTCCTTCACGATCTCCATCATCGATATGAGTCAGTATTGGCCAGCAAGGTCAAGGAGATTGGCGATTTCAAAGCTACTACCCATGCCGCTTCCACCCTTCTCAACAATTTGCAACAGAGTACCGATAGTCTAAAAGATATGGTTCGATACGAAATTAGTCGAGCCACGCCCAAAGCCAGCGGATCGAGTGGTCTTTCATCAGACGAGAGGCAAGAGTTTGAAGATCTAAAGGCGAGGATGAAAAAGATGGAAGAAGCTCTAGAGAAGAAGGGAGATGTAGAAACTACTATTACTACTCCTAAATCGCACAAGAGGAAGAAGAGCGGAAAAGAAATTGGAGACGAGTAGAGGGTATATGTCTAGCTTAGGCTTATCATCTAATGATCGTTTGTCGTGTCTAGATAACTGAATCGTTGTATATAACATCTTATCACAATTTTGGGTACCTTACCGGGAAGGAATGCATCATTTGCTAACGCAATCGTCGGTGCCAACGTGCGTGAGCTACTACTGACTCCCTATTTATTGTATGGCAATAGCTGGACCACGCCGTTCGTACCGGGGTATTTTGGGATATTCAATTCGAACTTCTTCTCGAGTTCACTACCAGATTAGCCATGCCCATGCACCCTCTCGAGGAAGTGACTCACTCCGGAACAAATCTTCCACCTAGCCAATGTTGACCTTTAAACTCCCTCACCCCTAACTTCGGGACAGTCAAGCTAATCAATGCGTCCGGGGTAAAGGTATCGATAGTCTCGCTCTTCCCCTGGTCATCTTCCTGAGTATATAGAGGCTGCCGATGAGCGTTCTCAGTGAAGGGAGTCAGAGGACTCACTTGAGGTCCGTCTTCTACGTGCCATCCCGAGGGGATATCTACTGATAGGATTGGTAAGCCACAATCCTTCATTGCCCTCAGGACCGAATCGAAGGGTTTGCGTATCGGAGGAGCGAAAGAGAAACCTTCAGATCAGTATGATTCATGATGTATAGGACATACCGAAGACAGCATCAAGAATAGCGTCACTCTCTTTCAACCCCTCCTCGAATTTCCCAGTCTCACTAATCACAGGTATCCTCAGATTCTCGCATTGCCTAAGCAGCCTCTTATATATGTCCTTAGATCCAGGTTTAGGTAGGTAGATCGTAGGTGTATACTTGAAATGATGTAGGTGTCGGGCTGCTACTAGCCCATCACCACCTTGATTCCCTGGACCGCAGCAGATCATTACCTTGCGGTGACTCGTAGGGGGGAAGGTTTTGTGAAATGCTTGAGCACATGCCAGACCGGCGAGCTCCATTAACTGTACTGTCAGTCTACGAACTCTTGTTCGAGGGGTTGACAAACCTGGTCAAGGGAGAATGCGCCGGAAGCTGACATGAGCTCCTCATCGATCTGTTGATCAGTCACTCCCTAAATACGCAGATCGGCGGGTCTGACCTGCTGAGCGAGTTTCTGGCCAATGTATCTGACCGACATGATGATTGTCAGCTGCTGAGATGGTTGCTAGACTAGGTATAAGTGACGGCAAGAAGTATCACTGAAATCTATGACGTGTGGTGAATCTACCCCACTTTGGCCCCGCGGGAGAGGTTGTTCAGCTTGCACAACTGCGTCGATCTTATCCTTTCAGTCACTGCAAATCAAGGGCGTCAAGCTGACAGGATGGGCAGCCGGACTCTCGAGTATAACATACTAGTAAGATGACAATGATGGACGAGTCACGTTCCCGACATGATGGCTCGAGAAGACGGTCACGAGCGACTAGAAGCCAGGATGTCTTGCCCCTATGCTGTGCGTATCTTGTATATCAAGAGGATTTTGGCTAATGAGTAGTCACTTACTCAGTCGTCATATTCTCTTGGATAGGATTTGGATTCTTCATAATCATCAAAGACGCTCTCATATATCGGCGTGACCCAATAAGGGTTGCTATCCTGTACGTCTAATTTGGTCCGCCAAGCTGACGGAACAGGTTGTCAATCTCGGGAATCCTCTTCGGCCTTACTATTCTTTCTCTTTTGACAGCATCAACACGCCCACCCGGGTCACCTGATTCGGACCTCACTCCGGAAGGAGCGAGAGAAGCTCGAGAACGGAAAGGATGGGAAGATGATGATATACCTCTAGGACGACTTCGGAAGGGACGCCGACCGGATCTGAGACTTCCTTCGGCGCATCATGTAGATGGAGGTCAGAACGAGCATAGTGCGATCCCTAGCTCCGGATCATCGGGGCACTCGCTCGAGGTATCGCCCTTTCCACTTCATGTCAGCCCTTTCGTACCGACTACAGCTACCGATGCCGGGAAGGACAAAGAAGACGGAAGAGAAGATCCGGAGATCGAGGTTGAAGGGCCATTCAACGAGGCATCAGGAGAGGGAGGTGGTGATGGAGGTGATGGAGAACGACTACTGCCTCCGTCCGAGCACGATACATCAACTCGAAGTAAAAAAAGCCTATTTGCAAAGAACAGTTCAGGTGGACATCGATGGTGTAGTAAATGTGATGCCTGGAAACCCGATAGATGTCATCATTGTCGTTTCTGTAAGCGGTGTACCCTAAAAAGTAGGTCCAGCCTCTCAAAGCAAATGAAGCTGATAGGATAGTGGATCATCATTGTATTTGGATCGGTACTTGCGTTGGCTATCATAATTGTAAGTGCCTGCCTAGCTGTTCGTACTAATGATCAGACAAGCCATTCCTGCTGTTCGTCAGCTATGGTACTCTACTAGCACTCTCGATCTTTATTGGAAGCGGTTTGAGTATGATTCACTACCTCATCCATCCCGAGGATTATACCTCAGATTCGCCATCTGGGATGGACGTCAGCGAATTGACGCCTGTTTCATTCATGCTCTTAACCTTCATCGGTGCATTCTTCACCATGACCATAGGGGGTCTAGCGGGATATCACTGGTATCTAGTTTGGTAAGCTGGCTTTTACACTAGCTAAATCAAGCTGATGGTGACAGGAATAATAAAACGACTCTTGAAGATATTACACATACCTATCCATCTGCGCTTATCGAAGATCGACCACACCACCCCGAACAAGAATCAAGCTGGAGAGGAGACCACCTCCTCACACGTCCTGAGAGGATTAGGTTAAGAGAGGAAGCTTCTTCGCTGAATGTTTACGATTTGGGATGGCGCCGGAACATTCATGAGGTATTGTTGGGACCAGGCGGAAAGGGGATCACAAGCTATATCACTTGCTTATGGCCTCTCGCAGCCTCACACGATCGGTCAGTACCAGTAGTTTATTGTGGAGAAGAGGGCACTGATCCAAAGTCTGAACGGGTCCGCTGGACATTACTTTGAGTATGACCCTGTCAAGCTGGAGAGATTGCGGGACTTGACGATTGAGCTTCGGCTTGGGCAGCGACCAGAGGAGGAAGGAGAAGATGAGTGATCAAAGGACGCAGAAGTTGTATTCTTGCTATCTAATACATGTATGCTACATTGAATCGGTTCATCTCTACATGTCTACTAAACAAGTACAAATACACATTACCACTCCATCTGCCTCGAGTCATCGTGTATGCGTTTAAGCAGGTTCAGCGGGATCAGTATTGCCCACCCATATGGTAATGGCTGAAAGATGGGGGTTTGCCCATTGGCGATCCCGACCTAGGCGTTACGGCAGGGGTAGGAAATACAGATTCAACAGGACTGATCAACCTCGGATCAATTCCACTCTGTTCCCAAATCATACTCGGTCGAGCGGAATGAATCGGGGAAACACTTTCATAGCTCGAAGAAGAAGATGCAGCAGACATAGCAGCCATAGTCGAGGCGAATCGTCCATTATGACCGAACGAATCTGATCCAGAGGAAGTGGGGGAGACACTGAGGCTGAATGGGTTCGGGGCTGCTGGCTGTGTGATCCTGATGGTTGATGCGTTGGCTTGTTGCGTTTGTAGTTCTTGAAGGGCGTGTATAGCGTGGGATGGACTTCGCTGGGAGATGTTGAGATTGAAGAATGGAGCCGGGGATACTTCACCATTCCACGACATTCGGGGCTGAAGGAAAGCTGGAAGTTGGGGAGCGTCTCGAGCTCGAAGAACGGGTGAGGTATGAATGGATGCAGGACATGATTGGACAGCTATCGATAAAGCGTTCAGACCTTGCAAGTGGTTCGAGGGAACAAGATTGTCCTGTGGGGAGTGTTGGAACAATGGCGATGCCTGCTGTGGAGCGAATGCAGGCGAGTTGTCATTGAGGAAAGAAGTTGCGTGACGATAACTTGGATCATGGACTGTTGCGAATACCTGAGCCGAAGTAGCAGTGACAGGAACCGACTCGACAAACCCGCTAAATCCAACCTCCCAACTCGAGGGGCCGTCTTCATTGATAGATTCCAAGTGACTGTTATGATAATCTCTACCCCTGTCCCAGAAATGTTTCGGACTCTGCTGAGGAGCTTCCTGTCGAACACCATGAGGAGGAGCAGCGATAGAATGGGGTAAAGAAGCAGTTTGAGTAGGACTCATTCCGGGTGAAGCGGGAGATACTATAGATCGACTTCGGTGGCTTTGATGTTGATGTTGAACCATTTCGGGATCATCCTGAGTGAACGCATAACTCCTGCCTGAGCTTTGGAGGTAATCGTCTTCGGCACTTGTCAATCCCCTCGTTCGCCTACTTTCCGCCATTTCATCCCTAACTTCTCGGAACTTTGCTTCTACCCCTGGACCCGCTCGAGTACGGACTACTTGACCATTCGCGAGTCGACGAGTTCGGAATAATTTAGGCGCAGCTCGGCGCTTGATGTTCAGGATCTCGATGGGGGTGGACATACGAGTCAAGGTCGGGTCTGACGTCAGTCCTGTCTCTACCTGGCGATGCTGCACCTACGACTCCAAACTGAAGCATCTGACACATGACCCTCTGCGTCTTTGAATTGTCGACCAGGGAACATTCGTGAAAAGCCATATATCTGCCTATCAGCCCGACATGTGATCAGAAGCTTCGACCTGACTCACATTTAGCTGCCTACCAAATGAGGAGAGCTTGTCATGCTTGAACAGACGGGGCAAGATCTCTTTTGCCAGCTATATCATCAGCGTGTATTTATGTAACGAGACATACCCTATCTGGCTGTGCGATGACCAGCTGCTTCGAGTCTGCAGCCCAATAGATAATCTCAGGACAGGGATGTGGATCGAGAGCCATGAATCTACCAGTCAGCATATCATCGAAGGCAATCGATCGAGGTGACTCACTCGTATAGCTTCTGTAGAAAGTTCGGCTGCTTGCCACTAGTCCCGACAAACAGTCCGGGCGCATTTCCATTCGTATATACGTTTCCGTCCCCACCCGAACAAGCCCCTTCGCTCGGCGGGAATATCCCAAGCACCTCTTCCGACATGAGGAGTATGTGTGTTGTGGTGTAGTGTGTAAACAAGGTAAGTATTGGAAATAAGAGATGCAAGGGCGACGAGAGAGGGTGGAGTATTGTGGTGCGTCAGTAAAGAGCCTTCTGAAAGAGAGTGGGGAGTGTATGAATTGAATATTCTAAACCATAACACTCTTATCCCTCGGCCCCTTGCCCCTTGTGCACAAATGTCGGAGGGTGAGGTTGATCCTTTCATCGATAAAATCATCCATTCATGTCTAGAAACAGCTGGAGCGTTCGGGGGTCGGGGGAGGCGGACGGATCTTGCCACGTTTCGAGATTCATGCTGAGTCTTACGATACTCACGAGAGGCTGGAGAATGGAGGACCTGCGGGTGGGACATGATCCGGAGGACCGACAGTCAGGAGATCTGTTGGAAGGCATCGAGTGGGGCCGTTTCGGCTCAGTCGAGAGGCGTGATCGTATTTGTGATCGACGGGTAGTCACAGTGGGGATCTAGGTCTTTTTGTCGATGTTGTGGGAGGAGGGTATATGGCCTGTGCCTGCGCCCGGAGTCGACCTTTATTAACGACACTTCCAAGCCAGCGGGTCGGGTGAAGCTCTTGTGCTCCAATGTGTTATCTCACGCCTCTCTTGGCCAGATCCATCGCAGGTCTATCCGCCCTGTATCGTTCGCGAGTGTGGTCCACTAGCTATATACATGCCAAACTATTCAAGGTATCAATTTGGTATATAGTAAGCTACCCGACCACGGCCTGTTTAGTTTCCCACGGTATCGTCCCCGACGCGTCGTAAATAGCTGTCAACAAATCAATCAATTCCACCCCTCCTTATACGATATCCAGCCTATAACCATGCCTACAACCCCTGCCTCACCACCACCGCAGCATCGTCGGAAACGGGTATCACTCCATCAATCAATATCAGCTCGCGAAACCGATACTGGGTCATCTTCCTCAGCACAGGCATCTCCATTACAATCATCCCGTATAGGCAATATAATAAACGATGATGCTGCTGAGAAATCTTCGAGGAGAAAGTCAGCCCATTTCGGAGATCTAGGCGTGGGAAGGAAAGAAAAGGATGACGGGGAGAAGGAGAAGGATAAAGGAAAGAGAGTGGCTAGCGGGGCTATGAGTGGTCAGAATAGTCTGAATAATAGTCTGACGAGGGATAAGGTCAGGAAGAGGTTGAGTGCTGTTGGACTACCTGCTCCCGTGGCGCTGGAGGTAAACAGTACGAAATTCGAGGAATGGATGAAGCTGGCTACGGATAATGTGAGTCATTCACAGAGGGGAGGTGAAGCGGCTGACGGGCAGAAAATCACAGCTACAAATACATGGAACTTCGCATTAATCGATTACTTTGCGGATCTGACCTTGCTGAGGAACGATGATGATCAGAGTCAGCTTGATTCCTCCGGCAGTGGGCATGAGCTGATGATCAGGTATCAATTTCCAGAAAGCATCCTGCACTCTGGACGGATGTGTCAAGATCTGGACGTCGAGAGTTGATAGTGTCGCTACGGAAACGGGGAAACTGCTCAGTGGTCTTTCGGGCGGAGGTACGTCTTTGTCAGAGGCGAGTGCTAATGATAGACACCGAAGACAGAGGAGATGATGTCGAAGGTGAGGAGGAAGAGGGAGGAGAGACTAGGACGACGCGTAAAGTCAGTCCGAACCCGGTACCAAATGGACAAGGCTGACGAGATAGACACATCGTTCCGAAGCTACTCTTGCCAAGTCATTCGATACTCTCAAGATCAAGAAGTTTGATCTTGAATTCTCGGTGGATCCGCTATTCAAGAAGACGAAAGAGGATTTCGATGAAGGTGGAGCTATGGGTTTATTACTGAATCACCTTTCAGTGGATGGAAAGGGGAGATTAGTATTTGATGCTGGAGATGCTACCGTCGGTGATGATGAGGAAGAGATTGATCCAAGAGATGAAGAGATGGTTGATCTCGCCGGCTTGATGCGTAGGTCGTCTCTTCTTCCACAAGCAGACTTCGAGCTGACGGCCAGAATACATCCCAGCAACGAGAAAGCTTCAAGGACTAAACATTTCCGATTCACTCGCATCATTCAAATTCTCTTCAGATCCGAATGATATGCCCGACTTCACCACCCTCATGGGTCTGAAAGATACATTCGACGATTCAGCCACTCCCGCCCCAGAAGGTTTATCAATGATTCAGGAGGAAGAAGATTTCTTCGGAGGCGAGGATTACGATACAGGCGCCCCTATGCCTGGTGGATTCGATAATGACGGCATGTCAAATCCTGCAGATGATCAAGACGGTTTCGCAGGTCCTTCTTCAGCTTATGGGGGTATAGGTGCCGCTGGACCAGGTGAACATGTACCTTTCGACGGTCGAAGACAGGGTGGGGAATTGGTCATGGCGCTTGCTGGGGGTGAAGATGGGGAGGGGATGTTTGATTACTTTGACAAAGGTTTCTCGCAGAATTGGGCAGGTGCAGAACATTGGAAACTTCGTAAAGTTACGCGTAAAGGTGAGTCCACCCACCAGTTCTAACATATTGGACGCTGATGTCAGATACGACAGCACCGACGGCTCCAAAAGTACCTAAAGCCGTCAAAGCTCCATTCACGATTGATTTCTCCGGCCCAGGCCCATCAACAGCGACATTATTCGCTTCTTCGTCAAAGGCATCTATAACATTATCGAAACCGAAAGGTCCAAAGGACAAGGATGGGAAACGTCAGAAGAGAGAGGAGTATCTCTTACCGGACGATATGCATTTCAGCAGTAGGGAATTGCTGAGACTGTTCCTCAAGCCAAAGTACTCTGTATGTCCCCTTTCCTCATCATTTCGATGACGGCTGATGTTTAGCTACGCATGAGACGCGGTCAGCAGCGCGATCCTGTACTGGATAACAATGAGGAGATTGACGAGAACTTCTGGGCTAGTGCAGCTGCAAATCGCGCCACAGGAGACCAGGAGCTCGATCAAGGTACGTACCTATACCACTCGCAAGGCCTGGCTGACTTGCAGATGGCGGTGAACCAATACCTTTCGAAACTCAATTCTTCCATGATGACGGAGACGACGGTGGCGATTTCGACAGTCCCGCCGGCAACGTTCCATTCGAGGAAGAAGATGAAGATCTATGGGCGGGTATGGAGGGACAACAAGTCCGTAAAGTCCGTCCTGAGAATGTCCATTTCGCAAAGAAGGCCAAGAGGGTAGATGTGAAACGATTAAAGGATGATATTTGGTCTGGACTCAAGACTCTTGTTCCAGAGCCCCATGATGAGTCAAGCGAGGAGGTACGTTTTCCATCATCTGTGGCCGGTCGAGGCTAACGAGGATAGGAGGCAGCACCAATAACGCCAATTGGAGAACCTAAGCAGTTCGACGCAGTTATTCAATCCTTACGCCAGTCTTATCCACGTGAAAAGATGTCTGAGATCTCTACATCATTCTGCTTCATCTGTCTTCTCCACCTTGCCAACGAAGAGGGGTTGAGTATAGAAACAGCCCGATTCGACGGTCAGGAAGATTTGGATGTGGGTTGTCTGGGTGAAGCGGAGGATGTCGAGGTCGAGCATGAGACTTATAAACGAAAGAGCAAGAGCAAGAAGATGGGCGAGGGGGAGAGGAGGGATCGGGTTGTTGGTGAGCTACAAGCTCTGAGAGTTTATAAGGTGGGTCACCCTTTTCGTCGATGAGCGTGCACTAACGAGCAGGATCCTAGTGCTGGACGTGCGGCTTGAAGTGTTGGACATGATGTGCGCCTGCTATTCGAATTTGTTTTCTTCCTTCTGTACCAGTATGGGTTAATGCATTATATTGCCAGCGTCTCAGAGCCCAGCTGCACCTTATACAACCCAATTAGTATTGATCCCCAAACCTTTGACGTCGCATGCGTCGCGTGTGCAAACATGACTCCAGACAGTGCGGCATATGATCCATCTCCTACAAAAACAAACACCTAGTAAGCAGCAGCCTTCCTGGCAGCGATCTGCAAGTGGGATGCGTGCTCGTCGTAAGGCGAGAGACCGGCGGGGATGACGGACCAAAGGTC
>Ga0308160_10008263_pt1 | contig 10175 bp, 14 predicted proteins | sample PhyFR1_FD_201036 | JGI IMG/M metagenome (GOLD analysis project Ga0308160, IMG submission 201036) | Phyllosphere microbial communities from UC Gill Tract Community Farm, Albany, California, United States - DLSLF.R1 | ecosystem: Host-associated > Plants > Phyllosphere > Unclassified | place: USA...
ATCGCTCTCTGGCCCACTGGCGAGACGTCCACGAACGCTTCTTCACAGACGTTGCGACCCATGGGCGCGGGTTTGTCCGAACCATGCCGGTGGTGGCGCAGCGATTCCGGGTGCTCCATACGGCTTGACGACTGCGTTCAGGGTTCGGAGCGGAAACGCTAACCTGAGTGTGCGTGCGATGCGATCCGGGTGTCGCGGGCACTCGCGAGACTACACGCGGCGAGCGGGTAATGGATCAGGTACCGTCCGGTGGGGCGGCGGCTCCACGCCACGTCTCTATAGCGACTCGCGTCGAGGAGTCGAGGTTCGATCGACTGAACCAACGATCGAGGTCCAGCTTCGCGTACATGTCGCGGAACGCTGACTCTGCGGTATGCCCGAAACGATGGAGGATCTGCTGACGTCCTTCGACCTCGAAGGATCGTTCGTGTAGCGCTGCCATGGCGGCAGCGTTCGCGAAGGAGCCAAGGTAGTCGGCTACTGCGGCGTCTTCGGTGGCATCAATCGTACGCAACAGGACTGCGGCAACGAGACCGGTACGGTCCCATCCCGCCGAACAATGAAACAGAATCGCCCCTTCATCCGCTGCGGCGATTGCGTTCAGCACAAGCGCGAGTCGGTGTGGCAGTGCCTCGAGGTGGGCGAGGTAGTAGAGCGGCGTGCCCCATCGTCCATCTTCTTCGAACTCTGCCCAGAAACCCATCTCATCGCCGCCATCAAGGTCTACGTGAATGTGCTTGATCGAGGCCGGGACCTGTCCCGTGCGCTCAGCTGGTCGACGAAGGTCGATCACCGTGCGCACTCCATATGCAAGGAGCGCCTCCCACCCGTCGGCACCGACCCGGTCCAGCCGTTCCGAGCGAACAAACACACCCTCGGGTGAGAAGGTTCCATCCCTGCGTTCCAGACCACCAAGATCACGGACGTTCGCGAGACCATCGACGTGGATCGTGCGCTTCATGGACACCACTCTTGCCGAGAATACCCGGCAAAAGCTGGGTCCGCGACGAAATACGCTCGCTCAACCGACCGGGGTACTCCGTCTTGCCCACACACAACCGTTCCCACTGCGAGCCAATAGTATATATTGTGTCAGCTTAGCTATTCCCCGCCGGCCGCAGCACGTCACCTTCTGGCCGGCATGTCGGCCCCAGATACCAGGGCTCCCAGCGCAGCTCGGTCTTCGTGACCATGAGGAGAAATCCTTCCCGCGGCGGATGCCCCTCCGGTTTGCGCGGGCTACTTTCGTGGCATGACGGAAAACAATGCAAAGACCGGCCCGGCCGACACTGCCGTGTGGTATTTCGTTGGAGCGTCGGTTTTGCTGGCTGCTGGTGTGTTCGCTCTGACGATGACGGAAGGCTTCTTCCCGTTCGTTGTCGCCTGTGTCGCATTCCCGCTGGGCGGGGCCGCTGCGATCGCGGGCGCGATCGTCGCACGCCGAGAGCGACGCCGAGGATCGCGCTGACAGCAGATACGCCAATCGGCTGAGCGGGCGGCTGGCATCGCGTAGCCATGCGAGCGTCGGAGTTTATTGCAGGACGGGCAAGTTACCTGTATCTTGCCCATATGGAAACAAACGAGGATTTCACTGCCGCATTGGCGGCCGTGACTGCATCAACGCAGAAGCTGGCCGACCGCATCTATACGCCCTGGTGGTACCACCCCGCGCTTGGAGGATTCATCGGGCTGCTGCTGCTCGCTACCGGCGACGTCTTCGATCGGGACTTCGTCATCTTGCCGATCGCCGCGGTCGGCATCATCAGCCTCGGCCCGCTCTACCGCAGGATCTCGGGCATCAACCTGTACGGACCACACGCGCCGGACGGAGGGCCAACTGGGCGCGCCATACTCGCGATCCTTGTGGCAGCCTTGACCACCTCCGCCGCCTGCTCCTATCTGCTAGGGCGCGAGCTCGGCTGGACGTGGGCACCCTGGATCCTCGCTGTCGTCATGCCCATCGGGACAACGCTCGCCGGGCGTGCGTATGACGAACAGCTCCGAGCACAAGTTCGAGCATCGCAGGCATGACAGCCGAGCACGCCCACGCTCAGCTCGACCCACTCATCCACGAGCTGCCGCGCTTACGGATCTGCGCCACACTCGCCGCGACAGCCTCCCTCGAGTCACGCGTCCTCAGAGACACCACAGGACTCAGCGATTCGGCCCTGAGCAAACACCTGGCCCGGCTTGTTCAAGCAGGCTACGTGCAACAGCACACGCGACAACCACGAGGTCCCGGCCGCCCTCCTACCTGGGTCACCCTCACCGACCAAGGCCGATCGGCCTACAACGCCCACCTCGCCGCCCTGCACGGCATCACCACCCCGGCAGACAAATGAACATCACCGTCCCTCGCCCGCCCACCCGAGAACAGGTGGCCGGGGCCCGCGCCGGCCACTGCCACCTCGCCGGCTCCGCTGAGCAACACCATGGCAGTTGGGCACCGACAATGCTGTTCGCTCTCGACCACCATCGAAAACAACCCGGCAAGACCTTCGACCTGACCGCCTCGTTGATGCGCAGATCGCATTCAAGCAGCCTGTTTACGACTAGTCACACGTGTGATAGTTTCCGAATCAGGTGCCTATTGGTCACCATCAACACGCTGAGAGGAAAGGACGAAGTATGGAACTTCTCGTCGACCGCATCCTGGAGCGACACTTCGATGCGCTGAAGCGTCACGCGCAGAGCTGCTGTGGCGGAGCGCCAAGCCCCGGGCCGGAGCAGTAAACGACGTGAGCAGCCGCGCTCCGATGCGTGGCTGCTCTCTCGTTTCCCCACCGTAACCTCAGAAGGGTAAGCACATGATTCCAGCGGACTACCGTGACCACATCCTGCAGGAGTTCCCGCATCGCAGCGATTCGCTCGTGGATGCACAAATCGTCGAAGTCTTGAAGTACCTCACCATCCTTTCGGAAGGATCGAGTGGGCGCTTCATCCCGCTGACACGGGAGGCCGACGAAGTGTGGCACGAGATGATCGTGCAGACGCAACTGTATTTCGACCTGTGTGCTTCGTTGCCTGGAGGCCGGTACATTCATCACGAATCGATCGGTATGGACGGGTTCGCGGAACGTATCGGCCGCCGAGAGGCCGTGGAGCAGTTCGTTGCCTGGGTGCCCGACTACACCTCCCGATTCGGCCCGTTCACGGAAGACACCGCGTCACACTGGGCGGTCGTGCAATTCCTCCGCGAGGAAGTGGGGCTCTCGCTCGATGAGGTCAACGCGCTCGGACGGCCGGTCTCCGTCTAACGTTGGTCAACGTGCGCACGTCGAGGTGGGGGTTCGAGGCGGACTTCCTTCGGAGGGCGTCCCTCATGGCTGCGGGGTCCGCACTCGGCACCGTTCGCGGGCTGATAACGCTCGTCGCTCTTGCCGCATTCGGGCCGACAACGGTCTCGATGTACGGGATCTCGCTCAGCGTCTACGGGGTCGCTGTCGTGCTCTGCGCAGGGCATGGGATCGCGGTGGTCGCCCGACTCAGCCGTCACCACGCCGGCCGCATGGCAGTCGGTGAGAGCAGAGCCCCGTTCGTGGAACTCCTGGCCACTGCGTGGGCATCGACCGTTGCCCTGATCACACTCACGCTCCTGTTCGGGGTCATCAGCGCGCTGGTCCTGCCTGTGGACCCGGTCGAGTACGCGACGGCCTACGCCGCGGCCACGATCGGCGCAGTACTCCTCCCGTTGGGCCAGTGTGTGATCGGGAAGCAGCAAGTGCTTGGGATGGAACGAACAAGCACCGCGCACTCAATCGAAACGTTCCTGATTGGCACGGCACTCGCGCTCATCGGCATCTGGCTTGCACCGAGCGCGTCTATCGCCCTCGTGGCCATCGGGCTGAGCGGTCTCTGCGCCGACGCATGGGGTTTCGCGCGCAGGCGCGCCAGCCTGGGCTCACAAGACCGCGGGGTCATCCGTGCGGGGCTGCATCAGTTCCTCGCGGCACCGATGACCACCATGCGCGGCGTTCCCCGAACCGCGGCCGGCGGATATGACGGCTTGGTGCTGTTGACGACGTTCACGACCGTCTCTCAGATCGCCCTGCACGTCAGCCCCACAGCCGGTGCGGTGACCGTCACCGTCATCACCTTCGTCCGTTCCATCGTCATCCCGTTGAAGAGTGTCGGACTCGTCGGCGGAAGACTCGTCGTTCAACAATCCCGAACCCTCACCCACAGCCGAGATCTCGTCCGACGCGTCATCAGAACGGTCGCCTGCTTCCTCGTACCCGTTGGTGCAGTGATCGCGATCGCCCCCTGGCCACTCCAACAGCTCCTCGGTCTACCGCCCGGTCAGGACGTTGAATGGGTGATCCGGCTCGTCGGAATCCAACTCATCCTCGAACCGATCGCGGGCGTCGGATCCGGCATGCTGAAAGTCATCGTCAAACCAACCTCCGTGCTCTTGCCACTGCTCCTGTGCATGTGGGCATTCGCCCTCCCAACCATCGCGATCCTCGCCGCAACCCAGCACCTCACCCTCGTCGGCATCTGGTTGGTGCTCCTCATCGCCCGCGTCATCTTCAGCACCTGCGTCCTCATCCGCCTCGTTCACGCCTCCGCAGCCCCGACCACGAGGAAGGCATGAACCGGCCCGAAGAGGACTCACGAACCGGCGTCGACCACACAGAATCATCCATCGAATGGCCCGCAGCGGTGAAGGCGGCCGTACTCGCGGACCTCGCCGAACAGCCATGGCGCCTCTACCCGCATCCGCAACCCGAACCAGCACGCGCAGAGCTCGCTGAGCTGCTCAACATCGACCCCGGCCGGATCAGATTCACCAGCGGCGCTGACGCCGCTGTCGACGACCTCGTCCGAATCGCCGCACGAACACGCTCTCTGTGGCTCCCGACACCTGCATACCCCGGCTACCTCCGAGCAGCTGCACGACACCGAGCAGCAGTCCATCACTACCCAGCCGAGCTGACCGCTCAGCAAGTGCTGCCGCGCACAGGCACAGTGCTGGCACACGTCATCATGACCTGGCCCGGCAACCCCATCGGCGCAACATCGCCACCAGCTCCTCCCCCATCAGACACCGTCGCATGGACCATCGACGCAACCTACGTATCGGTCTTCTCCGCGGAGTTCGCCGCACTTGTCTCTGGCGGGACCGACACCTACGACGTGATCTTCTCCTGCTCGAAAGTGGAAGGCCTTGCCGGGGTCCGCCTCGGCGGCACCATCCTCGCCACACCCAGCAACGACACGCCTGCAGACGCACCCGGCTTCCCCCTCAACGCGCTGCAACTCGCTACCGCGAACGTGCTCCTTTCACCACGATGGCGAACACAGATCTTCGCGCGCCACGAACAGATCCGAAAGCAACATGCCGCCCTGACCGCCGTCCTCGAGCAACTTCAGTGGGCTCCAACCCACTCCCCCGCAACATCCTTCATCACTGTGCAAGACCCGATCCACAACCTCAACAGCGCCGACATGGACACGTACACCTCCCTCCACGCCAAACGGTTCCCCACCGACGGCCTCCTCCGCATCACCACCTGCCAACACAACCTCGACGCCCTCGCAGAACTCTCCCTACTCACCCACACGCCCGACCCGGGATGACCCGCTACCCAAGCACACATCGTCGCCCTGCGAGAGACAGCACACATCGTGCGGAGACGCGGTTGGCTGCCACGGCCCGCACCACACCTCGAGCACGGTGCAGCGACGCCAAGATCGGTCGCGCGGATGCGACGAAACTGCTCGAGTACGCCGAGACCGGCGACACCGTGATCGTGTGGCGCATCAACCGACTCGACCGCTCCCGCATTGACGTCCTCAACACGGTCGAGCTCCTGCGCGCCGGCGGGATCCACGCGCGATCGCTCTCTGATGGAATCGACCCCGCTACATCGACAGGCCGGCTCATGCTCGCTACCCTCGCCGAGTACGAACACGAGCTCATCGCCGAAGTGTCAACGCCGACATCGCCGCAGCGCGCGAATCGGGCACCCGCTTCGGACGCCCACCCACGTTTAGGTTGCTTCAAGGGCCATGAACACCTCGAGAGCCTTGCCGCGCTCGGCCGCTATGTCTCGCATCGCCGAATCCATGGCGGAGATCGGGTGTCTGCCGAACCTGCAGGAGTGCGTCCCCGCCGACAGTGCGGAATGGGCCCGCCACCACTCCTCGCTCACCTACCTGAGGTGACGGTGCCGTCGTCGATGATGAGGACCTGACCGTCGCGAAGAGCCCAATATGGCTGCCCGATGCGGTCGTAGTTGGCGGCCACGCGCGCCAGGACCTCGCTCTCTGGATGGTCCGGAGAGTGAAGATGCGGAACAAAGGGCCGATCCAGGATCCCGAGCCCTGCGAAGACAGTGAATCCGTACAGCGCTTGCGCTTCCTCCGTCGAGTCGCACTCTTCGAGACCAAACAGACTCGGTGCCAGCACGCACCCGCCTGCGCTGAACCCGCCGTAGACCAGCGCGTCGCTGCGGATTCGCTCCGCGATCAAGGTGTCCGCACCTGATCGCGCCAACACTGCGCGCAGAGTGAACACGTTACCGCCGCGGACCCAGAGGAAGTCCGGCCGTCCGAACGCTTCGGCAAGACTACGAGCGTCGTACATCCTGAGGTCCAACTCGCACGCTTCGAGCCCGATTTCCGCCAAGTTCTCGATCTGGCGCTGGGTCTCGGAGCGTCGCCTTTCAGGACCGACTCCGTCAAGCGCGTTCATGATGACCCACCCCTGTCCTCTTCCTCGGACCAGGTCCTTGAAAGCTGCAGGACGATCGCCGAGCTGGTACGACGACAGATAGAGGCGCATAGGACTATGGTCCCAGTCGCCTCGAGGACTCGTCGACGTCGACCACCCCCGGCCCGATCGATCGCCAGCGTGGAACCGATGTCGCACAAGCTGCCGCTGCAGAGCTGGCAATCCACAGCCCACCGACAAACCAATTCGTCATGCCTCGTCGCGTCACCAATACACAGGATCCTGACCATCCTTGCGAACTGACAAGATGAAGGCGTGACACCCGTCGGCAACGAATCCACCCGTCTCGTGATCCTTCGAGGAGACTCTGCCTCTGGAAAGACGACAACGGCGCTGGCGCTACGCGACAAGCTCGGTCCGAAGGTCGCCCTCATCCATCAGGACTACTTCCGCCGCGAGATCTTGAGTAGCGACGACCGGGCGCAACGATCCCACGACGCGGGCATCCTGATCGTCGGCGCTGCACGCGACGCTCTGAACCTCGGATACGACGTCATCTTGGACGGAATCTTCAACCTGCGTGACTACTCGGCGCTATTCGAGCACCTGCACGACGACCACCGCGGGCAGACCCGGATCTACCAGTTCGACATCGGACTCGACGAGACGATCCGACGCCACACAGGACGGCCACTGTCGAAGGAGTTCGGCGAGGACAAAATCCGCGACTGGTACGACGGCTGGCAACCACTCCCCTGGCACGACGAGACACGCGTAGGCGGCGACATTTCAACTGAAGCTCTGGTGACGTCGATCCTGAACGACCTCAGTCTTCAACGCCCATCCCAGCGGACGATTGAGGACGAATAGTCGTCGACACAATATGCCGGACATTCGGTCATGGTGAATGTGCCGACACACGCTGCGGCTTGACCGACCTCAGGCCAGGCGCGCCACAGTGAACGATCGCACCGAGTCCGAGGTCTGAGGTTTCAGCACCCACACACGTTAGCGTCCCGCACATCACTGAGGGGCGTGCAGGGCTTCGCGGAGCGCCTGTGCCCAGGCTCGTGGGTGCGTTGTGTTTCCGTTGTGTCCCCCGGGGAATGTGAGGACACGTTCTCCGAGCAATTCGCTCAGCCGGAGGGCGGCCTGATAATCGAAGACGGTTGTCGGTGTTGTTCGCCCAGTAGCAGGCAAGATGCGCGTCTTGCTCGCGAGCAGAGTGTTGCAACAGCCAGGGTCGTTGCGTAGTGCGGTGAACTCGTTGGTGATGAAGTGGGTGAAGTTTTTGCGGCGTTGTTCGTCCATCGGCTGCGGGGTCAGGTCGGGTTCGGCGTCTGCGAAGCTGGTGTCGATACCGAGCGAGGCTGCGATAGCCGGAATAGTCACGGACAAGCCGCTGGTCGCGAAGAGAGACTGGAGGCCTGCCAGCTCACGGCGGTGGGCTTGCGCTTCTTCGCCGAGCAGCCAGGGAGCGACAGGCTCGTGTGCCACTAGTCCCGAGACCTGGTCGCCATGCGCGGCGGCAAGATGCAGGCCAATCACCGCTCCGAAGCTGCATCCGAGCATGAGTGCCGGGCCGTCGGCGACGTGCTCGAGGAGGCGGTGGGCATCGTCGGTGTGCTCAGCCATGGTGACCGAGAAGTCAGCATGGTCAATGACACTGCGGGACAGACCACGACGGTCATAGGTGACGACGCTGAAGTCCTCGGATAACGCATCGACGAGATCCGACGTACGCCGCGCATCGCCTTCGCCGCTTTGCGAGATGAGTAGGAGCGGGCCAGTGCCGCGCTGCTCGAAGTAGAGCGTGGCGCCGCTGGTAGGGAGCAGTCCGGTGATCATCGAGGTCCTCCTAATGGTGGGTGTGACCACACAGACTAATGCATCTTTTCAGATACATCACGCACGATGCATCGACATGGATGTATATTGTAGGGATGAATGGTATGGATGTTGCCCTCCTGGGACGCACGCTGATGAAGCTCGGTGAGGCCGCGATCCCCACCGAGGGAATCGGCGTCTATGGGACGAGCACACAGTCGGTGATCATTGTCGCGGCCGACATCAAGGCGCATCCGGGCACGTCGGTCAAGGACATAGCTGCGAGGACCGGATTCCCCCAGAGCAAGGTTTCAGCTTGCGTCGCGCGCCTCCGCGAGGCCGACGCAATCGAGACCAGCACCGACCCATCCGACCGCCGACGCACCTTGATCACTCCCTCGCGGCACACCTCCGCCCGCGTTGCCGCCATTCGCTCCACAGACGTCGACGGTGTGCTCGCACGTGCGCTCGAGGATCCTTCGCGACTGGAAGAGGTCAAATCCGCCCTGATGGTCCTCATCGAACACGTCGGCCCGAGTGCTCTTGCGCGTGTCGGCTCCTAGATGCGTTGTTGAAAGATGTGCAAGTCCAGTCGCGGACAAGTGCAGACATGATGCCTCCGTCATCGAAGGCGCTCCGCGAATGGCGCGAAGGGCCTGCTGCCGGTTAGTGCGAATTCCTATTAGACACAGGGCACATGACCTTGACTCCAGATCGCCCCTTCGACCGTCGCCCGCGAGTCCTCAAGCACGCCCTGGTCAGCGGGGAGCGACGCTAGACCTCCGTGCAAATGTTTCCGTGTGAGGGGTGGCCGTATAGCACCCAAGTTGCGCCGTCGTTCTCCATGATTGACACGTGTGAAATTCCGCCCATGCTCACCACGTCGTTGCACAGCTGGATCGCAAGCAACGCTTCGGGGCTGCCGCTGTCGCCGCGTGGATCCACCAGTGACGACTCCACCGTTACGCGCCCGGGCTCAGCGATTGTTGCGCTCTTCACATAGGACTCGAGGGCGGGTGATGCCGCCTTGACCTCGGTGGTGATGTCGTTCAATCCCGAGTCAGTCTCTGTGGGCATTGTGTTTGGCGATGACGGCGAGCATCCCGCTAGTAGAAGCGTTACTAGCAGTGGCAATACCCAGCGTTTCACTAATTCCCCCATCATTGATACGAGCAGCCTACCGAGCACACAAGCAAACGTTTGCTCACACCAAATCGCCGCGATGAGAGCAGCGGGTAGCGTGCTTAGTGACCCAGCCCGAGTGGGTGGCGTCCGGCCGGGGTAGATCTGCGAGCGGTGCCACTTGACCAGCTCGCTACCGGCCTCGGCCCGGAGCGCCTACCTCAATACCAAGTCAGATCCGAAGCGCCTCTCACTGCCGAAAAGCGAGGCTGATCAATTGAGGCTACCGACTCGCGCGCGGTAGACGCGATCGAGTAGCGCGCTCAGCTGTTCGTATTCTGTAGGCGAAAGAGGCGCGAAGAAATCGGAACGTTCCGCGCGCAACCTGTCGGTGATTGCCGCCAGCCTCCGGGTACCCGTCGGGCTCAGCCGGATGACTTTTGCGCGTCGATCGCTCGGATCGGCGTCGGCCAGGATGAGTTCTCGTGCAGTGAGTCCGGCGATGGTGGGAACGATGTTCCGGGGATCGACAGTGGCGCGTCGCGCGACT
>Ga0308160_10008264_pt1 | contig 10174 bp, 9 predicted proteins | sample PhyFR1_FD_201036 | JGI IMG/M metagenome (GOLD analysis project Ga0308160, IMG submission 201036) | Phyllosphere microbial communities from UC Gill Tract Community Farm, Albany, California, United States - DLSLF.R1 | ecosystem: Host-associated > Plants > Phyllosphere > Unclassified | place: USA...
AAGAAACTCGGAAGATATACTACCGCTGATCCACGGCAATATAAAGCGCAAAGCTAAAGAACTTGGTGGCCAGTTTACCACAGCAATTCAACAAATAGAAGCCTTAAACATTGAAAACCGCAGTATGATTACCATAGGCGGATAAGTTATGATCTCAGTAAAAGAAGCTAAAAATATTATACTTGAAAAGGTAAACCCCTTGTCAGCACTGATGTTGCCTTTAACTACTGTGAGGGGATTGGTGTTAGCCAGTGACCTGCAGGCCTCTACAGATATACCAAATTTCAGACAGTCTTCAATGGATGGCTATGCAATCCAGTATGGAGAGACGCGCTCTTCCTTTGAAATTGTCGGTGAAATGGCTGCAGGATCAGCAAAGCAATTTTCAATCTTACCTAATCAAGCAGCGCGAATCTTCACCGGTGCACCATTACCATTAGGAGCAGACACGGTGGTTATGCAAGAAAAGGTGCGTGTGGAACAGGGATCTATCTTAATAGATGATCCAAATTTATGTTGCGGCCAAAATGTTCGGGAAAAAGGTGCGGAAATTCAAACCGGTAGGTTGGCTATGGAAAAAGGCACAATCCTATCTCCTGCAGCGCTTGGATTTTTGGCAGGAATTGGCATTGCTGCGCTACGAGTTATACCCAGACCTTCCGTTACCATCATACTTACTGGTAATGAGTTACAAGAACCAGGTCATGATCTGGAATTCGGACAGGTGTATGAAGCCAATGGTGTGATGCTTACCGCTGTGCTTAAACAGGCCGGTGTGGAAGTAATTCAGATTCGTCGGGCTTCAGATAATCTCGAATATTTATGTGAAGTGTTGGAGAAATCCTTGCAGGAAAGTGATGTAGTACTTCTGACAGGTGGGGTAAGTGTTGGTGATTATGACTTTGTTGTTGCTGCAACGAAGCACTGCAGGATAAGCCAGCATTTTCATAAGGTAAAACAGAAGCCAGGGAAACCATTGTTCTTCGGTACTAAATACAATAAAGTAGTGTTTGGATTACCAGGTAACCCTTCTTCGGTTCTAAGCTGCTTTTATCAGTATGTGTTGCCGGCCTTGGGTAAACTGTTTAATAAAAACCTTAGTTTAAAAACAGTACAGGCAAGGCTTAGTCATGATTACAAAAAGTCTCCGGGATTAACGCACTTTCTTAAGGGAAGTTTGAACGGGAATCAGGCGACGCCGCTACAAGGTCAGGAGTCTTTTAAATTAAAATCATTTGCTCAGGCAGGATGTTTGATAGAACTTGAAGAAACTAAGGCAGATTACTTAGCTGGAGATGAGGTGAAAGTACATTTAATCCCCCTTTGCTATTGATGCTTTAAAAAAATTACTATGAACCAAATAAATATTTTGCCCTTTGGGCAGATAGCAGAAATTACTGGTGATGAGACCTTCCAACTTACAGCTGCAGATACCGATGAAATACAATTGCTCTTGGCGCAGCGTTTTCCAGCGCTTTTGCGAAAACATTATGTAATTGCGGTAGACAAGGTCATCGTAAAGTCTAATACATTACTGCATCCCAATTCAGTTATCGCGTTACTGCCGCCATTTTCCGGAGGATAGATACAAGCAGCTCATATGGATAAAGGCAAAAAAAATGAACGTTATGACAGGCAGCTGTCTTTGAAAGGCTTTGGTGCAGCTGCACAAGCGCAGCTTTCAAATGCCCGGGTGCTTGTTGTTGGTGCAGGTGGGCTTGGTTGCCCGGCATTGCAATATCTTGCAGCAGCAGGTGTTGGACATATTGGTATTGTGGATGATGACATCATCTCGCTAAGTAACCTTCAAAGGCAAGTGCTTTATCAGACAGCTGATGTCGGAAAGAAAAAAGCAAAGGTTGCTGCTGAAAGGTTGAGGTTACTGAATCCGGATATCTCCATTTATGTTTATCTCCAATTTGTTGACACCAGCAATGCATTAGAGCTCTTTCGGGAATATGATATTATTGTAGATGGTACAGACAATTTTGTTGCACGTTATATTATTAACGATGCCTGTTCAATACTTCAAAAACCATTGGTTTTTGCGGCAGTCTATCAGTTTGAAGGGCAAATCGCTGTCTTTAATGTAGGAGATTCGAAAGGCATGATCACCAATTACCGTGATTTATTTGAAAATCCACCTTCCCCGGAGCATGCGCCGGATTGTAACGAGGCCGGCGTGCTTGGCGTGTTACCTGGTGTGATGGGTGTAATGCAGGCCAATGAAGTGATAAAACTGATCACAGGCATTGGAAAGCCGCTGGTAAATAAATTACTGATTTATCAGTCATTAACAGGAGAGACCTATACAGTTAAAATAAGTCCTGGAACGAATTTCGATATTTCTTATCCAACAACAAAGGCTGCCTTTGAAGCAACGAACTATCTTTCTTTTTGTAATGTTAATCAAGTGGGAGTCCGAGAGCTTGAGCCGGAGGAGTTTTATGACTTAAGTTCGCAAATTGATGTTGTCATTATTGATGTCCGGGAATTCGGGGAAGTTCCAGAGCCTGATTTTGATCACCTTCAAATTCCGCTGTCCGTATTACAACAGCAGGTTCCCGACTTTGAGGAAAGTCAGATCATTCTTTTCTGTCAATCCGGCATGCGAAGTTTAAAAGCTGCCAGCCTAATAAATTCATCTACCAAACATAAAAAACGCATTTATAGCCTTAAAGGTGGTATTCTAACCTTGTGAAGCAATATGGAAAGTAAAAAATTGAAGGACATTTTTGTTGAGGGTCCGATTTCTGCTGGATTTATAGGAGAAAGCATACAAAAGCATAGCAGCAAAAAGGACATTGGTGCGCATAGTATATTCCTTGGACAGGTGAGGGCAGACGTGCTTATGGAGAAAACCGTAGCAGCCATAGACTATACAACCTATAAAGAAATGGCCCTTGAGAAAATGGATGAAATTCGGACTGCAATTTTTGAAAAACATGAGTTAACCTGTTTACATGTTTATCACAGCCTGGGCATTGTTCATGCGGGGGAAATCTGCCTATTTGTATTTGCGTCTTCCAAACACCGGAAAACTGCCATGGTGGCTTGCGAAGAGGTTGTAGAAAAATTAAAAGCAGATCTTCCGGTATGGGGTAAGGAGATTTTCGATGATGACAGTTACATTTGGAAAACTAACAGCTAACAATGGTCGATATCACCCATAAAAATTCAACTTTAAGAAAGGCAATCGCTACTGCTCTCGTTAAAACCTCAAGTACTCATACCATAGCAGCAGTCGTAGAAAGAAAAGTACCTAAAGGGGATGTGTTTGAATTTGCACGTGCTGCGGGGCTTTTAGCAATCAAAAAGACAAGTGATGTAGTTCCTGATTGTCACCCGCTGCCCATTGAATTTGCAGCGATCACCTATGAGGTGGAAAATGTCAGTATTATTGTAAAAGTCGAGGTGCACACCATTTATAAAACTGGTGTAGAAGTGGAAGCGATGCATGGTGCTTCAGTTGCTGCATTGGTAATGTATGACATGCTAAAACCTATCGATAAAGGCGTTACCATAGAGCAAGTGCGTTTATTAGAGAAAAAAGGTGGAAAGTCGGATATTAAAGGTAATCAAAGCCCGGTTCGTACAGCTGTAGTCGTATGTTCTGACCGGGTTTCATCAGGTGTCCGGGAAGATACGGCCGGAAAATACATCGTCTCATCATTACCGAAATATGGTTTGGAATGTAATTATTATGAGGTTATACCAGATGATTTCAATCGTATACAGGAAAAGGCAAAAGCTTTAGTTGTCCAAGGTTTTGAATTGGTGATATTTACCGGTGGTACAGGATTATCCGCCCGTGACGTTACACCTGATGCGCTGGAGCCTTTAATTGACAGAAATATTCCGGGTATCATGGAATCTGCACGTAATTACGGTCAGCTGCGTACACCATATGCTATGCTATCCCGTGGTGTTGGAGGTTTTATAAGTAATACCCTGATATTAACCTTCCCTGGATCTCAAAAGGCGGTTGAAGAGTATTTATCTGCATTATTTCCCCAAATTTTGCATGTATTGGAGGTTAAGGCTGGCGACCCGCATTAATAAAGCCATGAGACATCATTCTTGACAATCTATAAAAGGATATTCTAGTCTTCAAGCAAATTAACCAACTGGTTGTTCGAAAATTCGGCAAATAAATTTGGAATTATTCATACGGCAAAACTCACTCACTGGTTGTTTATGGACGTTTCAGTATATAAATTCTGAATTAGTTTGACAGATAAACGATCTGATTTACGTCAAGCTCAATAAATAAATCCGAATTTAGCAAACCAGCGAAGCTGAATTGCAAGGGGAGGAAGGAATAACCTGGTTATACAGGTTTATATTTGGTTAGAAAAGGAAGGTGTCTGGATATGGAAATCCTTTCTTTTTTAAAACTAATGCAATTAATTCACCTGCGCAAATATTTACCATTTTATTTCTTGTTTTTTTTTTATCTCTCTTTAAACTTGGTATTCGTTTCTTTTGGTTTAATTTTTAAACATTGAACGCTCAGTTATTGAATGATAATTAAATTTAACTGACAACCTATGTGGTTTTTACCTTTTTGTTAAAGGCTGACTACGTGGTAGTTATGTCATAACTCTGTAATATGCTGGTATAAAATACGTACTGATTGGTGAAAATCAAGTAGTTAACGCATACCTTTGTGCAAGGCTTATTAAAGGCTGAACAAGGAAATGATTTTAGAAAAAAATACTTTAGCTGTTGTCTTGAACGGGAGTTCAGCACAGGGCATTGAAGCCGCTAAGAATTTGATACATCAATATAACCGGGTACTTTTGGTTGGTCACGATCGTCATGAATTGAAAGCCGCCGCTAAGGAAATTACAAAACAATGTCCTGCGGATAAAGTGATGTTCATTGAAACTGAATTAACCAGGAAATCAGAACTGGCAAAATTCATCTGTTTAGTGAAAGACAAATTCGGAGGTGCAGATCATGTTGAAAACTGCATGCAAATGCAAAATGATGCTCAGCGTAGCCTTTTTGAATCTGCATTGAAGGAATTTGAAGAAGCTGCAGTGAATAGCTTTGAAACTGTATAAATATTTTAATTACCAATAAACGGTGAATGGTCAGCTTGATCCCAATCATGACGGCCAGGTCACTAATGATGTCTTGCATGAAAACACCTTTAATTTTTTAAAGGTGTTTTTTTATTAAAAGGCTTCTCCTAAGTTTAAAAAGATGGACTGGTATCCCTTGCTAACGCCGTAATCAATGCCGATATTGGTGTTTGAAGCCTTGTTGAACTTAACGCGCAGGCCAGTACCAACTGCAGGGTGCCAGGAGGTTAAAAAGCTTCCACTACCGCTTACCGAATTGGCATTTGCAAAAACTACAAAACCTAATAATCCATTGTTTGTAATGTCTCTTCGGTACTCACTTTCCAGGTACAGCATGCTGCGTCCTCTGTACCGGTTCTGCTCAATTCCTCTACCCGAACGGTTGTTGGGATCCCAGCCTATACTTGGCAGATCAAGATATGGTGCCTTGCCGTTGTAAACGGTCCAGAAGTAAGACCAGAACGCTAAGGTATTCTGTTGGTTCTTACGCGCTGGATTCATATAAATATATTTCCGCGCATCCAGATAAAGCGATCGCCAATCGGTATTGCTTCCCAGAAAGGTCGGGTTAATCCGATAAACTGCATTGAAGTAAGCGCCAGGTAAGGGATTTATGGCATTGTTCCTGGTATCGTAAAGCAAATTCAGACTAATGCCAGAGGAGAAGGAATTGCCATCAGTACCATAAGCGTAATTTGTAAATTCCGGAAGATTAATATCAGGCTCATCACTTTTGATGTTAAAGTGATAGTCTAAATTGTAGCCTAAACCTGCGTATAAATATGGTTTGACCCGCTTAAGCGCGGTCTGATAAAATCGTATGTATTTATAATTTACGAAAGATTTTCGGTCTTCATCACCTGAGCCTAAGCCCCAGGTATATTGTGGATAGACCAAAAAGCGCGTATCACCTTGTATGGTCCAGGTGTTTTCAGGCAACCAGATGCTGGTACGTAGCGGTAAGCCAAAACGTGATCCAAAGTTCCAATAAGGTGCAAAGGCAGCTGTAGAAATATTGGTTGTCTTTTTCGGACCAAGATACATCCCAGCGGTGGTACTGGTAATCAATGCCCGGCCTGTACCGCCGGGAACTGTTGTGCCGAAAGGCAGGAACGAGAAATACACTCTTTTATCGCCTTCCTGCCTTATTTTCTTTTGCTTTATGCTAAATATGGATTTTGCAATGTCAATTAAATCCGTTTGTCTGGCGGTATCTTTAACCTCTTGTTCGTCGGGAGGAATGATGGTACTTGCATTTTGACCAAGTGTTGCAATCGGAAAAAGTAAGAATGGGAGCAAAGTTAACTTAAACGGAAATCGTTTCATGTTGTCTGGGGTGTTTGAAATATGATCTCGAAGCTGCCACCAAACCACCCTATTTCGGAAGTGTAGGTCTGATCTCAATTTTACTCGGCAGCGTCCGTTCATGCATGCTAAGCAAATCAAGCACCAATTTACCTAAATCCTCGGGTTGAATCTTCCAGGCATCTTTCTCCTGATCTGGTTCGTGTTCATTAAAGTAGGTTGCAACAGAGCCAGGCATGATCGTAGTAACCTTCACATTGTACTTTCTTAAATCAAGCATAATGGCCTGAGAAAATCCGGTAAGTCCGAACTTACTTGCGTTATATGCAGCACCATTAGGGAAAAAATTCGTTCCTGCCAGACTGGAAATGGTGATGATATATCCCTGCGCTTTTTTGATGTGCTCTACAGCTGCTTTAACGCTGTAGAACACCCCAGTCAGATTAGTATCAATTGTATCCAGCCAAAGTTGCTCGTCCAGTTCGTCAATAGGCGCAAAATGACCTACACCCGCATTTGCGACCAAGACATCCAATTGTCCGAATTTTTCGATAACCTTAGCAACTGCTTCTTTCTGTGAGTTAAAATCCTTTACATCTGCTGCTATACCGATAATTTCGCCAAGGTTGCTAAGCTTGGTTACAGCCTCGTCAGCGGCCTCCTGAGTTCTACTTGTCACTGCAACCCGATGGCCGGCATTTAACAGCGATGCTGCTATTCCATAACCAATTCCTTTACTACCACCAGTTATTAGAATTACCTTGCTTTTGTTTGAATTTTCCATGTTAGTTATAACGACTTTTTAAGGTTAAAAGTTTTTTCTGTTCCGGCAAGAAACCTGTATTAATTAGTACAATCTGTAGGTAATAATGGATGCTTTTGTAGCTAAAATGCAAATTTTCTTTCCTATAAAACAACAGCAAAAGTTTCCAGAGAAATGGGTATCCAATACAAATTTCTGTACAGCAATTAAAGAATCTTAATTTCCTGCGCTTTAAATCTGGAAAGTATGCCTTTCAATAGTTCACTTTTAAAGTTTTGTTCCAAATAGATGTTGTCAATCCACACCATTACCTTAAGCTCTATGCTGTCTGCGCTGATGCTGTTAATCAAAATTTCTGGCGGGAAATTCTTCACCCGTCCCTCAAGTCCGTTTACAATATCCTCCACCAACTTATACATTATGGTCAGGTCTGTTTCTGCATTTACCTTAAAGGTCACCTCCGTTTTAAGGTAGTCATTATCAAGTGTCCAATTTACCAGCCTACCCGAGAGCAAATCTCCATTTGGAATAATTACTTCAGATCCCTGTGCTGTCAGCATTTTACTCGATCTAATCCCAATATCCTGCACCTTTCCCTTTCGGTCAGCCAGTTCAATAAAATCACCAATACGGAAAGGCTTCTCAAAAATCAGGATGATTCCAGAAACAAAGTTGTTTACAATGTTCTGTAAGCCAAGACCAATGCCAACCCCAAGGGCGCCAATTGCTACAGTAAGTTTCTCAATAGGGACGCCAGATGCCGCAACGGCAAGCATTACACCAATAAAAATAATAATCAACCGTATTAAAGCCAGTTTGGAGCTTTTTTGTTCTGTTTTATCATCAAACTTCAAGGTATTTTCGCCAAACAGCACACCTACGTATTTCTGCAGCATATTGGCAACATAAATGATTACCGCAAAGAGCAATAAGTTACTCAGCGTGAAAGTCATGCTGCCAAAGCCTCTTGGTCGGATCAGCACTTGATGTAATAAACTAAATACACCACCAGCAATACTCAGATTTATCAGGAGTACCATCGCCCATAAAACGATGGCTACGGTGGTTAATACTTTTTTAATGCTTATTCTGGTTTTACTAAGGTTTATTCTTGAAAATAATCCCCCACTTGCTGCACTTACTTTTATTTGTAGCTCAACAGCATCACTCAAGATCTGCACAAAAACAGCCAGTGTAAGCACTTGAGTAATCGCAACAATTGCAGCAGTACTCAATGTGGTTGCCAGTGTGATACGGCCAAATACATTCAATATAATCGCCAGAATATTAAATGCTATATAAATGGCGAATAAGGATCTGACAAATCGTTTACTAAATTTTTCAGCCTTTAATCTCCTGAAAAAACGTTTGCTCATGTACAGTGCAAACAGATTTAAGCATATCAAAATTAAGCGCAGCCAGATGGTATTCCCGACAATACTGCTTACAAACAGAATGGAAACATACAATCCTACCCCAACATACCAGTTTTTTAAACTGTCTGCGTCTAGTGTTTTTCTAAAATGGTAGCTCAACAGCATCAATAGTGCAAACTGACTAAGCTCAATATAAAACGATGGAGAATTGGGTTCAAAAAGTGGAATGAGGCTTAGCAATACAAATGCCGTTGCAAAAAAAGGATAGCTCCGTAAGTGTTCAAATTTTAACCCCGTAAGTTGCTGCCGGTAGATCGGCTTTGCCGATTTCTTAAAATTATTATGTACCCAAAAGAAAAATCCCGCAACAATCAGCAGCAGAAATAGGCGGTTATCCCAGGTAGCCTCTAAAAAGTAACCCAATATTTGATTTTGGCCTTTAAAAGTCGCTTTAATCATGTCAAAGAAACTTCCTTCTTTATTTACTGATGGTGCAGCCCAGATGTATGGTGACTCTTTTCCAATATGACTTTTGTCGGTTTGTTCAAACCGTTCAGTGATTTCATCATTTAAATAGGTCGCATCGGCATAGCTTGCTGATACATCTGCAAGTAGCTGATTAACGGTGTCCAGATTCGCGGTTGTTTTATCCCCAGCGCTTTGCAGTTGATTTTTTAATTGTGAAACTTGCTGGCGGTATAATCTTTTAGTACTGCTGTCTGCGGCCTGAATGGCAAAAAGCGAGTCGTTGCTTAATGCAATTACTTCGCCTGCATGCTGTTGCAAATCAGCATTGTATTTGCTAAGGCCCTTTTGCCAGTTGTCAAGTTTGGACTGCGCATCCCTTAATACCAGTTGATAGGCCAATAAACTTTTTTTATCTACGATATCATCCCGCTCCAGTCGCGCCTTGATAGGCGTTATATCGGCTTTAACCTTATCCAGATCTGCTGATATTTTAGCCGTCCCGTAGCCTTTTTTATTAGCGGCATTAATGTCAGCAAGTGTTGCCTGTGCTTTTTGTATTCGAAACAAAAGTGTATCAGGAACAGTTGAGGTGCTGTCGGTTGCCTGAAAGCCGGATGAATTAACCGCCACAGCATTCAGCAAGACAAATAAAATAAGGAGTTTACGGATATAAGCCATTTAATCGTCTCAATGTGGTTTATTTTTTAAACAAATGTATTTAAATGACAGTTAACTAAAGAAACATTACCACATGAAAACAGGTCTTAGTCCTAACGATTCCCAATTTCAAGAGATAATTTTAACGGTAAACGGACAAGAGTATCCGTTAAAAATAGAACCCTGTGTAACCCTTTTGGATGCGCTCAGAGAATATATTGGTTTAAGCGGTACCAAAAAAGGATGTGACCATGGCCAATGTGGCGCGTGTACCATATTGGTAGATGGCAAAAGGATCAACTCCTGCCTCACCTTAGCCGTAATGAAAAATGGCTCATCCATAACAACCGTAGAAGGCTTATCAAAAGGAGAAGAGCTACATGCACTTCAACAGGCTTTTATTGAACATGATGCTTTCCAGTGCGGTTATTGCACACCCGGTCAGCTTTGTTCTGCACTTGGTTTGATCAACGAGGGGCAGGTTAAAAACATCCATGATCTTCGTGATTTGATGA
>Ga0308160_10008265_pt1 | contig 10173 bp, 6 predicted proteins | sample PhyFR1_FD_201036 | JGI IMG/M metagenome (GOLD analysis project Ga0308160, IMG submission 201036) | Phyllosphere microbial communities from UC Gill Tract Community Farm, Albany, California, United States - DLSLF.R1 | ecosystem: Host-associated > Plants > Phyllosphere > Unclassified | place: USA...
ATAATTTAAGTAATCAGCTGAACTAGTCAGCTGGCACCTTCATCAAACGCCCACACTTATCGACTGTTAATTGTTAAAGAACTTATTCGGTACTGCCTTGCTGCGTTTCGACAAATCGTTTTGTTTGCCAGCAGCAGAGAAGCGAGATTATGCAGTGTTTCGTTTGCGTCGTCAACTTCTCTTTTTTGCTACGCCGCGTTTTCCGCGGCTTCCTGCGTCATCTTCAACTACTTGATTTCGTTGTTGTTTTCGCGAGGGACTGAACTATAGCAAACCTTACCGAGCTCTGCAATACCCGCTGTTGTTTCTCCTCCCAGAATAAACAGTTCTCGGCCATCAAAATAACGGGTATTCTTTCGACAAGATTCTGTAATGCAACTTAACCCTGCCGCTTATCCGGCGATTCGTGCCCTCACTTCATGCTGAAAGCCGAACAGATCCTCGCGCTTGCTCCCGATGCCGCATCTGCCAAAGCAGGATCGCAACTTGCCGCGCCCGCCAAGTGGGGCACGCTCGGCCTGGATGCCAATGCGATGTGGGGCGAATGCCAGGGCAGCGGCAAGCTCCCTTACCGTACCCAGATCGACCTTGGCGAACCCGCCTTCAAATGTTCCTGCCCAAGCCGCAAGTTCCCTGCAAGCACGGCCTCGGCCTGTACCTGCTGCATGCGGCCCAGCCCACGCTGTTCAACGAGAACGAAGCGCCGCAATGGGTCAGGGACTGGCTCGACGGCCGCCAGACACGGCGCGAGAAAAAAGAAGAGAAAGCCGCCGACCAGTCTCCTCAAGCCTCGGCCGCTTCCGCTGCCCAGGCTCGCAAACGCGAAGACAAGCGTGCCCAGAACATCGCCAACGGCCTGGCCGACCTGCAAACCTGGCTCGAGGACCTGGCGCGCGAGGGCATCGCCACGGTGCGCGAACGCGGCCCGGCATTCTGGGAAGGCATGGCCGCGCGCATGGTCGACGCCCAGGCCGGCGCCATCGGCAACCGCCTGCGCCGCGCATCCGGGCTGTGCTTCCAGACCGCGAACCCCGATTGGCAGCGCCAGCTGGGCAGCGAACTCGCTTCCATCTATATGCTCTGCCAGGCCCACGCCCGGCTCGATGCACTGCCGGCGCCCCTGCAGGCTGACGTGCGCACCCTGATCGGCTGGAGCGTGCCCCAGGAAACCGTATTCGCCGAAGCGCCGATCGCCGACCGCTGGCAAGTGCTGGCCCAGACCACGGAAGACGAAGGCCGGGTGCGCTCGCGCACGACCTGGCTGCGCGGCGTCGCCAGCGGCCGCTGGGCCATGCTGCTGCACTACTCGGCCGGCGGCCAGGGCTTCGAGGCGCCGCTTGCGACCGGCACCGAATTCGACGGCGCCCTGTGCTTCTACCCGGGCGCCTCGCCACTGCGCGCGCTGATCAAGGAACAGTCGGGCACGCGCCCGCTCCATACCGTCGTTTCCGCGCCTGCGCTCGACACCACGCTTGACGCGTATGCCGACGCACTGGCGGTCCAGCCCTTCATCGACCGCTATCCGATGCTGCTCGACGCCGTGGTGCCCGACAGCGCCAGCCGCACCAGCCTGCGCACATCGGATGGACGGCTGCTGCCCCTGCACGCATCCTTCCGCCATGCGCTGCACTTGCTCGCACTCAGCGGCGGCCATCCGCTCACCATCTTCGGCGAATGGGACGGCGTGTGCCTGCTGCCGCTGAGCGTCTGGCAGGACGGCCGCCTGTTCAACATCGACACGGAGTTCAACGCATGACCGGCCCGGTTTCACTGCATAAGCTCCTGCTGGTCGGCACCGCGCGCGCGCCGCTGCCCGCCGCGCTGCTCGACATGGAACTGGCCGGCGCCGCCAGCCCGGCACTCGACGCACACGGCGCGACGCCCGAACGCCGCCTCTGGCTGGCCGCCGGCGCCAGCGACCTGTGGACACGCGCCGGCTACCTGCCGCCGCCAGCACCAGCAACGCAGCCCACGGCCAGCGCGCCGGAGCAGCTGCCGGCCTGTCCGCTCGCGGCGGAGGCGATCCTGAAACGCCTGCTCGGCGGCGGCCAGCCCGCTTCGGTGCAAACCGAATGGCTAAGCCTCTTGGCCGACAAGGGGGCGCGCCTGCCCGAACGCTTCCTGCCCAATATGCTCGACCTGGCCACGCGCCAGCCGGCGCTGCGGCCGTGCCTGCGCCCGGTGCTGGGCACGCGCGCCGCATGGCTGGCGGCGCTCGAACCGGCGTGGGCCTGGGCGGCCGGCACGCACAGCGGCAGTGACAATGACGCGCATCCGCAGCAGGCCTGGCACGAAGGCGCGCTGGAGCAACGCGTCGCCGCCCTCGACAACTGGCGCCGCGCCGATCCGGCCGCCGCCCGCGCCGCGCTCGAAGCCACCTGGTCCAGCGAGCCGCCCGACAATCGCCTGGCCCTGCTTTCCTGCCTCGGCACTGGGCTGGGCGCCGCCGACGAAGCCTTCCTCGAAGCGGCCCTCGACGACCGCCGCAAACCGGTGCGCCAAATGGCGCAGCGCCTGCTGGCCCGCCTGCCAGACTCCAGCTTCTCGCAGCGCATGCTGGCGCGCGCTGCGCCGCTGCTGCAGACCGAGAAACGCTTCCTGCGCGGCAGCCGCCTGATCGTCGCGCCTCCGGAGGAACGCGATGCCGCCGCCATCCGGGACGGCGTCGGGGACAACAAATACCCGGGCCTGGGCGAAAAGGCGGGCTGGCTGGTGGACATCCTGGCGGCGATCGACCCGTCGCACTGGTCCACGTCGCTCGGCCTGTCGCCTGACGAATGCATCGCCCTGAGCGCCGGCACCGACTACCGGGAAGCGCTGCTGCTCGGCTGGACCGGCGCCCTGCAGCTGCACCTGGCGCACGCGGCCACGCCCGGCCTGCTGGCCTGGCTCGAAGCCTGGACCCGCATCTGGCTGGTGTCCGACGGCACGGTGCGCTACCAGAACGCCTCGGCTGTCGTCGGCGCCTACGCCGCCCTGCCTGCGCCAACCATGCACGCGATGCTGCTCGCGCTGGTCGAGGCCAGCCGCATGCCCTGGCACGGCGCCGACCTGCCCCTGGTCGAACTGCTGCACCAATTGGCGGACGCCACGCCCGCGCCCTGGCCTGCCGGCCTGTCGCTGGCGATCGCACGGCGCCTGCTCGGCGCACTGCCCGCGCTGCCGGCCCAGCAATGGAGCTTCCGCTCCGCCCTCGGCCCGCTGGCGGCCGTGCTCGACCCGGCCGCGGTGTTCGAGGCCGAGCGCGGGTGGCCGGGCCTGGCCGACGATCCGCACGGCTGGCAAAACGCCGTCGACCAATTTTTCCACCTCGTGCGTTTCCGCCACGAGATGATCCTCTCATTCCAGGAGCCTGCATGACCGCCACCAGCACCGTCCTTCGCCAGCACGCCGAGACCCAGTACGCCAACGAGCTGGAAGCCTTGATCGCCTGCGACCGGCGTCAGCGTCCGCCGCGCTGGAAGATGTCGCCGTGGGCGGTGTCGACTTACCTGCTGGGCGGGAAGCTGGACAACGGCGTCGAGATCAGCCCCAAGTACATCGGCAACCCGCGCATCATCGAGATCGCGGTGGCCACCCTGGCGACCGACCGCGCCCTGCTCCTGCTGGGCGTGCCGGGCACCGCCAAGTCGTGGGTGTCGGAACACCTGGCGGCGGCCATCAGCGGCGACTCGACCCTGGTGGTGCAGGGTACCGCCGGCACCGGCGAGGAAGCCGTGCGCTATGGCTGGAACTACGCCCAGTTGCTGTCGAAAGGGCCGTCGCTCGAGGCGGTGGTGGCCAGCCCGGTGATGCGCGCCATGCGCGAAGGGAAGATCGCGCGCGTCGAGGAACTCACGCGCATCGCCGGCGAAGTGCAGGACAGCCTGATCTCCATCCTGTCCGAAAAGGTGCTGCCGATCGCCGAACTCGACGACGAAGTGCAGGCGCAGAAGGGCTTCAACATCATCGCCACCGCGAACGACCGCGACCGCGGCGTGAACGAACTGTCGAGCGCCCTGAAGCGCCGCTTCAACACCGTGGTGCTGCCGCCGCCGCGCAGCGCCGACGAAGAGGTGCGCATCGTGCAGACGCGCGTGGCCAGCATGGGCCGCGCGCTGGAACTGCCGGGCGAGCTGCCGGCGCTGGAAGAGATCCGCCGCATCGTGACCGTGTTCCGCGAACTGCGCGAAGGGATCACGGCCGACGGCAAGGTCAAGATCAAGGCGCCCAGCGCCAGCATGAGCACGGCCGAAGCGATTTCCGTCATCACCCACGGCATGTCGCTGGCGGCCCACTTCGGCGACGGCGTGCTGCGCGGCGCCGACCTGGCCGCCGGCATGGTCGGCGCCATCGTCAAGGACCCGATCCAGGACCGCGTGGTCATGCTCGAATACCTGGAAACGGTGGTCAAGGAACGCGACGGCTGGAAGGACCTGTACCGCGCCTGCCGCGACGTGATGGCTTGATGCCGGCGCAGCGATGAGCGTCCACCTGTTCGGCATCCGCCACCACGGGCCGGGCTGCGCGCGCAGCCTGCTCGGCGCGCTGGAAGCGCTGCAGCCCGACTGCATCCTGGTCGAGGGTCCGCCCGAAGCCGATGCACTGCTGGCCCACGTCGGCGCGCCCGGCCTGCATCCGCCCTGCGCGCTGCTGGTGTATGCGCCGGCGGCGCCGCAGCGCGCCGTGTTCTATCCGTTCGCGGAATACTCGCCCGAGTGGCAGGCGATCCGCTACGCCAACGCGCACGGCGTGCCGGTGCGCCTGTGCGACCTGCCGCAAAGCCACCGGCTGGCCGTGGCGGATGTGGCGGACGATGCCCCTGTCGACGAGCAGGCCAAGGTCGATGCCAACACCGAGGCAGGCGTCGAAGCCGCGCCGCCCGCCCTGCGCGCCGACCCGCTGGCCTGGCTGGCCGAGGCGGCCGGCTTCGGCGATTCCGACACCTGGTGGGACCACCTGGTCGAGCAGCGCAGCGACGGCCTCGATCTGTTCGATGCGATCGCCGAGATGATGACCGTGGTGCGCGAGCAGATCGGCACGCCGGAAGACATCCTCGAGCAGCGCCGCGAAGCCTACATGCGCAACATGATCCGCGCCGCCGAAAAAGAAGGCCGCCAGCGCATCGCCGTGGTCTGCGGCGCCTGGCACGTGCCGGCGCTGGCGCGCATGCCGACTGCGAAAAGCGACAACGACCTGCTGAAAGGCCTGCCCAAGGAAAAGCTGGCCGCGACCTGGACCCCGTGGAGCTACGGCCGGCTGGCCTTTGCCAGCGGCTATGGCGCCGGCGTGGCGGCGCCCGGCTGGTACCAGCACGTATGGGAGCGGCGCGAACAGGCCAGCCTGCACTGGCTGACCGATGTCGCCACCCTGCTGCGCAAGCACGACCTCGACGCCTCGCCGGCGCACATCATCGAAGCCTCGCGCCTGGCCGATACGCTGGCGGCGCTGCGCGACCGCCCGCGCGCCGGCCTCGACGAGCTGATGGAAGCCATCCGCGCGGTGTTCTGCTACGACAGCGAACTGCCGCTGCAGCTGATCCGGCGCGAGCTGCTGATCAAGGACCGCCTGGGCGAAGTGCCGCCCACGGTGCCGACCCTGCCGCTGATCCAGGATGTGCAGGCCCAGCAAAAACGCCTGCGCATGGCGGTGCGCGCCGACACCCTCGACATCGACCTCGATTTGCGCCAGCCGGCGCACCTGGAAAAAAGCGTGCTGCTGCACCGCCTGGCCATGCTCGGCATCGCCTGGGGCAGCCGCCAGGTCGTGCGCGGCAAGAGCGGCACCTTCCACGAGCTGTGGCGCCTGGCCTGGGAGCCCGAGTTCGCGATCCGCCTGATCGAAGCCAGCGTCTGGGGCTCGACGCTGGAAGACGCCGCCGGCGCCCGCGCCATCAGCCGCGGCGCGGCTGCGCCAGACCTGGCGGCGCTGACCAGCCTGATGGAAGAGGTGCTGCTGGCCGACCTGCGCGCGGCAGTGGCGCCGCTGATGACACGCATCCAGGACGCCAGCGCCCTCACCGCCGACCTGGGCTTCCTGCTCGCGGCCCTGCCGCCGCTGGTCAACGTGCTGCGCTACGGCAGCGTGCGCGGCACCGATACCGCGGCGCTGGGGACGGTGGTCGACGGCCTGGTGGCGCGCGCCTGCGTCGCCCTGCCATTCGGCATGCGCGGCCTGGCCGACGAAGCCGCAAGCGCCCTGCTGGCCCAGCTGATCGCCGGCGACGGCGCCATCCGCCTGCTGCAGAATGGAGAATACGAGGCCGCCTGGTTCGCGGCACTGGAAGCCGCCGCGCGCAGCGAAGCCACGCACCCGCTGCTGGCCGGACGCGCGGTGCGCATCCTCACCGAACAAGGCCACTGGCCGATGGGCGAGGCCTCGCGCCACCTGCTGTTGCTGTGCTCACGCGCAGTGGCGCCGCTGGCCGCGGCCCAGTGGCTGGAAGGGTTTTTGCAGGGCAGCGGCACCCTGCTGGTGCACAACGACGAACTCTGGCATGCCATTCACGGCTGGGTGCTGTCGCTGCCAGCGGAGACTTTCACAGAGCTGCTGCCGCTGCTGCGCCGCACCTTCGGCAGCTTTGCCGCGCCAGAGCGGCGCCAGCTGGCCGAGCGCGCCAGTGCGGGAGCGGCCGGCGCGGTGGCTTCTTCGCACGCTGCCACGCAGGAGATCGACCTGGGCCGCGCGCGGCGTGTACTGCCCATCGTGGCAACGATATTCGGTGGCGCCACGGCGCCGGAGGTGATCCATGGCGCATGAATTCGACACGACCGAAGCCGCGCGCCGCTGGCGCCTGGTGCTGGGCGGCGGCGCGGCCGACACGCCGCTGGCGCCCACCGACCTGGCCATGGACCGCGCGCTCGACGCGCTGTACGGCGCCGAGCCGAACGGATCGCGCGCCGGCCTGGGCGCCTCGGCGCCGAACGTGGCGCGCTGGCTGGGCGACATCCGCCAGTATTTCCCGTCCAGCGTGGTGCAGGTGATGCAGAAGGATGCGCTCGATCGCCTCGGCCTGCAGCAGATGCTGTGCGAGCCCGAGATGCTGCAGGCGGTCGAACCCGACGTACACCTGGTTGCGACCCTGCTCAGCTTGAACCGCATCATGCCGAACAAGACGCGGGCCACGGCGCGCGCGGTGGTCGGCAAGGTGGTGCGCGAGCTGGAACAGAAGCTGGCCAGCCCGCTGCGCCAGGCCGTCACGGGCAGCCTGAACCGGGCCACGCGCAACCGCCGCCCGCGCCACAACGAAATCGACTGGCTGCGCACCATCCGCGCCAACCTGAAGCACTATCAGCCCGAGTACGGCACCATCATCCCGGAAACGCGGATCGGCTTCGGCCGCAAGGGCCAGTCGCTGCGCGACATCGTGCTGTGCATCGACCAGAGCGGCTCGATGGCGCCGTCGGTCGTGTATGCCAGCGTGTTCGCGGCGGTGCTGGCCAGTATCAAGGCGGTCAGCACCTCGGTGGTGGTGTTCGATACGGCGGTGGTCGACCTGACGCCGCTGCTGTCGGATCCGGTGGAGGTCTTGTTCGGCACCCAGCTCGGCGGCGGCACCGACATCAACCGCGCGCTGGCCTACAGCCAGGGCCTGGTGCGGCGCCCGAAGGACACGATTTTTGTCCTGATCAGCGATTTGTACGAGGGCGGGCGCAACGACGAAATGCTCAAGCGCGCGGCGGCGATGATCGCCAGCGGCGTGCAGTTCATCGTCCTGCTGGCCCTGGACGACCAGGGCGCGCCATCCTACGACAAGAGCAATGCCGCCAAACTGGTGGCGATGGGCGCGCCCTGCTTTGCCTGCACGCCGGACCTGTTCCCCGACCTGATGGCGGCGGCGATCAAGCGCCAAAACCTGGAGCAGTGGGCGGCCAAGGCGGGCATCGTCCACGTCTAAGAGACTATCTCAGTGTTCAGCGCGGCGCCACCACGCAAGTGCTGGCGTGTTCGCCTCGCTCGAAACGCACCGACACCGGCAGGAAGCGCTCGATCACCGCCGCGTTCGTTGCGGCATGGCCGGACACGGTCGACAGGGTGAAGCGCCCGCTGCCGGCCAGCGCCAACGGCAGCATCAACTGGTCGGCCAGGTGCTCGCCGACTGCCGCGCCGGAGGCGATATAGGCCTGCGCCTCGGCCAGGGCCGCGTCGGCCACTGCTTCCGCCGTGATGCCGCGCGCACCAAAGGCGGCGAACACCTCGGTGTGATGTTCATACGCGAGCGTCAGCAGCAAGGCATTGCCCGGCCCCTGCTCGGCAGGCAGGCCGCGCAAGCGCAGCTGGCGCCCTTCCCAGCCGAGCGCGGCGCCGACCTGCGCCAGCTGGCGGCTTCCCACGTTCGACGGAATCCCGGCAAAGAAGGCTTCGGCATAAGCGTCGACGAAGGCGCCGCGCTCGAGGCAGGCCAGCGGCGCCAGGCGCGGGCAGGGCTGGACGCTGGCCGTCACCACGCCGCCGCCCGCCGGATAAAAACCGTAGCGCAGCAAATCGATCCCGATCTCGGCGCCCATTTGCGCCAGCAGCGGCAGCCAGGCGCGCTGCAGGAACTGCACCGGCGGCGCCATCGCATTGTGGGTGCCGCCGCTGATGCGGATGGTGGACGGCTGGTCCGCATGCAACAGGGCCAGCAGCACGGTTTGCAGCACCAGCGTGCAGCTGCCGGCGGTGCCGATCGCAAAATCATAGTCGCCCGCCGCGATCGGGCCGGGGATGAAGCTCAGCTCACTGGCGCCGACCGCAGCTCCGGTCACCGCCGCATTGCTGACCTGCTGCGCTGCCTGCACCGCCACCAGGTGCTGGCGCATCAGGCCCGGCTTGGACCGGTTGGCGCGGATGTTCCTGATGCAAAACGGCTGGCCCGTGATCATGGACAGGGCCAGGGACGTGCGCAGTATCTGTCCGCCGCCCTCGCCTGCGGCGCCATCGAGTTCGATCATGTCTTCTCCTTTATTGTTATTGTTGAAGGCCGCGTGGTCAGCCCTTCACGCACACCACCTGCTTGAGCGTGTGCACCACTTCCACCAGGTCGCGCTGGGCATGCATCACCGCGTCGATGTCCTTGTAGGCCATCGGGATCTCGTCGATCACGTTCGCGTCCTTGCGGCATTCCACGCCCTCGGTGGCGCGCACCTGGTCGGCCAGCGTGAAGCGGCGCTTGGCCTCGTTGCGGCTCATGGTACGCCCTGCGCCGTGGCTGCAGCTGTGGAAGCTCTCTTCGTTCCCCTTGCCGCGCACGATGAAGCTCTTCGCGCCCATCGAGCCCGGAATGATGCCCAGTTCGCCGGCACGCGCCGACACCGCACCCTTGCGGGTCACCAGCACGTCCTTGCCGAAGTGGCGCTCCTTCTGCACGTAGTTGTGGTGGCAGTTCACCGCTTCCACGTGGGTCTCGAAGGGCTTGGTGATCACCGTGCGCACGGCGGCGATCAGGTTCTGCATCATGACCTCGCGGTTCATGCGCGCGAACTTCTGGGCCCAGCTCACCGCTTCCACGTAGTCGTCGTAATGCTGCGTCCCTTCCGCCAGGTAGGCCAGGTCTTCATCGGGCAGGTTCGCGATGTGCGTGCGCATGTCTTTTTTCGCCAGTTCGATGAAATGGGTGCCGATGGCATTTCCGACGCCGCGCGAGCCAGAGTGCAGCATGAACCAGACAAAGCCAACTTCATCCAGGCAGACTTCCACGAAGTGGTTCCCGCTTCCGAGCGTACCCAGGTGGCGGTAGTTGTTGGTCTTGGCCAGCGATGGCGTCTTCAGGCAGATCGCATCGAATTCGCCCTTCAGCTGGACCCAGGCGGCATCGACCGGGGCCGGCGGCGTGTGCCAGGAACCTTCGTCGCGGCCGCGGTAGCCGCGCGTCTTCGGCGACATGCCGTGCGGGATGGCGCGTTCGATGGCGCTGCGCAGCGTGCCCAGGCTGTCGGGCAGGTCGTTGGCGCTCAGGGTGGTTTTCGCCGCCATCATGCCGCAGCCGATATCCACGCCCACCGCCGCGGGGATCACGGCGCCCAGGGTTGGCACCACGGTGCCGATGGTCGAGCCCTTACCCAGGTGGACATCGGGCATGACGGCGATGTGCTTGTACACGAAAGGCATCTGCGCGGTGTTGGCCAGCTGCTGCTTTGCCGATTCTTCCACCGGCACGCCGCGGGTCCACATCTTGATCGGGGCGCCGCCCGCTACTTGCATCAGGTCGTATTC
>Ga0308160_10008266_pt1 | contig 10172 bp, 9 predicted proteins | sample PhyFR1_FD_201036 | JGI IMG/M metagenome (GOLD analysis project Ga0308160, IMG submission 201036) | Phyllosphere microbial communities from UC Gill Tract Community Farm, Albany, California, United States - DLSLF.R1 | ecosystem: Host-associated > Plants > Phyllosphere > Unclassified | place: USA...
GGCTGGACCCGGAGCTCTACCCCATCGACAGCGACGAACAGTTTGTCCTGGATTTGCTGAAGGACCAGAAGATCCTGGTCTCCCACGGTTCGGCCTTCAACTGGCCCACACCCGATCACTTCCGCTTTGTCATCCTGCCGTCGGTGCGGGAGATCGAAGAAGCAGTCCGCCGGATCTCCACTTTCCTGGCCGCCTACCGCAGCCGGGGCGCAGCCTATGAGCTGGAAACAGTGGCGGAGTGAAGAACTAACCGGCTCCTAACAGCGGGGAAACCGGTACGCAACATTGCGCCGCCACACTGGTGAATGCAGGCAAGAGCCGGCACCAGCTCCAGCCAGGAGGCCCCGATGTTGAAGAAAGCGACCCCGCATGTAACCAGAATCCGCGCACTGGACCAGCTCCACCGCGGTGACGAAATCGAAGCCCGCCTCTCGGTGGGGCCTTCCTACGACGACGTGGTGATCCGCCGCGGCAGCGTGCAGGAAACTGCTCCGGGGATCGGCGTCGTCTGGATCCTGGACCGGCTCACCGGCCTCCGCAAGGCGATCAATACGGACGAGTGCAGCGTCTGGCGGGTGGCCTAGGACTTTCGGGCGGTGGGCGGCGGACGTAGTCAGGAAGGACTGTCCGCAACCCGTCCCCCGTGTGGATGCGCCAGCGACTGCAGCCACGAGATGGCGGCATCGGTCACCGGGTGCGGGGTTCCCAGCGACTCAAGGTAGGCCCGCGCCTCTGACATCTCCGCTTCCCTGCGCACAGCGTGCACGCGCGTACCTTCAAGCATCCGGGCCACAAGCGCCGGGCCGGACGGACCCAGCTCCCCCGCAATCTGGCCGGTCATCCAGTCCTTGGCGCCTGCTGCTTCGGCGGCCGTGACCGCCTCCAGGATGGTTGCCGCCAGCCCTTTCATGAACACGCTGCGGAGCAGCTTCAGCCCCGCTGCCGCCCCCGCTTCACTTCCCGCAGCGGAGGCCGGGATGCCCCACCCGGCGAAGAGGGGCACCAGCGCAGCCGCCCCAGTGCCGCTTATCAGCAGGGGCGCACCGATCCGATTGCGGGGCACAGGCGCGAGAATGGCGACGTCGGCGAACAGGACATTCCGCCGGGCCGCCTGTTCGGCGAGCCGCCGCTTTTGGTCAGGCCCCGCAGTGTTGAGGTCGGCAAAGACGGCGCCGGGCTCCATGGCGGGCAGCGCCTCGTGGAGGACGGGCCCGGCAGCTTGTCCGCCCACCAGGCTGAGTACCAGGTCCGCGCCGGCCACCGCTTCGCGGATGGAGCCGGCCCGCACCACGCCCGGCGGGGCACCCTCGACAGCGGGATCCGTTGCGGTGACCCGCAGTCCCCGGCCGGCGAGGTCCTCCGCGTAGATGCTGCCGGCTTCCCCGAGGCCCAGGACGGCAATCCAGGTGCCGCCCTGCTCCCTTTCCCTACCGTGCACCGGCGGCCGCGGTTCGCCAACCCCCGTGGTATTCATTCCGGGCAGTGACCGCATATGGTGCGGGACTAACCACAGCACGCACGCTGAGCTGTTCGTGCGGCTCCACCGTTGTCTTGCGGGATCCGCCGTCCGGTTCTCCCCAGATGACCCGGACTTCTGTTCCGAGCTCGACGTTCGGGTCGACCGTTGCCAGCGAAAGGCCGCGCCGTTCGTTGGCGGTGACGCCGGTGAAAAGCGAGAGTCCCACGCCGGTGCCGTCGGCATCCACCACCGAATCGTAGTTGGACGAGCCGTAGTTGGCGTTGGGGATGTCGAAGAACTGGTAGCCCGGGGTGTCGCGGTCCAGGAAGGACGCCCAGATCCTGGCGAGATCCTCATCGTTCCAGGCAAGCGTCACCTTTTTCCGCTGCCTGGCCGGGTCAATCTGTTGGAGGGCGTCGCGGCCAATGAAGTCATGGTCGAACTTCACGAATGATCCGTAGCCGAGCTCCCAGGGCGTGAGGTAATAGTCTTCGATGTTGTTGGAGACGAATGAGCCCGCGAGCGCATTGACCGCTTCATAGCTTGTTGCCGGCAGCCACTCACGGTAGGCCCGTTCGGCGTCACTGCTGTAGATCGCCGGCAGCGGCGACGGGATCCAGCCCGATTCCAAGGTGTTCGAGGAGTAGGCCCGGGACCCGCAGGGCTCGATGCCGAATTCAGCCCCCGCCTGGAGGACGGCATCACGGATCTTGCCGTGCTGTTCGTAGGGTCCCCAGATTTCCAGTCCCGGGGCCCCGGCCATGCCGTGGCGGAGGGTGCGCACCTTTTCCCCGGCGATGTCCAGGTGGCCCATGTGGAAGAACTTCACCTGCTCAAGCGTTCCACCGTTGAGCTTTTCGATGATCTGCCATGCGCTGGGGCCCTGGATCTGGAAGCGGAAGAACTTCCGGGTGACTGCCTGGCCGTAGGGGCGCGACGGCGACCGGTCATCGTAGGTGCATTCGACGTCGTACCCGCCGGTTTCGGCGTGGAACTGGAGCCAGTTAGCCGCTGGGGCGCGGCCCACATAGACAAACTCCTGCTCCGCGAGATGGAACAGGATCCCGTCACCGATCACACCGCCGTTGGAGGCGGTGGGCACAAACTGCTTGGCAGTGTTGACCGGGAAGTTCGCGAAGCTGTTAATGCCCGTGTCCGAGAGAAGCTTCAAGGCATCGGGCCCCGTCATAAAGAAGTTGACCATGTGGTGGGACTGGTCGTAGAGGACTGCCGTCTCCCGCCAGGCACGCTGCTCACGGCGCCAGTTGGTGAACTCCGCCGGCACCACCGGATAGATGTAGGTCCCGAGTTGGGAATTGCGCAGGAGATCAACGGTGTTGCCTGCCGCATCAAGCACTTCCTGCAGGGACTTCGGGGCCATGGCTTTCTCCTTCGGTTCAGTGGGTACTGCCGAAACGCATCCCTGATCGGGGCCGGCGCGCGATTGCTAACAAAATTGTATGGGATGTATTGACCAAAGTTCCAGAGCGTGATTTTCTGGCAGTGTCCGCCGGAACGGACCGACCATGGGCCGCCCGGCACCCTGCCCGCCGAGGATCGCGAGACTGGAAATGCCCGGATCAGTGGGGATCCCCTGCCTCCTCATGCGGGGAGGAACATCCAAGGGAGCGTTCTTCCTGGCCTCGGACCTGCCTGCGGACCCGGGTGAACGCGACGACCTGCTGCTGCGGATCATGGGCACACCCGACCCCCGGCAAGTTGACGGGCTTGGCGGCGCACACCCCCTGACCAGCAAGGTGGCTGTCATCTCCCCATCGGCCGAGGCCGCAGCGGATGTGGACTATCTTTTCCTCCAGGTGGGGGTGGACACGGCATTTGTGACTGACCGCCAGAACTGCGGAAACATCCTTGCGGCGGTGGGGCCTTTCGCCGTCGAACGGGGACTCGTGGGGGCCTCCGAAACGCAGACGGATGTGCGGATCCGGATGGTGAACACCGGAAGCCTGGCCACGGCGCGGTTCGCCACCCCAGGCGGCGTGGTGGATTACGACGGCGGCCCGGAGGCAGGCGGTGCAGTGGCAATCGACGGCGTTCCGGGCAGGGCGGCGCCCATCAGGCTCAACTTCGAGGGCACGGCGGGGTCATCGACCGGGGCCCTCTTTCCCTCAGGCCAAGTGTGTGACCGCGTTGACGGCGTTGACATCACCTGCGTTGACAACGGAATGCCAACCGTCCTGATGCGGGCTGCCGACCTGGGCACCACCGGCTACGAGGACCCCGCAGACCTTGAGGCAGACGAAGGCCTGGCGGCCCGTCTTGCCGGGCTCCGCCTGGCAGCGGCGGAATTGATGGGCATGGGTGACGTCAGCGGGGCCACCGTACCCAAACTGGTGCTGCTGGCGCCGCCGCGGGCCGGCGGTTCCATCGCCACCCGCAGTTTCCTTCCGGTCCGGGTGCACACCTCCATCGGTGTGCTGGGCGCACTCACCGTGGCCGCAGGGATCATGGCAGAAGGATCCGTGGGCCACGACCTTGCCACGCTTCCCCCGCCGGGAGAAGCGTTCCGGGTGGAACACCCCACAGGTCACTTTGACGTGGAAGTGGCCATGCACCCTACCGCGGAGGGTTACACGGTGACCAGGTCCACGGCACTCCGGACGGCACGGAAGATCTTCGACGGACGCGTCTTCCCGCGCCCCCGTCGCTAAACAGGAACAAGAGAGAGGACAGTTCCATGACCGGGTATACCTCGTTCGACGTCGCCCACCTGGGGAACGTGGAACTGCTGACCCCTGTCTTCGAGGAAAGCCTCTGGTTCTTCCGGGATCTCCTCGCCATGCGGGTGGTGGCCGAGTCCAGCAGCGCAGGCAGGAGGTGCGCTTACCTGCGGACCTGGGACGAATACCAGCTCTACACCCTGAAGCTCACGGAGTCAGCGGACGCCGGCGTCGGGCGCACCAGCTTCCGGACCACCAGCCAGGAGGCGCTGGAACGCAGGGTCGCCGCCATTGAAGCCGCGGGCCTGGGCATCGGCTGGGAGGACGGCGGGGTGGGAACAGGCCGCACCTATGCCTTCCGGGATCCGGACGGGCACGACATGGGCATCTACTACGAGACCGAACGGTACGTGGCAACGGACGACAAGCCCGCGCTGAAGAACCAGGCTTCGGCCTTCCCGGGCCGCGGGGTCAACGCGCGCCGGCTGGACCACATCAATTTCCTGGCCAAGGACGTGGGGGCAAACGGGGAATTTGTGGCCGACGTCCTGCGGGGGCGGGAGAGCGAGCGCATCCGGCTCGACGACGGCGGATACGCCGCCTGGTGGTTCCACTTCAACAACAAGTCCTACGACATCGTGTACTCCGACGACTGGCTGAAGCACGGCAACAGGCTGCACCACGTAGCATTCGCCCCCGATACCCGCGAGGACATCCTGAAGGCCGCGGACATCTTCCTTGAAAACGGCATCCACATCGAATCAGGGCCGCACAAGCACGCCATCAACCAGACATTCTTCCTCTACGTCTGGGAACCCGGCGGCAACCGTATTGAACTGGCCAATGCCGGGGCACGCCTGCTGCTGGACCCGGATTCGCCGGTGGTGGAGTGGAGCCAGGAGGAACGCAGGAAGGGCCAGGCCTGGGGCATGAAGACCATCGAGACGTTCCACACGCACGGAACGCCGAACGTCCGTCAGTGAGAAAATTAAGGGATCCCCGCAGTAGCGCACAGAGAGGTGCAAGATCATGACCAACACAGTGGATACTTCCGCTCCGGTGACCACCGGCCTCTTCATCGGAGGCACCGAGCGCCAGGCCGCCGCCACCATGGAAATTGCCGATCCGGGCAAGCCTGGAGTCGTCGTGGGTCATGCCGCAGCAGCCAGCGCGGCCGACGTCGAGGACGCCATCGCCGCGGCAAAAGCCGCCTATCCGGGATGGGCCGCACTGAGCCCGCAGGAGCGCGCCGACCAAATGCGGCAGGCACTGGAAGGCATCGCGGACTTCCGCGACGAGGACGCTGCCATCCTGTCGCAGGAGAACGGCAAGATCCGCATGGAAGCGTGGGTTGACTCCCTGGTGTTCGAGATCCGGTGGAACCTGGCATTGGAGCTGGCCCCGGAAGTGAATGCCACCACGGTGCTGCCGCCTGCCCCGGGAATCCCCGTATCCACATCGATCGCCTTCCAGCCGCTCGGCGTGGTGACGGTCATCGTGCCGTTCAACTGGCCCATAGCCATCCTGGCGGCCTCGCTGCCGCACGCGCTGCTGGCAGGAAACACGGCAATTGTTAAGCCGCCGCCCACGGCGCCGCTGGCAACAACCCGGGTGGTCCAAAGGATTGCCGCGAAGCTGCCGCCGGGGGTGTTGAACGTGGTCACCGGCAAAGACGCGGACATGGCTTCGCTGATCAACAGCCCCGATATCGCCAAGGTTTGCTTCACGGGAAGCGTGGGCGGCGGCAAGCGCATCATGGAGATGGCCGCGAAGTCGCTGACCCGGGTGACGCTTGAACTCGGCGGAAACGATGCGGCCGTGATCCTCGCGGACGCAGTGCTTGATGACATGCACCTGGACCGGCTCTACGCTGCCATCTTCGACACCACCGGCCAGATCTGCATGAACGCAAAAAGGATCTACATCCACCGATCGCGCCTGGACGAAGTGGTGGCCGGGCTGGCGCAGCGGCTTGAAAAAGCGGTAATCGGCTACGGTCTCGATGAGGGGACCACCATGGGTCCGCTGCACTCACCGGTACAGAAGGCATTCGTGGCCGAACTTATCGAGGAAGCCAAGGAATCGGGTGCTGATGTGAGGGAATTCGGGACCCTTCCCACGGACCCGGACCTCCAGGGCGGGAACTTCCTGCGCCCCGCACTGGTCATCGATCCGGACCCCTCGCTGCGCGTCGTCACCCAGGAACAGTTCGGGCCCGTCATTCCCCTGATCCCCTTCGACACCGAGGAAGAGGCAGTGCAGGCGGCAAACGGAACATGGGCCGGGCTGTGCGGCTCCGTCTGGACCGCTGATCCCGCCGCCGCCGAGCGGGTCGGCGGGAAACTGGTCTGCGGCTATGTCTGGGTGAATGACCACGGCGCCACGCGGCTGGACCTGCGGGCCCCGTTCGGCGGCATGAAGCAGTCCGGCATGGGCAGGGAGCAGGGCATCGAGGGGGTCCGGGCTTTCCAGGACACCCGCGCCATTGCCCACCTGGAACCTGAGGCGGCGGAAGGCTAGGCGCGCGGTCGGCAGAAGGGCCAAGGTTTTCTAGATAACTATCGACATTACCTATGGACATAGGTAATGTCGGAGGCGGGTGCACCGCTGCACCCGCCGAAAGGATGACCTGATGGCGACTCGAATCGTGCCCGCCCCCAACCGGGCAGCCTCACTGGAACTCATCAAGGATTTCTCGCTGGAAATGACCGGCAAGGACATCCCCGCCCTCGTCGCAGCAAAAGACAAAATTCCGCCTCACTCCCGCATCAACGTCACCTTCCTTGGCAACGAGGACCTGGAGATGCGGGTGGCCGCGGCAAAGGCGGTCCGGGACCTGGGATTCATCCCGGTGCCGCACATTTCAGCGCGCCGGCTGGCATCAAGGGGTGAACTCGAAAAATTCCTCCAGCGCCTCCAGGAGGCGGGTGCCGCCGAGCACGTGTTCGTGGTGGGCGGCGACCCTGCCGAACCTGAGGGCCCGTACGCGGACTCGCTGGCGCTGGTCAACACCGGGATCCTGCAGGAGTTCGGCGTCCGGGAGGTGGGAATCGGCGGCTACCCCGAGGGCCATCCCGACATCCCCAATGAGACACTTTGGCGGGCGCTGGAAGACAAAACAGCGGCCCTCGCCGCCCAGAACATCGACGCCTTCATCATTACGCAGTTTGCCTTCGACACCGCGCCGGTTGCCGGGTGGATCAAGGAGGTCCGGGCCAGGGGCATCAAGGCGCCCATCCGGGTGGGAACACCCGGACCGGCGGGGATCAAGCGCCTCCTCGGCTTTGCGCGCCGGTTCGGAGTGGGAGCCAACGCGATGATCGTCAAGAAATACGGCTTCTCACTGACCAACCTGATGGGAGACGCCGGGCCGGACAGGTTCGTCAACGATCTGGCCGCCGTCCTGGCCGGGGACGCACCCGGGCAGGACCAGCACCTGCACCCCCAGGTGGGACTGCACTTCTACACCTTCGGCGGCCTGCTGGCGACGGCGGACTGGGTCCGGCACTTCATGGCCGAAGCGGGCTAGGGACGGCAACCAATGGCCCTGCACACAGAATCGCGCAAGGACCAGTCCTGCCTGATTGTCCACGGGCCGGACCAGCCCGGGATCGTGGCTGCGGTGGCCGCCCTGGTGACCCGGAACCAGGGAAACATCGTCTCCCTGGACCAGTACTCCAGTGATCCGTCATCGGGCGACTTCTTCCAGCGCGTGGTCTTCAACCGGCCGGACCTGGCCGCGGCGATGCCCGACATCGAGGCGGACCTCGGCAGGACCCTCACGCCGCTGGGGCTGTCCTGGACGCTGACGGACCGATCCATCCCCAAGCGCATGGCCATCCTGGTCTCCACTTCCGACCACTGCCTGCTGGAACTGCTTTGGCGGCACCGGAGGGGTGAACTGCCGGTAACCATTCCCATGGTGATCTCCAACCACACAAACACTGCCGAGGACGTACGCTCCTTCGGCGTCCCGTTCTTCCATGTCCCCTCTGCCGGTCCGGACAAGTCCGGGGCCGAGGCGCAGATCCTGAAGCTGCTGGAAGGGAACGTGGATTTCGTGGTGCTGGCCCGGTACATGCAGATCCTGTCCCCGGGGTTCCTGGAGGCAGTGAAAGTGCCGCTGATCAACATCCACCACTCCTTCCTTCCCGCGTTCGTGGGCGCCGCGCCCTACCGCAAGGCGAAGGAGCGGGGAGTCAAGCTGATCGGCGCCACCTCGCACTACGTGACCAAGGACCTGGATGAGGGACCCATTATCGAGCAGGATGTGGCCCGCGTGACGCACGGGCACTCAGCCTTGGACCTGCAAGCGCGGGGCGCCTACGTGGAACGCGCAGTGCTCTCCCGCGCCGTGCAGTGGCATGCCGAGGACCGCGTCATCCGGCACGGAAACCAGACCATCGTCTTCTGATACCCACCAACAATCCGATACAGAACAAGAGGTTCAACGTGGCACCGAAAAATCTGCAGGAAGTCCTCGACGCATCAAATGGGGCCGTCGACCTCCTCCGCAACTCCCAGATCGGCTCCTACATCTACCCGGTAGTGCCGGCGGACTTCCAGAACTGGATCAAGGAGCAGACCGCCTGGCGGCAGACAGCCGTCCTCTACGACCAGTCCCACCACATGGACAACCTGTTCCTGAAGGGCCCGGATGCGATCAAGCTGATCACCGCCACCGCCATCAACTCCACCGCCACATTCCCGGTGAACAAGGCCAAGCAGTACGTGCCCACCACCGAGTCCGGCCACGTCATCGGCGACGGCATCCTCTTCCATGAGGCGGACGACGAATACGTGTATGTCGGCCGTTCCCCCGCCGCAAACTGGCTGCTCTACCACGGCGAGACAGGCGGCTACCGGGACCTGGACATCACCGTGGACCGGCGGTCCCCGTCGCGGCCGTACGGCCACCCCGTGACCCGCCGGTACTACCGCTTCCAGATCCAGGGACCCAACGCCTGGCAGGTCATCGAAAAACTTAACGGCGGAGCTCTGGAGCAACTCAAGTTCTTCAACATGTCCACCATGACCATCGCCGGGACCACCGTCCGCACCCTGCGGCACGGCATGGCCGGCGCCCCCGGCCTTGAAGTCTGGGGCCCGTACGCGGACCACGACCGCATCCGGGATGCAATTGTTGAGGCGGGCGCCGAGTTCGGGCTGGTGCCCGTGGGTTCCCGGGCGTACCCGTCCAACACCCTGGAGTCCGGCTGGATTCCGTCACCGCTCCCGGCCATCTATACCGGCGAAGCGGAGCGCGGCTACCGCGAATGGCTGCCCGCGGACGGCTACGAGGCCACGGGAACCCTGGCGGGGTCGTTCGTGTCCGGGAACATCGAGGACTACTACCTGACCCCTTGGGAGCTGGGCTACGGCTCGTTCGTGAAGTTCGACCACGACTTCATCGGCCGGGACGCACTCGAGCGGATCGATCCCGCCACGCAGCGCAGGAAGGTCACCCTGGCCTGGGACGCGGAGGACGTGACCTCGATCTTCGCGTCGCTGTTCAACGTGGAGGGGCCCAGCTACAAGTTCTTCGACCTGCCCCTGGCCAACTACGGCTCGGCCAACTATGACTCTGTGGTGGACGCAGACGGCACGGTGGTGGGCTACTCCATGTTCACCGGCTACAGCGCCAACGAACGGCGTGCGCTCTCACTGGCAACAATCGATCCCAACGTCCCCGAAGGCACGGAACTCAAGGTCGTCTGGGGCGAGCCGAACGGTGGAACTGCCAAGGCCGCCGTCGAACCCCATGTCCAGACTGAAGTCCGGGCCGTGGTCAGCCCCGTCCCCTACTCCACCGTTGCGCGCGCCACCTATCACGGCGGGTGGCGGACGAACTACCAGTCGGCCTAGGCTGGGGACCCTGAAGTGCGGGGGCGCAGCCGCCCCCGCACTTTCCTTGAGCCCTTGGAGGAGCACCGCATGAGCCTTCGGTACGCGCTGCTGGCCCTGCTGCGCGTGGGCCCGCTGTCCGGCTATGAACTGCAGAAGCAGTTCTCCATGTCCGTGGGCCACGTATGGCA
>Ga0308160_10008267_pt1 | contig 10172 bp, 10 predicted proteins | sample PhyFR1_FD_201036 | JGI IMG/M metagenome (GOLD analysis project Ga0308160, IMG submission 201036) | Phyllosphere microbial communities from UC Gill Tract Community Farm, Albany, California, United States - DLSLF.R1 | ecosystem: Host-associated > Plants > Phyllosphere > Unclassified | place: USA...
ACCTGGTAATAGATACGCCCGGCACTGTCGTAGGCGAAGGTATCCAGCGCCACGTAGGGCACGTCTGCGCTGAGTGTGCCATCGCGCTGGGACAGCCCGGCGGCGATGGTACGCGCCGACGCCAGCAAGGTTCGGTCATAGGCCGTATCGGCCGCCTCCCGACCGTTCCAATAGGCACTCAGGCCGCTGGCCAACATGAGGAAGACCAGCAGCATCGCGAGGTTCCACAGCAACCGCCAACGCAGGCTGCTGACCTCACGCATCGCGGCTTTCCAACAGGTAGCCCAGACCCCGGAAGGTGACGATGGCGATCGGCTGCTTGTCGAGCTTCTTGCGCAGGCGATGCACGTAGATCTCGATGGCATCGGCACTGGCTTCTTCGTCCAGCCCGAACACCTGGGCCGCCAACTGCTCCTTGCTCATCACCCGCCCTGGCCGGGCGATCAGCGCTTCGAGCACCGCCTGCTCGCGGGAGGTGAGGGTCAGCAACTCCTTGCCCAGGGTGAAGCGGCGCGTGTCCAGGTCGTAGGCCAGCGGACCGCAGCGCTGCTGCCGCTCTCCTCCAAGCACGGTGCGCCGCAGCAGCGCCTTGACCCGGGCTTCGAGTTCGGTGAGCTCGAAAGGCTTGGCCAGGTAGTCGTCCGCGCCCAGGTTCAGACCATGGACGCGGTCCTTGACGTCGCTGCGCGCGGTGAGCATCAGCACCGGCAGGTTCTTGCCCCGCGCCCGCAGGCGCGCCAGCACCTCGAAACCATCGAGCCTGGGCAGGCCGACGTCCAATATGGCGGCGGCGTATTCCTCGCTGGCCAGGGCCAGGTCCGCGGCCACGCCGTCGTGCAGCACATCGACGGTCAGGCCGGTGGCCTTGAGCGCCTGGGCGACACTTTCGGCCAACTGCAGGTGATCTTCTACAAGCAGGACACGCATCGGTATTCCTCACGGCCAATCTTTTTCAGGTCGAGATGATGCCGCCGCAGTCCGGTGTTGGCTGCCACCGAAACTTTGCGCGAACGGCTCATCAAGCGCTTTATGGGCCCGAGTTTACAGCCCCGCGACGCGCTGTGAAGCAGTCTTGGCAGATTGAAAGCCACTGAAAGCTTGGTGAAAGGTTCGCAACATATGGTTTCAGCAAGGCGGGTACCGAGAGACCTGCCACGCAAACGTCACCGTACGTTTTCGATAACAAGAACAACAATGGAGAAACGCCCATGATCCGCGCCATGCGTCCGCTTGCCCTGGCCGTCAGCTGCCTGTTCATCAGTGCCCCGCTGCTCGCCCAGGAAGAACCCAAACGTCCTGAATGCATTGCCCCAGCCTCGCCTGGCGGTGGCTTCGATTTGACCTGCAAACTCGCTCAAAGCGCGCTGGTCAACGAGAAACTGCTGTCCAAGCCCATGCGTGTGACCTACATGCCTGGCGGCGTCGGTGCCGTGGCCTACAACGCCGTGGTGGCCCAGCGTCCGGCCGATGCCGGGACCCTGGTGGCCTGGTCCAGCGGCTCGCTGCTCAACCTGGCCCAGGGCAAGTTCGGCCGTTTCGACGAAAACGCGGTACGTTGGCTGGCGGCAGTCGGCACCAGCTATGGCGCCATCGCGGTCAAGAGCGATTCGCCCTACAAGACTCTGGATGACCTGGTCAAGGCGCTCAAGGCCGACCCGAGCAAGGTCGTGATCGGCTCCGGCGGCACCGTCGGCAGCCAGGACTGGATGCAGACCGCACTGATCGCCAAGGCCGCCGGGATCAACCCGCGCGACCTGCGCTACGTGGCCCTGGAAGGTGGCGGCGAAATCGCCACGGCCCTGCTCGGCGGCCACATCCAGGTCGGCAGCACCGACATCTCCGACTCCATGCCGCACATCCTCAGCGGCGACATGCGGCTGCTCGCGGTGTTCTCCGACAAGCGTCTGGACGAGCCGGAAATGAAGGACATCCCGACCGCTAAGGAACAGGGCTACGACATTGTCTGGCCGGTGGTGCGCGGCTTCTACCTCGGCCCGAAAGTGACCGACGCGGAATACGACTGGTGGAAAGCGGCGTTCGACAAGCTGCTGGCATCCGAAGAGTTCGCCAAGCTGCGTGACCAGCGCGAGCTGTTCCCGTTCGCCATGACCGGGCCGGAGCTGGATACCTACGTGAAGAAACAGGTGGCCGAGTACAAGACCCTGGCCAAGGAATTCGGGCTGGTTCAGTAATCGGGCTGGGCCTTGTGATGCCTCTTCGCGGGCAGAGACCCGCTCCCACAGGTCTGCACATTCTGAACCCTTGTGGGAGCGGGGCGGGCGGCGAGCCCTCTGCCCGCGAATGGCTTTCCCCCGCCCCCCACCACCTTCACTCTTCACGAAGGAACATGACCATGATCATGATCGTTCAACGGCTTTTCGCCCTGCTGTTGCTGCTCGTCTGTGCCGGTCTGGCGCTGATGGCCTGGCCGTATCAGGCGCCCTTTTCCTATGAGCCGGTCGGCCCACGTGCCTACCCGCTGCTGATGCTCGGCCTGATGAGCCTGGCGCTGCTCTACCTGGTGTTTCGTCCTACCCCGATCGTGCACAGCGAGGAAGAGCCGCCGCTGGATCGCCCGACCTTGAAGAAGATCGCCATGTGCATCGGCCTGCTGCTGGTGTTCGCCGGATTGTTCGAGCCGCTGGGCTTCATTCTCAGTAGCGTGCTGATCGGCATCCCGATGGCCCTGCTGTATGGCGGCCGTGCGGTGCCCAGCGTGATCATCATCACCTTGATGAGCATCGGCCTGTACGTGCTTTTCGACAAAGTCATGGACGTGCCGCTGCCCCTGGGTCTGCTCAGCGTTCTGGAGAACTGACATGGATACTCTTGGCTACCTGGGTCAGGGCTTCGGCGTTGCACTGACCCCTTACAACCTCGTCACCGCCCTGTCGGGCACCCTGATCGGCACCGTGGTCGGCCTGCTGCCGGGCCTAGGGCCGATCAACGGCGTGGCCCTGCTGATCCCGATCGCCTTCGCCCTGGGCCTGCCGCCGGAATCGGCGCTGATCCTGCTGGCGGCGGTGTACCTGGGCTGCGAATACGGCGGCCGCATCAGTTCGATCCTGCTCAACATTCCCGGCGAAGCCTCGACCGTGATGACCACCCTGGACGGCTACCCGATGGCCCGTCAGGGCCTGGCCGGCGTGGCGCTCTCGCTGTCCGCCTGGAGCTCGTTCATCGGTGCGTTCATCGCCACCTGCGGCATGGTCATGTTTGCTCCGATCCTGGCCAAATGGGCAATCGCCTTCGGCCCGGCGGAGTATTTCGTGCTGATGGTGTTCGCCATCGTCTGCCTGGGCGGCATGGCCGGTGACCGGCCGCTGAAGACGTTCATCGCGGCGTTGATCGGCCTGTTCCTGTCCAGTGTCGGTATCGACGCCAACAGCGGTGTGTACCGCTTCACCGGCGACAACATCCACCTGGCCGACGGCATTCAGTTCGTCGTGCTGGTGCTGGGCCTGTTCTCGATCAGCGAGATCCTCCTGCTGCTGGAAAAGACTCACCATGGCAGCGTGGCCGTCACCGCCACCGGGCGCATGATGTTCAACCTCAAGGAGGCCGCTTCGGTGTTCTGGGTGAACATCCGCTGCGGCGTGCTGGGCTTCATCATGGGCGTACTGCCCGGTGCCGGTGCGACCCTGGCCAGCGCCGTGGCCTACACCACCGAGAAACGCCTGGCCGGTGCCAACGGCAAGTTCGGCCAAGGTGACAAGCGCGGCCTGGCCGCCCCGGAAACCGCCATCGGCGCCACCGCCTGTGGCGCGCTGGTGCCGATGCTGACCCTGGGCGTGCCGGGTTCGGGCACCACCGCAGTGATGATCGGCGCGCTGTCGCTGTACAACATCACGCCGGGCCCACTGCTGTTCCAACAGCAGCCGGACATCGTCTGGGGCCTGATCGCTTCGCTGTTCATCGCCAACATCATGCTGGTAATCCTGAACATCCCGATGATCCGCATCTTCACCAAGATCCTCGCCGTGCCGAACTGGGCACTGGTGCCGGTGATCGCCATCATCACCGGGATCGGCGTCTATGCCGTGCACGCGACGACCTTCGACCTGTTCCTGATGATCGGCATCGGCATCTTCGGCTACATCCTGCGCAAGCTGGACTTTCCGCTGTCGCCGGTCCTGCTCGGGTTCATCCTGGGTGGCCTGATGGAGCAGAACCTGCGCCGCGCACTGTCGATCTCCAACGGTGAGCTGCAGATTCTCTGGGGCAGCCCGATCACCGCCGGTGTGTGGGTCCTGACCGTTCTGATGCTGCTGTTGCCCGTGGTTCGCATCTGGCGCAAACGTGCCGCCCTGCGTCGTGCCGCTGCCGATGTTTGATCGGTTTCTGCACAGCTGGTGGGGTACACCCTTCGTCGGTCTGGCTGGCGGCTACCTCGCCAGCCTGATCGGTTGGCCACTGCCTTGGATGATCGGCTCGTTGCTGGCGATCATCCTGGTGCGCTGCCTGACACCCTGGCAACTGGCGGAAATACCCAACGGCCGCAAGCTCGGCCAATGGATCGTCGGCATAGGGATTGGCCTGCACTTCACGCCGTTGGTGATGGAACAGGTAGCGGGCCATTTCGGCCCGATTTTTTTTGGTGCGCTGATCACCAGCGTGTCCAGTGCCGTAGGCGTGTGGCTGATGCTGCGCACCGGTGAAGACCGGCCTACGGCTTTCTTTTCGAGCATGCCGGGCGGGTCCGGCGAGATGGTCAACCTGGGCGCGCGCAACGGCGCCGACCTCAGCCGCGTCGCGGCCGGGCAAAGCCTGCGGGTGCTGGCGGTGGTGCTGTGCGTGCCGGCGCTGTTCAAGTTCCTGCTCGGCGAAGGCACGCCGATCAGCCACGAAGGGGCCGTTGACTGGGCCTGGCTGGCGCTGATTTTCCCGCTCGCAGGCCTGGCCGCCTGGATCTGGCAACGCCTGGATCAGCCCAACCCCTGGCTGTTCGGCCCCCTGCTGGTGAGTGCCGCCATGAGCGTGAGTTTCGACTTGCACATCGGCCTGCCCGACGGCGGCAGCCAGATCGGCCAGTGGCTGATCGGCAGCGGCCTGGGCTGCCACTTCAACCGAGCGTTCTTCCGTCGAGCACCATCGTTCCTGGCTCGCACGCTGGTCAGCACCGCCCTGACCATGGCCATCGCTGCGGGCTGCGCGCTGGCCTTGAGCGCCCTGACCCATCTGGACCTGCGCTCGCTGACGTTGGGCATGATGCCCGGCGGCATCGCCGAGATGAGCCTGACCGCCGAGGTGCTGCAACTGTCGGTCCCGCTGGTGACGGCGATGCAGGTGATGCGTCTGCTGTTCGTGCTGTTTCTGGCCGAGCCGCTGTTTCGCCAGTGGCAGAAACGTCGACCGGTGTCCTAGGGCAGGCGCCAGTCGATGGGGGTCAGGCCGTTCTGTTCCAGAAACTTGTTGGCGCGACTGAAATGGCCGTTGCCGATGAAGCCCTTGTGCGCCGACAACGGCGAAGGATGCACGGACGTCAGCACCAGGTGCTTGCTGTTGTCGATCAACTTCTGCTTGCTCTGCGCATGGGCGCCCCAGAGCATGAAGACCACGCTGGACTGATGCTCGCTGACTACTTCGATGATGCGGTCGGTGAACGGCTGCCAGCCTTTCTTGGCGTGGGAGGCGGCGTTCGCCCGCTCCACCGTCATGGTGGTGTTGAGCAGCAAGACACCCTGCTCCGCCCAGCTTTGCAGATAGCCGTGCTTGGGAATGTCGATGTTAAGGTCGCGCTTGAGCTCTTTGTAGATGTTCACCAGCGACGGCGGCGTGGGGATGCCCGGCTGCACCGAAAAGCACAGGCCATGGGCCTGGCCCGGACCGTGATAGGGATCCTGACCGAGGATGACGACTTTCACCTGATCCAGCGGCGTGGTGTTCAGCGCGTTGAAAATCATCGGCCCGGGCGGATAGATCTCCTTGCCTTGCGCATGCTCCTCGCGCAGGAATTCGCGCAACTGCGCCATGTAGGGCTTGTCGAATTCCTCACGCAGTGCAGCTTTCCAGCTAGGCTCGAGTTTGATGCGGTCGTCTGTACTCATTTATCACCAGAAATCAGTAGGCAGCAGAAATCAGTGGGCGGACGGTAGGAAAGCGAACCCGGAAAGTCAAATCCAGACACAATCGCGCACTGCAACCCTACGTTGGCCATTTGCGGTCTTCGTCCCCCCGCCACCGCCCTTTCGATGCGAGGTCAGGATGGATTTGAATTTCGAAGAACTCAGCGCCGGCAATGGCGCACGTATCGGCGTCGTCTCCCTCAGTGCGGAAAAGACGCTCAATGCTCTGACCTTGCCGATGCTCGAAGCGCTCGCGGGAAAATTCGATGCCTGGGCGCAGGACGACCGCGTGGTGTGCGTCGTGCTGCGCGGTGAGGGCGAAAAAGCCTTCTGCGCCGGTGGCGATGTGCGCAGCCTGGTGCAGGCCTGCCGTGCCCACCCCGGCGAAGTGCCTGACCTGGCCGCGCGTTTCTTCGCTGCCGAATACCGTTTCGACTACCGCCTGCACACCTACCCCAAACCGGTGATCTGCTGGGGCCACGGCTATGTACTGGGCGGCGGCATGGGCCTGCTGCAGGCCTCGAGCATCCGCATCGTCACGCCCAGCAGCCGCCTGGCCATGCCGGAGATCACCATCGGCCTTTACCCGGACGTCGGCGCCAGCACGTTCCTGTCACGCATGCCGGGCAAGCTCGGCCTGTTCCTGGGCCTGACCGGCGCGCAGATCAACGCGCGCGACGCTCTGGACCTGGACCTGGCCGACCGCTGCCTGCGCGATGACCAATACGAAGACTTGCTCGACGGCCTGCTGCAGCTCAACTGGCAGGAGCAGACCGCCATGCAGTTGAACAGCCTGCTCAAGGCCCTCGAACACGATGCGCGCGACACCGTGCCCGCCGCGCAATGGCTACCCCGCCGCGCGGCCATTGACGCGCAGTTGGATGTCAGCGACGCGCCAGCGGCCTGGCACGCGCTGGTGCAATGGCAGCAGCACGACGACCCGTTGCTGGCCAAGGCCGCCGGCAACCTGGCAAAAGGCTGCCCACTGACGGCCCATCTGATCTGGGCCCAGTTGGCCCGCGCTCGGCACCTGTCGCTGGCCCAGGTGTTCCAGATGGAATACAGCCTGAGCCTGAACTGCTGCCGCCATCCCGAATTCATCGAAGGCGTGCGCGCTCGTCTGATCGACAAGGACAACCAGCCGCACTGGCACTGGCCTGACGTCGACCATGTGCCGCAGGCGGTGGTCGAGGCGCATTTCGGCAAGGCCTGGGAGGGCCGTCATCCATTGGCGGACCTGTGCGACTACTGAAGTCGATCTGCCCGTAACAACGAAAAACGGCGCCCCTGAGGGCGCCGTTGCAGGCTAGTGCCGACCGCCGCGGCCGGGGCCCCGACCAGGACCCCGGTCCGGACCTTGACCCCGGTTCCAATCCTGACCGTAATGGCGCGGCGGACCGTCACGCCACCTGGCATCAGGACCGCGGCCCGGCCCGAATCCAGGCCGGTAGTTCGGTGGCGGTGGACCGAAGTAGCGCGGCGGCGGTACCGCGTAGTAACGAGGCGCGGAGTAGTAACGCGGTCCTTCGTAGTACCGTGGCGCCGGCGTCACGTAATAACCGCTGCTGTAGGGCTGGCTGTACGGGTAGTAGCCAGCACGCGGCGCGCTGTCCACGGAGTAGACTTCGGTGCGGTAGTAACCTCCCCCTCCATAGGGCACACAGGCACTTGTCGACAAGGCCAATACCACGATCAAAAGAGCTCTAAGGGACATAAGCGGCCTCCTGGACCGCGAGAGGGATCGAACCAGCACGACTGGTCAGTACCCGGAACAACGGTTCTGGGCATAACTCAGACACCCGGAAAGATACTGCATTTCACTCGGCAATAAATTGATACAAAGCCTCATCCAAGGGTGCCCGACGGCGTCATTCGCCGCCGTGTCCCTTGCTGCCGTAGAATGCGGGCACTCATCGCTGCATGGATCGCCCATGACCACCCCCGCGTCACTTGCCAGCCACCTCTGCCCAGCCTGCGGAAGCCGCAACGACTGCACCCTGGCCGATGCAAAGACCGCCGCCCAGCCCTGCTGGTGCTACTCGGTGAGCATCGACCCCGCAGTACTGCAGGCCTTGCCCGAGCACCTGCGCAACGCCGCCTGCCTGTGCCCCCGCTGCGCTCAAGTGAGTGAGCAACTGTCGGCATCGAGGGCGTAACGCCGCCATGCGCCTGGACCGATTTCTTTCCAATCTCGAACGTTTCAACCGAAAACAGGTACGCCTGGCCCTGATCGCAGGCCGCATCCAAGTCGACGGCCGCGTGGTACGCGACCCGCTGCACGCCGTCACCGAATTCAGCGAAGTCCGCCTCGACGAAGAGTTGCTGCAAGCCGGCCATTCCGCCCGCTACCTGATGCTGCACAAACCACCCGGCTGCGTCAGCGCCACCCAGGACCCGCAGCACCGCACCGTCCTGGACCTGATCGAAGTGCCGGACAAGGATCAACTGCACATTGCCGGTCGACTGGACTTCAACACTACCGGACTGATGATCCTGACCAACGACGGACAATGGTCACGCCGCCTCACTCAACCGACCACCAAGCTGCCCAAGGTCTACCGGGTTGAGACCGAGCAGGTCATCGAACCCCATTACGTCGAGACCTTCGCGCAAGGCATCTACTTTGCCTTCGAAGACCTCACCACCCTCCCCGCCCACCTCGACATCCTCGGCCCGCGCCTGGCGCGCCTGAGCATCGTCGAAGGGCGCTACCATCAGGTGAAGCGGATGTTCGGGCACTTCCAGAACAAGGTGGTCAAACTACACCGCGAACGCATGGGCGAACTGGTGCTGGACGAAAGCCTGCAACCCGGCCAATACCGCAGCCTGAGCGCGGAGGAAATCGGTCTGGTTTAAGGGGGATCGAGCAGAGAAACGAAAATTAGCGCTTCAAATTGCAGGGCGCTTCTGGTACAAAGTCAGCCGCCCGGAGCAGGTGTCGAAAGACGCATCGCACCGAGGTGGCCAAGCTGGCAATCGAGTTCGCAATGAACGGCCGGCGGCACGGAAACAACGCGTCATGCGGGTATAGTTTAGTGGCAAAACGAAAGCTTCCCAAGCTTTAGTTGAGGGTTCGATTCCCTCTACCCGCTCCAGTTTTTCATGATCCTCCAAGCACTCCAACTCCCCTGCCACGCCTACTGGCACCTACACCCCTAACCTGCTCGACCCGCAGGAACCGACAGCGCTACTAAGTCTCCTACGCGCCCCCTCATCCTTAATCCGCCACTCACAAACGAAGCCTCAGAACACAAACCGATGCCCCATCTCCCCCTCCATCCACGTCAGAAACCGTCTGACCCTGGGAAAGGATGAGTGGGCTCTGGGAAACACCAAGTGGTGAGCGGCAACCGCGGCACTGAGCGCTTCAGGGGCCACTTCCACGAGTGCGCCCGACGCCAGGTATTTCTGTGCCAGCAACGTGCTTTCCAGTGCGAACCCAAGGCCGTGGCTGGCAGCCTCCAGCGTCATGTAGGAGCGATCGAAGCTCAGCGCATAGGGATGTTCGGGGCGGGCCAGGCCGTGCTGGGCGAACCATTCGGGCCATTTGAGCAGCGTTGCCTCCGAGAGGATCAACTCCTTGTTCAGCAAGTCACTGGCGCTGGCGACTGGACGTTTTGCCAATAACTGTGGAGAGGCCAGCACTGCAAAGGCTTCGTTGCGCACCGTTCGCACTTCGTAGCTGGGCCAGTTGGGCAGACCGTGGCGTATGTCGACGTCGATCTTGTCCCGGCTGAAGTGCAGTGACTCGTAGGAACATGACAGGTTGATCTGGATATCGGGATGACTCACGCGGAATGCTTCCAGGCGCGGCATCAGCCAAAGCAGGCCGAAGCTTGGGGAAGAGTGCAGTCGCAGGCAGTCGAGACTCACGTCACTGGCGGCTCTTTCGGTCGCCACTTCGAGGCTGTGCAGCAAACCGGAAATGTCTTTCAGGTACTGCTCGCCCACTGGGGTGAGGGTGACACCACGGGCGGCGCGCACGAACAACTGGCGGCCGATCATCGCTTCCAGATTCGCCAACTGATGGCTCACGGCTGAGGGTGTCAGGTTCAATACTTCGGCTGCCCTGGCGAGATTGCCAAAGCGGGCCGTCTGCTCGAAGGC
>Ga0308160_10008268_pt1 | contig 10172 bp, 10 predicted proteins | sample PhyFR1_FD_201036 | JGI IMG/M metagenome (GOLD analysis project Ga0308160, IMG submission 201036) | Phyllosphere microbial communities from UC Gill Tract Community Farm, Albany, California, United States - DLSLF.R1 | ecosystem: Host-associated > Plants > Phyllosphere > Unclassified | place: USA...
CTCGAAGACGTCAGCGGTTTCCACATCAAGGTTGAAGGGGAGGGGTGGGGGGGAGAGGGGTGTTCAGAGGGTGGGGTAGGGTAAGGGTGAAAACGGTATGAGGATGTGGGCGACGCGACGCACCACTGCTGGAGGCCAGGACAGCGATGCTCCTCTGGCAGGCGGTGGGTCGAGCAGAAGGCGAGCGAGCAGTGCGGGCAGGTCCCAATCAGGCGGACAGCGGGGTTGGGGCATCTACCGCAATGGAGAGCGGTGGGGGAAGGGGAGGGGGGAGGGGGCGTTAGTAAGGCTCGCCAAGTAAAGCGTGTGCGGTCAGGACTGGGACTGAGATGGCGATGGGGAGGAAGGAGGGACGAGGGGAAACGGGCGGCGGCGCCACAGGCTGACTCGGACGGAAAGCGGGTTGCTTTCGCCACCCTCGCGGTGACCTGCCCTGCCTCGGTCTAGGGCTCGACATACGCCACGGCTGGTTCAAGACGCCAGCCAGCCTGTAACCGCAGTCCAGGCGTGGGACGAACCCCCAAGAAACGAAAGAGGACGGCAGCAAAGGCCCGGGGAGGGAATGGCGTCTCCGATCGCCCTCGTGCGGGCCGTCGTCCGGCTCCAGCGTGGAGGCCGGCGCGCAGGCAGGCGATGCCCCCCCCCCCTTCCCTCCCGGCAGCCCCCCCGACAGCCGGGGTAGAGAGACAGAAGGAGAGAGAGGGAGAGAGAAAGAGCGGGAAGGAACGTACTGAACCGAGGACGAGTTATCGGGTGCCGAGGTCGATGAGGCCAGGTCGAGGACGAGCGTCCGGTGCTTGCAGCGCTGCTTGGCGGGCCTGTTGCCCGGTGGCGATAAGGAGCGGAAGTCGAGGGGCGAGGCGCGTTCAGCTAGATGGCGAGGTGAGCGGGGAGAACAGGCGAGAGGGGACAGACATGGTGGCCGAGTGAGAGAGAGGTGTTGAAGGGAGGTGTGAGGGTGTGCGTGTGACGGCGAGGGAGGGATGGATGTATGCGGGCAGGTCGTCGTCGTTGTCGCGACGTGGAAGCCGCCGCCGCCGGCACCCGCCCTCGTCAGCGACGCGCGGCGGCAGCAAGTGCACTTTCCCACCCTTCCACCACCGCGAGCAGAGGGGAGCAAAAAGTCATCATGTCACTACGGCCCGTCCGACCCTGCGAAGACCCCATGAGGATGAAAGGAGGGCGGGGCTACTTCTTGCCTCCTCTCCTCGCCTGCTTGCCGACGTCGCGTTCGAACCGGCCCTTCTTGGCCGGCTTGGCCGCCCGAGCCGCGCCCTCATCGCCAGCCCGCTTCCTCCGCTCCCAGGCACTGGCCCGCTCGCCGCCACCGCGCTCGGCGCCGTACCCTCCGACCGAGGACAGGCCGCCGAGGACGTCGTCCCAGCCGGTAATAGACCCGCCGCCGATGCCAAAGGCATCGTCCCGCTCCTCGCGCTCGCGCCGCTTGAGCTCGCTCTTCTTGAGCGGCAGGCGGACGAACGATGCCTCCTCGTAGGCGTCCTGCTCCTGAGCGAGCGAGCGCTTGTGGGCCGTCGCCCGGGCAGAGGACGAGAGCGAGGGCAGGCCGGACGTCGTCTCCTGGTGCGGGAGGGACGAGATGGTACCGAGAGCGTAGTCCTTGAGAAGCGACGACGTCTTGCCGTTGCTGCCGCTCGCAGGCTCCTTGCCCTTAGCGCCCCGCCGGCCCGACTTTGGCAGGTCCGAGTAGGGGACGGCAGCGAGCCGGGGGGGACGGTAGAGGGCACCGGCGCTGGCAGCTGACGAGGTGCTTGCTCGGGGCTGGCCGTCGTCGTCGTCATCGTCGTCGGCCTGGCCCGAAGGTTTGACGAGCGCCGACGGGTTGGGCCGGAATGACATGGGATCTGGTGTGCGGGCCGGGCGAAAGTCGTGATCGGTCAGTTCGCGAGGGTTGAAAGCGACGCGTCACAGACAAGGGGGGAAGGGGGACGTACCGTTGGCCAGGTCCTTGTCGGCACCCCCTTCGACGGCGCCCTTGACGAGCCGGTCGACCTGCTTCTGAACTTTGGCCTCCATTCCTTTGACGCGCTCCATCACCTCTCGGACGAGGACGGCCTCCTCAACGAGCGCGCGCTCGGACCGCCGGCGGCGCGAAGGGCGGGGGGCGGTAAAGTCATCGAGGACCGAGGGGGAAGCTGACGCCGCCGCGGTCGTGGCCAAATCGGCAGCCGAAGAAGACGAGGACGAGGACGGGTGGAGAGCGCCGGCGAGGAGGAGCACGTAGAGGTGGGTGTACTCGAGCAGGAGGTTGGGCCGGAGACCGAGCAGCGAGAGGCCGCCCTCGCCCGCGTTCGCTGCTGCCGCCGGACGGGACGGTGAGCGATCGTCGCGGAGGCTAGCGAGCAGAGGCGAGAGGGCGTTGTTGGCTTGCGAGAGAGACGTCGTGATGGCCGCGAGCGAGTCGGCGAGGCCGGCTGCAGCGGGGGCGGCGGCGACGACGGCAGCCATCGCGTTAGAGCGAGGGCGGTGAGCACGTGACGATCTGGTGGCTATCGAACCATCAAGGCGGTGGAGGGAGAAGCTGGCGTGTCAGTCCTTCCGACTAGCGACTCAGCAGCCACCTGCGCCACGCCCGTCTCCCCCAGCGCCCGTTTGACGGGTCGGGTCGCGGTGGTCTCTCGCTCCCTCAGTCACGGGTTTTCTAAGTCCGCCCCGTCCAAGGAGGATGCGGGTTAGGCGTTATCGATCACGTGGTGTTCAGTGCCCAGTGCTGGAGGTCATCATCGGGAGCGAGAGGCCTTGTCGTCGGAGGAGGCGGTCGCAGGAAGGCGAGCAGGAGAGATCGGACGGGACGTACGCGGGCGGGCGGGCGAGGGTGAGTGGGGGTTGGGCGGCAGCGGAGGAGGGCAGCCAGCGAGAGGAAAATCGCGCCCGGTGGGCGAAAGAAAAAGAAAAGGGAGGCGGCGTCCCGCTGGCCGGGGTTACTTAAGAGTGTGCTGGGCCGGCCGCCGCCGCCTCAGGCGCGTCTCTCCTCGTTCCCCCCTCCTTTAGCCCGCCCTGGCGCAGCCCCCCTCTTTCAGCCCATGAGCACGCGGTCCGTCCTCCCTCCTGCCCTCGTCGCTCCCGCTCAGCCCCATCGCCCGCGCGCTGACCGCCCCACTCCCCTTTCTCCCAACAGCCTCGACCGGCTCATCTCGCTCCTCGAGGTGGGCTCGACGCCGGCCGTCAAGCAGACGGCCGCCCGCCAGCTCGGCCAAATCGCCGGCCGCTCGTTCGGCTCCTCCTCCTCCGCCGCCTCGGCAGCCGACCGGACGCTCGTCGGCCATGGCCTCGAGAGCGAAGCAGAGTGGACCGAGGTCCTCGGCCTCGTCGGCAGGGTGCTACCCCATCTCAAGTCCAAGTCGTACGACACGCGCTCGGCGGCCGCTCTCGCGCTCGAGCAGATCGCCAGGTCTGTCCCTCTCTGGTCGCCGCCGGCCCTCGCTCCTGGCGGCGTTGAGGAGAAGGAGGAGGAGGAGAAGGGTCAGGACGAGCCGTCGTCGTCGTCGTCCAAGCCCGCCTCGCTCGCACTGGTCGACCTGCCCGCCTTGATCGCGCCCGACCGGCCAAAGCTGCTCGCCTCCTCCGGCAAAGAATACGCCCTCGCCGCCGGCCCGGCGACCGACGGCTCGGGCCCGCTGAGCGCAGCCGAGCTGAAACGGTCAAAGGACGAGGTCATGCGTCGGATGGGCATTGCCCTGCCCGGCGGGCTCGACGATGGGATCGGCGCATTCGTCGACGACGAGATGGCGGCCGAGGAGTCGGCTGCCGCTGCTGCCGCTGACAGCCCGTCGACCGCCGCCGCCGCCGGTCTGACGACCCTTCTCCCCGGCACCGCCTCGCCAACCCTCCCGCCAGCAACGGCCGAAGCCGTATCGGCGCAGCCGCCGCCAGCGACGCCGACCGTCGCCCCCCCGCGCGGCAAGCGACAGCGCGAGCAGTTCGAGCGCGAGGAGGAGCGCCGCCAGCGCGAGGCTGAGGACGAGGCCTTCCATGGGCTCTCGGCTCGACAGATCAACGCGCTCAAGCGCAAGCGTAAGGCCTCGGGCGGGGCGGCCGTCGTCCCTTCCTTCGGCAGCAACGGCAAGGCACCTAGGTTGGAGTCGCCCTTGTCGGCGGCACCATCGCCGGCGCCGTCGCCGGCAGGCTCGCCACGCGCCTCGTCGTCGGCCTCTGCGCTCTCTGCCGCTGTCGTCATCGACCCCCAGGCCAAGGCCGCCGTTGTTGCTGCAGCTGCTGCTGACGCCGCCGCGGCGGGAGGTGCCGTCGACCCGACGACGGGCAAAGCCGACTGGACGACGCACCTCGTCGTCCCGCGCTCTCATACGGGCGGCGAGCGATGGCCGTTTGAGAAGGTCGTCGATCAGCTGCTCGTCGGGCTGTTTGCGCCCGCCTGGGAGGTCCGACACGGGGCCTGCCTAGGGCTCCGCGAGCTCGTTAAGCTCCACGGCGCATCCGCAGGCCGGACCGTCGGACTCGACTCGCCCTCAAACGACCGCGCGAACGCCGAGCGTCTGCTAGGCCTCGCCCATGCGATCCTCACGCTCCTCGCACTCGACCGTTTCGGCGACTTCAACGCCGACCAGCTCGTGGCTCCCGTCCGGGAGACGGCAGGCCAGGCCCTCGCGAGTGTGCTCGTCCACCTCCCGGCCCGACACGTCGGGCAGGTGCATGCTGTCCTCGTCGGTATGGTCCGGCAGGACTGGCTCGGACCTACCCATGCGGGCGGGGGGGCGGCGGCGGCGAAGGAGGGGACACGAGCGAGGGGTTACGCCTGGGAGGTGCGACATGCCGGGCTGCTCGGACTCAAGTACGAAGTCGCCGTTAGACCCGACCTCTTTGACTCAAACGCGTCGACGGCCGCGACCGTCATGGCGGCCGCCACCATCGCATCCTCTGCCATCAAAGTAGAGGCGACTGCAAGTGATGGACTTGCCATCAAGAGTGAACCCTACCCTGCGACCGGCTTTGAGGTCAAGCCCGAGGCGGACGCGGAGCAGCTGCCCGGACTCGGACTCACAGGACAGAACGAGCGGTCAACCAACCTCCTGCGCGACGTTGTCGACGCTGCCGTCCTTGGGTGAGCACCCTCTGCCCCCCTCTCGCTTCCTTTCTCGCTTTGCAGAACAGTCGTCGACGCCGGCCGGTTCGTCGCCTCTCTCATCAACCGGCTGACTTGGTCTCTCCTTTCTCTTCGTCAGACTGGCCGACACGGATGACGACGTCCGCTCCGTCTCGGCCGCGTGCCTCCTCCCGGTCGCCGATCGGCTCGTCAGCGGCCGGCTGCTGGACGAGCTCACGCGCGTGCTTGCCGTCCTCTGGCAGGCCCTCGCTGAGGGCGGCGACGAACTCGGCAGCAGTACGGGCGTCATCATGACCCTGCTTGGTCCGTCCTCGGCTTCTACCTAGCCTCCTGGATCGCGTTGCCGCTCACACCGCGCTCTTGCCGCCGCTCTTCTTCAGGCAAGCTCATCGCCTTCCCCGAGGGCCTCGCCCAGATGGCGGCGGGCGGCCCGCTCGCCCTCGCGACGCTCGTCCCCCGGCTCTTCTCGTTCTTCCGACACACGATCGCCTCGGTCCGGCTCGCCGTACCGCAAGCGCTCCTCGTCTTTCTCTCTGCCGGCTTAGCGTCCGAGAGCAACGACGACTGGCTCGATGCTAGGCTCTTCCGCTTCCTTTTCCAGAACCTCATCGTTGAGGAGAGGGTCGACGTCCGCGAGGCGACGCTCACGACCTGGCACGCCGCTGTCGACCGACTCGGCCGGTCGACCGGAGGTCTGATTGCTGCGGCAGTCGAGCGGGAGCTCGCCGACGCCCTCTCGCCCTGGCTTCAGCTCACCTTGTCGCCTCCGGGCGTCCCGCTTGATCCGGCCCTGTTTCTCCAGGCCGAACCAATGGGATTTGCGGTCGCTGCTGAGGCCAAGGTCGGCCGGACCGGTCGCGTCCATGACGCCGCAGGAGGCGGTCACCTCTCGCACAACGTCGACAAAAACATGCTCGCCCAGGATCTCTCGCTCGTCGCCGTCGATGACATCCTCAAAGGTCGGCTTGCTGCTGCCGAGGCGGTTGCATCCCTCGTCGTCCGCGGACCGAAAGGAAGGGCCGCGCTCCAGTCAACGTTCCACAAGCTTGCACTTGAATATCTCGGCTCGACAAGCTCGCACCAGCTCATCTTTCTGGCCGTCATTGTCGCAGAGTGGGCCAAGGCGGTCGATGCGCGCTCGACGACCGACGGCGGCCTGCTGCCGCCGCCGCTACCCGAGGTTGACGAGGACGCTCGCGAGCTCGTTGGCCACCTCATCGCCATCCTCGAGGGCCGGATCCCCTCGAGTTACTACGAGATGCTCCTCTTCCTCGGCCAAATCTACACGGAATGCCAGACGTTGCTCGCGGCCTTTGTCGCCGAGGCCGGCATCGCGCAGGAGCTCATCCCGGTCCTTCCACCGTCGCTCGTTCCAACCGAGCCCCCGGTCGACATCTTTGGCATCGAGACGGCCTCGCACGTCGCCGGCCCCGTCTTTGACGCGCTCGTCGCCAACGTCGGCCGCAAGACGCTCAAGGGTGCCCTCCCGGCCCTGCGCGAAAAGCAGATGCGCGTCGTCGGCTCAATCGGCTTCTACCTCTCGATGAAGACGCGGCATGACCGCCAGGTCCAGGCCGCCGTCGCGACAGCCGTCATCAGCCTCAGGACGCTGCCGGCCAAGCTCAACCCCGTCATCCGGAGCATCATGAACGGGATCAAGGCACGTCCCGGCTGTGACGAGCAGGGGCCGTCCGACTACCTCACCCTCTGCTGACCTCCCCTTATCCTCCCCATTGCTCAGTTCGAAGAGAACGTCGACATGCAGCGACGATTCGCGCACGGCGTCGCCTCGCTCGTCGTCTTCTGCTCGTCGCCCACCTCGACGGCGCGGGCCAACCCGTCCGACAAAATTGTCAAGAACCTGGCCACCTTTGTCTGCCAGGAGGTCGCTCACACGGCTGTCTTTGCCTCGGCCAAGGTTGACCGCGAGGGCATCCTTTCGCTGCGCGACGCCATCGGCAGTTCGGCCGCGATGGCCGGCAGCGGCAAGGGCAAGGGAGCCAAGGACGTCCCCGCTGTTGATTCGGAGGAGGTCGTGCTCTCGCGCATCACGCGTCGGGGCGCTCATGCCGCGCTCGCTCGGCTGGCCGAGCTCTTTGGACGTCGACTCTTCCACGAGGTGCCGAAGCTTCGCGACTGCCTGTCCTCGGCCGTCGGCTCGACGCTCGCGCTCGAGCCAGCCGCAGCTGATGCTGCCTTCGCCAGCTCGGACCAGCTCGGGCAGGATGTGCTCGACAACATGACGACGCTCGCGACCCTTGTCGGTCACCTCGATGGCGCCCTTTATCCAGACGTACTCGAGCTCCTGCCAGCCGTCCTTCGAGGGCTTCAGAGCGGGTACGCCGTCATCCGCCAAAGCGCCGCCCGTTGCGTCGCCGCCGTCTGCGCCGTCGTCACCGTTGAGGGCATGCGCGCCGTCATCGAGCGAGCAGTGCCCTTCATCGGTGACCCCTCTGTCATCAAGCGCCAGGGCGCCGTCGAGCTCGTCTCCCGTGCGTCGCCAGCCACCTTCCATCGCTCGGACCACCCGTTCGGAACGGAGCCTGACCCCCGTTCGTCTTACCGACTCAGACCTTGTCCGAACGCTCGACAGCCAGGCACTGCCTTACGTCCTCTTTATGGTGGTCCCGATCCTCGGCCGCATGAGTGACCCGGACGACGACGTCCGGCTCTCGGCGACCAGCACCTTTGCCGCCCTCGTCAAGATGGTGCCGCTGGAAGTAAGCATCCGAGGCCTGGCCGACGCCCGATGGACGGCGTCATGCTGACAGATCCATCATCGTACCCCGACAGGCCGGCATCCCCAACCCACCAGGCTTCCCAGACGAGCTGCTTGCCAAGCGGGCGGGCGAGCGTGAGTTCCTCAACCAGCTGCTCGACGGCAGCAAGGTCGAGCGGTACGAGATCCCCGTCCCGATCAAGGCCGAGCTCAGAAACTACCAGCAGGAGGGTGTCAACTGGCTCGCCTTCCTCGCCAAGTACCAGCTGCACGGCATCCTTTGCGACGGTGCGTGCTGCCCTCTCACACTGCCGTGTTTCGACTCCCTCCCCGGTTGCTGACCCTTCCTCGACGGCTACACACAGACATGGGCCTCGGTAAAAGCCTGCAGTCGCTATGCATCCTCGCCGGCAAGCACCACGAGCGGGCCGAGCGCTTCCGAGCGACGGGCGCGCCAGACGCCGTCCACCTGCCGTCGGTCATCGTCTGCCCGTCGACGCTGACCGGCCACTGGTTCTACGAGGTGCTCAAGTTCACCGATTCGCTGAGGCCGCTGCTGTACGTCGGCAACGCGGCCGAGCGAGCCCTCCTCCTGCCCAAGCTTGGCCAGTACGACGTCGTCGTCATGTCGTACGAGGTCGTCCGCAATGACATTGCCGTCCTGCGCGACCGCAGCTGGCACTACTGCATCCTGGACGAGGGTCACATCATCAAGAACGGCAAGACTAAGCTGACGCAGGCGGTCAAGGCGCTCAGGGCCGACCACCGGCTGATTCTCTCGGGCACGCCAATCCAGAACAACGTGCTCGAGCTGTGGAGTCTCTTTGACTTTCTCATGCCGGGCTTCCTCGGCACCGAGCGCTTCTTCAACGAGCGCTATGGCAAGCCCATCACGGCCGACCGCGATGGCAAGGCGACGCCGAAGGAGCGCGAGGCCGGTGCGTTTGCGCGAGCACCCTTCCCTCCTCTCGGGATCTAGCCTGACCTCTTTCCTCGTTGAACCCCACTCCGCAGCCACTCTCGCGCTGGAGGCGCTCCACAAGCAGGTGCTGCCCTTTCTCCTGCGCCGGCTCAAGGAAGACGTCCTGCACGACCTGCCGCCCAAGATCATCCAAGACTACTACTGCAACCTGTCGGACGTCCAGAAGCAGCTGTACGACGACTTTTCGCACTCGCAGGCGATCGCCGACGTCGGCGACGTCGTTTCGACCGGCGGCGGCGGCAAGGGCCAGACGCACGTCTTCCAGTCGCTCCAGTACCTGCGCAAGCTCTGCAACCATCCCTGCCTCGTCGCCCAGGAGGCCGACTACTCCCGCATCGCCGCCAAGGTCCAGGCCACCGGCGGCACGGCCGGCGCAAAGGGCCTCCGAGATCTCGAGAATGCGCCAAAGCTGCAGGCGCTCAGGTGCGTCGGCTTTCCTCAGACAGCCTTGCCAGGACATCAATGCTAACCATCAAAAGCTCGACAGACAAATCCTCACCGACTGCGGCATCGGCGGCGGCCCCTTGGCGGCGACGGCGACGAGCGAGAGCGACGACCTCTCGGCGACGCCCCAGCACCGGGTCCTCATTTTCTGCCAGCTCAAGACGATGCTCGACGTGATCGAGAGCGACCTCTTCCGGGCGCACATGCCCTCGCTCTCGTACATGCGCATGGACGGCTCAACTGAGCCTTCAAAGCGGCACGGCGTCGTCCAGCGTTTCAACGCCGACCCGTCGATCGACGTCCTTCTGCTGACGACCCAGGTCGGCGGGCTCGGTCTTAATCTGACGAGCGCCGACACCGTCATCTTTGTCGAGCACGACTGGAACCCGCAGAAGGACCTCCAGGCGATGGACCGCGCGCACCGGCTCGGCCAGAAGAAGGTCGTCAACGTCTATCGACTCATCACGCGCGGGACGCTCGAGGAGAAGATCATGGGCCTCCAGCGTTTCAAGCTCAACATTGCCAACTCGGTCGTCACCCAGCAGAATGCCGGCCTCGAGTCGATGAACACGTCCGACGTCCTCGACCTCTTCAAGATCTCGACCGGCGAGGAGCAGGCGGCCGAGCGCAAGCGGCAGGCCGAGCAGGCCAACACAGACGGACCCGTCTCGCAGAAGAGCTTGCTCGAGGGGCTCGAAGACTTGCCGGCCGCCGACGAGTACGACGGACTCGGCATGGATGCCTTCCTCGGCAGCCTCCGCTAGCGAGTTCGCCCTTGCTCGCCGCTCACTTTCTTCCTTCCCAGCCCCCTCCAACTCGCACACACGCATCCAATCCCACCCACTACGTCCCTTGCATCGCGGCTCCCTCCGGCCGTCCCCGTCTTGACCACTGCAACCCACTTCTCTCGCTCGCAAGCCCCGCTTCCCAACCCTGCATCTGCAAGA
>Ga0308160_10008269_pt1 | contig 10171 bp, 16 predicted proteins | sample PhyFR1_FD_201036 | JGI IMG/M metagenome (GOLD analysis project Ga0308160, IMG submission 201036) | Phyllosphere microbial communities from UC Gill Tract Community Farm, Albany, California, United States - DLSLF.R1 | ecosystem: Host-associated > Plants > Phyllosphere > Unclassified | place: USA...
CAGAACTTGACCTACTGGGCATGTTGATTCTTTCCTGACGTAAGGCGAACATTTTGTGGGTCAGCATAGACGTAGCGCGGGAATGAATGGAACTCGAGCGCGACCGACCTTTGTCCAGGTGGATTGATCGTTTGGGTCCATACCGAGACGAACCCAGACATCGCCAGCCAATTCTTGAGCCTGTTGTTGAGTGAAAGCCTGCTTCACGACGCAGTACCCGAACTCCATAAAATGTTCGAGCATGTCGTCTTTGGGGGCGACGGTAGCGGGGATTGAGCGTCGTGTCACAGTTTGCCGTGAGCGACGAGGACGTACCGGTGAGCGCTTGAAATTGACGAGGCATCTTGATCGTGATGATGGTAGAGGTGGGAATTGTGCAGACTACGATCGAGTGTGTAATAACGAGGTCAATCGGTCAAGTCTATGCAATGCTTCGATTGATAAATGCCATGCCATGCTACACCTGTGCACCTGCCATCGTTATAAACAAATTCCAGTGGGTCACTCCGGCGTTTTCTCGGCGAAGTGAATCGGGCTTTTCTTCGGCCAAACACACGAAGGCAATGGTGGAGATCAGTCAATGTTGGGCAGATGCTCAACACCATGGCTCAAGAATGACGGTGAGATGGTAATAAAGCTCCCTCCTGATCAAGTGATCGTGCGCTCCTGACCAGTCCTCGCGCAAGACGCGTTGCCGAGTGCAAAATCGCTACTTCTTTCAGTCTGATGGAGGGTTGACAGATCGGCATCTCATTGCATGTGACCAAAATACAAGCATACCATAGCATGGTCAAGGCTATAGCCGGATTACTTGACACAGACCGCTGTTCACACCACAAAGTTTACAACACCGAACACCGATGCTCGCTGAAACGTAGCCGCATACAGGGCGAGGCTAGTCACACGTCTTCTCTCAACAGCCCCTTGCCTCCCCGTCGACCGAGGACGTCGCCCAGACCCATGGCACTACCGCCGCCCATCATCATCTTTTCCTGTTCCCTCACGTATGCCCCCTTGGTATCTTGCTTGCCATACCGTTCTCTCGCCTTGGCTTCTACCTGTTCTCGCAGCTCTTCCTCTTTGCGTCGTTGTTCGAGGGAGATCAGGCGTGAAGAGGTGTGGGATTCAGCGTCGGCTGCCATTTGAGCGAGACGAGCTGCACGATCGTTGGCGGGTGGGGCAGTGGCGGCGTTGGGTGTAGGAGGGATACGAGGCTTGATGTCGACAGGCTCGGGAATGTTGCCCATTCGTGCGGGATGGACGTAGTGGGCTGGCGCAGGTCTTGCTGCTGGTGCTCGATCGTTCTCGGGTCGGCGTGCTCCATCACGGTCTCCAGTACTTCGTCTCGAAGTATCGTATCGATCATGATCTCGGCGATACGACGGTCGATCCCAATCGTTCCGACCCCGATCTCGATCATCAGGAGAACGATCTCGTCGGCCGTATGAATCGTGTCCGCCACCATAGACGCTACTTCGATGAGAATCTCGACGAGGTGAACGTGATCGCGGTCGACCGTCTGAGCGTCGTCTTTCGTACTCGTCGGATCTGGAGCCGCGATCCTCGTCCGAATAGTATCGACCGCCGTGATCGTGTCGGTCGTGGCGAGACGATCGTTTCTCTTCCTTGTGCGACCGTTTCTCCTGAGCGTGTCATCGCAATATTGATGAGTACGGATTGAATTCAGCATGCCCGGAACGTTGCACTTCGACTCACCTCCTTTTCCCGCCTCTTCCTCTCCTTGCGTTCTTCCTTGGTCTCTTCCTTTTTCCGTTTCATCTCCTTGACCTGTTTCCTCAATGCCGGGTTGTTCATCATGGCTTGATAGGCCACCTGCTCTTGCCTCTTGATGGCGAGTAGTGGGTCTTCCCTGATCTTGGAAGCGATATCGAGGGCGTCGTTTGCGTTTTGGACCGCTTGGAATTTCTCGGATGTTGCACCGATCTGTACAGAGGCAGTGAGGGAGTAGTGGTCAGCTCACGTAGAGATCTTTGTTGTTCCGTAGAACCGACGGCTCACGTTCTCCTCGTTTTGCTTCAACACCTCGTCCACCCGTTTCTTTCCCAACAAGTAATCCTCCATCTGTTGTTCTCCAAGCTTGGCACCTCCCAGTGCACCTCCTTCTGCCGTAGCCGGACTGGCGTACATCCAGTCTAGCTTTTCCACCCGCTTTCTCCCTGTCGATTCTTCTTGAAGTCGTTGGAGTTCTAGCAATTGTCGTTCTTCTTCGATTTCTTTTCGAAGTTGATCGAGCTTTTTCTTCTCTTCGTGCTGAGGGAGACGAGGAGATTTGAATTGGAGGGTTCAGCTACAAGTGTTTGACGATTGGTCGTGTAGTCTGCTTGACTCACAGCTTTCTTCTCGACCTCCCACACTCTGGCCTGGTTAGACAAGAGCACGGGATGCCACGACTTTTTCCTTGATAATTACAAAGTGACATTGAGGCGACATCAGTAGGTGATCTCGAGGTTAGTTAGCAGGTGTATACATCAACTTACATGTTCAGATCACCACCACCCATCTTGAACGATGTTCCTTCTCTTTAAATGCCCTAGGCGAGTAGAGGGAGTTTGTTGTGGCAATCGGATTTAGACGATCAAATGGAATCGAATGGCGGCTGGACTTGGCAGAGAAGGAGATCGCAAGTACAGTCTCTGCGTATGTGATGATATCCCTTAATCTGATAGAGTGGTAGCGACTATGTTTGGTATAATGGCCAGGTTTGTGGAAGACAGTGCAAGACGGATCAAGTTCAAGTTGATCCAGAGTTCCCACTATATGTGTGAGCAAGAGCGAGTGATCACGTTTTTGCTTCCGCGCTCAGTCGCTCAGCTCAACTCAACACACGTCACGAACTTGAATTCGAGTGATCACCAAACTCCTTTTGATTTCTTGTGAAGGTGTTTCGAGAGCTAGACTCGTCCCCACTACACATCTCAACGACCGTTCTCAAGACATCTTCGGAGAACAATCCCTTGATTCTCTATCGCCGGCTTTTTCCCGCAACGAGAAACCCCCTAGTATGCGCTGGTCAAGTTGGTTCACCGTGACGTGCGGATTATTAGCTTTGGGTGCTCGAGCAATCGATGTCAAGGATGTCAAGGTCGTCGTGACCACGGCTACCGGTGGCTCAGACAGGACCTTCAAGTAAGCATCTGCTTGATTGAATGGCGACTGCTCATGTAGCTCAATTGACATCCCTATTCCTACTCTCTCTGGCACCGCAGCCTCGAGTCAGGTCGACCACTAGAGCAAGCTGTGGACCTCGAGATCGACAGCATCCTTCGTCTCACGTTTACTTCGAAACCGGCTGCGAAATACGCCCATGCCGAGTTCCACGATGTGGCCACTGGTTCGAGGTGGACGTATGAGGTCCCCGTCAAGGCGGGTGGCAAGGCGAGGTTCGACTTGGTGAGCTCGATCGGCGGCTCGTTTGTGTTGCACAATGAATGACATGGCTGATCGATCGCCTTGCACTTTCAGAAAGCATCAGCACTCCCGGCTGCATTGAGAAAATCCAGCGGCACGCTCTCTCTCTCGCTCTCATTGTCTGCCCCGACTTCCCCGTCATACTCGGCCTCGTTGTTGACCATGACCATCCCCGCCAAACGTCTCCTTCCGCCCAGTCCTCACCGACATGCCCTGGCACACAAGAACGAAAGGGACCCGGCGTTTACTTTGCAAGATGAGATTACGTGGACGTTTGCAACGGGGGAGAAGCCGGTCAATGTGGTTGTGAGCTTGATCGGGGCTTTGGTGGTTTTGGCTCAGGCGGGGTGGTTGGTTCAAGGGGTGAGTTCGGGGGTCAGGGGTATTGGCTGGTATTCTCCTCGCTGTGGTGCTGATGAGATCTTGGTATTCATCGCCTCCCAGGCTTTGAAGATCGCATCGAACAAGGGCGGAGATCGGGCTAGCGGAAACGGCAACCTCTTTTTGGGAACGTTGATCGGACTCGAATTGCTGACCGTCAAATATTGGGTGAATGGGAGGATTTACACTGTGAGTGTTACCAGACCAGCCATCCTTCGGTCTCTCGTCGGCGACATAATCGCGATCTCGTTCAGCACTGATGCTTTCGCTGCTCATCTAGTTCCTACCTCCCTTCTTGGGTCTCGCCTTGGTCTCGGCTTATATCGGCAAGAACGCGTTACGAGATATCCAGCTCAAGCGTGTTAGTGCGCAATTGAGGGCTTAGACGTGCTCTTGTAGATAGAGGATAGGCCGATCAAGAAGGCCGGTCTAGCAACAAGATCGAGGATCATACGAAAAATTCATCATGACATCGTCCCTGAAGCGCAATCCGCACAAGCAGCGTCTATATGACATGTCCCTTGGCTCCCTTTGCATCATCGGCCGCTTCCAGTAAAGATAACATCCGGTTCAGCATCTCGCCTTGTCGCTCTGTCACCTCGGTCAGTCGATCGATCCGGCTCAGCAGGACCTGCAAAGGCAATAGAACAAAGATCGTTTCAGTCGGGTGTCGACTGTTTGTTACGAAACCCAACATCGAACGAACCGATTGATTGAGAGCCAATTTGGCGTTGCTGAGATCGCGAGCCGTAGCTTGTACTGGTGTACCGTTGCCTGGCATGCTTCCTGCCGCTCCGCCCCGTTTTTGGCCTTGAGCACTCGCTGATCGAAAGGTATCCCCACCACTCATGCTTATGTCTGTAGGGGCTGAGCGCACTGGCAAGTCGTTGAGGGGCAAAGCATCGTACTGATTTCCACCTGACATGGTGCCTCGTTCTGCTAATCGGAACGTGCTCGTTTGCGGAGAAGCCGGCGAGCCAGGTCGCAGTGAGACCACAGATTGGTCAGCCGTTTCAATTCCGAATTGGCCTCTCGGGTAGCCAGACTCCTGATCGAGCGACGTTCGAGCGCTGTTGCCCAGAGGCGGTTTGGCGACCTAGGGGAACGAGAATGAGTCAGTCGCTCGCCTCCGAGAACTCGCTACTTTGCTACTCACCGGCACGTTGAGCTGATGTTGCATAGCATCGAATACGATGGCAAAGTTTCGTCCCAGTACGAAACTCGGTAGAGCGATGAGCAAAAGCCCAAAGACTAGGAGCGGTACGGTGAAGAGACGACCGAGGACTGATCGGGGGATGATCTCGCCGTAGCCGACGGTCGTGATGGCTGGAGGTTGTGTGATCAATTAGTCGCCGAGCCGATTTTGGCGACACTGCTTCCCATTGCGACTCACTAACGAGCACGAACCAAGCCGCCGAAGGAATCGATTCAAATTCGGATGGATCACCTGGTAGACGTGGGACTCGGTCAGCCAGGTATATTTGCAAAGCTACCGAACGCCTTTGCTCACCATCTGCCGTGACAAAGGTTCCCAGATTGTTGTCCCAGACCCCTCGCTCAACAAAGTAGATCAAGGTCGAAAAGATGACAATGGCCATGACGAGGAAGAAGGATAGAGCAAAGAGCGCATCCTTTGATCGATGGACTGCGATATACATGACTTCGATGGTGCTGGAGGACGGACCGCGATCATTCAGTCTTGGTGTTCTCGGTCATCGTAGACGATGGACTCACAAGAGCATCTGGTTCTGGTACTTGAATGCCCTGAACACTCGTAGCAAGCGAAGCGTTCGCAAGATGGAGAAACGGAAAAGAATAGTCTGGGGAGTTTGAAACAGTCAGATCGATTCATCAAGTCAGAGGCGAGGGATGAAGTCGGACTCACAGTATCTTCCTGCAACGCGACCTCGATGTAGAATGGCAAGATGGCCAGAAGATCGACGATGGCGAAGAAGGCTGATGCGAGAGAAAGGATTAGCCATGATGATCTGATTACTTCTTTCGTGAGTGCGGTTCGAAGACGTACAAGTGAACCAATTCCAGAGCATCTTCGGAGAATCGCTATGCGCAATAAACTGGAACGTATGCGTGATAGTTGATCAGCCACAAGAACACGGAATCGAGCATATCTATCGAGGTTCCGACCGAAGCTTACCCTCGATGCGTACCTGCAATCATCAAGCGAAAGCGGATGTCAGTCAGGCAACGATCTGGGAAAGCTTTTAGTGGCCTCGTCTAGACTTACTCTACGGTAAATAGCACGACGATCATAACATCCAAGCCGAATAGAACCTTTGTTGATGCTGGATTGGTATGGAACGATGGAAGGGTCGATAGGATTGTCAAGATTGCGCTAAGAATCGCAATCATCGATCAATCAGCTGATGCAATCGTAGACTCACATATCCAAACTCACCTGAACAAAATGCCACCCGTCGACATGACATGAATCGCGAACGCTTCTCTGCTACTTCCTGGTTCCTCCATCAAGAGGAACAATCGACGTTTCCACGCTCTGGTCATGTTCTGTGCTACGAGGTAGTTGTCTTCTCCCTCGGCGTTTAGACCTAGCATCCCACTAAAGTCTGGTACTTCCACCGTTTCGGCCCTTCCAGAGGCACCATGGTGATCGTCGGAAAGGAATAGGTCCTGATGAGCTGGTGTCGAAGGAAGATGTAGCGTCGGGTGAGCGCCGGGTTGACGAGGTGTGACCGGTCCGGAAGCTTGTCTAGCATGTCGTCGACGATGTGTCGATTTGGGTGACGAGGCGGTAGCGTATGGTACGTCTCGTTGGTGAGCAGCCATATCATCTTGGTCGATCTCCGCGTCAAATAGGATGGATTGGTTGCCGTGAATCGTGATGGTCTTCTTGCCATTGCTTGAGCGTGCTCCGGGAACCGTACTTTTTCTAGATCCATCTCCCGAGTGACCGTATGTATCACCGTGAGTGTTGGTGGTTGACGATGGACCGGCCGTCGCCAAGCGAGGTAATTCGTATTCCTCGGGGCCTTGCCCGCCTACTTTATCGTCTTTGACCATCGTATCTGCCACCCGTGTCCCTGGGTAGATCGACTAGCGGGTAGAGGACGAAGCAAAGCACACCAGTCAATGGGAGTTTGGATGAGCAAGATTCACGTCTTTGTGCTGTGACTGCGATCATGTCAATGCTTGGCAAGTCCTGATCAAATGCCAATGATTCCTCGAGACCGACGACAACGAGCGCTGAACCTCGACAAAAGGTAAACAAGACTCGAGGAAAGCGGAACCAGCTTAGCGCGCCGCAGAGCATATCTACAGCGCAAAGCATATGGACTGGTTCTGCGACATCAGGATGTTCCTCATGACAATGGCTACGGCTCAGCTGCAACAAGCTTCCGCTAAACTCCCTGTAAAGATTTGAGGGCAAAGGGTACACTGCCTCAACTCGCTTCCCGCCGTGATTTGGAAGGAGTTCACACTTGCGAGACTCGCTGCATCTCTCTAAAGCTGTCCAGGGTGCGGATCTTGAGGCAACCTGCTCGCCACGATTCAACAACGGTCGACATAGAGTATATGTCAGACACTTGATGATAATTATGCGGATGGTAAACACGAGCCAAAGAATGACAAATCGCTGGCCCGAGAAGCTGAACGGCATTCGTCAGGCTCAAATTCCGGCAAGGACAAGCATACACTGCACTACTCTGTCAGTCCCACTGTTGCGACAAACACACAGTATTGACCTCTTGATTCATACCAGAATCTGAGTTGGAAAGTCTCGAAAGCTCAAGTGCGCTTTCCTTCATTGGTGAAACCAAGAGCTGTAGCCTGGCGATCGTGCGTTGACAGATGTGCGCCAGTGTACGTTTCGAAGTCTTGCACCGACTCGTCTCTAGTCGAGTCCCCATGTTGGTAAATTGGGAGGACGACCGAGACACATATGTGCCATTCTATCGATATGGCGTCTTGTGCTATCGGTGCGGCGTCATTGAAGGCTCTTTCCGATTGCGTGACTCGCCGGGACAAGGCTAGAACGGAGTGTGCTTCTGTGAACAGATGGTCGCTCGCACTTTTCGGCGGACCGAGTTGAACACGCTTTGCTTCATTTGGTGTTCGAGCTGATCTGCTCTTTTCCTCCCTCTTGACTGCTTACAATATCGTCAGGTTGGCTTGCTTTCTCATTCTTGGTCCCCCACATTCAAGAGGGGAGTCATACCCTGTTTCGACTGGACGTATCTCCGCTGTTTTCTCGGTCTGTGACGCCGAGGGTTCAGCTCATCTTAATGAGATCTTCACATTTTCCGTGTTTTAGCGTTCAACGGAACTACCTATCTAGTCGACTTAGAGACTGTTTGAGCTCGTCCAACGCAGGTGAGAGCCTCGGCTCCTCGTGAAACGCTCACTTGATCCTTTAAACCCTCTAAAGCCGAAAAGTGGCCAAGAGAATCGGAAGCATATTTTCCTCGTCGACATCGGGCCGGAATCAAATGCGGGGTGTGCTCGATATACTCGTCAATTTCGCTTGAGAGAAAGTATCGACCTAGATGAACTTACCCGTAAGATGCCTTGCTTCGATCAGCACGCCAAGCTGTGACATAGATCCTCGACAATCAGATGGCTTCGTCCAAAACCAGCGGAACTGCTGGACTGGAAGCGATCGAATTGCGTGACCGAGTCCACCCGCACAATGTGTCAAGCAGCAACACGAGCGTCAACGAACCAGCTTTTGACAGTCGGTCGACAAGCAATAGCATCGATGTGGATGTAAGCGGACACGAGGAGTATCTGGATGGAGGCTTCGGATGGGTAATCGTGGGATGTAAGTGTCTTTAAAGGCTTGAAGCGGTCTCAAGCGGCTCACCTCGTTTGTCGGCTGCGTTTCTAGGCACTTTCACCATCGCATTTCACTTTCTTGGAATGCTCTACGCATGGGGAGTCATTCAAGCGGACTTGGGACAGAAGGGTATCGGTGGATCGCAGTCGCTGAGCTTAATCGGAGGTCTCGATGCGTTCTTTACGGCGGCCATCTGTTTGCCGGTGAGTGGGGTCGATCCCTTGGAACGTGATTTCGCGAGGAGAATACGGATACATAAGCTAAGCCTGACTTGGTAATGCATACTAGACCTCGTTCGCTATTCGTAAATATGGTCCAAGGGTCGTCGGGACTATCGGAGTCCTCGTACTAGGTGTCTCTTTGATAGCATGCTCGTTTGTGACACGAAGTCTGGGCGGGATGATCGCTCTGCAAGGTTGTTGCGTGGGCATCGCCAATGGTGCGCTTTTCATGGTGGGTTCTGGGACTGATTACCATGAATTAGTATCGAACTACATGGCTGACTCGTTGTCGAGTTTCCCAGACGGTCTATCCTTTACCTTCCCAATTCTTCATGCGTAAACGAGGTCTGGCCACGGGAATCACTTCATGTGGAGGGGGCATCGGAGGAGCCGTATGGAGCGTGATTATCGACAAGCTGATTCACAAGGTCGGACTGCCATGGACTTATCGAGTCATGGGTGAGTCGATGAAGCGCTCGAGATGATGCTGCACATATTCGACGCTCACATCGAATCCACTCATCTCACTTGCCCAGGCCTATCCACTCTCGTATTGTGCCTACCCGCGGCCTACATTCTTCGAGCTGGAGTCCAACCTCGACCTACCCAACCACTGTCGGGCACCCAGATGACGCCCACACGGGAGAAGAGCATCTTCAAATCGAGCATGTACCTAAGGGTCGTCTTGACATGTGTCATTGTCAGCTGGCCATTCTTCATCCCTCCGTTCTATCTTCCTCAGTATGGTGAGTTGACGGACGAGGCAAGCAGGACTGTCTATGAGGTATCGCGTTCAGCTGACCTGGATGAACATTCATGCTTCAGCGGTCTCCATCGGGATGACGGCTAGTCAAGGGGCTTTGTTCTCGGCGCTATACAACATTTCTTCTGGGATCGGGCGAATCGGATTCGGGTACTTGGCTGATATGTTTGTCGGAGTGAGTGCAATCGTCGAGAAGCCTTGGCATTTCAGAAACTACCGCTGAACCACTCTCGACCTCCTCTCTGTCACAGAATCTGACGTCCTGGATCATCGCCTTGTTGTCTATCCTGCTGAGTAGCTTGACGGTATGGCCATTTAGTGTGACGTTTGCCAGTGTCGCCGGGTAAGCCAGAGAATGAAAATGCCACGAGACAGGCTGCATGATGCTAATTTGAGCATTTGTTCAGGTTCTCTATTTGGTGCGGGCTGGGATCAGGAGGATTCTTTTCGCTGCAGGTAAGATCTACGCGGATCAAGCTGGCGAGACAGTGCACTTATATATTCGTGCTCTTGATCCGTAGTCTTCGATCGTGGGCCAAGTAGTCGGTAACCACCGTATTCATC
>Ga0308160_10008270_pt1 | contig 10170 bp, 9 predicted proteins | sample PhyFR1_FD_201036 | JGI IMG/M metagenome (GOLD analysis project Ga0308160, IMG submission 201036) | Phyllosphere microbial communities from UC Gill Tract Community Farm, Albany, California, United States - DLSLF.R1 | ecosystem: Host-associated > Plants > Phyllosphere > Unclassified | place: USA...
ACCCTCAACAGACCTCGTCGCCATCGAAACGCATGGCAAGATGCCTGTGGCATTGACCGCGGCCTCTCTACGGCCATTCACGATCGGATCCGCGACAACAGGTCGACCCCTTCGTCCTGACGAGATTGCGAACCCCTCACAACATGACAAGCTTCTCGACGTTCAGACTCCCCGGAATACCATCAAAGTACTAAGGACGTCTCATTATGTCAACTTCGTGACACCTCCTACCACCGGCGAATCGATACGGGAGGACCTGGTATTGACCGGTCTCGTGGTCATCAACCTGGACAGCACGAAGTTGACTGAGAAGCTGATCCTTCGGTTTATCGTCGAGCTTGATGTGGTTGATTCGCGTGAGTGCTTTCGTTGATAGTTTCGGAGGGATCGTACTGAATACTAGCCTCGTGTCGACTACAGAAGGGCACACAGAGAAAGACACCATCTACGAGACTCGGATGGAATACTCATGCTCTCGGACCGGATATCTCTTGATCGCACCAAGACTATCATAGTAAGTCTTGATCTTTGATACGCTCAGCAGTTATGAAATTAGGAACTAAATATTCCGAGACCCCTCAAGCTTTCAATACTCATTTGTCGTGCCATCGACGATCGCGCCGACCGGGCAGACCCCCTACGGCAAGATTACGCATCGACTGCAAGCGGACCTCATCGGCCGGCCGGCTCGTCCCAACATGCTCGGATCGTTCTTTCGGAGGGCTTCATCTGGGAGCCTCATGCGACCATACGGAGACGAAGACCGTACTGCTTTTAGTGTGGCAAGTCGCGCCAGGCGAAAATCGTTCCAGCAGAGCGTGAATTATAATCGCCAAGTCGAGGTGCCGCACAGTGATATTACGAGCCATGGTGATACCGGAGTCCGGTCCAGTGCCCCGGCTGGTATGGCACTGGAAAGATCGCCGAAGGATTACCTTGACGCGGAGAATTGTGCAGGAGCGGTCTGGTTGAACGGCGTTCTATCTGGTTCAAAAGATATCCTTATATCGGCGATTCCATTTGCTGTTGGAACCATACCGACACCGTTCGACTTGACGGAGCGGTCGGTGATCAGGGGCTTGGGATCTATCCCATGGTCACTGTACAGCCAGGCATTAAAGGTCGGCGGAGCTCTTCGTTTGGACATGTCTCTCGAGGGTTCAGATCTGCAATATAACTGTGTCCTTTGGTCCGTTCGCCTTTTGATCCATCAGCACGTGTCCGTCGCTTCACCTCGTCGCCCACAGGAGGGGTCAGTAAAATCCCCGGTAAAGGCTATCCTACTATGTGAAGCAGGTCGTCTCCCTACTACCGATGGTCTAGAAGACTGGTATCACAATGGCGTGAAGTCGAGGTCGAGCGATCACGGGGTCCTCGCCCCATTATGGGAACGCCCGGGGCCCACTACCAGAGGTTTCGTACCTTGTTCTAGGGACGATGTGAGAAGGATAGCTCGCCTCCCGACTGAAGATCGCATACGGCCTACCACACTTCCTGGGTGAGCGCAATCGGTGCATATGCACAGCTACTACGCACCACCTGTCTTCTAACGTCACCGGCGCTTAACTCCTCCAGGACCGTAACACCGCTAACGATTAGGCACGAAATTGTTCTCGAATTTTTCTACTCGGTCTGGGGAGAAGATGCTATGGGGAAGAAGATGGCACGCGGCCATCCAGGGGAGCTCAGGAAGGCTACGCTCAGGAGGCAAGCCGTCATATTACCAGTAAGCATTTTGCCAAGCATCCTGCCTGGCCTTATCGTCGCTTGTAGACGCTGAGCACTCTGGATCAGTGTCTTTACACACCAAAAAACCTCTCGTTACCTACGTATGAGCAGTCGGCATGTAGTCCAGATCCCACCGACGAGAAGGAATGCTACAGTTGCGCATGCGAAGAGCCGCTGGAAAATCTCGCGGAGGCGGAGTTTGCGCGAGAGGTCCATCTAGCAACATGGATAGAAGGTGAAGAGGTGCACGATTTCGCAACCGAAACCTCGAGAGCCAAGAGTCTTTACGCATCAGCAACGCTAGATGGAAGAGATGTGCTGTAATCGCGATGTCTGGCTTTTATGTCCATAAATGTGCCGCCAGCGTCAAAGTTGCGAACAGAGCAACATGAAGGCGGCGATGATAAGTGTCGGCTCCGAAATCTGCTTAGGTAATACTCTTTCTTGTGACTCCGGCCGGGGCCCATGTCCACTTCTGGCAAGTCCAGCCAGCCATCTAAGGGGGCTTTGAATGATATCGACGTAGTCAGTCAATGTCAGTTGCGGTCGTTCTCTAGCATCTCTACTGTAAACATAGGACTTTGCTCAGACACATACCCGCAAGCTTTCCCTGATTAGGCAAATCATACGCTACAGCTCGAGGTCAAAAGCGGTCGTTCGAAAGCAAGGTGAGAATCCTCGGTCGAATGAATGACGTCAGTCTATATTTGAACGTCAGGACATCCGTCGACTTTGTCATTACAGTCTAGGAATATTAGATTCATCAAATACACTCAAGGATCCAAGACTTTGAATCTTTATCAGCAAGAATCGCGCAGCTTCCGCACGTCACAACATTATGAGTTCCGCAACTCTGCCCGAGGATCTCTGGGCGTCTCAGCTGGCGGTCAGTATTCAAGAAGCTATAATGCGGACACGAGGCACGCAACTAACGGCGGTTCTTCATACCTCTTCTTTAGAATGTCCAGCCGAAAGAACTCGTCACTCGTCTCAACCAACACTCGCAAAAATCCAACCAGTTCAATGAAGCCCTGGCCGATTACTTCCGAGCAAGAAGTGCTGCAGAGGCTGATTATGCAGCTGCTCTGAACAAGCTCGCGAGGAAGTTTGCTGATACCGGTATGGGCAATGGTGCCAGTGGAGAAAGCGGCCTATGGGACAGAGTGATGAGCGAGATCCAGGAGGTCAGTCTTCGTCGTGAGATGTTGACCATTGCCAGCTCGACTCATAGAACATCTCTCTTCCTCCGTTCTGCCGCGCTCAGACTGCTTCTTTGCAATCCGGCCTCTCGGATACCTTGACTAGGGAGTTCGAGACACCGCTTCGATCCATGCAATCTCGAAATTCTGGCTGGAACCGTATCTCATCGATGCAGGACAAAGCTGGCAAGACGGTCAAGTCGTACGACTCCTCCTTGGAAAAGGTTCAGAAAGCTCAAAAGAAGGGTGGATCGAAGCTGCAAATGGCTCAGAACGACCTGCAAAACAACACCACGTCTTTGGCAGGGATACTTCCTGCTTTGATCGGTGCTCACCAGAGCATGACTTTGGACCGCCTGACTGAATTGAAGGAAATGGGAGTTAAGTTTGAGACGGTCTTGGCTGAGAACGGCAACCGACGAGTTGAAGGGAGCGAAAGAGGCATGAATCGCTTATTGGGTTGGGAGGTAGAGGAGGAAGTTCGCGGAATGGCACTGAAGTTTGGCGGGACCTCGCAAAGTGCCGGCTCCATCAATGGAGCTTCGAGGGAGATGGGCGGAGGTTTCTCGAGTCAAGCTGGAACACCGACCCGATCGTCTAGCAAGTCCCTTCGTCGCGATCTTCGTCGGATTCCGCGCTCATATATTGATCCCATTTCTTCAATTTAGCAATGAGACGGCCGACCCTTGAGTCCAATTACAGCTCCGGGCCGAACCGAAACTCGTCATCTTCGCGCCCGACTATCGAGACAAACCTCCCCAAGCCTGAACAATCGTCTTTGACTTCGACCCTCAAATCCAAATTCTCAAGAAAGTCGTCTTTGCTAGGCAATGTTGGACTTGGAGGAGGATCATCGCCTAGTGACCGTTTCAACGGGATGGGGACGGCTGGGCGAGGGAGGAGTGGAAGCAATGCCACCGTCAGGACGAACGCTACCGGCGCGAACGCCGGCCGAAGCGGATTGGGTCCGGCACCTGGTGCTTACGAGCAGACAGAGCGAGACAGTTACGATGTCGGCAGGGGAGGAGCGGTAAGTTCCAAAAAAAAAAATCGACGATTTGATTCTGGAAGACTCAACTCGCCCTACCAATAGCAGAATGGTGAGGCTCCTCGCTTGGATGCAGATGGCTTCACCCTCCCACCTGAGAACCGAGGCCAAGCGCCATGGGAAAGAGCTGGGGGCGCTCCTAGAAATTTATTGGATGACGAGGATGATGAAACAGACGGCGTTTCGCCTTTGCCGACTCCAGGTGCAAACGGAAGCTTCTCGAATGCGCCGAAATTGAACATGGCGTTGGCACCTCTTCCTATCCAAGAAGACGAGACTGAACGACAAGCTGCGCTTCAGAAGATGCAAAGTACTTTGCTAGCAAAGCCGCCCGCCGGACCAGGGCGGAAGAACACCATCCGAGGCCGACGTGATGTCCGCAACACTACATTCAACACTTTGCCTGATGACATGCCGTTGGCTCAGGCATTGAAGCTGCAAGGTCAGCAAGAAGATGCTGCCGATCGAAGCAGGATGAGCGAATCTCCTGTTCAGGAAGTTCTCGCTACCCCAACGGGTAGCATGTTTCCAGGTGCTCAGTCGCAACCCATGGGCAGCTTTACGCCTATGGCACCCCAATTCACCGGTCGCGACAACAACGCCGCTATCTCTAGTCCATCGAGTATGGTCGGCTCGCTCAATCCCTTCGATCAAAACGGTCCTGCCATTGCTGGTTCAGGCCTTCGTGCCACGATGACCGAGACTGTCAATGTCATCTCCAAGGGTGGTCTGGTACAGAAGGCTATGGTCACTGGAGAGATCTGTGTGACGATGCGAGATCTTCCGCAGTACATCCCTATCAATGGAGTCGGGCCGGTTCACATCCGTCTCGAGGAATTTGAGCAGCTGGAAAAAGTAGCCCCCAACCCGAAGTATTTGAGCCAGGTTCCGGAGACACCTGGAGAATACTATCTCAACATTGAGCTGCTGGCGAGCGCTACGATTTCGCAATCGAGCAGACCTGTGCTGTTCAAATATCAACTTCACGTCGGCGATGGTCGAGCTGGGGAGTTTGCGCCGATCGAAGTCCATCCCCAGTGGAAAACCGCAGCAGGCGAAACCCGACTGCTCATCAACTACAAGAGTAACGACCAGGGACGCCTGGCCAAGCGCATTACAGAAACCGCTTCGACATCCCTCTTCGGCGAGAATTCTGGGCGACTGTCTGAAGTGTCTGTTGTCGCCGGACTAGGAGGCCCCGAGATTACAGGGGTACAAGCCAAGCCAGCTGGCGGTACCTGGTCGGCCGAGAAGCGGAAGATGGCTTGGCAAGTCAGCGATGTCGACTTCAACCCGCAGTCGGCCGCTTCAACGGGCAAGATAGTAGCTCGGTTCATGAGCGCTGCTGATGGGCCTCTGGGACAACCGCAAGGAGTGAGCGTACAATGGAAATGCCAGGGCAGTCTATCAAGCGCCCTCGGTTTGTCCGTAGTGTCTTCTGGCGCTGGGCAAGGTCAAGGCTGGCGTTTCGAAGAGGTTGGCAAGGCGGTAGTCAGCGGGAAATACACCGCAGAATAATCGCTCTGTCAGGTGCTACCCTGCTTGCTGATGGAAGTCGTTGTATATTCTCAGGTAGAGTTACGTGATACAAGCATAATGGAATAATGGTAGAGACTCTTGTTGTTTTGGATGAAATTCCCGAATGAGAAGCTACGGTCACGGACGAAAAGCCGATCGGAAGTTCGCGTTTCAGTTTCGAGAGGTGACGTAATATCGCCAGGTAGAGACGCAGATGCTTCCGACAGACAGATGGTCGATTCCAGAGATTTGCGAGACCCAGTCGTGAACGATACAAAGCTTTATATCATTGTCAATCTCTTCACATAACAAATAATCCTTTGAGCTTGCTGCTCACTCCTTGCTAGCAACTTCGTTTGCTGTCTAGTTTTCGTCCAGTTTGGGACCGTGATCAGACCCTTATGAGAGGACATACTTTACCGAAATCAACCTATAGCGGATCTCATCGACAACGCCAAGAAGGCCCTCAAAATGACTGGATCTCAAGTGTTTGACCTGACTATGGTGACAAGATTGTTCCAGAAGCTCCAAGGTAATGCTCTCTCGTATCTTAACCACCATATACTTCATCTTACACCTGTCTTCAGAGGAGACGCACTCCATACGGAAGAACTTGGAGTCCCGACTGTCAGATTTTACGAACGTTTGCGAACTTTCGTCCCATTTCTATGAACGATTGCGAGGAAATACATTGGATGTCCTGAATCTCGAAGAAAAGTTGGCAGACGCTCACTCCAGACACAAAAAGCGAAAGAGAACGCAGAGCGAGGATACAGGTTCACCCAGAGCCGTCGCCATGGAGGCAGATCATATTCGTGATTGGTGTGACAGTGAAGGTCTGTGAGCTGTTTCGCCACTCACACTATTGATTACTTACTGCTGTACTACTGCGGTGATATAGGTGTGGAGCTATGGAATGTTGCGACTCAGTTTCAAGATCTGGCCATACCGTCGGTGGTTTCAGGGATCAGCATCTCGCCGAGTGACCGCGACCGAGATCGACTGCTCGCTGAAGGTAAGTTACCCGTCTGATTATCTACCCTAAGAGAGGACCTGATATTATCACCAGTCCGGTATATGGCATGGGCTTTATTGAGAGTAGGATCTGAAGGAACCAAAGACCTCTACCGTATGTACCTCCCGGCCATGATGTCACAGTAGCTAAACCGGATCATTGGTTAGTCGTGTACCGGGACCTACATGTATCGAGTAAAACTGCAGCTGCCCTTTATGGTATGTCTCACGCCGCTCAGCCACGGTTTCATCGCTCTCCATGACGCTCAAACTGGAAACAGCGCACCACATTACCGGGCCCGCTCAAGAAGTGATAAAGTCAGCAGCCTCCGTGAGTTCTAGTCGCGCATTGTATTTAGTACTCAATGCTATCTCACGCATTTTACATTAACTTTAGCTCTTCGACCTTCTCGTGGACGCTCGAAGCCTGGTCAAAGGGTACTCCACGAGAGAGAAGGCGGTTGTCCTGATCGAATACCTGATGGCTAGGGTGGACATCGTAAGGGAAAAAGATCGACGTCACTCCGGACAACATACTGACACTCTGGCCCGCTTGTTAGGAGATCGGGCGTAACAACGAAGGATACGCCTGGACGCTGTTCGTTGGTGCCTGCGGTTCGTCTTTCTGCGTATACTGTATCCGCTAGAGATCTGAGTGCTGGCTTGACACAGAACGAAAGACTGACGACTTCAAGCTTCAAGATGTAAAGCCATCAGATCGATCGAGTCACGGTGTATCACTAAAGTTCTTTCGACACAGGTCGAACCGATGGTGAGGAAAGCTTACGAAGTGGGCAATAAACTCATCGTCACAGCACGAGTTCTCAGGGATGAACTGCAATCTAGTTGTGGAGAGAACACAGTGGAGCCAGAAAAGACCAAGGGCTTGGTGCACGACGCAATGACATGGTTCCGTCAAGGGCTATCAGAATTGGAGCCATTTGAAGTTGAGGTCTCGGCAACAATCGACTGGAAGCAGCTCAAGGTGTGTCTTCTGAATTAAGCAAGATTGACACCAACTAAACAGAACGGGTGTCAGACGGCATTGCAAGAGGGTCTCGGTAAGACCATTTTATCGTCTCGCATATACGTGAAAGCATGCTGAGGGTTCGGAACAATCAGCCCAAGCCTCGATGCTTGCATCTGAGTCCGATCCTGCTGAATTACAGACTGCCGAAACGATCTTACGATCACTCTGCGAGGACCAGGTCTTCAACGTAGGTGGCAAATGAAATGTATTTGAGAAGATCAAGCGGGTTATAAGAGTTTGATAACAGGGGGACCATCGGGTCTTTGATTTCCGTTTCGCGCTGCTCCGGATCATGGTCAAGAAGGGTACAGGCCTTGCAGATGTGTCTCAAAGTACGTCATCGCATGCTTTGTGAGACGAAGTATAGTTACTGACATACGAGTTATAAGTTCTGGAACGGATTATCGATGATATCGACATCAACGAAACTGCTATAAACCGGTCAGGCTAAAATCTATGACCAACAGGCAATGTGAAACCTGATCGACCCGCTGTGACAGATTGATTGGAGAGATTGGAAACGTCAGCCAGTCTCAGTAAGACAACTCGGTTTCAGCCATCGAGTCAAGTGAGCGCTGAACTTGATTTAATAGCGATAAGGTTCCCGGACGGATATACAATAAACTCATCGATTCCCTTGCCAAGCATGAAGGGACCGATGCTCGATCGTTTCTGCACCGCGCCATGCTGGCACTTATCCTTTCGATTCAAAAGAAAGCGATTTCAGATCCGCAATATTCACTGAATGCTGTGCAAGATGGACTAAGTCGTGAGTATACTCACGTTATGTGAGACGTGCACCATTTCGACTCAACAATGCCGGAGCAGGGATTGGTGCCGTGCCGGGATTCAAACTGAATGCTGATCAAGCAATAGCATGTACTACCGTCAGTACATCGCGGCAAGGTAACTTGATTCGGGCTAACAACGGACCATGCGTATCGATCAGTTATTGTGGAAAATTGGCGACAAGATGAGCGAAGCCGACGATTTGGCGGTTCTGCGCCATGCCGCAGATTGGTGTTCGTGTCAAAGCGAAGAACATATGTACGGATATGGCCCGCTCAACTGACCCATCAACGCAGTCACTCTTGCAGGTCATGCCGCATTGTCAGAGATTTCTCTGGCGGAAATCCAAAAGTGTAAACGGTAAGCCTCGCGATGTCGCTCTTTCGGCTTGTAAGTGCGTCTGATTTCTTCAAGTCTTTGACAGTCGGTCGGCGTTATGTCATTTGAAGTTGAGAGACTTTGACAAAGCAAATGACATTTTGGCTTCGTGTGACTCGAAACACGCGGAAACTTGGTACCTGAGATTCCTGCTGGAGATTCGCCAAGGCAGGTTACGCATCGATTCTAGGTCTCGCTTACAAGCTGATTCTGTCTGTTATGTGACAACAACCCATCGCAGATCGATGTACCCATGGTCAGTCCCTCTCCGTCATTCCGGGGCCGTAATATCTAAATATGCGACCGTTTGAGGGACAGCTTCTCAGGCTATTCAAGAGATGGGACAATGCGAAGATCTCGAAAGCACCCAACTTCTTCTCACCCTGTGAGCGTTATTGGTACTCGGAGGCTGGTCAACGTGCGCTGACATGTTCATATCCATCACAAAGTCAAGTAGCGAATGAGATCGGACATATCGACACTGTTATCCAGGCTGTAGCCACGATCTTGCGGAACTTGGATCAGACGGATTTGAAAGCAAGAGGGGTAGAGGAATTGACACTGTTGAGGCGAGTCGGGCGATTGAAATGCCTCACACTCGCTCTTGACCGTCCCATTTCTCTAGGTGCTTAATCAAGATGCTGATTAAGCAGTACGCAACACAAGAAAATCCGCGAGTGACTAAGGATATTCTTCCTCTCGAATCGATCTGAGGTTTGTAACATCACACTCTAGCGATGCATACAGGGCCTTGATTCCTTACTTCAAACAAGGTGAGCTGACCATCTTGCAGATGAAGAGCGCGTGCTGAAGACCGTTGCTCAGGGTTGAGAGCTGTCCAGAACCTCGATCTCGAGCAAGCGTCTGTCAAGTACAAGGAGATCGCTTGGCTTTACAAGACATGCTATAATACCTGTTTCGAAGCTATCAAGATCTGGGAGGACAAGACGGGTTTGATCGAGATGCTTGATACTGTTGTAGGAGTGAGGCCTACCTCTACCTTGATGCTGGAGCTCGGTGCTAAAGACTTTTGCAGTTCATGAAATTCTACGAGGCGATACCGATGGTAGCCCTTGATGCCCAATTTCCACTCCAATTGGCGACCGCAGGTTACTTTGCGATATCAGTCATGAGTAAGAACGTGTCGCAATTTGGGCGAAGTCCCGCTCATCCTCTTTCCCGCAGTTTTTCAGAGTCGCGAGCGGCAGTCGAAAGAAGAAAAGGTTAGCATACTCGTCTTTCTCCGGGTGTTCCCATACTAATCAGTGATATACTTCTTTCAGATCGCCCTGCTGAACGACGCCAAGGAACGCTTGCAAGACGTCTCGAATATGCTCTCGGCTGTGCAAATCGTCACCGAAGCGCAGGGAGCATCGCGTCAGAAGATGCTCTCCTCACTTCAGATCTACGCACTGGAGATAATGGTCGTGTCGGAAGCATGGGCTGAGGTCAGATCGCTCTGCAAG
>Ga0308160_10008271_pt1 | contig 10169 bp, 11 predicted proteins | sample PhyFR1_FD_201036 | JGI IMG/M metagenome (GOLD analysis project Ga0308160, IMG submission 201036) | Phyllosphere microbial communities from UC Gill Tract Community Farm, Albany, California, United States - DLSLF.R1 | ecosystem: Host-associated > Plants > Phyllosphere > Unclassified | place: USA...
TGACGGGTCAGAACGCGGCGAGGGCGCGGCGGAGCATGTCGTGGCCCTGGGCCTCGAAGCCCTCGTCGCCGACCGCGTAGGCCCAGGTCGCGGTGCCCACTGCTTCGCGGAGTTGCAGCCAGCGCCAGGCGTCCGGAGTGCGCGGATCGTCGCCGTACCCGTCGAAGAACGCCGCTTCGAGGGCAGGATCGTGCTGCCAGTGGAGCACCGCGAGGCGGGTGAGGTCGAAGGACGCGGGGCGCCAGCCGAACCGGCCGAAGTCGTCGCGCAAGTCGCCGAGGGAGCGGGCGAGCCGGTCCATTGATGCGACTCGGACGGTGTCGCCGTCGCCGACGTATCCGATACAGCCGAGCAGTGTGCTTCAGTCGGTGCGGGAGCCGCCGGAGATCTTCTCTTCGAACAGTCGGTCGACGTCGCCGATGGCATCGAACTGGCGGCCGAGGTTCTGATCGATCGAGCTCACCCGAACGGACGCAACGGTCTGCGTCTTGCGTTGCACCACCCCTAGGCCCTCGCACACTCCTGTGGCGAAAGGACGAAAAGGCACCCTAGAGTCACCCGAATCAACCACGCGAGTCAGTGTGGCGCTGGGGTATACCCAACTGCAGCACCCCTCACGTCAGCGGGAGTCACTCGCCCTCGCTAGGTTGTGATGAGTACTCAAATCCCTGGGAGGGGCGCGTGAAGACACTTGGAAACCTGCTCGCCGATGTAGCCGACCGTACGTCGGAGAAGCTTTCGCACGAGCCGAAGGTCGAACTGAAAGACAACTCGTTTGATCCGGAGACACTGCCAATCGATGTGGCGACCTGGCACTCCCTCAGTGATGTTGTAGCAGTGGTCTTCGACATGAAGGGCTCAACGCAGCTGGAGAAAGGCCGCTCAGCTGCAAGCACCGCCAGTATCTACGATGCGGGTGTTGGCAGCGCTGTTCGACTCCTGAGGGAATTCAACACGGATTTTGTTGATATTCAAGGCGACGGCGGGTTCGGTCTTTTCTGGGGTGAGCGTAGGTACGAACGTGCAATGTGCGCAGCCATCACGATCCGATCGTACTCAGACGAATTCACGTCACAGATCGAGCGCAAGTGGAAGGACGCTCCCTCTACCGGGTTCAAAGTAGCTGTTTCAAGCTCGTCAATCATGGCGAAGCGTGTTGGTATACCTAGGCACCTAAGCTTCCAGGAGCCCGTCTGGGCGGGCCATGCGGTCAACTATGCAACCAAAGCTGCCCAGCAAACCGAGCCGAAGAACCTTGTTGTGACGGCAAGCGTCTGGGATCAAATTCAAACTAACGATTTTCTCAGTTTTTCCTGCGGCTGCGACGGAATCGGCAACTCCTCCGATCTGAGCCTACTTTGGAAAGACGTAGAGCTGGATAAAATTCCGGACGAAGAGCGCTTTGGGGAATCAATATCGAGTCCCTGGTGCGAGATTCACGGGGAACAATTTTGCGCGGCGATCATGGCTGGCGAGCAGTACCGAACGGGCATACCCGAAAACTTGAGAAGTGAGCGCAACTTGCGAGGTAGCTACAGCCCCACGCTTGTATCGCTGGCTCGTCAAAGGCGCGAGACTCGTCGTCAATTTGCTACGGACACTTCAATCGTCCGAGCCAGAGGCGGCGAGCGATGAGACGATGGGAGCTATCAAAACAGGCAAGAGCGCAAGCCGCGACGGTCCTTCTTGAGACGCGCGAGGAGCTGGTCCGCGCGGACTCCAAAGCATCGCTGCTACTCGCTGCTGCAGGAGTCGCCGTCGGAGCTGTGATCGCCGCGGTTCTTGCCGGATCCTGGTCTCCGGATTCCCTCTCGGCCCTCGGGGGTCCTCTTTGGTGGGTCGGAGTCGCAGCCGTCGCCGTCGGCATTGGGGCACTTGGATACTCGGTGTTCCCGCGCACGAAGCGATCGGGCTCGGCGACCGGACCGTTATTCGGCTACTACGCAGATATGGCCGAGCTGACCTCCGACGAGCTTGCTCGTCTGATACGTAACAGCACCCACCGGCTCGACGATCGAGTTATTGATCAGCTCCGGCAGATATCGAAAATTGTGGTGCGCAAATATCGAGGTGTACGAATTGCTTTGTGGTCTTTCGCTGTGGCCGCGCTTTTTTGCGCAATATCAACGATGATTGGATAGATGACGCTGCTCTGGGAGAGCTCCTTGTGGACGGAAACTTCAAACAATACAGCTATGTCCAGAGTTCCAGGAGAATCAAGGAGATTCTTGACCAGCCCGGCGGTGTGTTCGAGGAGGTAGAGGGTTTGCCCGGGCGCGACAAATTAACGTTCACCAACGGCTTTTACGGAACCTGCTCCGCGCTCTTCATTGATATCCGCGATTCATCCGAGCGAAATACGAGCGCCCAACTTTAGCGAAAAATATATCGTGCTTTCATCTCTGAAATGGTCGCTTTGCTGAATTCAGACCTTTTTGTGCGTGAGGTGAATATCGGCGGTGACTGCGTATGGGCGGTCTACAAACTCCACTCCGCTCGCATATCGACGACATTTTTTCCATTGGGGCAAAAGCCAACTCGCTAGCACGGCTATTGGATTGATCATCTCAATCAAAAGGGTTTGGATCCGCTGCGCATTGGTATTGGCATTGAGTGGGTGCCCTTATGGTCAAGGCGGGAGATGATGGGAGTGGAATCGATGACGTTGTTTATAGCGAGAAATGCTGCGGATGGCTCTCTGACCCCTTGTCGTGGCTGATGAACGCGATCACCTGCCTGCAATGACTGCTGGGTGGTCCGTCGGTAGACAACATGGTCACCCAAGTCGTCTGCAGCTAACAGACCCGCCCCTCCGCGAGTGCGTTTTCGGGTCACGCCAAAGCAGCGGGGGAGCAGCGCCGGGGCTGTTTACCCCAGTGAGCGGGGAAACGGGAGGGGCCGTCGCCCCATAACGGTGGCCACATCGGCCTCCTGTCATTGCAGCCAGCCAGGTGTCGTACCGGTTTCGCGATTCCTGGGCAGAAGATCGGCGACGGTGCCGTGGCGGAGCGTCCCTGGTTCCTGTGCCACCTTCGGCGGCGAGGCAATGCGCATGGGGCTGGCACTCCGCGTTGCCTTCGAGCTGCGCCCGAAGGGCTTCACGTTGCCTCCGAGCTGCGCCCGGAGGGGTTCGAGGCCAGTCGGCACGTGACCGCCTCGCGTTGAGCCAACGCCACGGCGCCGTAGCGATTCATCAGCGGCATTGACGAGAGCATGACGACCCTACGCCGGATCCGAGCTGAGCCCGGGAGCCAGGACTACGTCCCATGAAGGGATAGAGCATGACCACCGTCGGATGACTCCGGTAGGGGTGAACTTCACTTGCGCTGTGCCTGCGAGTGGAGCTCGAGGCGCGACGCTGGTCAGTTCCGAGCAGTGTGTCGAGAAGAACCCCAGGGGCATCAGATCGGTACCGCAGTATCCCGGAAAAGAGTCGAAGCGAAGGGGCTAGGGGTGCTCTGTCGCTGGACGGTTGGAGCCCCGCAACCGAGTAGTCGATCCTCGGTGGTCGGCGAGACCCTCGAAGCAGGGTGTCCACAGCAGGGCCTAACGTCTCAAAACGTGTATCACACAAACTCACGACGTAGTGACCCGCGTTCTGGGGGAGAACCGGCGATTCACACGCTGCACCCAACTGTGCAAATGTTCTCAGGCGCCACATATGGCGCCTTAGAACGGGGGAAATTCTTGCGAGCTCTGCGCTACATCGTTGTTGCCTCAACTGCCCTGGTGGCGATCACGGCTGGGGTTTTGGGGCCCGCGGCACCGTCACATGCCGATGGCTGCGACGACTACCTGTTCCTAGGTGCCAGAGGATCCGGGGAGTCGGCTCGCGAATACTCGGCTCCGACGTACGGCCTTGGCACACCGTTGGCCGCATCTTACGCGGCGCTCGCGCAACTGATGAATGCGGCCGGTCAGACCATCCATGCCGAAGGTGTCGTATACCCGGCTGTGCGCGTCGACGGCCTTGACGGCGCAACACTAAACGCGCTCCCAGCCATGCTGGGCATCAACGGCACTTTCATGAAATCTGTGCAAGCAGGGGCTGAAGCGGCTCGCGGGCAGATTGAGCGATCTGTGCAGACCTGTCCTTCGACCAAGGTTGTGATTGGCGGGTATTCCCAGGGTGCGATGGCTGTGGATCGGATGGTATCGGCGCTGCCAAGCAAGCTCCGAGATTCGATCTATGGTGTGATGCTGTACGGCGATCCTCAGTTCAACGCAGAGGACTCCCTCGCAAATCGAAGCACCTACGACATCGATCACCACGGGCTCTTCGGGCCACATCAGAAGTGGGAGGAACTTGTAACTCTACCGACAGCGGTGAAGTCATATTGTCGAATTGCGGATCCAATCTGTAACATAACAAAAAAATACAAACAAACGGGGCTTGTGAATTTCTATTACCGGGACATTGGCTTTGTTGCGAATTACGCAAAAGCACATGGTGAGGACCTGTTTTCACAACACACCCGATACCAAGACGCGGCGCAACAGGACGCGGCAGAAATGGCTCGATCGCTCGGAATCAATGTCGCCTCCAAGAAGCTGGCCCCTCGAGTTCTGTATCGCTACGCGGTGAACTTTGTGGATTGGCAAGGGCGTGAAAAGGAGGTCTTGGACAAGCTTAGGGACACGGCGAATTCGGTAGCGTCGGAGAACCCGAATGCTCTCTTCGCCTTTGCTGGTGGGTACACAACGTCGGGCTACGATGGTCGCCCCTGGGGATACTCAGTCCAGAGGGGATTCGATCAGGACCGAACCCTGGTCGATGACCCAGCCCTTGAGTCATATTCCATCGACGGTTTCAATACAGTGCTCGATCGTTTCAAGTCAGATGTGCTTGACCACTTCATGCCCGGCTCATCCTGGAATGTAGACGCCTTCGATGCTAATCTCGGTAAAGTCACACGGATTGACAGGCTGAATGATGCAAGCCAAGATATCCCCGGACAAACTTCTATTGGAAGCCCCCAGCCCCCTACTAACCTTATTTTTGTGTCAAAACAAGGGCCGAGCGATATGTTCACTCGTGACTATATCAAGAAGTATGCGCTTCAACTGGGCACGTCAGTTTCCGTGGTATCGCTAGACGACCTTACAAGCCGACGTACGGTTAGCAGCACTGCGTGGGCAGATGTGCCCTCCGTCACAGGCGGAGTATCAATGAGCGGCCCCAGCGCGCTGAATGATGCGTCGGTCGCGGCACTGCGGGCTCCGAACGTCAAGGCTGGCATCCCTTCAACAGGCGAAGCCGGCAAAACTGTCCCGCTCAGCTTCGATGCTTCCGGCAGCGACTGGGAGGATGGAGTGGAATCCGTTCGCTGGGACTTCGGAGACGGCCAGACAACGGAGAGTTCCGACACCACGATTGAACATGCCTGGGCAACGCCTGGCGAATACACAGTCGTCGCGGTGCCCGTGTCGACCACGGGAACGGGGAAGACATTTTCGCAGGTCATCACGGTAACCGCGCCGGCCAACACGCCGCCTAAAGCCCCTGAGGTTTCCGCGGATTCGGGCGAGCATAATGTTTCCCTCAGCTGGGCCAACCCTGATGGCGCGACGCTCTACCAAATCGTCGACGAGCAAGGTAAACAGGTCGACGCATTCTCGGCCGTTCCCGGAAAAAGCAAGCCGCAAGAATGGACCAGCCCTGACATGCCAATCGGGACGACTAGTTCTTACGTAGTGCGAGCGTTCAACTCTCAGGGGGTCAGCCCGGATTCTGCAGTTGTGACGGCTACCACGGCATACCCCAGCGCGCTGCGCGTCGGCGATTCGATTCCCGATAGCCAGCTGTCGCTCAATGGTGGCGCAAGCGCCTGGACGGGAGGGGCGTTTGTATGCGATGCTGAGGATTCGGTGAGCGGAGCGATTGAGGCGACAGGCGACGTCACACTTCGTCCTGGATGCAACGTGGGAAGCGATATCGTCTCGGGTGGCGACGTGTCCGTTGAAACTGGGGCATCCGTCGGCGGAAGCGTCCGCGCCAGTGGGTCCGTTACCCTTTCGGCGGATGTCACGGTCGGTGGCGACGTCCGTTCGGCGGGAGCGGTCCACTTTGTGGAGGAAGGCGCCGGTACTCGCGCGCAGATCGGGGGAACGGTGGAAGAGCATTCCAGTACCGAGGCACCGAGCGGGCCACCCCCGTTCAGCTCAGACGTTCCTGATGCGACCCAGTCACTGGCGCACTTTCTCAGATCCGGTGTGAACGACCCCGAGGCGATTACCGCTGATGGTTCCGAGCAGTGCGGCCTCTCTGGCGAGGTAGCAACGCTCGATGCTGCGGTAGTGGATGCCACCGCATGTGCGAACGTTGAACTCGACAGCGTGCACCTTAAGCTCGAAGGGGACCTGACGCTTTATGTTCAAGATCTGAGCGTGATCGGTAGCGGGTTGGCGATCGAGTCTCCTGACGGCCTAGACCACAGTTTGCGGGTGGAGAGTGTTTCCGGTGGAACCATGAATCTCTCAACCGATGCTTACGCATGGGATGGAAGCTCCGTTGAACTTGCTACAGGTGGCGTATCGAACATATCCGGCCTCGCTGTTTTGAACGAACTCACAACTGGGCAGCTAGTTAACTCCGGCAACCTCGTAATCACCAGATGAAGACAAAAAGGGTTCTCCGCACACTACTGGCAGGGGTGCTCGCCATGGGTGTGCTGGCAGCGTGTACGTCAAGAGCGGATTACTCAGTGGTTGAGAAGGCTGGTTCAGACCTCAGTCTCGGGACGATAGCTGACGTGATCACCGTCACGAACTTTGGGAAGTCGCCGCGGGTTGAGGGAGATCCGCCAACTCGGCAGTACTTGCTCGTCTGGGAATCGGACACAGTGTCATTGGTTGAGGATCGACTCATGGCGAGGGGATATCAGCCCTCCGGTGTAAACGCTTGGACAGCGCGCAGAGATGGGATTCATGTCTCCGTTGCTATTGGCGAAGTACACGCCGTTCGAACATACTCAACGCCAACCGGAAAAAAAATTGACGTCCCGGCCGACGGGCTCGTTGTGGTAGAGGTGTCCACCTGAACGAATCAAGAAGGGCGCAATCAGGTTCAGCGGTCCGACAGATTGGACGACGAGCGTTAGAAGAGATCGCGCGTGGCTCAGCGTTCGAGGTTGCTGTGTTCGATAGCCTCGATCGCCGTCGACACGACGGCGGCTCTCTCGGCCAGGTTGGTCGCTATCGATCGTTGAACGATCAGCATATTGAGAACCGCACGTGAGGTGCCGGTAGTATCTAGCGGTCACCGACTGTCGTCCTTGACGCCCAGTGTTTCCGCAACGGCCAGGCGCCGTTGGCGTCCTCGATTGGATTCTGGGGTGCACTCGCTCGGCGTCCGGGCGCGCAGTCAGTGGCCGATGCGCGGCGATCCGTAACGGAGCTCTCAGTGAGACTGAGTTGGAGCGTTGTCCGCCCCGTGAAACCGCAACGGGGAAGCGGGGCGGACCGGATCACGCCTGTATAGGCGACTCCGCCACGGGCCGGCGCACGCTTCGACTCACTCGTAAGCCATGCATCCGCAACTGCGACGCGAACTCACGAAGTTGGTCTCGCGACTGGGATGGCTCACCAACTGTGAAGGTGAGGGTCTTGCCACGCGGACTTCTAAGACGGAGCACGGTGTCAGAGTTGGACTTCACTACCCAGCCTTGAGCCTCAGCATCGGAGCAAATCCGCGAAATCTCAGTCACCAGTGCTTGGCGATTGCCCACGGGATCGCTCAGGCTCATAGCCGCCGACGCGGGTCGTCGACCGAGCGTGCTGATTCGCCCCGTGATCCCGAGCGTGGCGTCGTTGACGGCGGCTCTCGTGTTCTGGTCGTCACGTGCTCGGTACGGCAGCCACGTGAGGCCCTGCAGATCGGATGGCAGTTGCAGATTTGAGGACGCTGACATGAGATACGTTCGGTCTAGGCCTAACGTGCCGATGAACAGGCCCAACTCGAAGTAGATGTTGTCTCGTGCTGCTGGGCGCTCAACCCCTCGGGACTGAACGATGTCGTCTGCAGTGGCGATCAGGACAGCGAAGTCAGCCTTGGAAGCTTCCTGAGCGAGTCGCGGGATGGTGTACGAGGAAGCGTGAAAGACGCCCTGGTCCCACCTGATGACTGTGCAGAGCCGCGTGTTCTCGAGGTCGGCTTGCAAGTGCCGCGCAATCTCCAAGCCTTCGCTCGAGGATCCGATGAAAACCGACGGGAGCGCCATCTTGTCGCTTCTGTTCACGAGGTCATCGTAGGTCGGATTACAGCTCGCCGAACCTGTTCGTCGGCTGCTGGTTCGACTGCCTGACATGATCCCGCCATATCGGCGCGCAGGGAGAGGCAAACGAGCAAGCCCATCGGCGACATGAGCGCCGGGTCGAGGTGACGTCGAAGGAGGTGACAGTTCGTGATGGCGCAGCGTGGATTAGAGCCCTCCCACCGAGCCCCGAGTCGTGGATTCTCTAGGATCGACCCATGTCCACGACCATGCCCGGCTTCGGGACGGAGCGCATCACGCAGCTCGGCCTGCGCGACCGCGTCTACGACCGGGTGCTCGAGGTCCTGATGGGCCACGACGTCGAACCGGGCATGCGGCTGTCGATCGACGGACTGGCCCGCTCCCTCGGGGTGTCCCCGACCCCGGTGCGCGAAGCCCTGGTGCAACTCGAACGCACCGGCCTCGTCACCCGTGAAGCGAACAAGGGCTACCGGGTCTCCCCGCCCCTGGCCGGCGACCAGCTCGAGGCCCTGTTCGACGCCCGGCTCATCGTCGAGAGCGGCGCGGTCGAACTCGCGGCCCGCGGCGACGTCGACGGCCTGCGCGAGCGACTGGCGGCAGCGCTCGACGAGCAGGCTGCGGTGGCCGCCGAGGTCGCCTCCGTCGGTGCTGCGCACGCGCCGGAAGAGCTGATGGCCCGCTTCTTCCGCAGCGACTGGCAGTTCCACCAGCTGATCTTCGACGCGACACGGAACCCGTTCCTCGAGGAGATGTCCGAGATCATCACGACGCGCGTGCACCGCATGCGGCAGATCGTCGAGGGTGGCGGGGACGACACGGATCGTGCGGTCCAGGAACACCGGGCCATCCTGGAGGCGCTGGCTGCGGACCCGACGTCGGCCGTCGCCGCGATGCGGCTCCACATCGACGCCGTCCGGTTGCGTTCGCGCGCGGACGCGTCCCACACGAGCTGAGGCGGAGGGGTTGCGTTCCGACGTCGTGCGAGTATCTTTCCTATAGGAAAGAGGTTCATCGCTGAACCACCACGACATGCAAGGGAGCATTCCGTGACCACTCCACAGGACTGGGTCGACCAGGATTGGGACCCCACCACCTGGACGTCGGGGACCTGGCCGATCGCGGCCTGCCTGCACGGGTTCGCGCAGGTCACCCGTGACGGGACGGCCTTCCACGACGCCCCCGCCGAGGTGTGGGACGAGGTGTTCGGGCAGATCGAGGCCGTCGGCTTCTCGCTGGCCGAACTCGCTGACAGCCACATCCGCCCCGCTGACCTCGAAGCCTCGCGCCGCGACGAGCTGTTCGCCGTCGCGAAGTCGCACGGCATCGGGATTCCCTCGGTGCACCTGCAGCGCAAGAGCGTCATCCAGCCCGGGCACGAGGAGGAGAACCTCGCCTACGCCCACCGCACCATCGACGCGGCGGCCGAGTGGGGCATGCAGGTCTTCTCGACCGGGCTGCACCAGCCGTTCACGGACGCCCAGAAGCGCGCGCTGTGGTTCTGGACGGCGCCGGGTCCGAAGGACCCGGACGACCCCGAGGTCTGGAAGGCCGCGGTCAAGCGACTGCGGGAGCTCGGCGAACACGCTGCGAGCGTCGGGCTGCCGATGGCGCTCGAGCTGTACGAGGACACGTACCTCGGCACCGCAGACAGCGCCGTTCGCCTGGTCGAGGAGATCGGGCTCGACAACGTCGGGCTGAACGCGGACGTCGCGAACCTCATCCGCCTGCACCGTCCGGTCGAGGACTGGCGGGAGCTCTTCGCGAAGACCATGCCGTACACGAACTACCTGCACGTGAAGAACTACACGCGTGACGAGGCCGGCGACGGCAGCTGGGCGACGAGCGCGCCGAGCACGATGGAGACGGGCCTCATCAACTACCGCCAGGTCCTGCGCGACGCCGTCGCCGACGGGTTCCGCGGGATCGTCATGACCG
>Ga0308160_10008272_pt1 | contig 10169 bp, 10 predicted proteins | sample PhyFR1_FD_201036 | JGI IMG/M metagenome (GOLD analysis project Ga0308160, IMG submission 201036) | Phyllosphere microbial communities from UC Gill Tract Community Farm, Albany, California, United States - DLSLF.R1 | ecosystem: Host-associated > Plants > Phyllosphere > Unclassified | place: USA...
CAGCGCATACCACTTCATGCCCAGGCCCTTCTCGATGTAGAAGGCCGGGCCGCCGCGGTACTGGTTGGCGATCTGCTCCTTGTAGACCTGGCCCAGCGTCGACTCGACAAAGGCCGAGCTGGCGCCGAGGAAGGCCACGGCCCACATCCAGAACACGGCGCCGGGGCCGCCGAAGGTGATGGCGGTGGCAACGCCGGCGATGTTGCCGGTGCCGACGCGCCCGGCCAGGGTCATGGTCAGCGCCTGGAAGGACGAGACGCCCTGCTCCGAGCTTTTACCTTCGAACATCAGGCGCGTCATCTCGCGCACGTGGCGCACCTGCAGGAAGCGCGAGCGCAGCGAAAAATACAGGCCCACGCCCAGGCAGAGCACGACCAGGGCCGGGCTCCAGATAATGCCATTGATAGTGCTGACCAACTCGTTCATCTACATCGTCCTCTTCGGTTCTGGATAATCGGCTGTGATGGTTGACGATCAAAATGTTGCCCGATCTTCAAGTGGAAGAAGATACCGTATGGCCGAGCGAACGCCAATTCTTTTATGCACGGTCCGCGGATGTTCGCCGTGCTTCCTCGAAGCCGGTATCATCCGCATTCGCTTAAAAGAATTGAACTGGAGTGTCCATGGTCATCGTGACCCACAACGGCAAGTTCCATGCGGATGACGCATGGGCCTGCGCAGTACTGAATATCCTGTTTCCCGACGCCGAGCTGGTGCGCACGCGCGACAGCGCCGTCATCGAGGCCGCCGACTTCGCGGTCGACGTCGGCGGCATCTGGGACCCGGCCAGCGGCCGCTTCGACCACCACCAGAAAGGCTTCGACGGCGCCCGCCCCAGCGGCGTGCCCTACGCCAGCGCCGGCCTGGTCTGGCGCGAATACGGCGCACGCTGCGTCGCCGCCCTGGCCCGCCAGCACATCGGCCGCGAACTGAAAGACAGTACGGCGCAAGAGATGGCCTACGCCATCGACGCCGACATCGTGCAGTACCTCGATTTGTCTGACGTCGGCGCGGCCAAGAACGCGCCGGGCGGCTATGGCCTGTCGGCCATCGTCTCCGGCTTCAACCCGAACTGGCTGGACGAGGAGCGCATCGGCTACGGCGCCCCGACCGAAGCCTACCGCCTGCAGGAATTCCGCCGCGCCATGGCGCTGCTGACCGACATCATGGTCAATTCGGTGAAATACCGCGTCGGCGCCCTGCTGGCCGTGGAGCAGGTGCGCGACGCCGAAACGCTGGAGAACGGGCGCCTGCTGTACCTGAGGAACAGCGCCCTGCCCTGGTCCAGCATCGTGCGCAAGGAAATGCCGAAGGTGCTGTTCGTGATCAGCCACAGCATCGGCGAGGGGCGCTACATGCTGCACACGGTCTCGGTCAGCACGGAAAGCTTCGAAGCCCGCGCCGATTTGCCCGCGCCCTGGGCCGGCCTGCGCGACGCCGACCTGGCGGCGGTGACCGGCGTCCCCGACGCCACCTTCTGCCACAACGGCCGCTTCATCGCCGCCGCCAAGTCCTACGACGGCGTCCTGGCCATGGCAAAACAGGCCCTGCAAGCCGTCGACGCCGGCAACTAAAAAACAACGGGGGTCAAGTCTGCCATCCGGACACGGCCTCGGCTGTTAGCAGGCTAGGCGCCGCTCCGGCGCCTATGCCGCGCCAGCGCCGCCAGCACCAGCAGCACGCCCAGCGCAAGCGCGCTGACCCAGTAACCGGCGATCTCGGCCGGCAGGCGCCCGAAGCGCAGTTTTACTTCATGCGTCCCCGGCGCCAGGTCGAGCGTGATGACGCCGGTATCCTGGTCGGTACGGTAGGCGCGCGCCTGGCCATCCACGCTGGCTTGCCACGCAGGGAAGGCAAACACCGGCAGGCGCAGGCTCACCGCGCGCGGCGTCGTGATGGTGGCCGCGAACGCGTGGCTGCCGCGCACGACATTCAGGCAAGCGATCTGCAGGCGCGCGCAATCCGCATCCAGCGCCCCGCCCTTGGCATACTCCACAAAAGAAGGTCCGCGCGCCGCCAGCAGGTATTCCGGCTGGCCGAAGCGGCCGCTGAAGTATTTCTCATGCGTGGCCATGCGCTCGCCGTTGCGGATGATCTTGAGTTGCAGCACCGCCGCCTGGGCGCACTGCAGGGCAATCAGGGCCACGGCCAGGGCGCGCACCGTCTTGCTCCAGCGGCGCCAGGCGCCTTCGTTCAGGTGCAGCACCAGGGCGATGCTGCCCAGGATCGAAGCCAGGAACATGAAGCGGTAAGGGAACTGCAGCTTCTGCATGGGCGACAGCAGCGCGTACAGCGGGTAGGCCAGTTCGGTGCCCAGCGCCAGCGCGCACAGGGCGACAATCGCCAGGCGCCGCGCATTGCGCTGACCAGCGCTCAGCGGCGCGGGCATGCGCGGCAGCAGCACCACCAGGATGATGCCCAGGCAGACGAGGGAAAACGGCCATTGCACGCCGAACCAGTAGGTGCCGACCAGGAACTGGTTCACCAGCGGCAAGGCGAAGCAGCGGCGCCAGTTGAAGTTTTCTTCCCAGCCCGCCGGATTGATCAGGTGGATTTGCGTGAGCGCCGGATAGATGAAGAAGGCAGCCAGCGCCAGTCCCAGCACCACGCCGCCGAGCCAGGTGGCGTGGTCGGCCAGCGTGCGCGGGTGCGGCGGCGCGAAGATCAACCGGGCCAGGCCCACGCACAGCAGGGTCATCATGCCGCTCAGCAGGTGGCTCAGGCAGATCAGGGCCAGCAACACGGCAAGATGGCGGGCGCGTGGCTTGTCGCGGATGCTCTCGGCCGCGAACAGCAGGCTGAACGGGATACTCAGGCTCCACGGGAATGCCGCCAGGTGGGTCGACATGAAGTACAGGGTCGGGCAGCTGACCACGAACACCGCGCCGAGGACGGCGGCGCGCGCCGGATAGCGCGCCACGAAGGTCCGGTAGGCAATCGCCGCCACCATCAGGAAAGGCACGGCCGCGGCGAACACCAGCGCCCGCTCGGGGTCCAGTCCCAGCCAGAGGAAGAAACTGGTGATGTAGTAGAACAGCGGCTGGTAGTAGAAGAAGGACGGGTCGCCCAGCCCGAGCTGGGCGGCATGGGCCCAGCGCGGCAACAGCACGCCATCCTGCAGGGAGGTATAGAACTGCTCGACCCAGCGCAGGTGCACGGCGATATCGTTCTGGTGCCCCAGTTTCAGGGTTGCCGCCGGATACAGCCAGAGCAGGCCGACGAACAGGCACACGGCAAGCGCCCCGGCGATGCGCAACCGGCTATCGGGCGCCACGGTATCGGATGTTTCCTTGCTGAGGTGGGCCGGCGAAGTCGTCATGCTTGGAATAAAAAGAGTGGCAATAATGGGTGGCAGCGCGCCTGGATAGCGATACGCCGGGCCGGTCAGGGCCCATCGATGAGCTTGCTATTTTAGCATTCCCGGCCCGCAGGCCGGTTACCGGATGCGAGACGGCGCGCCGCCTGCCTTGCCGGCGTATCGCCCAGCGGCAACAGCGCGGCGGTGCGCGCCAGCGTGCGCACCAGCGCGGCCTCGCCGAAGCGCAGGCCGCGTCCACGCAGCTGCGGCAGCGAACGCAGCGGTTCCGGACACATGTCGACGGCGGCGCGCACCAGCAGGCGCTGCAGCGGCCGCAAGGGAGCGGGCAGGATAGGCGCCGTGCACATGATCTGCAGGAACTCGGCCAGGATGGCGGACTCTTCCAGCGCGGTGGCGGCCAGCAGCGCTTCCCATTCGGACCACGATTGCGGCAAGCCGGTGGCGCCGTACAGCCGTGCCGAGGCGGCCGACTCGATGAAAGCGGCGTCCTTCTCCTGCGCGGACAAGGGCCGGGCGTAGCGATGACAGGCTTCGGTGAAGCCATACACGGCGGTGGCCTGCACCCAGTCGAGCAGGCGCGGATCGTTGGCCTGGTAGGCGAGCCCATCAGGCGTGTTGCCGCGCACCTGGCCATGGATGCGCACCACGCGCGCGATCAATTGTTCGGCGGCGGAACGGGGGCCATACACCGTCATCATGGCGGCAAAGCCGGTACGGCGCAGGCGCATGCCTGGGTCGCGCCGGAAACTGCTGTGGTCCCACACGCCCGAGCGCACCGAAGGCTCGGCCAATTCCAGCAAGACCGCCGCCACGCCGCCGACGAACAGGGACACCGGATTGGCGAACACTTGCCAGGTCACACCGTCGTGCGGCGCCAGCGCCGGTTCCCCGGCCGGCTGGCTGAAGTCGAACTCCATGCCCGGTGGCGGGCGCAGCAGTTCCCGGAAGGCTTGCAGCATGCGTCACGCGCCCTTGTCGGTGGCGCCGTAGCCATGCCGGCGGCGCGCCTTGAGCGGGACCAGGAACCACACACCGTTCAACAGGACGCAAGCGAGAACGGCCGCACCCAGGCTGGCCAGGGCGTTGTCGGAGATGACGTCGATCACCACGTACAAATCGAAGGTGATGCCGCCGATCAGCGCCGCCAGCGCGTAGCAGATCGCGCGCGAACTGACCTTGATGGTGTTCAGGGTCACCTTGTCGGGTTGCGCCAGGCGCTGGTAGGCGGCAGGCAGCATCACCAGGCCGATGGCGAGCACGACGAATGCCAGGGCGGCCACGTGGGCGCCCTGGGCAAGTGCGGGCATGTCGCTGAAGCGCTCATTGAAGACGGCAACGGTCTGGAACCCGAACAAGGCCTGGATGCCGGGCAAGACCATCCGCGCTTCCTCGAGGATGTGTCCCATCTGGTCCTTGAGTGTCAGGCCTTGTTCCTGGCTTCTGTCGACTGCCATTTTTGTGTTGAATGTGCGTAGCGGGTCCAGCCCCGGCAATGCAGGGCTGGACGTCATGCGCTTGCCGGGCGAAGACCGGCTTCGCCGGCTGGACGGTTACTTCGAGGCGTCCTGGATTTTTTCGCCAGCGCGCTCGACGGCACGGCCGGTGGCGGCGGTCGCGTCGCTTGCGCCTTCCTTGATGTTCTGGCCGGCTTCGCGCGATTCCTGGCGCACTTCGGCGCCGGCTTCACGCATCTTTTCGCCGGCACGGTCAGTGGCCTGGTCGATGTTCTGGCCGGCGCGCTCGGCGGCGTTCTCGACGTTGGCAGCGGCGCGGTCGGTGGCGGCGTCGACGCGCTCGGCGCCTTCGCGGGCTGCGGCGGCGGTGTTGGCGCCGGCGTTATCGATGGCGGCGCCGGCTTCCTGCGCAGGGCCCATGTTCGGATTGTCGTCGGCTTTCTTGCAGCCGGTGGCGACCATGGCAACAGCCAGCATCAGGGCGGGGATGGTGATTTTTTTCATGATAAGCTCCCAAATCAAAAGTTGTAATTTAGATTACATCTTTCTTTTGAATCACGTCACACGATTGATGTAAGGAGTGTAACGAAACGTAATGACACATGCGAGCAGTACCTGTCCCCTTGTGCCTTGCGGCATGCGTAGGGCGCCGCACGCACATGATAGGATAAGGCCATGGACCGCCGCACCGACTACAGGACCGCCCTGCTCATCCACACTATCGTCAACACGGCGCCTGATGCCGGCCAGCCCTCGCCCGCGCGCGAACTGGCCAGGCTCGGCGTGCCCTTCGACGTCGCGCGCCGCGTGCTGACCAAACCGGGCGAGCGGCGCCATCAGTTTCCGTCGCGCGAGCTGCCGACCCTGCTTCGCTCCTGAAGCGTCCTCGCTTTGCATGCGCCCGGCACATGGATTTCCCATCCGTTCAGAACCAAAAGTAAGCGCGAGCGTCCAATGGTGGCGTCCTGACCTTTTGGAGAACAGCATGAGTCAACTCGAACCGATTGCTCCCCCTTCCCACAGCCCACGCGCCGCACCGGATGAGGGCCCTGCCGCCCCGGCGATACCCGTCATCCACTACAAGACGGTGCAGATCGACGGCGTGAACGTCTTCTATCGCGAAGCCGGGCCCGCCGATGCACCGGTGCTCCTGCTGCTGCACGGCTTTCCCACCTCGTCGCACATGTTCCGCAACCTGATTCCGCTGCTTGCCGACCGGTATCGCGTGATCGCGCCGGATTATCCCGGCTATGGACAAAGCGATGCGCCGAAGCACTCCGAATTCGACTATTCATTTGCCCACCTGGCGAACATCGTCGATCAATTCACGGTGGCGCTGGGAGCCAGCAAATACAGCCTGTACGTGATGGATTACGGCGCCCCGATCGGCTACCGGCTGGCGCTTGCCCATCCCGAACGCGTGCAGGCACTCATCGTTCAGAACGGTAACGCCTATACCGAAGGGCTGGGCGCTTTCTGGGACCCGATCAAGGCCTACTGGGCGGACGGGTCGCAGGCCAACCGGAATGCACTGGCGCGCCTGCTCACGCTCGAGACCACCAAATTCCAGTACCTCGATGGCATGAGCGACGCAGCCCGCATCAGCCCCGACAACTGGATAATCGACCAGGCCCTGCTCGACCGGCCCGGCAACAGCGACATCCAGCTCGACCTGCTGCACGACTATGGCAGCAACGTGCCGCTGTATCCGGACTTTCAGGCCTTCTTCCGCCAGCACCAGCCGCCGACGCTGATCGTCTGGGGCAAGAACGATGTGATCTTCCCGGAAGCCGGCGCCCATCCCTACCTGCGCGACCTGCCCGAGGCCGAATTGCACCTGCTCGACAGCGGGCACTTCGCGCTGGAAGACCAGCTCGACGTGATGGTGCCGCTGATCCGCGATTTCCTCGCACGCAAGCTCTGAGCGACAGGGAGACGACTATGCCGAACACTGCGCAGTCCAAACCCAGTGTCCTGCCCTCGGGCGGGGGCGCGATGCTGCTCGACCCTGCCGATACCCTGGTGCTGCTGCTCGATCACCAGTCCGGCCTGTTCCAGACCGTCAAGGATATCGCGGTGGCCGATTTGCGGCGCAACGTGGAAACAATCGCCAGGCTGTGCACCCTGCTGAAGATACCGGTCCTCACCACGGCCTCGGAACCCGCCGGCAGCAACGGGCCCCTGATGCCCGAGATTCACGAATACGCACCGCATGCCGTTTACGTGCCGCGCAAGGGCGAAGTGAATGCCTGGGACAACGACGATTTCGTTGCCGCGGTCCGTGCGCTTGAACGCAAGACGCTGGTGATGGCCGGGGTCTGGACCGGCGTGTGCGTGATGTTCCCGGCCCTCGACGCGCGCGCCGCCGGCTACGAGGTGCTTGCCGTTATCGACGCGTCGGGCGATCCCAGCGAGATGGCGTCCCGCGTATCGCTGGCGCGCCTGGTGCAGGGCGGCGTGACGCCGACCACGACCAACGCGCTGCTGTCGGAACTCCACCGCACCTGGGCGCGGCCGGAAGCGCCGGAACTGGCCCGGCTGTATGGACTGGTTGCGCCAAACTACGCGGCGGTGGCGGAAAGCTATGCGCGCGCGCAGGAGTCGGTACGAGATGCGGTGCGGGATGCGGGGCAGGCATGAAGGCGCATGCCGTTAAAGGTGCGTCGCTCAGGCCTTCCCCAGCGGAAAACGCACGATCGCCGCCAAGCCGCCCAGCCGTTCCGACCCGCCGAGCTCCAGCGTCGCGCCATGGCGCTCGGCAATCGCCTTGATGATCGCCAGCCCGAGCCCGCTGCCGGCCGCCTCGCTGCCCGCGACCCGATAAAAGCGGTCGAACACGCGCTCGCGCTCGTCCGGCGGAATGCCCGGCCCGCTGTCCTCGACGCTGACCACGGCCGCGCCCGCTTCCAGGCGCAGCGCGATGTCGACCGTGCCGCCGGCCGGGGTGTACTTCACCGCGTTCTCGACGAGGTTGCGCAGCAAAATGTGCAGGGCGTCGGGCTGGCCGTTGACGCTGGCTTCGTCGGCATGCTGCAAGCCGAGGTCGATGTTCTTGGCCTGGGCCAGGCCGGCCAGATCGCCCACGGTGCGCCGCGCCAGCTCGGCCAGGTCGACCGGTTTGGTCGCCGCCCCGTTCGCGGCCGAGGCTTCCTGGCGCGCCAGCACCAGCAACTGCTCGACCAGGCGCGTGGCGCGGTCGATGCCGGCGGTCAGGCGCGCGACGGCGGTCTTGCGCGCTTCGGGATTGTCGGCCCGGTCCAGGCTTTGCGCCTGCAGGCGCAGCGCGGCCAGCGGCGTGCGCAGCTCGTGGGCGGCGTCGGCCACGAAATGCTGCTGGGCGTCGAACGCGGTTTTTACCCGCCCGAACAGCAGGTTCAGCTCGTGCACCAGCGGACGTACCTCGTCGGGCAGGCCGGCTTCCGACACCGGAGAGAGATCGTCGGCCTGGCGCGCCGCCACCTGCTTGCGCACGCGCGCCACCGGCTGCAGCGAACCGCTCACCACCCACCACACCACCACCATCAGGATCGGCATCATCACCGCCGTGGGGCCGAGCGTGCGCAGGGCCAGGTTACCGGCCATGTTGCGGCGCACGGCCAGGTCCTGCGCCACCTGCACGGTCTGGCCCGAGGTCTGGATCGAGAACACGCGGTAGGTGGTGCCGTTGGCCTTGACGTTGGAGAAGCCGAGCACGGCGCGCTGCGGCAGGCGCGCGCGCGAGACGCTGTGGAAGACCTGCACGCCGTCGGGCGACCACATCTGCACCACGAGGTCGTCGTTGCCCGGGGCTTCTTCCAGTTTTTCGCGCGCCTCGGTGTTCGACAGCGGCGTGCTCGATCGCAGCGACAGCGCCATCTGCTGCATGTGGTAGTCGAAGATCTGGTCGGCGTCGGACAATGCCGTGTTGTAGGCGATCGAAGCTTGCGCCAGCGCCGCCAGCGTAATGGCCGCCAGCAGGAACCACAACAGGCGCCCGCGCAGCGAGTGGGTCATTCTCATGCCTTCGGTACCATGTAGCCGACGCCACGCACGTTCTGGATCAAATCGCTGCCGAGTTTCTTGCGCAGGCCGTGGATGTACACCTCGACCGCGTTGCTGCTGACTTCATCGCGCCAGCTGTACAGCTTTTCCTCAAGCTGGGCGCGCGAGAGCACGGCGCCGGGGCGCGCCACCAGGGCTTCCAGCACGGCCCATTCGCGCGCCGACAGCGACACCGGCTCGCCGTCGACCAGGGTTTCGCGGGTGGCGGGATTGATCGAAATGTTCTTGTATTCGAAGATGGGCTCGGCGCGGCCGGCGGCGCGGCGCAGCAAGGCGCGGATGCGCGCCAGCAGTTCGTCGAGGTCGTAGGGTTTTAAAACGTAGTCGTCGGCGCCGGCATCCAGCCCGGCGATGCGCTGGGCGACCGAATCGCGCGCGGTGGCGACCAGCACCGGGGTGCGGTCCTTGCGGGTGCGCATCGAGCGCAGCACATCCAGGCCATCCTTGCGCGGCAGGCCCAGGTCGAGCAGGACCAGGTCGTAGTTCTGGTTTTGCACCAGGGCCGTGTCGGCCATTTCGCCGTCTTTTACCCAATCGACGGCGTAGTGTTCGGCCCGCAGCAGGTCGAGCACCACTTCGCCGATCATCGTATCGTCTTCTACCAGCAGCAGCCGCATGTCGTTACCTTTTGTGTGTTGCCCGGCTGCGCTGGCGAAGCTGTCTTAGCCAATCCGCACCGGAATGAAGATTCTGTCATCCCCGCGCTGGATCAGCAAGGCTACCGACTTGCTGGACTTGCCTACCATGTCGCGCACCTGGTCGACGCTGGTGACCGGCTTGCCGTTCACCGACAGCAGCACGTCGCCCGGCGCCACGCCGGCAATCGCCGCCGCGCCGCGCGCGTCCTCGATCACCAGGCCCGCGGCGATGCCGCTCTGGCGCCGTTCGATCGGCTCCAGCGGACGCAGGACCAGGCCCAGCTTGGCGCCCTTGTCGTTGGCGGCGATGTCCTCGCGTTCGTCGACGGCAGGCTTGTCGTCGGCATTCGCCAGGGTCGCGTTCAGGCGCACGATCTTGCCGTCGCGCCAGACGTCGAGCGCGACCTTGTCGCCCGGCTTGGCCACCGCCAGCGTGCCCGGCAGGTCGGCCGAACCGATGATCGGCTGGCCGTTCACCTTGCGCACCACGTCGCCGGATTTCAGGCCGGCCTTTTCGGCGGCGCTGCCGCGCTCGACGTTGGCCACCAGTGCGCCTTCGGGCGAATCCAGGTTGAAGGAATCGGCAAAGCCCTGGTTCACGTCCTGGATCGACACGCCCAGCTTGGCATGCTGCACCTTGCCGGTGGCGACGATCTGGTCCTTGATGCGCGCCGCGACGTCGATCGGGATGGCGAACGACAGGCCCTGGTAGCCGCC
>Ga0308160_10008274_pt1 | contig 10168 bp, 11 predicted proteins | sample PhyFR1_FD_201036 | JGI IMG/M metagenome (GOLD analysis project Ga0308160, IMG submission 201036) | Phyllosphere microbial communities from UC Gill Tract Community Farm, Albany, California, United States - DLSLF.R1 | ecosystem: Host-associated > Plants > Phyllosphere > Unclassified | place: USA...
AAAGCTGAATATATAGGAAGCGGATCTACCGCCTGATAGGCCTTATCTATTCGGTTACCACCCGCATGGGATTATTGGAATGTAAGCTGACGAGCCCGGTTCGTACTTGTAGTCAAGCTGATGAATAGGGGGGCTTTCGCAACTTTCGCCACTGAAGGAACAGGTTTCTCAGACTATTTCCCCGGTATCCTACCACACCTCCTCACTTTAGGTATGCTCAACGAGCCTCCCCAGACGGTCTCGAGCTGATGACCAGATTCCAACTTCAAAATCCCATTCTACAGAGACTTGATGATGCTCCACGGAGTAGCCTCAGTATCAAAAGGATCCTGTCATAACATCCTCTCTCAAGGTCCTGGAAACGCAATCACGATCGTAGTAGGCGGGGCTGCCGAGAGCCTATCTGCTCATCCTGGAACGGCGGATTTGACGTTGAAAAAGAGGTTTGGGTTTATCAAGATGGCGATCAGGGCTGGAGCGGATTTAGTGCCCGTCTTCTCATTCGGCGAGAATGATGTGAGTCCAAGCCAAACTCCCTCCGGATTACGCTAACGTGCAGATCTGGGGTCAACTGTTCGTTTGACGTTGTATACTGTAAGGGAAAAGCTGACCCGCAGGGCAAATGAAAAAGGATCCCTGGTCTACAAGATACAAAAGAACTTCCAGAACGTTTTCGGTTTCACACTCCCTCTTTTCTATGGTCGAGGGTAAGCTTCGTCCCTCAGACGTTTTGAACAAAGCTAACGACCAGCTTGTTCAACTGTATGTCTCATCCTGTCTGACTGGATGTATTTGCTGACAGGCTCTTTAGATAGTTACGGATTTATGGTAAGCTATATCCTGTTGGTCTTTTTACCTCAGCTTACGATCAGCCGTTCCGTCATCCCATCGTCTCTGTCGGTATGTAGCCCATGGCTTGTTTCTCACGCTAACTCTGATCCACAGTCGGCCGACCTATTCACGTCAGGAAAGACTCCAATCCCTCAGACGAACATGTTCAGGAACTGCAATCCCTCTATATTGAGGAGCTCATGAGGTAAGCTTGCAATGTCATCATAAGGGCTTGAGCTGATAACCCTAGGATCTGGGATCGATACAAGGACTTGTACGCCCAGAACCGTACTAAGGAATTGACTCTTGTCGAATAGATTTCCGATGGACAATCTCAAGTGTTGTACACTTCCGGCCTATGCATAGACGTCTCTTATATTATACAACAGCAGTCTGATTATTCACGAAAGACGAGTACCCCTCACTTTAGCGTTTGACCATTCAATAGCTTCTTCCTTTCCCTTTTTAGCTCTCACCCTCAGGAGGACAGGTACCGGGACTGCAAGCATGATGAGGAGGAAGATGAATCCATTCCGGATATTTCCAGTCATATCGGAGATGAGGCCGACAATGGCTGGTCCGACGAATGAAGCTGATTTATCGGTAAGGGCAAACAAGGAGAAGAAGGATGATTCGTGGTTCTGCCAGTCAGCCCTCACTCACTCACCGACTTGAAGATCAAGAGGTAGACATACAGGTGGGATGAGTTCAGCATATACAGCTCGACTGTAACTCTGGAATGGACCGTACAGCTATCCGTCAGCTCGAACACTGGCAGCATGGCTGCACAGCTTACCAAGCCAAACCAAGTCGCCGCAACGTACATTTCCCCCTCGGTCCTTAGACCTCCGAAGGGTAAGATCAATCCAATACAGGCATAAATCGGGATAATCTCAGCGAGTAGTATGACCCAGAGCAATAATTTCTGATTCGAGATTGCTAATCTCTTTTGCACCTTTGGGGCGAGGATGGAAGAGATGACAGCTGCTAGTTGAACTAGCACGCCGATGATGATGATCTTCGATGGGCTCATCCCAAGATTTGATGAAGCGTAGAGAATCGCTGTATATGTCGTCGTGTGGAAACCTGATGTCAACCACCAGCTATGGGACTGTGGCATCAAACATTTAAGTAGATGACATACCATCCGAGAGGAAGACCCAAGCTAAAAGGAAGGTGAACAGATTAGGTAATTGCCTAATCTCCTTTGGCTTAATCATCCCTCCAACCCTCTTCCAGCCTTGGCCCAGACCAATGCCCTTCGGACCATGCTCAGGTTTGATTCGTGAACCGCCTGGAAGACCCCTCCATGCTGGTATGGTGAATACCGCCCACCAGATTGCACTAACGCTCACTGCTAGCCTCAAGGATGATGTAGTCCCGCCCATCAATGTCACTGGGATGATGAGGAGTGCTAGGACCGATACGCCCGATAAGAAACCCAGAGCGGTGGCTATCGATGATATCCTAGAGGTTGTCGTCGATAGTAAAGCGTGATAGTGCGCATGAGCCGTGTCCGTATCAGGGGAGATGGGAGGATCGGCGAGTTCGGCAGTCGAAATAGCGGATATAACTGAGGCAGCTACTTCTGGGATTGGTGAAGGAAGTAGACGTCTACCCTCGTCTTGCTCGATGTCGAGGCTCGTTCGAGGACAATCGGTTTCTTCCGCGGCTTCTGGGAGGGCTTGCAAAGCAGCCTGAACAGCTGGGTCTTCCCTTGCTAAGCCTGGGAGAAAGGCATTTGCGCAAACGATACTGGTACCGTATGCTGCATTTCCGGTGATAGTAAGGACAGCGGTCAGGATCGGGGTGATCGAATGTGGGGAAGAGGGGAAGAGTAAGATGAGGGAACAGGTTATTGAGCCGGTATATGCCGCAATGACCAGTAGACGTTTGCGCCAATGTGCTATTCGTTCAGCTTCGCCTGGCAGAGAGAAGTTTCCAGCTCACAGGAGTCTGCTAGTGGCGCAAGAGACACGATACAAAGTACTTGAGCAAGCACAGCGATCGATTTGACATACATACTATTATCGTTCAGCTCTCCGCTCGTCATGCGTTAAGGATTGACAGCTCACCTGAAAGAGGCGGTATCCACCCATAAACCCAAAATCCGAGCTTCACATCTTCCTCCATCTAGTTCCCCATCATGCACATCCTCGCATCGGACCAAATGATCAGGTGAGAAATACCCAATATCCCTGGCCATTTCTACTTATTAGCTTTGAATTTAAGAAAGGAGTCCATGTAGCCTACTTTCGAGGGTGATAGGTAGGAAGATGGCCTGATGTAAGCTATTTCCGTTGGTGTTCGAGCAGCTTACAATACCAACGGCCGAGAACACCTCGGCAGCGAAAGCATAAGAATACCAAGCCCTCACATGGGACTTTTGGCGAGCGATAGCCTCGGTCATCTTGCTCCCTGGTGAATTCTGAATGTCACAGCTTGACAGAACACGAGTAGTCATATGAGAGCATCCTAACCGAGAATCGTATATGCCATGTCTGTTGGACAGAGAAGTGAAAGGGTGAAGTATGAAGGTAGGGGATGGTGAATCAATAGACCGGCTTACCGGCTTCCGCGTGGACTACCTCCACCTTACATCTCCTCCTGTTGTACTCCTCACTGCACCACTACCAGACACACCAAAGACCCCGCAGAGTATCAAGTCCGCAGCAGTAGGCATGCAGGACCACGATGGACTGTCTTCTGGGGCGGTTTGCCCAGATGTATGTCCACTCCATCGCCCAAGCTGATTGTAGGGGTATGACGTTCCGACCTTGATCCTATCGCTTGGCCTATGCGCCGGTCTCATTATCAGCTATCTGCCGCAGGTAAGCTGGCGTCTCCCCAAGTCGAGGGAGCGCATCAGCTGACTAAGCAGCATCGCCGTATCATCCGAGCTGGCACTTCAGAAGGCTTCTCACCAGTAAGATCGTGACATACGACACCAGTCACCAGCTAATGACCAGTGGTACCTCCTCCTAGGCGCAACGTCGTCCGCTTCGGGAATGCTCAACCTTCTGATATTCACATGGCCTGCGATGTTATGCTGCAAGGACATAGTGAGTCATCTAAATGTGCTCAGCTGACATGCAGTCGGGTATGAGCTGTTTTGCCCGTCTACTAGGTTTCGTCCAAGTCACTCTCCAATGGCTTCTTTTCTCCATCATGTGAGTGATAAGTTATGACATGTTGCTGATGTCCAGTCTGGTGCTATATATGATCTACTTCCCAAAACATCTCAAATACCAGCGGGTCTTGCCTCTTGGCACGCCTCCAACGGGATATGGGGCTCTCGCGGCGGAACATCACCACTCTGATCCGGCGGATACGACGAGTATCGTGGAAGAGAGGATCAATGGTTATCGACGAGAGATTCAGACTAGCATTGGTACCACTCCCGAGTGGCGGCTTGCCGTCACTCTTGCTTGGGTCGTTGCCATTCACCTGTACGTCACCATACGGCACTACGATGCGTAAGACTGATGCCATAGATCGCTCCTATCACTCCTAGTCTTGAGCTCGCTGATCCGGCCGACAACATCGGTCGTATCCCTCCAACAACTCGCTATATTCCTAGGTATCTCCGGGACTATCCTCGCTATCCTGCAATACGCCCCTCAGATCTACAAGACATACCATGCTGGTCTTGTTGGAGCTCTCAGCCTGGGGACAATGGCGATTCAAGTACCTGGAAGTGTGTTGTTCGTGATCAGTATTGCTATCCGGCCGGGAACAAATTGGACGAGCTGGATCCCATACGCAGTAACTGGCGCCATGCAGGGCGCGCTCTTGGTATGTCTTTTCTCCCACGATTGAGTCGCGCTCACGACTAGGTGATCTGCATAGCCTGGAAGAGACGGCAGAAGCAGCTGGGTATTGACGATTTTGGCAATCGACTTTCATCCCATGATACGGAGGGGGATCCTCTCTTGACCGACGGATAATGAGTCATAATGTGTACCTTATTACGTTCTGTAAAGCGTCTCAATAGATGGACATGTAGTATGCTGACACCACCCCCGGACCTGTTCTTTTGTACCTGCACCTCCACACAATGTAGCTTTGTTATCGTGACGAATACACAGTATGATAACGCGTCGACGCGTCTACTCTAATGGTAATTTGAGTACCCTCTTTTTGAATCTACCCTAACCCGGTTCCTGATCTAGTCAGAGTTAGAGTTGTTCTCGTACTCTTTTTGACTGCGGTTACAGTGGGTACCTAGGCCAGTATATGCACAGGCGACAGAGACGGAGCTTATTGGTAATGGAGGTATTGATTATACTTTACATTCACTGACCACTTATCAACAAATAGTAGGACAGAACAACTCCACCGGACGGAACGACGGTGACGACGTGAAACCGACAACTCGAGACTGAAAGTCGCATCGGCCAGGGCCAGGGTTCCTTCCGGCCTAATTGTTGAAGAATTTGAGGTGGAGTCATCGGTAGGAATCATTATATGATTCAAGCTCGTAATCAACACTACAGGACCTCTCGATACCATTCGCCCTACTTAATGCTTTTATAGCTTTCCAAGACTAATTCCATAACCGAACCAGGATGAACGCTCAGGCTGGTCCTTCACGTCCTCTACCGTCCCGTTCCATCGACCTCTCGAGCATACCTCTCGACAGATCACGTATCACCAATTCTATCTCGTCGTCCTCTATCGCGCCTTCGCTGAGCACCCATCGTTCATCCACCCAATCCACTGTAGATTGGGGAGGACTTCACACACCTCGCTCGGAGCGATTATCATTATGTATAAGTGAATGCAGTATAACTGAGGAAGACGTTGTGGTCATTGGACCAGGAAAGGATCGGGCGGACAGGTCTATTGACTCGGTCATACTTGAAGATGCCCAGCTTGGGGGATTATGGCTTGATTTAGTGAGTTGCCTCGGCTTCATGCTAAAAACAGCTTGGCTGATTCGATCTAGGATAAGACTCCAAAACCTAGTGATCCTATTTTCAATGCTCCCAAATTCCCCTCCCGGACCGCATCACTCCCCAAATCACGACCATTCTACATCCCAGCACGACAGAAGTCAACACCGTTCTATGTCTCTTCAGAACAACGATCGAATCCGCTACCCGTCTCAGCTTCAGCCCGTCTCGACAAACCATTACCACTGCTCATTTCATCTCCAATACATACAGATAAAGCGCTGCCGCCTGCTCCCCTGCTTTTTCATTTCGACGAGCCACCTCCCGCTTTACCTGATGACTCACCTCTGATACCTCCTTGTATGCTCGAACGATGTATTCCTCCGTTGGACTTGATACCGCCATTCGATCCAGATGCGGCACGCAAGAGACTCGCGATGGCGACGATGAGAGAGGCGTCGACAAAAATCCCTGCGCCTTATGGTCTCAATATGGGAGGCGTTCAGCCTCATTTGACCGGCATGGTGGTTGCTCCTTGTCCACCTCCGCCTATACCTCCACGTCGATCTTCTCGGAAGGAACGTAGCGGGCAATCGATACCTACCGATCAGAAAATGGTCTCGTCCACATCGCTGGTCTCACTAGGCGGGTCGACAGACGAGATATTATCGACGACATCCTTGAGGTCACTGGACCAGACGATAGACAAGAGACCAGCATCAACGGCATCATCGGTATCACTGGCACCCGCCAGCGACACAGAAGCGACATCGTCCACGTCTTTGGTATCACTTGGTCAACCTCCACCACTACCTCCTCCACGGGCGTCCTCACTTCGTTCAGCCTCAGCACGAGCTGCCAGGGCTGCTTCCGAGTCCCAATCCGTTATTGTGATCCCTGGGCCAGCAGAAACAACGAGACCAACGATCGAGCCACATCAATCCCCTCTCTCGCGCCGACCCAGGGTCAGGTCTCGCTCAGCACAATCACCGCCCACAAACACGATGCAAGCCACCACGCGCAATCGACAGTATTCTTGCTCTTCCATGTCGTTGAGCTCGATATTGGAAGATGAGGGATTACCTGATATGGAGGCCACACCTGATGGGACCTGGTCATTACGGCGAAAGAGGCTCAGGCTGGCCCGAGCGAGATCCCAGCCTAGACTTCGCGTGTCAGAGAAGTACGGGCCATGGAGACCCATGAGGATGATGTCAAGTCGTCGTAACAGCTTAGAGCTGGCTTGAGTAGACCGCCTAGATGCTGACAAGTGACTAGATTGTATGATGACAGGCCCGCTGGTCGGGACTAGCATGAGGCTGACTGAACAAGACATGTATGCAAGTTCAGTGATTGGCATGTAGCGCACCTCAGCATCACCCGTCTAAAGTGCTCCACACCATTTCCTCCCATTCTTTCGATTGACCAGAGTGTCTTGAACTCTAAAAAGTCTCCGACCAAGTCTCGTCCAATTTATCTGCGTGCCTGATTACCTTATTTGCCACTGTTATCCCTCGGTTACCCTAATCGGATAAGTATTCTGGCTCTGTATTTAAGGATCATCTTCTATTTATTAGCATAGCCCCGATACACATACATATACAACCTGGTCGTAGTTCAGTAAGGGACACACCAACGGTCAACCCTCGAAAGGTCACTGAGTGACAACGATACGACTGGGGTGCTGTTTCGCACTAGACAACTGAAACTCGACAACGGCCCTTTCTACACAGACTCCGCCTTGGCAAAGGACCGAACGACCATAGATTGAATACGATTAGAAATCGCCCTTTACTTCTTTCATACATAATCGCCTCAACTTCTTGAGCCACTATGTCGCTCTCCGTCCCATCCTCACCTTTACGGTCCACACACCAGCGAACTCCGTCGGGTTCAGGACTGCTTAGCAATCTTGTCGCTCATAGTCCTTTATCAGCCTTGTTCTCGCCCAAAATCAATTATCTACCAGTGCCAGAGGAATCAGGATACAATGGGGAGAGTAGTAAATCGGTCCACGGAGAGTCGAATACACAGAGAGTAGAGCTCAAAGTCGGAGGAATGACTGTAAGTCATAGTCAGTGAATGAGGGATTTAGCTAATATCAGTGCGGAGCATGTGTAGCTGCTATCGAAGGCCAGCTTACAAAGATGCCTGGTATCTCTTCTGTACAAATCTCGCTGCTTGCTGAAAGGGGTGTTGTGGAATACGATGGGAATTATGTGAACGAGTACGGGGAGCATTGGACGGACAAGAAAATAGCGGATGAGGTTGAGGATGTGGGATTTGATGCGGAAATAGTCGAGAAGAGCGAGGTAGCTCATATAGAGCTTAGGGTCTATGGGTACGTCTATATAAGAGGGGTACAACTGGGTGCTGATGCTCAGACTGGAAAATGCCGACTTTGTCGACTCTGTTATCATGTCCCTCGAATCTTTACCAGGAGTCATTGGTGTCACATTCCCATATCCACATTCCCATCTTCTATTCAGCCATACACCGACCCTCACATCACTACGGACAATAGTGGACACCCTAGCAACCGCGTATCCGCACCTCACTTTCCTCCCGACCTCTACACACAACAATTCGCAAGTATCATCACTGCAAAAACATAAAGAGACACAACGATGGAAAAGGACTTTTCTTGCCTCGCTATGCTTCGCACTGCCAAACTTCTTTGTGGGGATGATGTCGATGTATCTGCCGCACTGGTTGATGGGTTGGACAATGTGGAAATTGTTTACTGGGATATACCTCGGTGATCTCGTTTGTCTGGCTTTGACAATACCGGTTCAAACATGGCTGGCGAGGCGGTTCTATGAGAATGCCTACAAGTCTCTCAAACATGGAGCTGCTACTATGTAAGTCACCTTTGCCCAGTCTGGCAATATCTGATGAATAGGGATGTGCTGGTTGTTCTCGGTACTTCCTCAGCGTTCACCTACTCGGTAGCTGCCATGTTCTTTGCGATGTTCTCTTCCGACCCAGATTACAACCCACAAACATTTTTCGATACCTCCACCATGCTCATCACATTCGTTTCTCTCGGACGATACATCGAGAATTTGGCCAAAGGCAAGACATCGGCCGCACTTACCGACCTCATGGCCCTTACCCCTTCTTCCGCTACGATATATATCGACCCCAGCTCCGAAGACGGGAAGGTCGATTTATCCGGCCCTACGCGAAAGATCCCAACCGAATTAGTCCAGGTTGGCGATATAGTACTGCTAGTCCCTGGAGAAAAGATTTCGGCCGACGGAGAAGTTATCTCAGGATCCACCTCGGTAGACGAATCGATGGTCACTGGTGAAGCTGTCCCATTGCCGAAATCCGTCGGATCACAGGTGATCGGTGGAACCGTCAATGGTCTTGGGAGTATTACATTCCGAGTCACCCGTGCTGGATCCGATACGGCTTTGTCGCAGATTGTCAAATTGGTCGAAGATGCTCAAACGTCAAAAGCACCCATTCAAGCATTCGCAGATCGAGTCGCGGGGGTATTTGTACCCGTCGTTATCGCTCTTGCCCTCTTGACGTTTTCCGGATGGATGATTATTGCATTACTCAATTCTACCGGAAACCTTCCCGACGTATTCAAGATGAAAGGCGCATCAAAATTCGGTGTCTGCCTCAAGCTCTGTATATCGGTGGTCGTCGTCGCTTGCCCTTGTGCTCTGGGATTGAGTACACCAACAGCAGTAATGGTCGGTACAGGTGTCGGCGCGAATAACGGTATCTTAATCAAGGGTGGGAAAGCTCTGGAAGCATGTAAAGATGTCAGGAGGGTCGTCTTGGACAAGACTGGAACTGTCACAGAAGGGAAGATGAAGGTCACTGCTGTCGCATGGGCACCTTCGGCAAGTCTTGGTACCACCCAGCACACGACTACAGATACAGCCCAGACCCTCTCGCACACCACTTCCGCACCTCCGTTACAACGCCATACAGTATTGGCCATGTTGTCTCTGGCTGAGGCTAAATCGGAGCACCCACTCGCGGTCGCTGTCGCTGCCCATGGTCGTGAAACACTTTCGGATGCTCGATTATCGCCACCCAATGGCGAAGTAGTCGAATTCGATAGTATTACAGGACAAGGAATTGAGGCGAAAGTCCGCTTGGCCAATGGACGTGGAGAAGAGGTTATTCGAGTTGGAAAATCCGATCATATCTTGGCATCCGATACCAAGTCGTCTGAGGCATTTGGCGAGACCAGCTTGTCAACGAATTTACGCGATTTCGAAGCCGAACAGATGAAAGCTGCTCGAACAGTCTTTTTCGTTTCGATTGTACGCGATAATGTCCCCATTCCAATGCTGGCTTTAGCTCTCTCGGACTCGCCCAAACCATCTTCAGCTCAAGCTATACAAGCATTCAAGAATATGGGTATTGCCGTCACCATGCTTACTGGTGATGCTATGGTCACTGCCCTAGCGATCGCC
>Ga0308160_10008276_pt1 | contig 10166 bp, 11 predicted proteins | sample PhyFR1_FD_201036 | JGI IMG/M metagenome (GOLD analysis project Ga0308160, IMG submission 201036) | Phyllosphere microbial communities from UC Gill Tract Community Farm, Albany, California, United States - DLSLF.R1 | ecosystem: Host-associated > Plants > Phyllosphere > Unclassified | place: USA...
TCATCCCAGCAATGATCAATAACGTATTTCGGAATCCTGCCATGAGCATCCTTCTGACGATACAGCGAGGAAAGACGTACCAACTTGATCAAACAACCTCCTCAATGCGATCGGATAAATGACTCCCCCAAGCCCACTCCCACATACGACGATACCCACTGCCGTACTCCTCTTCCGGAGGAACCAATGCCCACTAACAGCCGTAGCTGGTGAGTAGATGAACGATCCCGACATTCCAAATAATAAATGCGCGAGCATGAATTGATAATATTCTTTACAGAATGCAATAGCGACAAGCGACGAGACGGATAAGATCGTTCCAGTCATGGTAAGAGTGAATGAACCGTGGGAATCGAAATATCGTCCAGCGGATAATGAACCTGCAAAAACAGCGAAGGAAGAGACGGATGATATCCACCTGACTGTCAGCTTGCATCACAAGTGGAAGGGTGTACATACGCTACATCCGATTTCGTATGATCCCTCAGCTGGTGATTTAGGTAATATTCCTGTAAAGTTCCAAAGGAAGTGACTACCATCAGTCCCCTCTCACTCATAGCAACAAGTAACTCACAGAACCCAAAGATTGTAAATAGCAAGAAAAAAGCAGCAGCAACACAACACCAAGCTTCCCTACCCCCCTCTGGCGGCGGTCCAATTTCCTCATTATCCATCTGTCCCACTATCCCCGGATCGCCCGTTATTCTCCTCTCCAACTCCGCCTGATCGTGCGGTAGAGGTGGTGGGTAATTGTCGTACCCATCATCGCGAAGATTCCGATTCGTCGAAAAATGGGATAGGATCGGTGCGAGTGGTGGGAATGGCGATACGGGGCGGTGGAGGGGTGATGTAGGTGGTGATTTTGTCATTGTCGACAATTATTGTTGATACTGAATGATATGTATATTATATGGATGTATTGTCTATTATCTATTGCCCATGCCGATGCTAGGTATATGTACAGTTGACGGATATCCGCATTGGAAAGTGAGTGACTACCTACTCAATTGGAAAACCTGTGATAAGGCGGATCAACGGATTCCGCAACTTATACCTCGGCCGAGTCGTTCCTGTCTAACTCCGGAAGATCATGAATCTACTAACCGATGTCTAGGAGGCACGAGTAATAAACGAACATTGAGCGCCTAACAAGTGGGTTTATACATCCAGCAGAGCAAACAATTATACGATAGGTAAATATACAAATACTAATACAATCTCAAATCAGGCTGAGGACCTAACGAAGCAGCCGTCACTTCCTCCCTTAAACTTTGGAAAACACTCAACATGACCCCACTTGAAGTCATTAAATTATGCCCTTCCCCCTCTAACACCAGTAACTCGACACCAGCCATCATAGTTTTTTCCATCCACCTGACACTTTTCACACTAATCTTATCATCATCCTGGCCCCAGTAGATTTTGACTGGTAGACTGAAATCGGCGTAATTTAACGCATATTGCCATGGCCTGTTTGCGTGCTGTCGACCAAGGACTATTGATAGTAAATCAGAGGTTGTACCAGGCTCACATTCAGCATGGGATGCTTGTTGGAGTGCTACGCCGAATGAAGGGCCGGACGGACGGCTAGGCGAATCGGGTCGAGTGGGGATCCTACTGCTTGAAGCGGTTGGCGAGCGGGAATAGGAATAAGAGTATGAATAGGAATAAGCGGTAAATCCCTTCTTTTTCGGTGTCGGTAAAGGACTATGTGTCGAGCCGAGAGGTTTAGGAATCATGTCCGAAGGGAATGTATCAAACCCCTCACTCAATCCGAAATCAAGTGGTCGAGGTGTGTTCACATTCGAGGTAGATGGTCTTCGATGTAGAGATGAAGTTGAACTATTCCTAGAAGGCGACTTCGATTTCCACGGATCATGAATATCCCTTCCGGGAGGATTCAATCGCGTCAGATCCTTCTTATCGACTTCTGGAACATCATTTCCTATCCCTTTCCAATTCCTAGCTTTTGCAGAAACAAGTGGTCGCATGGGTAATATCCCCGATTGAACTTCAGTCAATTCCGCCAAATTCACATATTCCGGTTCGACGATTGTGTTCAAGTTATTGTTCTTTGTCCGTAGCACTATGCTAGAGGCTCGATGGAGTAGACTTGGTTTACGAGACCCAGCTACCGATAGCATCGATGCGTTTCGGACGGATCCGAGGGGTAGGTAGGCCGAGGAAGAGGTCGCTTGGGCGGTATATCCTATTGGACTGTATGTTAATGGTGGGGGTTTACCGAGGAAATAAGATTGGAGTTTCCATTCGGCTGCTGTTGCTGATTTGATGATTCCGTTCGGGACCCATTTGAGCCATTTGTAGCCTGTTGTCAGTTCTGATCCTAGAAACAATGAAGGAAAATGAGTGGACGCACTATTATCCACATCGGTCCCGACCCAGGGCGCCAACAAGTGAATCTTGCCCACCACCCTCTCCTTCATCCGATTCGCAGCCGCCAAAGCATAAGGACATCCAGCACTATGTGCCAAGACCGAAAACTGCCTAATCTTCATCTCATCCACAACCCTCTCCACAATAGCCGCCCATTCCCTCAATCCCCTCTTACTCTCATCAACCATATCCGTCTTGCCATACCCCCACCGATCAATACAGATCAACCTCAAATCAAGCGCTTTTGCGAGATCATCGAATAATGCCGTGAGGTATCGTACACATCCAAGACCGAGGAAGAGGAGGACAGGTGCGCCTGTGAGAGAACCGACTTCGGCGACTGAGACTCGGAGGGGTGGGTCGGGTGATTGACGTGGGAAACTGAAATACCGATTCAGGTTGGGTGATCTGAGATACAGGGCTACTGCTAGTGCTTCTTGTTCTTCGTCTTCTTTTATGGATGCAGCGGCGAGGTGTTCACGACTTGGCGCCATTGACGGTCTATCTTTCCGTAATCGAGATGGAGATCGACCATCTTGAAGACTGACTTTACGACTGCATCTCGAGATTGGTCTATCGGCCAATTCGAGCTGTTCCAGTGCTTGTTGCGCGAGGAGAGCGTCTCGGATGACACTCCCTGTGCCTGTTGTCCCGGTAGCGATCGATTGATTATCGGAATAAGAGCGAGCGAGGGTCAAGGAAGCGATATCGGTCTTGCTCGAGGTCCTAGGTGGTACTACACCAACAACAGCATCGGGCGTACTACTAGTCCTGGCTGGGATGGTTGGCGTTTCCCCACGTAGTCGGGCGAGTGGTGTATCGGATGATTTCTTGCTTGATCTAGTGGAAGTGATGGATGCGGGGGTTTTAGCAGTCGGCATTCCCAGTTCTTTTCTCGCTCGATTCTTGACTGCAGTGGTAGGCTTTGCCATTGCTTCCTTGTGTCGATTAACAAGTTCCGATATCGATACAATTGCTTCCTTTGGCTTTGGCGTCACAACAGGTCTGACCACATCCGGCTTGATTTCGACAGGAGGTTCGACGATAGATTCCCTCTTTAATGAAGCCTTTCGTTCCATGATTCTGAACCTCTTTTCACGTTGATCCCTCTCTCTAGCTATTATCCGTGCACCCAATTCCGCAGGTGAGAGAGTGGTAGGATCGGATTCCGAGTCAGAGGATGTTGAATTGATACTTGCTGATAGTGCGCTAGAAGTCCGGCGGACTTTGCGTGCGAGTTTGTAAGTTGAAAGATCGATTGATGAGCGAGAAGTACGTCTGGAAGTAGTTTCCAACTCGGCTGGTTGTTCCAGTGCTGTACATCAGCTATCATCTCGTAGGGGTCGAGGACGTACAGATACTTGATCGACGAGTAAGTTCCTGACTGGGAGGTTTCAATAACCTATCCTCGTCCCCCACTTGCTCATGTTGTGATTGAGCCCACGACAGGGTCCTTTCCTGTTCCCCAATTCCAATCCGCCTCACACTTCGACTACTACCCACCTTCTCTCCAGATACAGTATCCAGATCCGACGCGACTCGGACCATTTCATTCAGATTCTCAGAAGAACCGAGTGGAGTAGAGATAATGGCGGATGTGGAGCGTGATGAAGATGATTCGCGTCTGTAATCGGGTGAAGTCTTGTATGGGTGTTGAACTAGGTCGTGGCCATCTACGTGAATGTGTGGTGGTCGAGTGTAGGCGTCTAAGGTGGAAGGCATGCTGCGCGTCGTAAAAGGTATAGGTGTATGTAAAGGGCTATGGTATAATAATATATATGAGAATATAGAGGGGACTAGTGTGAAATGGAATCCATCCGGTAGGTATGTCCAGATTGTTGATTGAAGTAAAGAGTGATCTGAATCAGTCGGGTCGGATGGAATGATAGATTACTAAAGTCTGATATGAAGTGAACGATATGACATGGTTAAAGTGAAAGTGAGAGTGAAAGTGAGAAAATACGAGAAAGGCTAAAGGATATAAGATGAGCATCGACCTAGCTTTGACACATCTCCTATCGCTTCCTTTAAGTTCAACCCTCACACACACACAGCGCCCCTCCCGTTTCCACTAAGAGCTGCGGACATGCCCCCTTCCAACTGGACCCTCTCTCCACCTGATTGCGAAATCACCGGCCAATTTGCCATGCGCTCTGTGAGCCAGCTTGTCTACATGCTTAGTGGATCCTCGACGTTGGAAGTGTGCTCTTGACCATCTACTTGGCTACACATTGTATCCGTCCCTCGAAAGTCATATTACGTAACACGCCAACTACTCTTCTACACGTCTGCTCACTGAGTGTTGCATCTACTTGTGCAATAAGCAACATTCATTATGGGTAAACGTAAATCATCTTCCAAGCCAATGGCAAAGAAGAGGGCAGATCCTCTAGGTAAGCTTTCCCAGGTCCTTCCATGGAAGTCAAGCTGAACATCAAGCGACATCATTCAAATGTGTATTCTGTCATCGAGACCGTTCAGTTTCTGTAAAGATGTACGTCCTCCATATTCGAGTGGGGAACTGATGAGAAGGGATAAACAAGAGATGTATGGGCATTTGAATTGTAAAGAATGTGGACAGAGGTTTTCGAGTCCTATCAATAGTAGGCCATATTTTGAACCTGGACGTGATGGTGACTGATTGTAGATTTATCATCAGCAATAGACGTATATTGCGAGTAAGCCAATATGATTGCGGAGAACGAAAAGAGCTAATTGATAGCTGGAAAGACGCATGTGAGGAAATCAGACTGAAACAGTCCACACAGACAAAGTAAGTTCACATTGAACTTCTCGTCTATCATTCTATGACACTGACACTAACTCCAGACCAATCAGACCACCAAACGGAATAGCCCACGGCGTAGGAGGCGGAGCAGCATTCAACGCCGGAGGACGAGCGACCGAGAAAGACGCAGATAGGGCCGGAGAGAGTGATTCAGATGGTGGAAGGAAAGAAGGCAGGGATGTAGGGTATTTGGATGATGATGAGGAAGGGGAGGATGAAGATGATGCTGAGCGTGAAGCTGCGGATGTCGTTAGGAGGAAAGAAAAGAAGAGGCAGAAGAGGGTTGTGGAGAGTGATGAGGAGGAGGATTAGTCCTGGATCATTCGGGAGACACCTTTGATGGGAAGTAGATGAGTTCCAGTATGGCATGTTACGAATATATGTATGACATTACAACAGCAAGACAACAATAGGGATACAACAAGCAAGGCTGGCAAGTCTAGCGAGGCAGGGGTGGCAATGTAATTGGAGGGACAACTAAGATATCACCTGGATATCGGCATCATCCTCTTCCTCGTCAACGGCGGCGGTCTCTTTGGTTTCGATTTTCGGCTTCACCCCGAAAACACCAAGCAGGCTATTCTGTGTCTACTCCGTCAGCCTTCATGTGAAGACTAGGGAGGGGACTTACAGGATCTTTGATCACTCCATAGGCAGCTTCCGAGACCCGCTTGCCATTGGCTACGCTATCCAGTATCCCTGTTAATCAGCCTTCTATCTCCACGATCTTTCTAACAGGATACACTCGTAGAAAATGTACTGACAATCGGTGGTAACAACCTTCATTCGCTTCGCCAATCCCCGAGATCCTTGTCCATCTATCCATTTCTGTGTCTTTGTACCGGACAATCCACCATTGGCGATAATATGGGTACATGATCCACTTTGCATCGGTCTAATCAATCAGTCTCTTGCCTATTGTATCTTCCACACCACGGAATCCGCGTAGCAAATTGGGGCAGTGAAGTAGGGGTGGGACTTACATGAATGTACCCCCATTACTCGTTATTATATTCTGTAATTGTAAATTCGAGACTTTAGGACCGGTAGATCCATTAAGGTAGAAAATACATCCAGAAAGAATAGCCGTTTTCTACCAGTCAGCTTACTGTCAACGGTATCTCCCAGCTTTCACGGCCTATTCGGTGGTGCGGAGAAGAATTTATTATGGTGGACGAGGAAGGAGAGGAAGAAGAAGGAGCACTCACACCCTCTCTAGCTTGTTCTGCCATCTTGGCTTTCCTAACCTCCCAATAAGTTCCCTGTCCTGCACTTCCACCTCCTGAATTGGATTGTTGATGTCCTGTAGCACTCGAGACGAAATGGTCTGTCCTATTCCATCAGCATGGCTCATCGACGAGATCTTATGATGAGGAGAGCGACTTACCGGGTATAGAGATCTGAATTTGTTATTGGATTAGAACCTTTTCCTAGAGTCGACATCTATTAGTCAGTACACGTGAACTAGATCACGGCTAGCCTCATTGAGGAAAGGGCAAAAGAGGGTGGTATCATAAAGAGATGAACGTACCATTCTCTGAGTCGTCCTCTCCCTATTCCCATCCCCATCTCCTGCTAGTAATCTCTTACGCTCCCTCTCAACCTCTTCCTCCCTCTCAACCCTCTTCCCCTTATTCTCACCCCTCCCAATCTCGGCAATACCCCTCAACTTGGAAGGATCACCAGGAGTAGGTACATGTCCAATTTGCTGTAAATACTTATCAGCCCTTACATGCTCTACGATCTTTCCCCGTAACTCTATACTCGGTTTAAATGTTTTCGGGGTAGGTAGAGTCGTTGATGTATTTGTAGAGGGATTGGAAGTTGAGGAGGAAGCGTAATTTGACATATGAGATATCGTTTTGGATTGCGATGGAGCAGTGGGCTTTTGTTTTCCGAAAGGTATAGCTCTTGCGCGAAACGATTTGCCTGGATCATTGAAGCTTGGCTTGAGAGAGGTCGGGGGTGAGATGGCGATGATCTCCTGTGATGAAGTTGGGGTTAATGGTTTAGGCATCTTGCCTACTTCCTTGGGTGGTTGTCACGAGTACGAGTAGAGTACTGCCAGAATCAAGATTGGTCCGATCATCTTCTAAGGCACGACATGAGTTTACTGGAATCAACGCGTCGCGAGATGCGTCTTTGATATCAACGGGCAGCAGATGACGAACAATCAAGATATACTAGAGTACATAATAGTGACATACTATATACCGATAGATAATTAATATGAAGCACTAATAATTGTCCATGTAACATTATTGTCCTTCCAAATCCCTCTCAGCACTAGCTATCGCTTGGACCTACAACCCAAAACCACCCACAGGTAATTCTACCAACCTCGTAATCCTTTTCTCTGCCCTCCTCGACCCTACCCCTAATCCTGGTCCAGCCAGGACTGAAGCAACGTGCTTCTCGCAATACCTCTTTTTCCCAATTTCATAGTATTCGTCCATTTTCGAATGACATCCTATTTTATCGCAATTCAAGTGACCTGGGTGATAGCGCCGATCTTGAGTTAAGAGGCATGGACCTTCTATTGGTTGTTTACATGATGCTGATGCGCATAATGTACCACTGTTCCATTAGTATTGCGTAAAGGAAAGGGGGAAGGGGGGACTCACTTTTCCTCATGATAATGATATTGACACCATGGTTTACCGTGGAGGACATAGAAACTATCCCCCTCGAATGGCATACTACATTTCGTACAACTAAAACACTCTTTATGCCATTTCCCTTTCAATTGTCCATCCGAGCTCGAAACAGCAGATTTCTCAATGGGTAATTGACATCTCCGACAACTTGGTAAATAGAGTTTCTTCCAGTCCTTCTCACATAGGACAATACCATCTCGTTCGACAAATCGACGGGTTCCACCAACGATTTCCAGACAGTTTTGACATTGTTTCGTACGTTTACTACCGCTCCTTTGACCTAAGGATGGGCGGGGTGTAGGGGCAGTATGTGATCGGACATGAGGTGGGAAGGCGGGGGTATCTTTGTTTTCAGGTTGATCACGGCGAGCAAGTGAGGTTGAAGGTCGATATGGAGAGTTGGGGTGTAGACCGGTATTAAACACCACTCGGTCCCCTTCTTCCTCTTCCTCTTCTCCAATCTTTTCAAGTTCCCTATCCCCAACCTTCCTGGCTAATCCACCTACGCGATCGACCAGACTTCCCTCCCAGCTCTGAGAGGGGGTCACAACTTCTTCTGACTCAGGTCCGGAGCCGCCATTCCCACCTGACCGGGAAGAGGAAGAGGAATGTCCAGAAGAACTGTCCAATGTATGTTGTCTCGAGTGGACTTGTGAAACGGATCGAGGTGCAAGTGTCGGTCTTGAGGTTGGTACTTGTGGGATAGAGGGTGAAGGGTTAGGAGTAGCTTTCATCCAAGGTAACGCCGATTCTCCATCATCGTCATCATCCTCATCCTCGATCCGAAGAGTAGCGTGTTCGGGACTGGAAGTGATCTTGTCGGGGTTGGCAAGAGATAGAATCGGCGATCCTCGTCCATCGGCAACTCCAACTAGTTGCTTGTATTTCTCAAAAAATGCGGGTTTCTTCTCCTGTTGTTGTGTTGGATCGGCGCGAGCTCGTAGCAGTTGAGATATTGAATCGTCCCTACTTCCAGAAGATGAACTTGATTCCGCTCGTCGGTGGGTACTAGGTAGAGGAGCAGTGACGGATCGTTGAGACATTGCCGATGAGGATCGTTCGTCTGGTGGGACATGTGTCGAGGTGGATGACATACTGGGGTTTCGGGAGTATGAAGGTCGATTAGCGAGTGGTACCTTTGGCCGATGGTCTTCTCCAGTTACTTTCGGGACTGGCATCATGACGTTGCCTTGGCCTTGTCCGTTACCGAATGGTGACCTTGCCCTAGGTTCCGTAGGTCTCGAAGGAGGTTCCAGAGGGATATTTGATGGTATAGGCGAATTTGATTGAACCTGCTGTTGTTGATGCTGGAACGTCTGTTCCACAGGCGATACCCTCTGAGCACCTGCATGAGCCATCGCCACGCCGGCCCTTACCCCCCACGCAGCAGCTGCGAATGCTCTCCGTCCAACTCCAGCCATTCCAGCTGCTCCATCTTGTAATCCAGGACCAGTGATACCAGCAGGTAAAGGTCGATCCGTAGGATACGGACCTTCCCTTCTACTACTCCCTCCAACTCCTAGTCCTAATCCATGGACGACAACTCCGTCGCCTTCGCTGTGGTGTGGAAAGAATGGGTTGGTGGGTGAGGGTGTACGCGATGAAGAAGAGGCGGTAGGTGGTTCGGTGAGGTATTGACCTCCTCCTGATAATGGGCTTGGAGCCCTTGCGGCGAAATCACGAGGTGGGATATCGAGAGCAGGAGGTGCTTGTCTCCTAGCAGAGCCGGATCCACTTCCCGAAGAAACACTCGATGGACCAGCAAAAGGTCGAGAACTACTACTAGCGCTCGAGCTCGAGCTTGGTTCCGAACGACCTAAAGGGGATGATCCAGCTAGTGGTGATCTAGCGGTCGGTCTTGTAGAAGGGATCGATAGTTGGGAAGGACGAGGAACCGCTCTCGAACCAGTCGCGCGACTTGGAGGGAGGCAGACATGGTCGCCTAGGGAGCTGAGAGGGATGGGTGCGGAACAGGATGAACAAGTGACGGTGGGGAGCATGACGGATGCTCGCTCGGTAGGGCGGGGGATAGTGAGTGACATGCTGAGGTGGGGAAGTCTAGGATATCAGTATGTATTTGAATTGACCGGCAGCTCGAAGAAATAAAGCAAGGAGAGGGGATGGGTCCGGATAATGTGGTCCGAGATGAGATTGGGGTATCAGAGTATTGATAAGATACTGCGACATTATGCGAGACTGAATTGTAGCACCAAGCCGATAAGGCTCGGCACTGCAGTACTCTACGGTACGGCAGGACGAATGCCAAGAATAGAAGATGGTATAGAAACATGGGTGTCTCGGATGTGACGCAAGCTTAGGGGAAATGG
>Ga0308160_10008277_pt1 | contig 10166 bp, 9 predicted proteins | sample PhyFR1_FD_201036 | JGI IMG/M metagenome (GOLD analysis project Ga0308160, IMG submission 201036) | Phyllosphere microbial communities from UC Gill Tract Community Farm, Albany, California, United States - DLSLF.R1 | ecosystem: Host-associated > Plants > Phyllosphere > Unclassified | place: USA...
ATTTTCTATAAAAATGTCTTTGACAGGGCTTAGGCCAAAAAAGAGAAAAGGCTGAACATCCATCTTATAAAATGAAATATTCAGCCTTCTTTAGGGTTAAATGCCTGTCATCTGGTCAGTGTTGTGCAACAGCCACTATTTAGGTGCCTTTTTTTTTGATGTCTTTACTTGATGTTCGGATAAGTCCGGTGCTTTATGAACAGATAAAATACTTTCAATGGTCACCTTATTAATCTGATAGTCATTTGAAATTTTCTCCCAGTGATCGAGTTGCTCCTGTAGATTTGAAATTTCGGTTCTGATGCTCTCGATTTTTTTTGCAATAGTATCCTCTATTGTTGGTGCCGGGGTTGCTTTTTGTCTTGCCATAAAATTAGTTGTTACATAATGTCAGCTTTAAGGTACAAAGTTTTTTGTTTTAAAAGGTATACATTCATGCCATTGGGAACTACACATTTTTTAAAGTGTAGGGAACAATATTTTTTAAGTGTAGGGAACAATAATAATACATCCGTATGCATACAATAATTTGAATAACCTGGCGGTTCCAATAGTATTAAGTCAAGCCATTAAATTATATTGAAACAATATTTTATGTTCGGCATCTAATCTCATAAATTACACCAATATTTAATCAGCCGTTTGATACGTTTGACTCTCAATGCTTACATTCAAACTGCGGTGTTGCAATAAATCTGTCTTTAATTGAAATTTAAAATATGAAAAGAAAATCAACGTTTTTGTTACCTGCCTTAGGCATTAGTATGGCTTTTATGGGGGCCTGTAGTGGCGATAAATCATCCGAAAAATTAAGCTCCGGAATCTATCTGAGCAACATGGATACCAGTGCCAATCCAGGTGATAACTTTACCCAATATGTGAACGGCAATTGGGTGAAAAATAATAAAATCCCTGCAGATAAGGCCAGCTACGGAGCGGCATATGTGCTGGTAGAAAAAGCACAGGATGACGTGAAAGCGATCATAGAAAATGCAGCTAAAGCCAATGGGAAAGATGGTTCAGAGGAGCAGAAAATCGGCGACTTTTATGATTCGTATATGAACCAGAAGGTTCGTGATTCTATTGGTCTGGCACCATTAAATGAAGAATTTAAAAAGATTGATGCCATCAATAGTGCCGGAACACTTGCAACTTATTTCGGTTATGCAGGAAAGATTGGCGCTATGGTTCCTTTTAGTGTTAGTGTTTCAGAGGATTTCAAGGATCCTAAAAATTACATGCTTGCAACCTGGCAAGGTGGTTTAGGTTTACCTGAACGTGAATATTACCTGAACAAAGATGCCAAATCGGTTGAGTTAAGAAGCAAATACCTGGCTCATGTAGCTACCATGCTTGAGCTTGCCGGTATTCCTGAGGCAAAGGTTAAAGCGGCACAAATCATGGCACTGGAGACTTCATTAGCCTCTAAACACATGAAAAAAGAAGAGACTCGCAACATTGCAGGGCTCTATAATAAATATGATGTTAAAAAGTTGAATACCCTGATGCCGGACTTCGACTGGACAGCGATGTTAAAAGAAGCAGGTGCAGAAAAATCTGATAGTCTGGTTGTAACGCAGGTTCAATACACAAAAGACCTGAATGCCATCATCAAAAATACACCTTTAGATCTATGGAAAACCTATTTCAAGTGGGCGGCAATCAATAATGCGGCGACCTATCTTAACTCAGCTTTAGATAAAGAGCATTTCAATTTTTATAGCAAAACCTTAAATGGTGTTCAGGAGCAAAGACCACAATGGCGCAGAGCCGTAGATGTGGTAAACGGTTCATTAGGTGAAATGGTTGGAAAGCTATATGTAGAAAAACATTTCCCGGCTGAAGCTAAGGAACGCATGTTGAAACTGGTTGATAATCTTTTAAAAGCTTATGAATCCAGCATCAAAGACCTGGATTGGATGAGTCCGGAAACTAAAAAACAAGCACTTGATAAAATCAGCAAGTTCACACCTAAAATCGGTTATCCAGACAAATGGAGAGATTATGGTACTTTGAAAGTAGTGAAAAATGATCTTTATGGTAATGCGAAACGTGCAACGGAGTTTGAATACAAAAGAAACATTGATAAGCTTGGAAAACCAGTTGATCGTGCAGAGTGGGGTATGACGCCACAAACGGTTAATGCATATTATAATCCACCGATGAATGAAATCGTGTTCCCGGCAGCAATTTTACAACCACCTTTCTTCGATATGAAAGCAGAAGATGCCGTAAATTATGGCGGTATTGGTGCAGTAATCGGACATGAAATCGGTCACGGTTTTGATGATCAGGGTAGTACTTTTGATGGAAATGGTGTGATGCGTAACTGGTGGACTGAAAAAGATCAATCGGAATTTAAAAAACGTACCAGCGCTTTGGTTGCGCAATACAACAGTTTCAAAGCCTTCCCGGATCTAAATGTTAATGGCGCCTTCACACTTGGTGAGAACATTGGTGATTTAGGTGGTTTAAGCATCGCTTTAAAAGCTTACAAAACTAGCTTAAATGGTAAACCTGCACCAGTGATGGATGGATTTACCGGAGAGCAGCGTGTGCTGATCGGTTGGGGACAGGTATGGTTAAACAAATCCAGAGATGAAGCATTAAGAAACCAAATTGGTACCGACCCACATTCTCCTGCAAAATTCCGTGTAAACGGTGTCGTGAGGAACGTTCCGGAATTCTATTCTGCCTTTAATGTTAAGCCTGGCGATTCACTATATATAGCGCCTGAAAAACGCGTTAAAATCTGGTAATCACCTTATTTGTAATTTTAAAAACCTGCCGCTAAGGGCAGGTTTTTTTATGCCATTTCTTTCAGAAATATTTCCTCCACCTGTTTAAGTTCTTTCTCATACAAGCTTTGTTTTCGTCGTCCAAAATAAAGCGTGTTCTCAATCCGATGGAAACCATCCCAGATGATCTGAATTCTACCGGCATCCAATTCCTTTTTCGACAGAAAATCAGGTATAACCGCAATGCCTTTTCCGCTGCTCAAACACCGCAGGATAGAGCTCATATTCGGCACAATGTAATTCGGTTTAAAGTCAGGACGCTTACCGAAATTCAGGTGCCAGAAATGGCGCAGATGCTCCATATCTCCGGTTGTTCCATACCAGATCTGTTGCTTTAGCCAAAGCTGAATTTCTTCCATGTTTTTCTTTTTAATGCTTTGGTCCAGCGCTTTCTTATCGATGTCTGCACCGCCCACCACAATGATTCTTTCTTTCGAGAAGGGCGTGTAACTGATGTCTTTCGCATCTGCCTTTTCCGGGGTTATGATCAGGTCCAATATGCCCTTGTCCAGATCACTTAACATCTCCGGATAATCACCAAACTTTATAATCACATTGAAATTTAGTGTAGGCAGATAAGGCTCCAGCGTAAATTGAAAGGTCTCGAAACACATACCGATGCTGATGGTAGGGCGATCTTTTTCTGTTGTTTTATGGAAATGTTGTTCCGCATCTTCCAGCTTGGTAATTGCCTCCAGGATATAGTTATATAAAATTTTACCTTTTTCGGTGGGCCTCATTTTTCTTGGCGTACGCTCAAAAAGCTGATTGCCCGTGTAGGCCTCTAAAGAACTTAAGTGCAGACTTACGCCCGGCTGTGAAATGAATAAAGTTTGCGCAGCGCCGGTTAAAGTGCCGGTTTCATAAATCGCTTTGAAGGATCTGAACCATTCTAAATTTACCATAGTGCTATCATTGAAATTATACTAAGGTATGATTTATCCTATTTTAATAGTAGTAATGCCAATGATAACTTTGTGTAAAATTTAAAAAAAATGAAACGTAAGATATTTGTAATCAATGGCGGTCAGGTGTTTGGTCATTCAGGCGGTCGTTTTAACAAAACAATTTTTGATAATACGATAAACTTTTTCAAGCATAAAGAAGGCTTTGAGGTACGTTCTACCGACATCAATCAGCCTTATGATCTTTCAAGAGAAGTAGAGAATTACGTGTGGGCAGATGTGATCATCTATCATACACCAATCTGGTGGTTCCAGCTTCCACACGGCTTGAAAAAATATATAGATGAAGTATTTACCGAAGGCCATCAAAAGGGGATTTACCGGAGCGATGGCCGGTCATCTGCCAACCCGGCAATCAATTATGGAACCGGCGGTTTACTTCATGGCAAGAAATACATGGTAACTTCTTCCTGGAATGCACCTCATACCGCTTTTACGCTGCCTGGTGAGTTCTTCGACCAAAGGAGTGTGGATGATGGCGTGCTGTTTGGCTTCCATCGCATGAATGCCTTTACCGGTCTTGAACCTATTGAAGGTATGCACTTTCATGATGTGGAAAAGAATGCGGATGTAGATCAGGATTTAATGCGATACCTGGCGCACCTGGAACAGCATTTTAACTAAATAAATGGGTACAACCGGTGTAACTGCCAGGGCCCATTCAAATATTCCGATAAAACCAGTCCTTTCGCCTCAATGGCCTGCGGATTAAATGATTTTTCAAGTTCTTCTTTCAAAGCTTTGGCCTCAATCGCTGTTACTTTATTTTGAACGGTAATATGTGGCCAAAGTTTTTGCTTATCCTGCGCCGTTAAAACGGCAGCAAAGGCACTTTGTAATTCAGCATGTATATGTTGCAGTTCCGGACTTTCAATTTTAAAGGCTACGCCGTTTCCAATGGAAACCACAGCATTCACATGCATTGAAAATGATTTTTGATTTGAAACTAAAGCATTGATACGATCATAAGTCAAATCGCTGGCTGGAAGTTTATGAAATAGCGTTAAATGCGCTTTCAGGTAATTAATTTCTTTTGGAAAATGCCTGGCTCTTAAAACATCAAAGTGTTTTTGGGAATTTTCTTCAAGCAATACCGTTAATATCAAGGTCTTTTCCATTTTTCACAAATAATTATTAATATTAAATAGCATGCCGACTAATAAAAGGCTATGTTTTTAAAATTGTTCTATAATTCCTGATAACTTTGTGCACATGAAGCAGGTTTTAAAGATTGGATTAGATTCCGCTGCACCTTTCCCAATGCATACCGACTACCATTCTGAAATATTTGAAGGTTTTGAAGTGGATTTGCTCCGTATTATTGCCAAAAGTCTGGATCTCGATATCCAATATGAAGTATCCTTGTGGAAAGATATCCTGGAACAGCTTTATAAAGGTGAACTTGATTTAATCTGTTCCGCAGTTTCCGTTACACCAACACGCATGCGCATCCTGGAATTTAGTGATCCTTACCTGCAGTTCCGCCTTTGTGCGGTGATCAATCAAAAAGACCACCTGGATGATCTTGAAAAATTAAAACATAAAGTAATCGGCGTTCGAACTGCTGCTGAAGCGGAGAAATACATGATGAAACACTACCCGGGATATCTGTTAAAACACCTGGATACTAACCGGGAGATGTACGATGCCTTACTTAAGGGGGATATTGATTTACTGATTGATGACTCCCCAATTGCTGGTGGATTTCTAAAAAAACACAAAACCCTAAAAATTGGTACCTTTCTTCCGGATACCGATACGCAATATGCCATAGCCATGAAAAAGGGCGATCTCAAACTTAAATCACAGATCAATGCCGTGTTACATAACATCCGTAAAAACGGTGTTTATCAGCAGCTATTTGCCAAATGGTTTACACAGATCCAATTGTAGAAAACAATAATAAATTAGTGAATAACAATCTGGTAATTAACCAATAACAATCCTGGTGTTATTTGCTGTTGGGTGTCCGGTACACAGTAATACCCGTCCTGCGGCAATTTCTTCATCCGTTAATACCTCGTTGTAGTCCATACGCACTCCGCCAGAAACACAGGTAGAGGTACAGGTGCTGCAAATACCCCCGGTACAGCTGTAAGGTAAGTTGATGTTCTGGTCCAAAGCAACCTCCAGAATCCGCTTAAAGTAGGGCACTTCAAGCTCGTAAGTATTCTCATGCCAATCAATAATTACCCGGTAGGTGTTTTTATCAGCGATTTGTTTTTCTGTGGTATCATCCTCATCCATCTCATCTTCGGGGATGTAATAAGTCTCCCTTTTAATCTGATCCAGAGCGTATTTCAGGCCCAGTAATACAATACGGCAGTTCACCATATAATCAATTGGTCCACAGGTGTAAAATAAGGCCTGTGCCGGATCAAACTGCATGTTATCAACCACAATCTTTTCAATCATGAACTTGTTGAGTCTCGCCTTCATGATGTTTTTGGCATTGCTGAAAAAATATATCACTTTCAGTCTTTCCGGATACCTGGCTTCCCAGTCTCTGATCTCCTCATAGAACAAGGCATCTTCTGTTGATCGGTTACTATAAACCAACACAATTTTACTCCCATCCTCTTCCAACAATGCAGTTTTAAGAATAGAAAAGATGGGGGTAATGCCAACACCAGCAGCAAACAGGAATACCGTTCGTTGAATCCCTTTAAAAGGCAAATAGTTAAAAATTCCGTTTGGCTCTACCGCTTTCAAAACATCGCCCACCCGGGTTTTGTGGTGCAGCATCCTCGAGATTTCACCGTTTTCTACCAGTTTAACTGCAATGCTTAATGGTTCATCTACAGCAGGGGAGCTGTATAAGGAATAGGAGCGACGTACTTCCTTTCCTTTAACATCAAAAATAAAGGTCAGAAATTGCCCGGCAGTGTAATGGATCTTCTCTGGTGTAGGCTCAAATTTGATAACCAGGTTGTCTCCGGGCTGCTGACTGATTTCTGCGATTTTTAACGTTAGGTAATTCATCAAGGCAATTTTAGGCATTAAACGTTGGTAAAAGTCCAAATTTATGAAAATGTTTAGGCCTTGCGCCCAAGAATATCAGCATCTTAACCTGCTTTTTTTCCGTATGTTGGCAATAACGCTTTGATTTAAAGCCGTATGTTTGCGCTTGTATGACCAAATTCAGAACCGTCGTTTTTTTCTTCTTCCTCCTGTTTAGTATGCTGGGCCTTCAGGCTCAAAACAAATTTACCATCAGTGGACTGGTTAAGGATGCAGCAACTGGCGAAACGCTTATCGGCGCTTCCGTTCGGCTGCAGGAGCGTCCCGGCGGAAGTCAGACCAACGCTTACGGCTTTTATTCCCTTTCTGCTGCGGCAGGCAAATACACCCTTCAAATCAACTATGTGGGTTTCGAGACCTTTATCAGGGCCATTGAACTTACAAAAAACCAGGAAATATCCATTTCTTTAAATCCAGCCAACAACTTACAGGAAGTTGTAATTACCAGCAACGGCCGTAAAGACCAAAATGTAAGTAGTCCGCAAATGGGACTCGAAAAATTGAACATGGCGCAAATCAACAGTGTACCTGTACTTTTTGGCGAGCGCGACATGGTGAAGACGTTACAACTCTTGCCAGGCGTAAAATCAGCAGGAGAGGGCAATACTGGTTTTTATGTGCGCGGTGGTGCCTCTGATCAAAACCTGATTTTGCTGGATGAGGCGGTTGTTTACAATGCATCCCACTTATTTGGCTTCTTCTCTACCTTTAATTCTGATGCGCTAAAAGACGTTAACCTGTACAAAGGTGGATTACCTGCCCAGTATGGCGGCAGATTGTCCTCTGCGTTGGACATCAGTATGTTGGATGGGAATTCAAAAGACTACACCTTTCAGGGCGGCATTGGTTTAATTGCTTCCAGGCTTAAGTTTGAAGGCCCGATAGACTCCGGAAAAGGGTCGTTTATGATCAGCGGAAGACGCACCTATGCGGATGCTTTTCTTAAGCTTTCTTCCGATACTTCCTTAAAGCAGGCTTCGCTTTATTTCTATGATTTAAACGCCAAGGTAAACTATCATTTCAATGATAAAAACACGCTATACTTTTCAGGTTACCTGGGTAAAGATGTGCTGGGCTTAAAAAACCTGTTCGGCACCAAATGGGGCAATACCACAGCAACTTTAAGATTTAATCATATTTTCAACAGCAAGTTGTTTTCCAACACTTCCCTGATTTACAGTGACTATGATTTCACCGTGCAGAGTTATGATGTCGGTAATGATTTTAGCGTGCTATCCAGAATAAGGGACTTCAATTTAAAGGAAGACCTTCAGTATTATATCGATAATAACCATACGCTACGGTTTGGCATAAATGCCGTTCAACATACTATTACACCGGGTCGCATATCCGCTACAGACAATTCCAGTTTCAATCCTAAGGTGTTGGAAAACCGGAAAGGTCTGGAATCTGCAGCTTATGTCTCTGATGAATGGCGCCTGGGTGATAAACTGAATTTACTCTACGGACTTCGTTTAAGCCGCTTTGATCTCTTTGGTCCAGGTACCTTCAATACTTATAACGAAGCAGGGGATGTGGAATCCAGCCGTACCTACGGATCTGGCGATGTGGTGCAGTCTTATATGTACCTGGAACCGCGTTTCTCTGCCAGCTACGTATTCAATCCCGAAAATTCCATCAAGGCATCTTACGGTCGTAATACCCAAAACATCCATTTATTGTCAAATTCAACCGCGAGTTCACCTTCAGACCTGTACATCATGAGCAGTAATAACCTGAAACCCGAAATTGCAGATCAGGTATCGCTGGGTTATTTCCGGAACTTTAAAAATGATGTATTTGAGTTCTCTGCGGAAGTTTACTACAAGTGGTTGCAAAACCAAATAGACTATAAGAATGGCGCACAGCTGCTGGCCAATGAAAATGTAGAGTCTGAGCTCGTGTACGGAAGCGGACGTGCTTACGGGCTGGAGCTATTTGTTAAGAAAAAATACGGACAGTTTAATGGCTGGCTGGGCTATACACTTTCCCGAACAGAACGGAAATTTGCGGAAATCAATGACGGTAATTACTTTCCTTCCAGACAAGATCGTACGCATGACATCTCTTTGGTTGGTATCTATAAGTTCAATGATCGCTGGAGTGTCTCCGGTACCTTTGTTTATGGAACAGGCAACGCCATTACTTTCCCTACCGGCAAGTATCAGTTGGATGGCATCACCAGATTTTTATATTCCGACCGCAACGGCTCAAGAATGCCTGCCACACATCGTCTGGATCTGGGCGCAACGCTTGAAGGCAGAAAACGCAAAGGCTATCAGTCCAGCTGGAGCTTCGGTCTTTACAATGCCTACAACCATAAAAATCCTTACGTAATCACCTTCAGGGATGATGAAAAAGATCCAACCAAAACCGTGGCAGAGCAAACTGCACTCTTCGGTGTTATCCCATCGGTTACCTATAATTTCAAATTTTAAGTCATGAAGAAACTACAGTTCATATTGCCTTTATTCTTAATCTTTATGCTGGCTTTAACTTCCTCCTGTAAAAAGATTCTTGACCTTGATCTGGACGAAGCCGATTCGCAATTGGTGATTGAAGGAAATCTTACCAACATAAAGGGCACGCAAACCGTTAAAATTACCAGAACCGTTCCTTTTGGTCAGTCAAATAACTTTCCTGGTGTCTCTGCAGCGCAGGTCTTGATGCAAGACAGTGAAGGCAATGTGGTAGAATTTAAAGAGACCGATCCAGGAACTTACCAGGCAGAAAACTTATTTGGAAAAGCAGGGGTTACCTATACCTTAACCGTAAATGTAGATGAGCAGGTTTATACCGCATCGTCAACGATGCCTGCTGTTGTGCCCTTAGATTCGCTGTCTGCAACGGAACAGACCTTTGGCAGCAGTAAGCGTAAAACCATTGCCGTAAATTACGGTGACCCGGAAAACGTAAAAAACTATTACCTGTTCAAAATGGTGCTGAACGATAAAAAAGTAGCACAGATATTTTCAGACAGTGATTTTTTCAGCGACGGAAAATACATTAAACGTGATTTGTTTCTGTCAGGCTATGAAGATCTGGAGATTGAATCCGGTGACCGTGTAGTCATTGAAATGCAGTGCATTGATGAGCCTGTTTACACCTACTGGCGCAGCCTGGAACAACAATATGCTTCTGGAAACCCTAATGATGTAACCACACCTGCTAATCCCCCAAGCAATTGGAGCAATAAGGCACTTGGATATTTTAGTGCGCATACCACACAGCGCGAACTGGTGGTGGTGATGTAAAAAAATAAAGCCCGGAGCATTGCTGCCGGGCTTTATTTTTTAGCACTTTTTGTGGTTCTACATGCCATGTAAATCATTCGCACTTGGTGCATAATCTTTTTTGGCCTTGTCTGTAAACTGGGTAATTT
>Ga0308160_10008278_pt1 | contig 10165 bp, 9 predicted proteins | sample PhyFR1_FD_201036 | JGI IMG/M metagenome (GOLD analysis project Ga0308160, IMG submission 201036) | Phyllosphere microbial communities from UC Gill Tract Community Farm, Albany, California, United States - DLSLF.R1 | ecosystem: Host-associated > Plants > Phyllosphere > Unclassified | place: USA...
AAACCAGCACTTACAAGGCATATTCGGGCCGTTGCGTTGGGCGGTTGCAGAGGGGAGTCTAATTTGATTACTCGCGGACTCAAAGGATACGATTTCGATTTCCTCAATCGTTACGAGACAGATGATTGGCCGATGCCAGGAAGCGCTCGTACAGCAATGTCAAAAGCGACATCTCACGGCGGCCCATGTGGTAGAGCCGACTCAGTGTAATCTAGACCCACTGGTCATAGGAAAACACAGGAAGGATTCTATCGAATATTTCTGCCAGGGCCAGTGGCGGACGTAGTACGCTAATAAATAGCGGGTCGATGAGCCTAGTTGATCCATGACCTAGTCGAGGTGAAGATTCACTTCGTAAGCGACAAGATGGCGAGCGGCCGCCTGCACTGCAGGCGCTCAGTGTTGAAACTTAATGAGGGAAATAAATGCGAATTCTTCTCTACCGACCCGATGGCCAGCTCGATTCCTGGGCACGCGCACTTGTAGAGGTGGTGCCCGGTGCCGAAGTCGTGGCATGGCGGGAAGATATGCTCGAAGCGGCGTGCGACTACGCAATTCTATGGGCGCCGCCGGCTACGCTGCTGGCCCAGCTGAAGAAGGTTAAAGCGATCTTCCTCGCCGGGGCCGGTGTTGACGCGCTGCTTAAGCTTGGCAACGCGCTACCGGCGGCACCGATCATTCGATTAGGCGATGCCGGCATGGCAGTGCAGATGGCGGAATACGTGGCGCACTCGGTACTGCGTTACTTCCGACGGTTCGATGACTATGAGAAACAGGCGCGCAGCGGCATTTGGGCGCCTCTGCCTCAGTTCGTAAAGCAGGACTTTACAGTTGGCGTGCTTGGGATGGGCAAACTGGGTAGCCGCGTGCTCGAGACAATGGGTCACTTTGGCTACCCGCTGCGAGGCTGGAGCCGCACACCCAAGCACGTACAAGGCGTTGACTGCTACGCCGGCATGGACAGCCTCAATGCCTTTTTGGCGGGCACGCGCGTGCTGGTGTGTATGCTCCCCTTGACGCCTGAGACTACCGCGCTGCTCGACTACACCAGACTGTCGCAACTACCGCTCGGCGCCTATCTAATCAACGTCGCCCGCGGCGAAATGGTGAACGAACCGGACTTTTTAAAGCTCATTCAGTCGGGCCACATTGCCGGCGCAACGCTCGACGTGTTCAGTTTCGAGCCGCTGCCAGAATCGCATCCTTTCTGGAACGAGCCGCGCATCAACATAACTCCGCATATTTCGGCGCTCACCGTGCTACACGACAGCGTGCGGCAAATCGCGGGCAAGATGAAGTCACTTGAAGATGGCGAGCCAGTCGCGGACGTCGTCGACCGCACCAGAGGTTACTGATTTCATCACACAAGGTAGTTTGCCAAACATCGCCAATATCGACCCAATCGGCCCGCTGGACGGCCCGCAGGACGAGCAGTGGTCGGTGTGCGCGGCGATCATGGTTGACTGGTGAGTAACATGCTCTTTTTGCCATGTTCTAAGAGGCGCGTCTTGTGAACCCTTAGGGCACCTCGAATTACACCTGATTTCGGCGTCATCAGCGAGCCAAGCGTTTGAATGCGCTTAGCAATGCGCGAGTGTGGTTGTTTCCCGACCTCTTTATCAGGTTGTACTGCTCCTTTTTTTCTGCGGTCCAGACGGACCCCTGGCGTCAGAATGCCTCGACCCCGGCCTCCTTCCGATAGACGAGACGCTGCATTACACGTAATTCTATCGCTTCCAAACTGATCCTCTGCCATGCTCGTAAAAACCCGCATGGCGAAGGCGTGCTTCACAGGGCTCGCGACGTTGGGGAGGAATAGATCAGATACACCCAACGAAATCACGACATCGGTCGGGTCGTACGATTGAAACAATTTAGCTACCGCTACTACCCGAGCCTGAAACTCGACATCCCTTGCGGCTTGCCGCACGGCAGCCTCCGCCTGCCAAGACGGATTCTTCGGTTCGTACAGCCCCTGAACGCCTGCACGTATTGCTCGGATCTCTTTTTTTGCGCGCGATCTCTTTCCCATGTGAACCCTTGTAATTTTTATTTATAATCGTCTGAGCTTAAATACGAACGCAAAAATGGCGACAACGAGCCGAACACCTGAAAGATCCGCAGGTAGCTGCTCAATTTAAGAATTGGCGGAGCACGTAATCGAAGCCAACGTTATCTTTATCGGTAAAACCGCGTTACTTGGTCAGTAAGCTGTTCATCACGGGCGCGACGATGCCGACAGCGGCAATGTCGTGCCGCGCATCAGCCGCAAAGGCAGGATCCATACCCGGACATAGGACGATACTACCTAAGACGTCTGTCCACTTGAACGGCACTCTCGCCAAGGTCTCATCTGCCACAACATTAGACTCAATCCACCCACCGGTTTCTGGCATATGAGAGTAGAGTAGCCGGACCTCTTGCTCCATCATGAATTGTTCTCGAAGGACCGTGAGCGACGCTATCAACGCCTGCCCAAGTGAATCGAGGTGCGCCTCGTAATTCGATGTACGACGCCAATGCTCGATGTCCGCAACCGAGCGGTATCGAACTGCCCCGATGTGATGGTGGAACATGTAACCTCTGTCTTCCTCGTGCATTAAGCCTTCCAACAATCGGCGTGGCGTAGTTGATATACGGACGTACTCTAACGATCTAGCAAACGTCTGCCAGGCTTGCTCACTTTCCAAACCCTCCGTCCAGCAGAGTGCGTACGATTCTCCGACTAGCTTTGTAAGATCGATAGATCCACCAGTCACCGAGTCGAAATACCGCATGGTGTAGAGCGGGTTTTCAAGAGGATCTTTCCATATGCTAGCTAGTGCTCGCACATGGGTGAGTAATCCCTTTCTTACATCGTCAAGAAGGTAATCCAACCGGCAGATTCGGCTGATTGGCGTGTCGAGATCGACATCGAAGGAGTTAGCCCGCATGTATAACGGCTGCAGCACATCGAACGGCGCGCCGGTAAGCCCGGCTGACACCGCTCCGCTATCTGCGATACGAATTTCTTCGATCACCTTTTCATTGCGCATTGGTGCTGTCCTTAATGATGACACTACAAAATATTTGAAACCTATCGATGCCCGAGCCGAGGTAGGCGTCAGGACAGTGCGAAGTAAAATGAACGTGACTTTTCTTCTCTTGAAGAAATCTTAGAGTCGCCACCTTCGGTCGCTCGACGGCGAGCGTCGCAATGGTCGACTCAGAAGTACGGCCTATAGCTTACGTGCACCCTCGATTTGCGTGCATAGGACTCTAGCATAGTACATGATCGACGCATATATATATATAACGATTTTGCTGCGACAGCAATGACTATAGACTTGGCTTCGTTCCGACTCGCGGAGAATCGTCGGCTGCACTGTGAAACAGTAGTGAATTAGAAACTCTGCCCCATCAAATTTTCACCATGGAGACCAAGATATACGATTGCTGTAAATACTTGCATGCGTCGCCCGCGCATACCTTAAGGCAACAGACGTTCGTCGGGTAGCATGGCCTTTCATGCTAAGGGAGCACGTCAGTTCAATCTGAGGATTGCAGGTGAGCCAGCCAAACTGACGGCGGCGTAAAATTGAGGGGCACGACCTGTTGATGTGTAATGTGGCCGTCGTGCGCAGGGCCCAGTGGCCGAGCAGTTTTCGGCAGCGGAAGTCGCTACCAACTTGAAATAGTAGTTTATTTTTCGTCGTTTTCGCCCTTGGCGAGAACTGGTTACGCACGTTCACAGGAAACTCAAAATGACCATCTCAATCCGCTAGGTCTGGTCCACACCGATCTCTATCCAAAAACTCTTCGACTCTCTGAACGAAGACAACGATTATTTCCCCACCCCCGTCGATTGCGCGAACCTGGCTGCTGGTATCCCCGATGGCGAGGCCGGTGCGGACGACGCCCACAGGGCGCGCTATTTTGCACGGCTCATGTGCATTCATGGAAGTGCCGCCCAGCGTGACGCCTGCGTGGTTTTGCTCAAGGAACTCGGGCGCAGCGATCCTTACGCTAAGTTGCTGCACGCCTGGCTGCGCTGGGAACCGGGGCCGCTGAAGGATCACGCGCATGCCCAATTGCTGGTCGATGACGTGCTCAACCACCCATGGCCCGAGTGGCCAAAGTACCAGCGGGCACAAAACGCGCTGGGCGAGGCATTCCGGCTTAAGGGGTTGCTACTGCTGCGCGGAGAAAAGGTAAAGCATGCCAACGGCCACGCACTCATGCACTTTAAGTTCGCCGCGGACAAGTACCTCGACGGTGAGGCATCATGGCTCGCCGCCCAGTGTCACGCACGCAATCCGGAACCCGGCTTGCAGCACAAAGCACCACCGCACGCGCTTGCGCACGAATGGTACGCGAATCGGGCCAAGGAGCAGGGCTATTGGCCAGAAGGTGAGGCTACGGTCGGCGCGCGGGTGCAATCATGATGCCCGCGATCACCGGCGAAGACCATCCCTGCTGCGAAGTATGCGGCTCGAGCGCCGAAACCGACTCCAACCCGTTGGTCCGCGTGTGCGGCGATGTTAGCCAAGGTGATGGCGACGAGTACGTCCACTTGAGCTGCGCCCGTGCTGGCACCCAGTTTGGGACCTGCTCGTGTTGCGATGCCAATCACGAACTCAATCTATACCCGTCGATCGCGCTCAACGATGCAGGAGAATGCACCGATCATGCGGGCGAGTCCAGTCTGGATTACCCGAAAGCGGACCGGGATTCCTACGTCGAAAACATACAAAAAGATATGTAGCGCGAACGCGACCAACCTCGCGCCAGTTCGCAAACCGCCAAAGTACCAAACCCAGTCGGAATCCGTTAGCCAAATTTCAACAGGATCCGCTCCCCACCATAATTATCTTTTCCGTGAGAAGGTTCAATTCGCGCAACCACCTCATGCTCATTCCTGCTCGATATCTGACATATTTTTAGGATGCGACGGCGAAATGGAATCAATCGCATTTTTATTCAAGGCAGCCGCTCGGCTCAGCGCCGCTTGCCCTGCGCTGTTAGCCCGGTTTCGCTGTAGGTAACCGGCAGCCAGCGATAGGAGGACCCGTCGACGAGGACTCGGCCAATCCCAGGGAATGAGATGTGCGCCGCTCCCACCAGGTAGCCCTTGGCCGCCGCATCGTTTAGCGCGATCTTGCGCTGGACAATCGCGGCGCTCTGGTCCACGTCGAAGGTAATGGCGATCCCAGGAGCGTGAAATTGCGATTCCATGTCGTGGATCAGGTCACCCCATAGGACCAGTTTTTTGCCTTGGCTTTCCACCGCGAACAGGGAATGCCCCGGAGTATGCCCTGGTGCTGGCACGGCACGAATGCCGGCAACGAGCTCGCTGCCCGCGCTAAAACGGCGCACCCGCCCGTTGGCCAGGTACGGGTCGAGATCGAGTTTTGCCTGAGCAAAGAAACTCGCATGCTCCGGATGTTTGGCCGCGTTGCGCGAATCGAGCCAGAAATCTGCATCGCGCCCGTCCACATGCACCGTCGCTTTAGGAAAGACACGTTTGCCGTCGCGGCTGAGGCCTGCCGAATGATCGCCATGGATGTGGGTAATCATAACGTCGGTGATGTCTTCCGGCGCATACCCTGCTGCCGCGAGGCTCTGCAGGATTCTGCCGCCGTTGGGAAACAAGCTTCCGGCCCCGGTATCGATTAGTACGATGCGCTCGCCGGTATGAACCAAGTAGGCATTGATCGATATCTCGGCCGCCTTAGGGTCAACCCCGGCGCGCCCCAGCAGGCTTTGTAATTGTGCCGGGCTGGTGTTTGTTAGGAGCTTATCCATCGGCAGCGTAACCGTACCGTCAGATAAGGCGGTGACTTCAAAATTCCCCAACAGGAGCCTGTAAAAACCAGGCACGGTGCGCTGTTGAATGGTCACCGGTGAAAGCAGCGCTCCTTCGCGAACTACCTGCGCGCCTGCTTGAGTCGCAACCGCACTCAGGAGCAGCGCGAGTGACATAGAAATCGGCTTCTTGGCCGGATTAAAAAAGCACATGGTAGCGTCCTTGTGAATGTTAGCGGTTTCGAAGACTGCTGCAGAAATTGTATAATTCACGCATACAGTTGAAACATAGTACAGTAACCGCTACTATTTATGTGACGAGCTTGCAATAAGGTCCACAAGCTCTGCGACCTTCTCTAAAGTCCCGACAGAAGCACTCCCCAAAGCCGCTGCGCACGCCTGAATAGCCATGAACAAGCGAATGTCAGGCCTTCTTACAAGCACAAGTTAGACTTAATCGGTCGTCTTGCCCTGTCCGACGTGCGAATCAGACTTCCGCCGCAAGCGGAGAGTCATACAGCGCTGGCGCTTAGGTGAGACTTGCGGGCCGAGCCGGGCCACTTGGTTTGACTGGCGGACCGCTTGTGTCAAAATGGCCCATTGGACAAGCGGGACATGCTTGCTGGTTACAGAAGCGGCAAACGCTCATTGCCGACGTTGCGTCGCACGGCAGGCTGGTTAGCATTTTTTTCACTAACAGTTCTAAGACGGGATAGTCATCCGGGGAAACGTGATCCACCACTGCAAAGATGGCCACTCGGCGGCCTTCCAGCACTGCAGATCTCTCGGTTTCGCCTGCCGACGTCAGGTGCAGAGCTAAAACTCTGCGGTCGGTTAAGGCCGGCTTTCGTACCGCCAGACCAGCCGCGACCAGCCGGTCAACAACACGGACCGTCCCCGGATGGCTAAGCTTCAGTATCCGTCCTAACTGATCGATTGACAGGCCTACCATGTGTCCAATGACAATCAACGCAGCGGCGGCCTCTCCGCTCATAGAAGTCTTCTCAGCTGCGGCCAACCGGATACGGTCCGATATGCCAACAGCCAGGGCACCCAGCATGTTAGCTAGGCGATTTTGCGAGTCATTCATTTGTTCTTGCTCCTTGATCGGAACGGCTATAATATATGCATGGCGCACATATATTTAGACTCTAAGTTCTCATAGTACATCCTTACTTAAGCGTTAGAACGATGCAGGTCCTCAGACTGTGTACAGGTTTCGGGCTTTCAATATGGCCGTTCTCGCCGAGCCAACCACCACTTTAATAAGGAAGCACCTATGAAACCCATCAATACGCTCACAATGGCAGAACACAAAGCTTTTATGTCCAGCAACGCAAAATTTTTGCAGTGGTCCTTATTCGTTGTTTTCCTGTGGTTCGGTGCGATGAAATTCACGAACTATGAAGCGCAAGGCATTGCACCCTTCATCGCCCATAGCCCAGTCATGAGTTGGCTGCACAGCCTATTTGGTGTGCGCGGAGCAAGCACCTTTATCGGCGCTATAGAACTGGCCACTGCCGCCGCCCTCGCTACGGGCGCATTGAACCGCGGGGCGCTGGTATTAGGGGCTGCAATGTCGTGCGCAACGTTCGCCATCACGCTGACATTTTTTGTAAGTACCCCTGGTGTGTCGGAGTCAACTGCCGGCGGATTTCCCGCAATTTCTGCTCCAATCGGGCAGTTTTTATTAAAGGATCTTGTATTGCTCGCGGCTTCCTTTGTTCTGTTGCGAATTGCCGGGGCAGATTGGAAAGCAGGACGACGCGGTAATGCAATATTCAATTTCTTTAGCTGAACGACTTGCAAAATTCACAGCCAGGCACTATATTTTTTGAAATCTTTCTGAGGCAACACAATGAGCCAAGCCGCGTTTCAACGGCAGCAATTAAGCCAGCGCCAACTTGGCGCTGTGCTCGCTTACGTGCCTAGACGGGACGCGTGCTGCATTTAGCTGCGCGCTTTAAATTCCCCATTCTACCGAAAGGGCACCTTTGAAGGTGCCCTTTTCTTTTGGAAAGCAAAACATGGAACACAAAAATTTCATCGCCAACCGAATCTCAGAGGACATTGCTTCCGGGCGGACTCCTAAAATCGTACTTCGGTTCCCACCTGAACCCAACGGCTACCTCCACCTCGGTCACGCTAAGTCTATCGTGCTTCACGACCTCTTAGCCGAGGAATTCGATGCCGAGCTGACACTCCGATTCGACGACACTAACCCGAAAAAGGAGTCCGCCGAATACGTTGACGCCATCTCGCATGACGCCGCATGGCTTACTCCGCGGTTTAGTCGCACACGCTGGACCTCAGCATACTTCGCGGACATATACCGATGCGCGGTTCACCTCATAGAACATGGACTGGCGTATGTTGATAATTCCGACCCGGAAACAATGCGCGTAATGCGCGGAGACTTCGGGCAGGGGGGAACAGCAAGCCCAGGTCGCGCCTTGTCGATTTCGGAGAACCTAGCCCTATTTGCTCGCATGAGAGCTGGCGAGATGGCCGAAGGTGCAGCGGTTCTTCGCGCGCGCATTGACTTGGCTCACCCGAATATGAATCTCCGCGACCCAGTGCTGTATCGCGTTTCCCATGTAGAACACCACGCAACTGGAAAGGAATGGCCAATCTACCCTATGTACGATTTCGCCCACCCTATCGCCGACGCGTTAGAGGGAGTTACACATTCACTTTGTACATTGGAGTTTGAAGACCACCGTCCGCTTTACGATTGGGTAATCGAACATTGCTTCGCCGTTTTGGGTGCCAGACCAGTTCAAATCGAGTTCGCCAGGCTGGAGGTCGAAGGGATCGTACTTTCGAAGCGAAAATTACATGCGCTTGTTGAAGCAGGTCTCGTGGCTGGCTGGGATAGTCCCGCGCTTCCCACGTTGGCTGGGCTTCGCGCGCGGGGTTACACGCCGGCTGTCTTGCGCGAGTTTGCGGTTCGGTGCGGTTTCACCAGGGCGAATAGTACAGTTCCGGCTGAGACGATGGCAGAGTGCGTGCGCGATGTCTTGAGCCCGGTCGCAGCACGGCGTATGGCAGTTGCGGATCCCGTTGAACTCGTGATCGATAACTTAGCAGAGTCGTTTGAGGTAGAGGTTCCGAACCATCCAAAGGACACGTCATTTGGGACGCGTCGCCGACTATTCACGGCGAAGCTCTGGATAGACCGTGCGGATATTCGCACTGAAGCTGAGCCGGACTTCTGGCGCGTGTACCCCGGAAACTGGGTGCGGCTGAAACATGGGTTGAACGTCCTGATCAAGGCCGTAGAAACTGAAGGGGGCCAAATAGTACGCGTGGTGAGCGAAGCGGACATCGGCAGTCGCGATTTGAAGGCTGCTCGACACAAAGCAAAGACAGCCATTCACTGGCTAAGCGATGCGGAGAGTTTTGCGGTGCCCGCTCAGCACTACGGGCCGTTACTCGATGACGACGGCGATTGTGACGTTGATTGCGTAACACGCACAATTATGCTCGTAGAGCGGGGACTCGAGGATCCTGCGCACTACGAATTTGAACGGTTGGGCTATTTCTACTTTGCGGGGGGCGTTCTGCACCATTTAGCTAGTCTGAAGACAGCAGGCGCTCGAACTCGTTGAGTGACCACTATCCGCCGCCCCGCGAGTAAATGAAAAGAAGGCTTGCAAGTGGACTTGCGGACCTCTTTGCCTTTTGTCGGGTACCATCGCCAATCAATTAACCATGCGCACAGTCCCGCAGTAAAGGCCAGCATGTCAAAACAACTTCGCATCCACACCGCCGACGGCGAGTTCTCCTGCTACGTCGCCCGTTCTGGAAACGCCGTCGCGGCGCCGGTTGTCATCGTCATTCAGGAAATATTTGGCGTCAACGCGGGCATTCGCAGCATCGCCGACGGTTACGCGGCAAAGAGCTACCTCGCCATCGCGCCCGACCTGTTCTGGCGCGGCGAACCAAATCTGGACTTGTCTGACAAGAGCGAGCAGGACCTTGCCAAAGGTTTTGCGCAGTACAACGCCTACGACTTCGCCCGCGGGGTGCACGATATTGCCGCCACTGTAGCTGCGGCGCGGACGCTTGACGGTGCCTCCGGCAAAGTCGGGATCACCGGTTACTGCCTCGGCGGCTTGATGACGTTTCTCAGCGCAGCGGGTACCGACGCCGATGCATTCGCTGCCTATTACGGCGGCGGCACCGATCAGCACCTGTCTATCGCCGCGGAGATCAAGAAGCCGCTGCTGTACCACCTCGCCGACGCTGACGAATATATCGGTGAACAAGCCTAGGCGGCAATCTACGGCAGCCTCGGCGGCAATCCAGATGTTTCCCTGTACACCTACCCGGACTGCTCGCATGCCTTTGCGCGGCCGGGCGGAGCGCACTACGACGA
>Ga0308160_10008279_pt1 | contig 10164 bp, 11 predicted proteins | sample PhyFR1_FD_201036 | JGI IMG/M metagenome (GOLD analysis project Ga0308160, IMG submission 201036) | Phyllosphere microbial communities from UC Gill Tract Community Farm, Albany, California, United States - DLSLF.R1 | ecosystem: Host-associated > Plants > Phyllosphere > Unclassified | place: USA...
TATCATCATCGATGACCCTTTCCAAGTGGTGGAATATCGACGTCTTGAATCGGCGTTCAGATGCGCCTGGGACAGTGTCGAGATCGGGCTGTTGCATGTGGGGGCAGACCCATTTAGACTGAGGAACATTAAAAGACGGTACAACATAAATAGTATCCTTGTCGTATCCTTCCAGTCCTATGTGATTTGGGTTGATTTGTTCGACACGGGTAGTCGGAACTCGACTCGGTACGGCTGATGAAGCGCTAGATCTCGGGCGTGAGTTTGGCATGTTGTCAGCTTGAGAGAAACTCGGGTTGATGGGTTCAGAATGGACAGTCAATGGTGGAGTGGATCCAGTGACTGAAGCCGCAGGTCTCAAGTAGGAGCTTGGCATGATGTTGGAGTGGAGCTTGAAGTTTGTTTGATGTAGTGGCAAAATGTTTGGAGATCTAGATCAGAAGAATTTGTACCAGGATCCCCTCCCGGGGACCCTTTATATATCACGAACGTGTAGTGTGTAAGTGGAGCACAAAGTGAAAGGAGGCGAGATCAAAGGTGTTCAAGGCTTTTCGGACAATTCAGTGTGTAGTCGCCACAGGAGGATATGGCTTGTGCGCAATCATTCTGCCAAGTGCTTCCTATCTGCCAGCTTCTCGAGCAGATAGATGGCATCGCTTTGAAAGAGAAACATGTGCTCGCCATCAGCTTAGCTGTCCAGGTATCTTCGGATCGTAATATCACCAGGATTTTGTCACAAGAATCTCACATAGCCTAGTTTCAGGGTATTGGGCATCTGCTGACCAGTGCATGCATAAAATATTCAAAACTCCGATAAACATGCACAGATTTGATGTAGAAAGGGGCACAATATCGATGATAGTAAGGAGGATTGGTGCCGAAGGATGATTGATTGGGGAGATGTTGGAATGACGTCGCGCGAGTTTGGTGTTACAGTAGAAATGCCAGCGGCTTGAAACGATCTGACCTTTTCTAGGAGCATAATGAATTGCGGATGTTTTAGGCAGACCGGACTAGTGTATCGCTGGACAACTGAGAATGAGTTGACGTCGGTGCTGTAGATACTTCACATACTCGAGTTGCCTGCTCCGTCACATCGGGAACCAGGTCCATTCTGACAGTTCCCAATCGTTGGGCCTGTCGTCGCTCCTCATGGGAGTTGCCCAAAATCACAAATTTCACCTCGGAGTCTCCCGTCTTGCCAGTACTGAAAGCACTGATCTCCTTTACAATCATACGCTCTGTCTCCTCTGCGTATTTCTTCCAGCTTTCACAGCGCTTTTTGTTCCTTGAGCTGAATAACTTATCCACGAGAGATCGTCGTGACGGAACTTGCTTCAGAAAGTCCTCGTTTCTCGATTGTATCCTCGACTGTGCGCCTTGTACCGTGCTGACAGCCAGAGGGTTGCAGAGAAACTCCTGTTCAGTAGCCGGGGCGGCGCAAACCCTGAGGTGAGTCCCCCCGTCCATTTCCTCATGTTTGGTAGGGGGTATAGCGGAATCAAACCGCAGATAGACTTTAGTGTGATCTAGCGTGCTCCCTGTGGGCTCGATTCCGGAGGTTGGGTATCTGGATATTTGGGTGTCAGTCAATGGCATTTTGGTAGTGGAGAGGTTGTGGAGGGAGGAGAAAGAAAGCTTGAGTTGCCCCTCTGCTTATATCGCCTACTCACTTGCTCCACAAATACACCAGCTTTTCACCTACCTTTTTTATCCTGCAACAGTCCACATAAAGGTTCTTTGTAGTGAAAGGATGTCACCTAGGGCATGATACCACAAACGGAATGTCAAAAAGACACGTTCTGCAAGAGGTTGGCTATAACAGCGTCGGTGGTGCAATAGTCCCCTACATGAGGGAGGACCCATACTGGGTGGTTGACTTTCCAGAGCTTCTGGACAGCATGGGGCTTAGAGAGAGTTCGGAAGAAGGAGGTGGAGAATGATATAAACACTCTCCTGATACCACACACAAGCCAAATGATCAGTGTCTGGTTTCCATTTTCTTTTTGCGGCAAGGAGGGTATTGACATAGGTATGGATCAGGTGATAGGATGGTCACGCCACAGAGTAGGACTCAGTCCTTGAGTCAGGCAAAGTAAGAGATGTCAATGTGATGAGTGCTTCTCACCATACTTGTTATCCCCGCTGTCTGCTACGTCAGACAGATGGAACCATCCCAGTTTGGATTTCATTTATGCATGCAAGTCAAGTCTGAAAGGGAAGATCACTAGTAAGCAAGGGTGGCACGAAACAATGAAAAGGTATAAACAGGTTGTGTAGTGGGGAATAGAAGAGGAATGCAAGAACAGTAACAAAAGGAGAGAAGAGAAACGAGCTGTAGCAAGCGGGAATGAGGAGGATGACAAGTGAGAGGGACTGTCCTAGCCAGTGAGTGGTGGGTGGTGGGTGGTGATATCAGTCTTGCGTTCCTGCTTTTGACTGTCTGTTGAGCCATCGCGGTGCTATCCATCTTGATCCCGTGGTTGGTTCGTCAAAGAGAGCCGGATGGGGATTGTCTGCCACCCGACAGATGTCATAAATTGACAGAAGCCTCACTCCATGCTCCTTTTGCCATTCTGCAGTGGGATCTGCCACATACTCCATCCCAACCTCCCACACATGTTTTCCCTTTCGCTGTGTGTGGCTATTTGCAGCCATGGTACGCTTGGTGACTCCCTCGTGATCCCACAAACATTGTTCAGGGGTAGCAACGTCAGAAGGCAGCGGATTGAGATTGCGGGATGGGCAATTCATGTTTTGGGAGGCGACAAATCTTCGAAGCTCGCTGATGTGACTTGCGGCCCGGGCCCCACCAGGATGTTCCAGAAGCTTCTCCTTGGCGTTGTCGGTGCCCCAAACTTTAACGCCGGTTGGATGATCGAGATCGTAGGTTGTGGGACCTCTGTAATCGGCGTGAAGACTCACGTACACAGTGTGGTCATCGAAAGTGCTGGGGTTGACAGGGGGATTGGCTCGGCTATTCACCGAGTCAGTGAGAGAAGGCTGGACCGGCTGAGTGAGAGTAGGCTGGTCATCGACGGAGAGCGAGGGAGGGATTTGAGCGACAGATTCTTGATCTGGGGGAAAAGACATGATGGTGGTATGCGGTGCTATGGGGAATGCGGAAGAGACGCTCAGAACCCTCCTCTGTTTATATGCCCTCCTCAACTGCTCCACAGAAACACCAACCTTGCTCCTACCTTTGATATCCCTTAAGACCCACATAAAGGTTCTTTGTGATCAATGGATGTCACCAAGGGGGTGTGCCACATACGGAATTACAAGGCATGATGGGCGAAAGACTGAATCATCTTTTGGGCACGCCAATTGCGACTGGGTGTCCTCAGACTTATGAGCGCTCTCAGATGAAGCACTTGAGGTCGCTCCACTCTGGGTAGTAAAGGTATAATACATGAAGATAGATGAGGTTAAGCAACATGGTAGATCAGAGCGATAAAAATAGGCGATAGAATGTAGCCAGCTGGGAGCAAAAGGGACCATGAGTAGGTATCCATCAGACCGGGTTTACACAAAGGTGCCTTGAGGACGCATGCTGTCTGGCATCGGGGGACAGTCGGGTGCAAATTCCAAAGTTCTGGCTTTGATCTCGTCGGGTAGCTGTGCCTCTAGATCGTCGGTCTCTTGTTCCGATACTCGTCGGTATGGACACTCCGAGGGAGCATTTGTTGGCACCGTGAACTGCAGGACATCATCATCGATCAGGGTGACCCTTGTTGACCCCGATTCGAGCTCTTTCACCCTGTTGATAATTCCAACGGTCGGTTCTATTCCGCGGAAATGCGGCAGACCATGATCAGAGAAGTACCTCTGATCCTTCCAGTAATACTGAGTCTGTCGCAGACATGCCAGAGTGCACGCAGTCTCGAAATCGAGATTCTGGATCTGCTCTTCGGTAAGTCGGGTCGCAAGATTTACGCGATACGGAAGCTTGAGCTCGAAATCGCATCCTGGTCGTCGTTCTCGAGGTCGACGGTGTAGCTGACGAATACGAGTGTTCTTTTAGTCGGAGATTGGCTCGATTTAGGTCGGCTGCCATTATCTGTAATCTGCGAGCTTGAAGACTTCATTTGCTGAGCAGTGCTCGACTTGAGCTTCAGATTGTGATGCAAAAAGGGCCACTCGGGGGCGATGCCTCTACATTATATCGCCGTCAGCGGGTCTAACCAGCGCGAATCATTGAAAGGAGACGGCAAGAAAGGTTGCGAGATATGAAAGGATGAAATGAAGAATGAGAAATAACTAGCAGATTCTACGTCCTCGTACTCGCGGATATCATCACGTAACAAGCTGTCGCGACCTATCTCTCTTTCTTCCACTTCTCCTAGCCATGAACAACTTGACCCCGGAACAAGCGCAGGCGTTATGGGACGCAGGAGGCTTCCTAATCCTCTCAGACCTACCAGAAGGAAGTGAATTCGGAATAGACGGAACGTAAGTCACCCCCACCCCAGAGATGTAAGGAATTAATCTAATTAGGTAGTTTCCACATCATCCGAAAGTTCTCAGGTATCAAGTTCCTCACTCCAGGTCTACACTTAATCACCTGGTCTCCACCCACTTCCGATTCTGGACCATCTACAATTCCATTACGATCGTCTATTCTAAAATGGGTTGAACCTAAGGAGAGGATATTGATGAAATACGACCCTAAAACTGAGAATATCGATTATGTAGATGGAATTATTACGGATGATAGGCTCAAAGGATTGGATAAGGAGCTTGCTGCATATCCATTCGAAGGGCTTGGTTTATGGCGGTCATTGATCTCGAGAGTTACTGAGGATATACTGGATAAAGTAATGGGAGAGAGGAAAGAGGGGAGATTGGATGGTATGACTAGTATAAAAGGCATGGAGGAGGAGGATGTAAGGCTGAATAGCCGAGGGAAATTGGATGCTGAGGGGAAATTGATATTTCCCGTGGTGGATGCTAAGCGGAGTTGGAGGGATGGAGCTGTAGGGGAGGAAGTCACGAAATATTCAAAAGACAAGAGCTGGCTCTTAGGGGATGTGGTCAAGAATGAGGGTGGTGAGTCTATCCCAATCGTGGAGAGTGAAGCTGACCACCAGATCTCATGGCAGTGCTAGGATACCTACAACTCGCTTTTGTCCTCTTACTTCACCTATCTTCATACTCGAGTTTGACAATGTATCAACGACTCCTCACCCTCTTCACTCGCTCACATTCCCTACTCGCCAATCCCCAGACGTACATCCCAAATTCGACACCTAGTACGATACGTAAAGCATACACTTCACTCCTCCATACACTAGCAATCCAACTAGGCGCTCTACCCAAGAACGCTTTCGATATGGAGTTACCAGAGATGGATCTGTTTTACCTGGAGGAGATTGAGCAGCTTCGAACAGGACTCGCAAGTCTGAGCGGATCTAGTGGGAAGGAAGAAGAAAAGCTGGGACAAGCGTGGCAGGCATTAAAGACAGCTGCGAAAGGTTGGGGATGGGATATTGGGGATCTGAAAAGTGCTAGTGTGCAGCCTGGCGATGAGCCTGCGAGCGACGAGGTCGAATCGGAGGAAGAGGGTGAGTACGCCCCGCAGGTCGTAGAGACATAGAGTAGATCAGCTGCTGTGAAACATCAAGTCATCCATCATTATATCATATAATTATCGAAATGTACAACTCATACTTTGAAGCCCCGTCTTTGCGTTACATCATCAACGCCACGCAATCATAATGCTAGGCCTAGCTTTTTCATCAAGTCTTCGTTCTCCTTCATTCTCCTCAACCTGTCTTTTTCGTAATCCGAGATCTCGTTATCTGGCACTAAAGATCAGCTCCATCCCCCTGTGGGACCCCTAATGATGTCAACTCACCAATTTGCCCATCATCTCTCGTGAATGCCCCCGGCTTTGGCTCAGGCATATAAGCCTTCAACTTCTCATGTACGACTTTCGGACCGAAGAGTAACAATAGCCATTTATTGGTGTACCATTCTTCCTTTGTTTGATACCCTCGAGTTCGATCTTTTAAGTAATGTCGGACGCGATATCGTGTCTTCCATGGAGTATTGTGCTTCCTGTACCGATTCTCGTCTAGAATATCTAGCAGTACTCGCTCTACACGTCAGTCAGTCAATATACAAGACAGAGAGGATAGAACTCACCAGTGTATCTTTTCCGGTCCATGACAATGTTTTGGTAATCTTCTTCTTCATCTTCCTCTTCGTCGTCAAAGACATGTCCACGCTTGAGCCCTCGCGCGGAAGACGGGGGAGTAGGCAGAGGCCTTGTCTTCCATTCCTGTATAGCGCGTTCCGTGCTTTCCTTGCCCACCCGCCTCCTGACATGAATTTGCGATGCAGTCATCCATCCCCTTTCCGCCAGTGGTGACCACAATCCACTTCCGCTTCCTCGCTTTGCGCACGATTCGACGAGCCATCGCCTATCCGACGAGTGCGCTGAGGAATCGACGATATTGAAGGGGTGTTCTGGTGGTCAGTCTCTGCCTTGCATAGCTGTCTTGTCGCAGAGAAGATGGTACTCACCTTTTTTATCGAATTCGTCAATCATCTGTCGTGCGTTCTGAGCCACGTTCGAAGTCCATTCCCAAGTATCATCCTTCGGTCCATATCCCTCCCATCTAATCAAATACTGATGTTCCGACCCCCACGGTCCATCACCCTTATTCAAGGATTTAGCAACGATCCCCCCAACAACAAACACCTCATCATCATCAGGTTTGACATCTTCAACCTCTGCTTCAGGACTGGGCGGAAGAGGTATATGTCTCGCGGACTACTGGTCAGTCATTGTGTTATAGTGGAAAGGACCCACTCGTCTCCTATTACTAGTCGAGCTCTCCGCTTGGACCTCTTGTCTTTCTAATTTCACAGACACAGGCGTTAAGGCGGTTCCAGCGGGAGATGGTTCGTCGAGGCGTTCTAGCTTTACGATGCACTCCGATGCCATGACTATGAGTATGGTTGGGAGAGCCGGCTCCAAGACTACTATACCCTGGTATAAAGGACAAGATGTGGTCAAGCAAGATTTGTGATTTCTTGACAATTTCATGTTGGTGCCTGAGACGCGTTATCTTAATGAAGCAGCTGATCGTCTTGCACCTCCGGTTGAGACGCTCGCAAAGCTCCTTGGACGTCAAGGAAATACAATGCGCAGACTACAGCTTAACTGTCATCGCTGTCTGTTTCTCATGAACCATGGTGGAAGAGCAATGACGATACGAGGTCGAAAGACGTTCTTAACTTTCAACCTGCAGGTCGACGCGTCGCGTTTTGTGGATGTAATGCAACTGGTAAACGTCAATCACGTAAAGGTATATACATATACATACATGGCAATTGGAGGTAGCTAGAAGTGCTCTTTGTAGAACTTCACGTCGATCGTCTCGGATTTGCTCTTTTGAGCAGCGCTCCTCACTACCCTAGCAAGCGGACTCGGCTGGACGTCAGCTTTCTACTCATTTCTGCTTATAAGTTCACGGCGGGAGTGGAAGAAGCACCAAGGAAGGGAGAATAAGGGAGGAAGAAGGCGTACACCACAGAAGTGAACCCCCAGCCTAGTCTTGAGAGTAGCTTCCCTCCCAGGTAAATACTGCCCCTGCTCGATACTCTGACTCAGGGATTGAAAGATCTGTTCAAAAGGTGGTCGACCATACATCGTCCTAGACCTTAACAAAGTCAATGGACTATCAGTCAGCTTCACTCATGATCAAAATGTATCGGAGAGCTAAGGAATATGTCAGAGAAGGGGAGGAAAGACTTACTCGAATTCATGACCTATATCGTTTATCGCGATATTCTGGACTGTATCGGCATCCATCTTTTGGGTTAGGTATATAGAAATCCTCAAGAAGTTCGCTGATCATCAGCTCTTGACGTACAAGGTAAACGATCTTACGATCCGATTGAGCAGCTTCAATCTCTTCTAGGAGACTTTGGAACCATCCAAATGATCCTGATTTTTAGCTTCGTAAGTCGAGTCGTTGGATGGAGACATACCGGTATCTCGACATGACCAGATGAACTCTACTCTCCTCAATCTACCCAACTTCCCAGCTCTTTGGGCGTACCAGATATGTTTTAGGATACTTGCGAATGGCTACCATCAGCTCTATTATAGGGAAAAATGGATGGGGACATACCGTCACTCCGATACCGGCACCAACCAGGACGGCAACCTCACTCTTGAACACATCTTCCGCTGGCGCACCGAATGGTCCATCCACTTTGATCTTTGGCATTCCCTTCCCGAGACTGGGGGCTATCTCGATAAACTCCCCTCTCCTCCCTACTCCCTTCTCATTCGACATGAGAGTATCGATAGATCGCCATGATTCTCGTTTCTTGAGGTCTACTTGTTCTTGTATCATTTGTTGGGCTGGGTCTGTTGCTCCCAACCTCTGACCTAGCGCTTTTGTGAAATCTCCAATTTGTCGAATATGGACCGAGATGAATGGATCTTCTGGAGCTGAGGAGATCGTGAACTATCATTAGCCTGTTTCCCATCATGACAATGATCAGACTCACAGGATGCCATTGATACCTCGATACCTCTGGGCAATTCAAAAACAACCACTGCCCAGCTTTATATTTCATACTATCCTTCTTGAACCTCACTTCCATAGCCCCACTAGGATGTAGTAATACCTTGATGATCTCCGTCTGCCTCCTTGATCGGATTATCCGATACATCCTTTCTCCGAAATACAAGATTCCGGCCCAGATTATGAATCGCCAACTAAGGTATCCGAGGCAGTGTTCTGTGGAGTAAAAGGGGAAGGTGGGGATGTAATCGGGTTCAGCGGAGTCGCGGACGAAACAGCCTGTTGCGTGGGTGTAGAGGGCTATCATGAAGAAGAATGCCTGGGGTTAGCGGGTTAATAAGGGTGATATTGTCTGAATGGGAAGACTTGCTAGATGGTGGGTATAATAGAACATCTCAAAGCATTGTTTCCGGATCGTGTGGTGGGCAGTGGTGTACATCAAGAACATGATCAGTAGCATCCTGAATGTCAGCATGCTCCCTGAGAATGGCACGATCGTCCGGATACGGGAGGAAGGGCAGAGTGAAAGAGTACAAGGGAGGAGGAGCAGGAGAATGGACATACGTATGACCAGTAATACCCCCAGCTTGAGCATAATGTATCTCTACAGCAGTCTCCTTCCGAACTTGAGTTCTTTCAACCTATCATCAGCTGAATCCATCTTTGGTCAACGTGAAGGCTCACATTGATAAAATTAACATAGTGGGCTGTGGTATGTACCATAGTCCAGAATGCAAGTTGGTATGCAACCTGTTTGTGGAACTGCCATTAAACCTCAACAAATCTCATCGACCGAACTTGACTTACCCAGATATTCTCATCAGCGGGGAATAACCATTGTAACCTCGGCCTCAGGAGTGTGACCAAATTCCTCAGCACTACTATCAGCCAAGTACTAAATAAGATGATGTACGTACTGGGAACAAGGATCATCCCACCATCGAAAGCTAGGACCAGACCTGCGCCCCTTGATGTCCAGACTGAGTATTTGAGGCCGTTTAGGACTGCTAGTTTCGCATTGGAATATTGCGACCACCATCCATAAGCGACTGATTGTCAGCCTTGACTCGCTTTCCTCCGAACGGAGGTATAGAGTAAGATGAGGACTCACAGAGGAAGATATGGAGACCGTGCCAGATGATGTTCCATGCTAGTTTACGACCCGTCTGATCTTTAGCCTTCCTGTTTACTTGTTTATCTTACTAATTCTTTTCTGAGATATGAACCTATCGTCATCTCGTACTAGGTGAGTAGTGTAGATGCCTTGTATACTTGGTCATTGGGGTGTACCGTGTGCATTATATGTCCTTCTCGTGTTTGTCTGCTACGCATAAGTCGCGCTATGCATGTCAGTATCTCAGCAGTAGTCAGCTTATCTTAGTGTCTGTACCTAGGTGACGGAAGTCGTTGACATGTCACCGTAGTCAAGTGTATCATGTATCATGAACAGAAAAACGAAACCTGACGACGCGGTTGATTCACTTCACACAACGATCGGCGGCAATTATCAGGAAAAGATTCGCAACACTCGCAGGAATAAAATCTTAGTGCATCTGTACAAAGAATCGAGATGTATGCAATAAAACAGCGACTACCAACAGTTACTACTGTATCTATC
>Ga0308160_10008280_pt1 | contig 10162 bp, 8 predicted proteins | sample PhyFR1_FD_201036 | JGI IMG/M metagenome (GOLD analysis project Ga0308160, IMG submission 201036) | Phyllosphere microbial communities from UC Gill Tract Community Farm, Albany, California, United States - DLSLF.R1 | ecosystem: Host-associated > Plants > Phyllosphere > Unclassified | place: USA...
TATATCGGTGAAAGGAACTACCATACATGACAAACATTCTACAAACGGAAGTCGAAAAGCGTCGGATTTTCGGCATCATTTCCCACCCGGATGCGGGTAAGACGACATTAACTGAAAAATTCCTCCTGCATGGAGGGGCAATCCGTGAGGCAGGTTCTGTCAAGGCACGGAAAAACTCGAAATTCGCGAAATCGGACTGGATGGAAATCGAAAAACAACGCGGAATCTCCGTTACGTCTTCGGTCATGCAATTCGAATACGATAAAAAAATCGTTTCCATCATGGATACACCAGGTCACTCGGACTTCGGTGAAGATACGTACCGCATCCTGACGGCGGTTGACTCAGCAATCATGGTCATCGATGCAGCGAAAGGGATCGAGTCGCAAACGAAGAAACTGTTCCAAGTTTGTCGGATGCGCGGGATTCCAATCTTTACGTTTATCAACAAGATGGACCGTCAAGCACGTGATCCGCTCGAATTGATGGAAGAACTCGAAGAAGTCCTCGGCATTCCGTCTGTGGCTGTGACGTGGCCAGCTGGTTCAGGTCAACAGTTCGAAGGGGTCTACGACCGCGTCAAAGGACAATTCCATTGTTTCAAGAACGATCGTAAGTCGATCGAACTCGGTGAGGAAGGTCTCGCGAACGAAGAACTCGCGACGACGATCAACTCGGAAATGTACGAGACGTTGATGGACGAAGTCGACTTACTCGACGGCGCAGGTAACGAATATGACGAAGAATTGATTGCAAAAGGCGAATTGACTCCGGTCTTCTTCGGATCAGCACTCGTAGATTTCGGTGTCACACCGCTCCTTGAGCATTACTTGAACCTGTCTCCTTCACCGACACCACGTGAGTCGAACAAAGGGAAGGTCGAACCGGCGCAAGACTTCTTCAGTGGTTTCGTCTTCAAGATTCAAGCAAACATGAACCCGAACCACCGTGACCGGATCGCGTTCGTCCGTATTTGTACGGGTAAATTTGATCGTGGAATGGACGTCGTCTTAACACGGACAGGCAAGAAGATGAAGCTGTCGCAATCGACACAATTCATGGCAGATGAGCGTGAAACGGTTAACGAAGCGTTCGCGGGAGACGTCATCGGGCTATACGATTCAGGCAACTATCAAATCGGCGATACGATCACGAATGGTGATCCATCACTCCAATATGAAGCACTCCCAACGTTCGCACCGGAACTCTTCTTAAAGGTCTATACGAAAAACGCCTTGAAGTCGAAACAGTTCCAAAAAGGTGTCGAGCAGCTCGCACAAGAAGGAGCAATCCAGGTCTACAAAACGGAATACAACGAAATCATCCTCGGAGCGATCGGACAACTCCAGTTCGAAGTCTTCGAGCACCGGCTCAAAGGTGAGTATGGCGTTGACATCTTGAAGGATGCTGCGAACTTCCAAGTCGCGAAGTGGATCAAGCCGGCAGAAGTCGCTGCCGTCAAACAATTGACGGATTCACGGACGGTACTCGTCTACGACCGCTGGGAAAATGCTGTATTGCTGTTTGCGAACGATTTCGTTTACGAGCGATTCGTTCAGAAAAACGAAGGAACGATCACATTGGTCGATTCTCCGCAACAACTCTAATGTTTTCACGGACTACTTTTCGAAGTGGTCCGTTTTTTCGTTCCTGAAATCTCGTTTGATGACAATCGAACAAGGGTAAAAATAGAGCGTGTTTGAATTCATATGAAAAAGGACGGTGTCATGTGATGGCGAAACGGTTTGTTGGGATCTATCAGGATCAATCGAGTCTGGAACGAAAAATCGAGGAATTGAAACAACAAGGACATCACGATTCAGATTTTTCTGTCGTGGGTCGGGATGACGCGGCAGACGAAGCATCGGGTGCAAGTTGGATTAATCAGATCAAATCAAAATTTTCTAAAGAACCACCGCTCCGCGAGACATTAAAACGTGTCGGACATTCGGACGATGAGGCAGAACGGCATTACGCAGAAGTTGAGCGTGGCGGTCTTGCATTGTTCGTCAAGGATCGAGATCACAACCATGACCATGACCACAATCACCATGACCACGATCATGATCATGACCATCGGCACGATGATAACAAGGTCGAAAATCCGGGGAACAATGCCTATGAATCCAATCACCGCGGGGACGGTGAGAAGAGCGACCGGACGAAGTGGAAAGCGGACGATCTCGACTAATACCTAGAAGTGAAGGCGCCGATATCGGTGATCTTCACTTTTTTTCTCGCGTCCGGAGTCGCAAAGCGAGATGTGTGGGGAATCGAGGTGCTATACTGAGAGCATCGAAGAGGTGATATGACATGAAAAAAATAGTGACAGCTTTAGCAGGAATTGGTCTTGCCAGTGCTTGGTTCATTAACCGGTACCCAGTTTTCGGGAAACGACCAAACCGTGCAGAGCGGCTGAGTTTCGAACGATCAGATCGTTTTGTCGACGGGAAGTTCAAAAATGAGATGGATTTCCAGTTGAAGATGGAATGGGACTCGATGAAAAGTATCTTAAAGGATTACGGAAGAAACATTCCGAATCTGCGTCCTGTCAAAGCGTTACCGACGCTTCCGTATCAGCGACGTCAAGACGATAGTGAAACACCACGTGTCACATGGTTCGGACATTCGGCATTTTTACTCGAACTCGATGGGCAAACGATTTTCTTTGACCCGATGCTCGGGCGCGCACCATCACCGTTTCCGAAACTGGGCGGAGGACGTTTTCAAACGACGCAGAAGGTTGATCTCGAACGTCTACCGTTGATTGATGTCGTCGTCTATTCGCATGATCATTATGATCATCTCGATTATCCATCCGTCCTCGCCTTGAAAAATCGAGTCGGTCGCTTCATCGTGCCGCTCGGTGTCGGAAGTCGTCTCCGTGGCTGGGGCGTCTCGGCTGAGCGAATCACGGAACTCGACTGGCATGAATCGACACAAATCGGTGGCATCAAACTGACAGCGGCTCCTTCGCGCCATTATTCAGGGCGAAATGGTCTTGATCAATTTTCAACGCTATGGGCGTCATGGGTCATCGAAGGCTCGCAAAAGGTCTTCTTTAGTGGCGATAGTGGATATGGTCCACACTTTAAAGCAATCGGCGAACAATATGGTCCGTTTGACCTGACGATGATGGAATGTGGGCAGTATGATGTCCGGTGGTCCAATTCGCATATGTTACCGGAACAAACCGTTCAAGCACATCGAGATGTCAAAGGTCGCGTCCTGATGCCGATTCACTGGTCTGCTTTCATCCTCGCTTTTCATGCCTGGTTCGAACCAGTCGAACGGTTGCTCAAGGAAGCGAAACGCGATGAGATTCCGGTTCTGACACCAATGATCGGGGAGAGTGTGACACCCGAGAGCACGACACGAAAATGGTGGCGGGAAGTGCGTTGAGTAAAATAGCTTTTTGATTTTAATCGAATGAAATGAGAAAAAAGTAGCCTTTTCGATGTGACTCGAAAAGGCTACTTTTTTAGGTGAATAAACAGACGAGATGTTCATCCTCGACCCTTACAGGAAAGCGAGGATGATGACATCGTCCGGGCGCAGAATACCATTTAGCTCGCCAATTGATCCGCTTGCTTTACGCGACGAGAACGCACTTTTTCGATGATTTCGAAACCGAGCACAAGCATCGTTCCGACGAGTAATCCGTTACTGAGGAATGGGCGAAGCGTCAAAGGTAGAACTTCCGCGATGACCGTTGATTGCAACAAGATACTGATGCCGATGACGGCACTGATCGCAAACGCATGGCGGCGACGGCTGTTCTCCATGTTACTTTCCGCAGACTGCCAGGCAATTAAAAACATGTGCGGCAATGTCGCAAGCAACGCGGCACTCGCAACGCTACGCGGTAATGTCGCGATGATCCCGATCAAGCTTGGGAAGAAACCGATCAGTGCGATGACGAGTGAGGCAATCAAGAACGGGCGACGTTTCCGGCTTCCCGTTTGCGCGATGAATCCGCTCGTGATGGGTAACGGCACCGGGACAAGCGTCGAGAATGTAGCAGCGAGTAAATGAATGACACCTTCGATTGATAATCCTTGGTGCAGACGTCCTTGTTTTTGAAGCGTCGCTTCGACGGCGCTTAAAGCGGCAATTAAATTGACGACGAGCAAGATCGCGAACGGAATCGCGACAAGGAATGCACTGCCGTCAAACTGTGGCCATCCGAACGGTAGCGCTTGAGGTGGTGCGAACAAACTAGATGATGCAGGAAGCGACGGACGGCTGACGAGCCAACCGACGATGATTCCGATCATCAAGGCAAACGGACGTAAGCGACTCGGTCCAAATTGGCTGAGTCCGAGCACGAGCAAGAACGTGACGATTCCGGCGAGGCGTGTTGCCTCGACGGCGAGAACGGCACCGAGCATAACACCTGTCAATTGAATACATAATAAGAGCAAAAACGTTCCGCTGACGAGCGGTGTAAAGACGGGTAATAAGTATTTCGTCCATCCTGTCAAACCGAGAATGATGAGGACGACGCCGGCAATGACGACGGCTGCCATCGCGATCGTAAAGGCCGTTTTTGAATCGACCGGTAGTGCGGCGATGACGACGAAGATGCTGACCCATGATCCGGCAGGTCCCGATACGATCGGAAGCCGGTGGCCGAAGGCTCCGTGTAGGAAACAGGCAATCCCGCCTACAAAGAACGACCGTTGGACAAGAGCAGCTGTCTCGACTGAAGAGAGGTCGAACAGACTGGCGACGACGATTGGTAAAGCAATCGTGTTCGCGAGTAAAAAGACGATCCACTGGAAGGTAGAAGTCGTTTGTTTCATGAAAAAGCTCCTTTCTTAAACTTCAGATATTCCTGCATCATAGCATATGATTGATGTTATGATTCATATATCTTTATAAATGAAAACATATGAAAGAGATGATGAATATGGACTTACGCCAGTACCGCTATTTTTGTGCGGTCGTCGAGGAACAATCCGTCACGCGGGCAGCGGAGCGCTTACGGATGGCGCAACCTGCCTTGACGCAGCAAATCCGGCGAATGGAAGAAGAGCTCGGCGTTCGTCTGATTGAGCGGGCAGGACGTGGGATCAGGATTACACCAAGCGGCAACCGCTTATATGAACGAGCGGTTTCTTTGTTGCAGTTCGAGCAGGAGGCACGGATGGAAGTGAGCGACATCGAAGCGGGGCGAACAGGGATTTTGCGAATTGGTGTCAACACCTTATCAGCCAGTCGGCTCGTCGAATGGATCGAACAGATGAAACGACGACATCCTGGCATTATCTTACAAGTCCACCAAGGAGAATCAAGTGCGCTTATCGAACGGTTGAAAGAACGGTCGCTTGACGCAGCGTTCGTCCGTCTGCCGATTGATGCGCAAGGGATCTCGATTGAATGGATGGAAGAAGAACCGTTTCATCAAGTCTGGCACCCCGATCACCCAACCGCAGACCTCATCATTCCGAGTCAAGAAGGACTCGGTGTCTTTCAGACGTTAAGTCAACGACTCGGTGTCGTATCGCAAGAAACATGTTCTGATGTCTTGACGCTAATCGGACTCGTCCGCAGTGGACAGGCGGTAACTGTTTTGCCGGAAAGTACGTTGCGGGAACTGGATATGACAGGACTGCACCAGACATACCTACCAGGTGCCGCGAGTACGACAGCCTTCGTCTGGTTGACGGAGACGGGACCGACGACACTGACAAAACAATTCATTGAAATCATACAAGAAACAGCAGAATAACCAAATGGATAGGATAGAAAGGAACGATCGTATGAAAACAATTCAAGGCACATATGGGGAAGCAAAGATTTTCACGGACAACGTCGATGAGATGACGATTAAGCAAGTCACAGCCATGCTAGAGGAACAATTTGCGACAGGTAGTCGCGTCCGAATAATGCCGGATTGCCATGCTGGCAAAGGGTCCGTCATCGGAACGACGATGCATGTGACGGACGAGGTCGTACCGAATCTTGTCGGGGTTGATATCGGATGTGGGATGTTGTGTACACGACTCGCTGAAAAGGGACCAATCGACTTTGCAGAGCTTGACGCTACGATCCAGCGTCTCGTTCCAAGTGGCATGTCGGTACGTCAAAAAGCCCATCCATTATCAGAACAGGTACCATTTGATCAAGTGCTCGCACCGTTTAACGAGACACGGGCACGATTATCGATCGGTACGCTCGGTGGAGGAAATCACTTCATCGAACTGAATCAGGACGCAACAGGCGAGCTTTATCTTGTGATTCATTCCGGAAGCCGAAATCTCGGGAAAACGATCGCTGAACATTATCAGGCAGAAGCGGAAACGGCACGCTTCCAATTTGATGCGGATCAAGTCATCGGGGAATTAAAGCAAGCGGGGCGCGCGTCAGAGATTCAAGCGACTTTACAGCAATTGAAAGCAAAACGCTCTATGTTTAACAAAGACTTAGCATCTGTTTCCGGAGAAGCGATGGAGCGCTACCTGCATGATCTCAAGATTGCGCAACGCTACGCCGCACTGAACCGTCAGGCGATGACTCAAGTTATTTTTGAAGCGATGGGGTGGACGGTTGCGGATCAGTTCGATACGATCCACAACTACATCGATCTTGACGCGATGATTCTACGAAAAGGTGCCATCTCTGCGAAAGCGGGTGAGCGGGCAATCATTCCGATGAACATGCGTGACGGCTCTTTGATCGTCGTCGGAAAAGGAAATCCCGATTGGAACTATTCCGCACCACATGGAGCAGGACGTATCATGTCACGATCAAAAGCATTCAAAACAGTTGAACTGGATGCATTTGAAAAGACGATGACCGATGTCTGGTCAAGTTCTGTCGTCGCATCGACGCGTGACGAATCACCGTTCGTCTACAAACCGATGGACGAAATCATCCGTAACACGAAAGAAACAGTCGATGTCGTCGAGGTCATTAAACCGCTGTATAACTTTAAGGCAAAATGATGTGTAAGATACTTTCAATATGGGAGGGTACAGTATGAACTATAAGGGAACTATGTTAATTCTGTTTTCAAGTGTGTTTTTATTCGCTGGATGCACGGATGAGGCGGTCACGACGGAACAGAAAAAAGTAGAAGTCAAAACTACTACGCAAACGAATCAGAAGACGAATCAGACGAAACACCCCATCTTAAATCCAGTTCAGTATGAAAAGCTGTTCAAGCATATGAATGAACACTTGAAGATGGATCAGTTTCAGTTGAAGGGAAGTACGATCGGTGCAGACTTTACAGCTGTGGATCAATCCTTGAGTTTTGGGAAGAGACGATGGTTAACGGTTGACGGAACGATTGACACGCCGTCGACCCAGGAGACACTTTATTTTGAAAACCAAAAACAAGATACGCAATTAGCGATCCATTTTGCGTATACGGATCGATACATAGGCAATGATCTGATTCAATATCAATCAAACGGTGATTACGGCGAGCTCCTCATCATCAGCTACAAAAATATCCTCATATCCGTGCAACAAAATTCTTTACAGAAAGTCGATTCAGACACGACGCAGGAAGCAGCAAAACAGGTGATCCACGAATTAAAAAACGTTCCCGTTTAAAACGAGAACGTAAAGGAGACAACTCTGATTTGATTAGACCGTACCATCCGGCAATGTCTCACCTGTCCGGCGAATTGTCGCTCCGAGTTCAGCGGCGATCGCATTGACGGCTTCTGAATCTTCGTTGACCTCACTGATCAAGATGACACCGTAATGGTCGGGATCGATTTGATTCAGCGTCCGGTTGAATAAATCAAACGACTCCCGTTCATTCTTCTCATCCCGGTTCGCTCCGATCAAGTAACCAGCAACGGATCCGACGAGCATACCGAATGGACCACCGACGACACCGATTGCCATGCCGATCAATGAGCCTTTAAAGGATTGGTCCTGTTGCGTGAAGTCGATGGCATCGATGAAAGAGAAGCCCTCTGCTTCGTCACGTTTTGCGAGAACCATCTGATCCATCTCGATTTCCTTGATTGCTTCGAGATCCTTAATCATCGCAAAGCCTGTTTTTGCTTTTTCTAAATCACTGAAAATGATCGTCGTAATGACGTGCGTTGCATCGCTTTTATATTTTGCCATAATAAACGCCTCCACAAGAAATCGGATATCGTACTACACTTTTTAAGTACCCTGAACATTCTAAATGGAAACGCGAGACTGGAAATATGAGAAAAACAGGACAATAGAATAATTTTCTAATATCGGCAATAAGTAAAACTTATCGTAAGTCTTTTGTTCTTTCAAATTGTAACGGAATCCATATTATACTATGATAGAACTGTACAAGTAAGCGGTATCAGGGGCTTGATGTCGTGAACACTTAAAGGGGGAATCACCATGAAGCAAACAGATACTCGATTCGTGTCCTACTCGAGTCAGTGCTTCGTCAACAAGATGGTCGTTCGATCACACGTGAACACGTCGAGAACTTGGCGAAATGGGGAACAGCTCAAGTTTCGAACGATGTCGATGTTCCGTTCAAACCGTCACGCGTCATCCTTCAGGATTTCACAGGTGTTCCAACGGTCGTTGACCTCGCGTCACTTCGTAAAGCGATGCAAGATCTCGGTGGAGACCCATCGGTCATCAACCCAGAAGTACCAGTCGACCTCGTCGTTGACCACTCGGTTCAAGTCGATGCTTACGGTTTTGCTGGAGCACTTGCAGAAAACATGGATCTCGAATTCGAACGTAACGAAGAGCGTTACAAATTACTTCGCTGGGCGACATCGGCATTCGATAACTACCGTGCCGTACCACCAGCAACAGGGATCGTCCACCAAGTTAACCTCGAGTACTTGGCATCTGTTGTCCTTGAAAAGGAAACAGCAGACGGTACAGTTGATGTGTATCCGGATACACTCGTCGGAACAGACTCACACACGACGATGATCAACGGTCTCGGCGTCCTCGGTTGGGGAGTCGGTGGGATCGAAGCGGAAGCGGGCATGCTCGGACAGCCGTCATTCTTCCCAGTGCCTGAAGTCATCGGTGTACGCATCACAGGTGAGATGCACCCAGGAACGACAGCAACAGACGTTGCCCTTCGTGTAACGGAAATGCTCCGTCAAGAGAACGTCGTAGGTAAATTCGTCGAGTTCTTCGGTCCATCACTCCACTTGATGTCACTTTCTGACCGGGCAACAATCGCGAACATGGCACCAGAATACGGTGCGACATGTGGGTTCTTCCCAGTCGACACAGAAACATTGACGTACCTTCGTCTGACAGGTCGCGATGAAGAATTGATCGAAAAAGTCGAGAACTACTCGAAAGCAAACGGTTTGTTCTACACGCCACAAAACGAAGATCCAACATTCACGAAAACAGTCGAACTCGATCTTTCGACGATCGTTCCTGCCCTTGCTGGACCAAAACGTCCACAAGACCGGATCGATTTGACGGATGTTCATACATCATTCAAAAAAGCGTTAACGGCTCCACAAGGAAACGCTGGATTCGGCTTAGCGGAAGAAGAAGCGAACAAAGTCGCTGTCGTTCAGTTCGAAGACGAAGCAGTTGAAATGCGTACGGGTGACGTCGCAATCGCTGCGATCACGAGCTGTACGAACACATCAAACCCATACGTCATGATCGGTGCGGGACTCGTCGCGAAAAAAGCGATCGAACTCGGTCTATCGGTTCCAAAATACGTCAAGACATCACTTGCGCCAGGATCGAAGGTCGTTACGGATTACCTCGAGAAATCAGGACTCCAAACGTACCTTGACGAACTCGGCTTCAACACAGTCGGTTACGGCTGTACGACATGTATCGGTAACTCCGGTCCACTCGACCGCGCTGTCGAAGACGCGATCCTCGGTTCAGACTTACTCGTTTCGTCTGTCCTCTCCGGAAACCGTAACTTCGAAGGTCGTGTCCACCCGCTCGTCAAAGCGAACTACTTGGCTTCACCGCCACTCGTCGTCGCGTATGCACTTGCAGGAACAGTCGACGTCGATATCATGAACGCGTCACTCGGAACAGGCAAAGACGGACAAGAAGTCTTCTTCGCTGACATCTGGCCTTCACGTGATGAGATCCAAACGATCATCAACACGGTCGTCACACCAGAAAGCTTCCGTGCAGAATACGATTCAGTCTTCACAGGAAACGAACGTTGGAACAACCTTGACGTGCCAACAGG
>Ga0308160_10008282_pt1 | contig 10162 bp, 8 predicted proteins | sample PhyFR1_FD_201036 | JGI IMG/M metagenome (GOLD analysis project Ga0308160, IMG submission 201036) | Phyllosphere microbial communities from UC Gill Tract Community Farm, Albany, California, United States - DLSLF.R1 | ecosystem: Host-associated > Plants > Phyllosphere > Unclassified | place: USA...
ACCCGGAAAAGATCCGTGACGTGATCGGCAAGGGCGGCGCCGTCATCCGCGCGCTGACCGAAGAGACCGGCACCCAGATCGACATCACCGACGAAGGCATCGTGACCATCGCCTCGGTCGACGCCGCTGCCGGCCAGGAAGCCAAGCGCCGCATCGAAGAGCTGACCGCATCGGTCGAAGTGGGCAAGACCTACGACGGCACCGTGCTGAAACTGCTGGACTTCGGCGCGATCGTGCAAGTCATGCCTGGTAAAGATGGCCTGCTGCACATCTCGCAGATCGCCAACGAGCGTGTGAACGCCGTTGCCGACTACCTGAAAGAAGGCCAGCAAGTGCGCGTGAAGGTCCTCGAGACCGACGAGCGCGGCCGTCTGAAGCTGTCGATGAAGGCGGCCGATCCGGCGGAAGCTGCGGCGCAGTAATCCTCGTTCGAGCGGCGTTGCCGCTGCGATAGTAAAAACCGCCAGTGCGTGAGCCTGGCGGTTTTTTTACGGGCGCGTCGAATGATGTTGGCCTCATTGAATTCGTTGGCGTCAACCGTACGGTGGGCACCCTGTGCCCACGCGAAACGATGATCATGGTTGACGTCGCGATCGTCGAAACCGATGCGTTCTGCCGGCGTATCTGGCGCATCACGCCGGCGCCCGTATTCATGGCGAGGTTTCGGGGCGAATCATCGCCGCTGCCAGCCAAAAGGACACGCACGTAACCGCGTGGGCACGGGGTGCCCACCGTACGAATGCCCGCTGCCCATCCAAAGCATGCACAAATGCCCATCGCGCGCGCACTCGTTCCCGTACGTACTAACCGTGCTCAGGTCAAATGTGAATAAATGTTATAGTTAATCAATTTTTAAATCATGGGAGCGGTGCGTCGCCTGGACGCGCACGATCCTGGACCACCACCTCCAAAACGCCATTCAAGGACGAACAGATGACCACGAAGGACAACGCCGCCCGCATCAGCCAGATCATCCAGGAACACGAGGCCGAGATCGGTTCGCAATGGATCGCCCAACTCGAGGCGCTGCTGGTACGCGGGACAAATAGCGCGAAAGAACAGCTGCGTTCGCACTGCCAGCAATTCCTGAAAGCCTTTGCCAATGCGGTCCGCGGCGGCGAGCTGGAAAACATCGACCACCGTTCGTGGGACGACGTGCGCGACATGCTGGCCGAGATTTCGTCGACCCGCGCCAAATCCGGTTCGACCCCGAGCGAAACCGCCACCTTCGTGTTCTCGCTGAAGCAGCCGCTGTTCAACCAGATGACGGCCGGTTTTGCCGGCGACGCGGAAGCGCTGGGCACGGCCTCGTGGACCATCGGCACCCTGCTCGACAAGCTCGGCCTGTACACCATCGAAGTGTTCCAGAAGGCGAAGGACCAGATCATCGTGCGCCAGCAGCAGGAACTGCTGGAGCTGTCGACCCCGGTCGTGAAGCTGTGGAACGGCATCCTGGCACTGCCGCTGATCGGTACCCTGGATTCGGCGCGCACCCAGGTGGTGATGGAAAACATCCTGCAAAAGATCGTCGATACCGGCGCCGAGATCGCCATCATCGACATCACCGGCGTGCCGATGGTCGATACCCTGGTGGCCCAGCACCTGATGAAGACCATCGCCGCCGCCCGCCTGATGGGCGCCGACTGCATCATCAGCGGCATCCGTCCGCAGATCGCGCAAACCATCGTCCACCTGGGCGTGAACCTGGAAGACGTGGTCACCAAGGCAACGTTGGCCGATGCCTTCCTGGTCGCGCTGCAGCGCACCGGCGCCTCGGTCACCATCGCCAAGAACTGAGCCGGCAATGGAACGCATTCCTATCCTGCGGATGGGTGACCTGCTGCTGGTCACCATCCAGGTCGACATGCACGACCGCCTTGCCATGACGCTGCAGGACGACCTCACCGAACGGATCGTGCGCGACAGCGCCAAGGGCGTCCTGATCGACATCTCCGCGCTCGACCTGGTCGATTCCTTCATTGGGCGTATGATCAGCAACACGGCGGCGATGGCGCGCGTGCTCGATGCCCAGACGGTGGTGGTCGGCATGCAGCCGGCGGTCGCCATCACCCTCGTCGAGCTGGGCTTGACCCTGCACGGCGTGAAGACGGCGCTGAACGTCGAAAAGGGCATGGCCCTGCTCGGAAAGAACCTGAATTAATGAACGCTGCGACTGAATCCGCAGTCAAATTCGACTCCGTCCTGCTCGACTGGAAGGGCGCGTTTCGCCTTGACCGCCTCAGCCTGCCGCTGCGCAGCGACGAGGACGTGGTGGCCTTGCGCCGCCATGTGCGCGAGCGCGCCGTTGGCATCGGTTTGTCGCTGGTCGACCAGACCAAGCTGATCACCGCCGCCAGCGAGCTGGCGCGCAACACCATCAAGTACGGCGGCGGCGGCGGCGCCCACCTCGACAAGCTGGCCGACGGCTTTCGCAACGGCGTCGGCCTGGTGTTCGTCGACGACGGCCCCGGCATCCCCGACCTCGACCTGGCGCTGCGCGACGGCTACACCACCGGCGGCGGCCTGGGCCTGGGCCTGGGTGGTTCGAAGCGCCTGGTCGACGAGTTCGACATCGACACCCGTCCGGGAGAAGGAACCGCGATCGCGGTCGTGAAATGGAAACGCTGATCAGTTCCCGCGAAGGCCAGCTGGTCTTCCCGGTTGTCCACGCGAGCGATATCGCGGCCGCGCGCCGCGCCGGCCAGAAACTGGCGCTCGAACTCGGCTTCAACGAAACCCGCGCCGGCCAGCTGGCGCTGATCGTCACCGAAGCCGGCACCAATCTGCTCAAGCATGCGGGCGAGGGCGTCCTTTACCTGAACGTGGCCCAGGCCGAAGGCGTGCCCGGCATCGACGTGCTGGCGGTCGACAACGGCCCCGGCATCGCCGACATCGAAGCCTGCCTGCGCGACGGCATGTCCACCGCCGGCACCGCCGGCACCGGCCTTGGCGCGCTGCGGCGGCTGTCGAACGAGTTCGACGTGTGGTCGGAATCCGGCCTGGGCGCGCTGTTCTTCATGCGCCTGTGGCGCGACGCCGCCGCGCCTGGCCTGTGCCGGGTGGAAGTGGGCGCGCTGACGGTGCCGCTGGCGGGTGAAGAAGCCTGCGGCGACGGCTGGGGCGTGGCCTGCGATGGCCGTGGCGCTACCTTGCTCGCCTCCGATGGCCTCGGCCACGGTCCCGATGCGGCGGCCGCCTCGCATGCCGCGATCGCCGAGCTCGCGCACCGCCCGGACGCCGGCGCCACCCAGCTGGTGGAAGCCGCGCACGACGCCTTGCGGCCGACGCGCGGCGCGGCGCTGGCGGCGGCGCGCATCGATTTCGAGACCGATACCCTGCGCTTTGCCGGCATCGGGAATATCGGCGCGTATGTCATCGACGGCGATACCCGGCGCGCGCTGGTGTCGCACAACGGCATCGTCGGCCACAACGTGCGCAAGATCCAGGAGTTCAGCGTGCCTTGCCCGCCGGGCGCGCTGTGCATCATGCACTCGGACGGCATCCAGACCCAGTGGGACCTGGACCGCTACCCGGGCCTGCTGGCGCGCAGCCCGGCGCTGATCGCGGCGATGCTGATGCGCGACTTCATCCGCCGCCGCGACGACGCCATGGTGCTGGTGGTGCGCCGCAACGGAAGCCGGCCGTGAACGGGCGCATCCTGAGCGTGGCGCTCGACAGCGAGCAGGACGTGGTGCTGGTGCGCCAGCGCGCGCGCCGCATTTCGGATTTGCTCGGCTTTTCGAAGCAGGTACAGGTGCGGGTCGCCACCGCCGTGTCCGAGGTGGCGCGCGCGGCCTGCCAGGGCGAGGCGCGGGCGCGCGCCGTGTTCGCGCTCGAAGACACGCCGCAGCGCCAGCAACTGGTGGTGACGATCAGCGGCGGCGCCCAGCCCACGCCGGGCAGCGAGGCCGCCGCCATGGCCGATACGGCGCTGGTCACCGCGCACCGTTTGATGGACAGCTGCACGGTCGATGCCGGCCCGGGCGGCCCGGCCATCACCATGCGCAAGGGCCTGCCCACGCGCCAGCCTTTGACGGCGGCCGACCTGGCGCGCATCGGCGCCGAACTGGCGGCCACGCCGGCCGTGAACAGTTACCAGGAAGTCCAGCAGCAGAACCAGGAACTGATCGAGACCCTGGCCGAGCTGCGCGAGCGCCAGGACGACTTGCTGGCGCTGACGCGCGAACTCGAGGACACCAACCGCGGCATCGTCGCCCTGTACGCCGAGATCGAGGACAAGGCCGAGCGTTTGCGCCGTGCCGACGAAATGAAATCGCGCTTCCTGTCGAACACCAGCCACGAACTGCGCACGCCGCTGTCGTCGATCCGCGCGCTGTCGCAGCTGCTGCTCGACCGCATGGACGGCGATTTGAGTCCGGAGCAGGAGCGCCAGGTATTCCTGATCGAGCGCACCGCCACCGAGATGTCGGAGATGGTGAACGACTTGCTCGACCTGGCGAAGATCGAGGCCGGCCGGGTCGAGACCCAGCTGGCGCCGGTGGTGGTGGAAAACCTGTTCCGTGCCCTGAAGGGCATGATGCGGCCGCTGGTCGGCGGCGAACGGGTCGAACTCGTGTTCGAGAACGGCGTCGCCGAAGCCTTCGAATCCGACGAAGGCAAGATCTCCCAGATCCTGCGCAACTTCGTGTCGAACGCGCTGAAGTTCACCGAGGAGGGTTCGGTGCGCGTGCGCGCCGAGGCCGACCCGGTGCAGGACACCATCACCTTTGCCGTGACCGACACCGGGATCGGCATCGACTCCGAGCACCTGCAGCTGATCTTCGAAGAATTCGCCCAGGTCGAAAACACCTTGCAGCGGCGCGTCAAGGGCACCGGCCTCGGCCTGCCCCTGTGCCGCCGCCTGGCCGGCTTGCTGGGCGGGCGCGTCGACGTCGCCAGCCGGCCCGGCGTGGGCTCGACCTTCATGCTGACGCTGCCGCGTCAGTTCACTCCTGTGGCACCCGAGAGCACCTGAGATACGACCATGACTGCCACGAACACGCTAATCCTGAACGTCGACGACAACGACGGCGCGCGCTACGCCAAGACGCGCATCCTGCAAAGCGCGGGCTTCCGCGTGCTGGAGGCGGCCAACGGCACCGATGCGCTGGCGATGGTGCGCCAGGACGACCCGGCGCTGGTGCTGCTCGACGTCAAACTGCCCGACATCAACGGCATCGAGGTCTGCCGCCGCATCAAGGCCGACCCGGCCACCAACTGCGTGCTGGTGCTGCAAACCTCGGCAGCGCTGATCAACCGCGCCGACAAGATCCGCGGCCTGGAAGGCGGCGCCGACAACTACCTGGCCGCGCCGATCGAGGCCGAAGAGCTGATCGCCAACGTGAATGCGCTGCTGCGCATGCGCCATACCCAGGACGAGCTGCGCGAGAGCGAGGAACGCTTTCGCCAGCTGACCGACAACGTCGACGACGTGTTCTGGATGTTTTCGGCGCCCGACGGCGAGCTGGCCTACGTGAGTCCGGCCTACGCCAAGATCTGGGGCCGCAGCCTCGATTCGCTGCGCCGCAACCACCTGGCCTGGCTCGACGGCGTGCACCCCGACGACCGCGCGCGCCTGCAGGGCCGCTGGGCGGCGCTGGCAACCCAGCCGCACTACGACGACGAATTCCGCCTGGTGCTGGCCGACGGCGCCACGCGCTGGGTGCGCGACCGCCTGTTCGCGGTGCGCAACGCGCGCGGCGAGGTGTACCGCGTGGCGCGCATCACCAGCGACATCAGCGCCCGCAAGGAGATGGAAGCGCTGCTGCGCGCGGCCGACGCGAATAAAAACCAGTTCCTGGCCACGCTGGCGCACGAACTGCGCAATCCGCTCAGTCCGATCCGGAACGCTGCCGCGCTGCTCGGCATCGCCGGCGAAAACGCTTCCGAGCGCCATGCACGCGCACGCGAAGTCATCCTGCGCCAGGTCGACCACCTGGCCCACCTGGTGGACGACCTGCTCGACGTCGCCCGCATCTCGGAAGGCAAGATCGTGCTGCGCCGCGAAGAGGTGAACCTGGGTGCGGTGATCGCCCAGGCCATCGAGACCGCCGGCCCGCTGATCGCGGGGCGCGAGCACCATCTGGAGGTGCAGCAGCCGGAGGGGCAGGTCTGGGTATCGGGCGACCCGGTGCGCCTGGCGCAATCGATGGGCAATCTGTTGCACAACGCCGCCAAGTTCACGCCCAAGGGTGGGCAGATCCGCCTGACCGTGACGGTCGATGGCGACCATGTGCGCATTGCCGTGATCGACAACGGCATCGGCATCGACGCCGCCAGCCTGCCGCGCATCTTCGGCATGTTCGCGCAAGCCGCCGTGCCGCCCGACCGCGCGCCGGAAGGCCTGGGGATCGGCCTGTCGCTGGTATCGCGCCTGCTGGAAATGCACGGCGGCCAGCTGCGCGCCGAAAGCCCCGGCATCGGCATGGGCTCGACCTTCACGGTGGAGCTGCCGGTGCTGCGCGTGACCGGCGCGGCGGCCGAGCACGCGGCCGAGGATGCGGCGGCGGCACCGGGCGGTGGCCTGCGCGTGCTGCTGGTGGACGACAACATAGACGCCATGGAAATGATGGGCTTCCTGCTGGCCGAGATGGGGCACCAGGCCTGGACCACGCACGACGTCAGCCAGATCGTGCCACTGGCGCTGGCCCACCGGCCGCAGGTGATGGTGCTCGACATCGGCCTGCCCGGCGCCGACGGCTACGAACTGGCGCGCATGATCAAGGCGCATCCGGAACTCAAGCACACGCGCCTGGTGGCGCACACCGGCTACGGCTCGCCCGAGGACCGGCGCAAGGCGCAGGAGGCGGGGTTCGATGCGCATCTGGTCAAGCCGGCGGAGCTGGACGATCTGGAGAAGGCGCTGCGCGGCTGAGCGTTTTTGGCCACGAACGGTTGAGACGTAGTGTGGGCACTCCGTGCCCACGCGGAAGGCGATGCAGTGTTGGCTTCGTTTGAATGTTGTGGCCTGCACTGAGACACTGTATCTCGATGAAGGCACTGCGGCTTTAACGGAGCCAACATGACGCGACGTTCCGCGTGGGCACTCCGTGCCCACCCTAGGGTCCATGCCGCAGGCTAATCCGCCCCAACGGTGAACTTTGCTTCACCCACGCCCTCTTACCCGGGTGGGGCCGCGCATCGCGCGCCGCCCTGTGTCCGATGGGAGGTCGGCCATGTCTCAGCAAACCCGCAACAGCACGCCGCTGGTGCTGGCGTCTGTCCAGCTCAAACGCAATACCGCCGCCGAGGTGGTGCAGGCGAAAGCGCCGCTGCGCGAAGCCACGCTCGAAGCTTACCGGCGGCGCAACGCCGTGCTCGATGCGCTGTTCTACGATGTCGGCGTGGTCACGCCCGAGGAAGCGGCTGCGGTCGCGCCCTGGCTGGCGCGCGAAGGGGCGCTGCTGATCGTGCCGCCGTCCGGCGCCGGCATGCTGCGCCTCTGCCTCGACATCGACGACTTCGCCGCCCATGGCGGCATCCAGACGCGCATTCTGGCAGTGGCCGGTGTCGGCAGTTCGGCGCTCGGCACGGCGGCCTTTGCCCGGAATGTGGCCGATGCCTTTGGCGAGCCGGTGGCAGGGCTGGTGTCGGGCTACGGGCTGGCCGACATGCTCACCGAGGCGGCCGGCGGCTGGTACTGGTTCGGCGCGCTGAACCGCATGCGCCACATGTTCGAGCAGATCGACGATCTGGCGCGCGGCAACAAGTTCGAGATCAGCTGGCCCGCCGAGCCGATGAACCCGGCCCGCGCCAGCCTCGATACGCGCACCCTGTGCCAGCTGCTGACCGACCGCCGTTTCCACTTCGGCCTGCTCACCGGGCACTCGAAGGGTAACCTGGTGATTTCGGAAGCGCTGTACGCCCTGCGCGACGAGCACAAGGACGATGAACTCGGCGACCTCGCCATCGTCACGATTTCGGCGGCGATCGCCATGCCGCCGCGCTACCGCAACATCATCGACGTGATGGGCGAGGTCGACTGGTTCGGGGCCATGAATTCGAACATGGCGATCAGCGTCGAGTACCGGCCGCGCAATGCCTGGCATCACACGAATACGGAGTTGAACTGGCATTTGCCGGTGCGCAGCGTGCTGGCGGCGTTGCGGCGCAAGCCGGGGATTTCGTTGCGGCATTGATGCATGGCGATGGCATGTCGTAGGGTGGGTTCTCGAACCCACCCTACATCAAATCGCATACCCCACAATAAAAAAACGCCTGCATCAAGCGGGCGTTCGAAACGGACAAAAGCGTCCTTACTTGTCGCTGACGGTGAACTCGCCGAACTGCTTCAGCTGTTCACCCACTGCCGCCTGATCGCCCACCACCACGATCGATTGCTTCTCCGGCGCGAAATACTTGGCCGAGACTTCGCGCACCTGGGCTGGCGTGACCTTTTCGATCAGCGGCACATACTGGCCGAGGAATTCCGGCGGCAAGCCGACCAGCCAGTTCTGGGCCAGCGTGGCGGCGACGGCGCGCTGCAGCTGGTTGCTGATCAAGTAGCCGCCGGCGACGTAACGCTTGTTCATCGTCATCTCATCCGCCGGTACCGCTTCCGAGCCGATGCGCTTGTACTCCTTGAAGTACTCGGTCAAAGCCGCACCGGTGACTTCGTTGCGCACGTCGGCGCCGCCGACGATGGCGCCGCCCGCGCGGCTCATGCGTGCGCCGGCCGAGGCGCCGTAGGTATAACCCTTTTCCTCGCGCAGGTTGATGTTCACGCGGCTCGAGAAGCCGCCGCCGAGGATGGTGCTGGCCAGGCGCATCGGTACCTGCTCAAGCGCGCTGGCGGCGATGCCGGGCGCGCCGACGCGGATCGTCGACTGCACGCTGCCACCGCGCTGCAGCAGGATGCGCGCCGGCTTGGCGCTCGACGGTGCCGGCGCGACGTCGGCCAGGGCCGGACCCTGGGCCTTCCAGTCGCCGAATGCGGCCTGCGCCAGCTTCATGGCTTCGGCTTCGCTCACGCGGCCGGTGATCACCAGCAGCGCGCGGTCGGGGCGGAAGCGCTTGGCGTGTTCGGCGCGCAGCATGTCCTGGGTGACCGAGGTGATGGCATCGGCGGTCGGCTCGGTGTGGCCGTAAGGGTGTTCGCCATAGATGGCCCCGTTGATGGCGCGCTCGGCGCGGAAGCGCGGCGTGGTTTCCGACACGCGCAACGCCTGCAGGGCGTTCGCCTTGGCCAGGTCGACTTCCTTGGCCGGGAAGGATGGCACGCGCGTGACTTCGGCCAGCAGCGACATCATGTCGCCGGCGTGCGAGGTGAGGGCGTTGGCGGAGACCACGATGCCGTCGGCGGCGGGGCCGGCGGCCACCGAGCCGCCCATGCCCTGGGCCGCTTCGGCGATCGCGCGCGAATCGCGTTTGGCCGTGCCTTCATTGAGCATGCCGGCCAGCAGGCTGGCGAAGCCCGGATGGGCCTTGTCGTCGGCGGCATAGCCGGCGCCGCGCACGGCCAGCACGTAGTCGACGCGCGGCAGGCCCTGGCGCGGCACGACCCAGACGGTCATGCCGTTGGCGAGGGTTTTCTTGACGATCTGCGGCGTCGGGATCGGCTTGTCCTTGCCGTAGGCCGGCATCGGGGACGACTTCGCAGCAGCGGGTGCATCGGCCGCGAACGCGAGCGGGGCGAAGGCCATCGAAACGGCCAGTGTCAGCATCAGTTTTTTCATCGATGCGCTCCTTATTTCGTGGCAGGGGCCGCTGCTTGCGCGACGGGCTTGCGGTCAATGACGGTGCGGTTGTTCTTCACCAGGTAGGTCGAGGCAACGCGTTTCAGATCGTCGGAGGTCACGCCTTCGATCCAGCCCGGGATCTTGTTGACCACGTTGGCGTCGCCCCACAGGGTCTGCAGCTTGGCCAGGGTGTCGGCGCGGTTGATGAAGGACTCGAGCGAGTTGTTCCAGTCGGCCAGCATGCGCGTTTTGACGCGTTTCAGGGTCGCTTCGTCGGCGCCGTCTTTGGCGATCTTGGCGACTTCCTCGTCGATGGCGCCCAGCACCGCATCGGCATTGCTGGTCGGCTTGTACAGCGCGAACACCGTCAGCAGGGTCGGGCCGTCGTAGGTCCACGGGTCGACCAGGCCGAACAGCGAATCGACGTTCAGCGCGATCTCGCGGCCCTTCACCAGGCCCTGGTACAGGCGCGAGGCGTCGCCGCC
>Ga0308160_10008283_pt1 | contig 10161 bp, 9 predicted proteins | sample PhyFR1_FD_201036 | JGI IMG/M metagenome (GOLD analysis project Ga0308160, IMG submission 201036) | Phyllosphere microbial communities from UC Gill Tract Community Farm, Albany, California, United States - DLSLF.R1 | ecosystem: Host-associated > Plants > Phyllosphere > Unclassified | place: USA...
TGAGGAAGCCACCCACGGCGATGAGCGCGCCGAACACGTAGAGCCAGAAGGCGAAGCCGTTCAGACGCGGGAAGGCGACGTCCGGCGCACCGATCTGCAGCGGCATGATCGCGTTCGCGAAGCCCGAGAAGAGCGGCGTCGCGAACAGCAGCAGCATGATCGTGCCGTGCATCGTGAAGAGCTGGTTGTACTGCTCCTTCGTCGCGACCACGTGCAGGCCGGGCTCGAAGAGCTGGGCGCGGATCACGAGCGCCATCACACCCGCGAGCAGGAAGAAGATGAACGAGGCGATCAGGTACATGTACCCGATGGTCTTGTGGTCCGTGGAGGTGATCCACCGGACGATGATGTTGCCCTTCCGGCCGACCTTCGACGCCTGGAAGTCCAGTGTCGTGGTCCCTGCAGCCGGCTGGCCGACGAGTGACGTGGTCATCTGACGGAGCCCCTACTTGTTGTCGCTCGACGCCGTGACGGGCGTCTTGTCGTTGGGTTCGTTCGTGTTGGTGTTGTACTCGTTGCCGAGCAGACCGACCTTGCCCTGCTCCTCGAGCGAGTCGAGGTACTTCTGGTACTCGGCCGGGGTGACGACCTTCACCTGGAAGAGCATGAGCGAGTGGTACTCACCGCACAGCTCCGCGCACTTGCCCTGGTAGGTACCGAGCTTCTGCGGGATGAAGTACTCGTCGTTCGTCTTGCCCGGGAGCATGTCCTTCTTGTAGAGGAAGTCGATGATCCAGAACGAGTGGTCGACGTCGCGGGACGAGAGCTCGATGTGGACCTTCTTGCCCTTGGGCAGGTAGAGGGTCGGGAGCTGCGACTCGTCGATCGCGCCGTTGGCGTTCTCTTCTTCCTGGGCCTGGATGCCCTGGTAGTAGACGCTCTTGGACTTGTCGTCCTCGTTGATGTAGTTGAAGTCCCACGCCCAGCGCTTGCCGTAGACGTGGATCGTCGCGTCGGCGTTCTTGAACGGCTGCTCGATCGCGGCCTGGTCCTTGGCGGTGAAGGCGAAGAAGCCGAGCACGAGGATCAGCGGCACGATCGTGTAGAAGATCTCGAGCGGCATGTTGTAGCGCATCTGCACCGGCAGGCCGGTCTGGCCCTTGCGGCGGCGGTAGACGATCGCTGCCCAGATGATGAGGCCCCACACGATCAGACCGACCGCGAGCAGCACGACCCAGCTGGTGGTCCACAGGCCGACGATGCGGCTCGTGTGGTTGGTGACGTCCTTCGTCTCCTCCGTGCCGGGGAGCCATCCGTTCAGCTGCTGCTGCGTGCAACCAGCCAGTGCGATGACCAGACCGACGGCCACCGGGACGGCCGCCCAACGTATACGGCGATTCGAACGCACTGTTACCTCTCGGAAGAACGTGAAACCGGAGCAGGCCGCGACGTGAAGGTCGCGCATGGCTCGCTCCCAGCTTGGTTGGAACACTCCTAGCTTACTCGCAGCTCGGGACCGCTCGCGCACACGCGACACACCTCGGGCCGCGATCCGCACTCCGTCCGGGCGGGTTTTCCCTGGTCGTGCGGGATGCCACGCCCGGGAACGAACGAGCGGGGAGCGACCGTGTCGGTCACTCCCCGCTCGTGTCGGGTCGACGGAGATCAGTGGAAGCTGTCACCGCACGCGCAGCTGCCCTGCGCGTTGGGGTTGTCGATCGTGAAGCCCTGCTTCTGGATGGTGTCCTCGAAGTCGATCGAGGCGCCGTCGAGGTACGGGACGCTCATCTTGTCGACGACGACCTCGACGCCGTCGCCGAACTCGGCCGTGGCGTCGCCGTCGAGCAGGCGCTCGTCGAAGTAGAGCTGGTAGATCAGGCCGGAGCACCCGCCGGGCTGGACGGCGAGGCGCAGGCGGAGGTCGTCGCGGCCTTCCTGTTCGAGGAGGCTCGCCACCTTCGCCGCGGCCGCGTCGCTGAGCAGGACGCCGTGCGACGGCGCCTCGGTCGTCGGTGCGTGGTCGGTGATGGTGTCGCTCATCCGCGCGTCTCCCTCCGTGCGGTGTCGTTCACCGCGCTTGGACCGATTGTAAGCACCGTCAGCCGCGAGTCGCGAGACGCGCGAGCAGGATCGTCTCCGATGCGATGGCGCGGTGCAGGACGCCGAGGTGCTGCGACTCGTTCGGGCTGTGCGCGCGGGTGTCCGGGTCCTCGACGCCGGTCACGAGGATCTGCGCCTCCGGGAACTGGGCGGCGAGGTCCGAGACGAACGGGATCGAGCCGCCGATGCCCTGCTCGACGGGCGACTCGCCCCAGCCCTCGGCCATCGCGGTCCGCGCTTCCTGGACGGCCCAGCCGGCGGTGTCCACGAGGAACCCGTCGCCGGCGTCCGGCTCGCTGATCTCCATCCGGGCGCCGAACGGCACGTGCGCCCGCAGGTGCCGCTCGACCGCGGCGTACGCGTCCGTCGCGGCCTGCCCCGGCGCGACCCGCACCGAGACCCGTGCGGAGACCGTCGGCAACAGGGTGTTCGACGCGTTCGCGACGCTCGGGACGTCCATGCCCGTCACGGTGATCGACGGCTGGAACCACATCCGCGAGAGCACGTCGCCACGGCCGACCGGACGGACCCCCGGGAGCAGTGCCGCGTCGGCGGCGAGCTGCTCCTCGGTGCGCTCGGGCACGTCGGCCTCGTACGAGGAGAGGCCCTCGACCGCGACGGCGCCGTCGTCGTCGTGCAGCGAGGCGAGCAGGCGGACCATCGGGATCATGGCGTCCGGCGCCGCTCCCCCGAACATGCCGCTGTGGCTCGCGTGCTCGAGGGTCGTCAGGGTCAGCTTGAAGGTGACGTTGCCGCGCAGGGAGACGGTGATCGACGGGACCTCGGTCGACCAGTTGTCGCTGTCCGCGACGACGATGACGTCGGCGGCGAGGTGCTCCTGCTGCTCGCGGAGGAACGTGCGGAACGACCGCGAGCCGAACTCCTCCTCGCCCTCGATGAACAGGACGACGCCGAGCTCCAGGTCGTCCCCGAACTGCGCGTGCAGCGCCCGGAGCGACGCGATGTGGGTCATCACGCCGGCCTTGTCGTCCGAGGCACCGCGGCCGTACAGGCGGTCGCCACGCAGCGTCGGCTCGAACGGCGGGGTCTCCCAGAGCGCGTCGTCGCCTTGCGGCTGGACGTCGTGGTGGGCGTAGAGCATCACGGTCGGCTTGCCGTTGCGGGCCGGGCGGACCGCCAGGACCGCGGGCTGACCGAGCTCGTGCGGGTCCGCGTCACTGATCGCCGACCGGATGATCTCGACCTGGTCGTCCGCGAAGACGCCGGTGCTCCGGGCCAGGTCCGCCACGGCACGGGCGCTCGCGAGCACGTTCGACTCGTCGTACGCCGACCACGACACCGACGGGATCCGCACCAGGTCGGACAGGTCGGCGATCGTCGAGGGCAGCGATCCCTGCACGTGTTCGCGGAGGGCGTCGAGGAGTGCGGGGTCGGTGGCGGCGGCGTGCTGGTCGGTGTCGGTCATGTCCCGTAATCTAGAGGACGATCCAGCACGCAGACCGCAGTCAGGAACGCATCGTGGCGAAGGCAGCCCCCAAGACCAACACGACCGTCAACCCGTCCGAGGCCGAGCTCCTCGAACAGGGGAAGGGCCGTCCGACGCCGACCCGTCGCGAGCGCGAGGCGGCGAACCGCCGTCCCATCGTCGGCGGCTCCGCCGAGGACAAGAAGGCGGCTCGTGCACGGCTCACGAACGAGCGCGAGAAGGCCCGCGTCGGCATGGCCAACGGCGAGGAGCGCTACCTCCCCGCGAAGGACAAGGGCGAGCAGCGCAGGTTCGTGCGCGACTGGATCGACGCCCGCTGGAACGTCGGCGAGATCATGATGCCGGTGCTCGTGCTGTTCCTCATCGTCGGGTTCGCCGCGTCGCAGACCGTGATCGCGTCGTACTCGCTGCTGCTCGTGTGGGCGTTCGTGGCGCTCTTCGTGCTCGACTGCATCGTGCTGTGGCTGTCGTTCCGCAAGAAGCTGACGGCCAAGTTCGGCTCGATGCAGCGCGGGACGTTCCTCTACATCCTCACGCGGGCGTGGCAGCTGCGCTTCCTGCGGCTGCCGAAGCCGCAGGTCAAGCGCGGGCAGTACCCCACCGTCTGATCGCTCCCCATCGCAGCGCCGTCCGGTCCGCCGGGCGGCGCTGCGTCGTTCCCGGCGCGCGGCGCCCGTCCCCCGCCGTCCCCGGCCGTCCCCCGCGGGCCCCGCCGGCCCCGCCGAGCGGGCAGTATCCGTCACGCTCGCGGGCGCCGGACGGCACATTCCGCCCGCTCGCCGAACGCGAGCGGCGCGTCGCGCCCGCTCGCGGGCCCGCCCGCCGACCGCCCACCGGACGGGAGGCGCGGTGCGGCCCCGACCCGCGCCTCCCGTCCGTCAGGTGCTCGACGCGGCCATGCGACCCACCCGGTACGCATCGGCGAGGTCGCGGGAAGTGCCGCTCCGCGGCGCGCGCGACGGCGCATTGCGCGACCTCGCCACAGCACACGCGGCGTGTCGTGCGACCTCGACGACGGACACCCGGCCCCGGACGCGCGACCGCGACCGCGACCGGTCACGACTCGCCGCGTACGACTCGCCGAGCGGGCAGAACGCGCCGCCACGACGCGTCGAGCGCGACATATTTCGCCCGCTCGGCGACGCGCACGCGACGTCAGCGCGCCGCGCGCCCCAACCGCCGCCGCCGGAGCCGGTTGATCCGCGTCGCCCAGGTCGGCCCCTCGTAGAGGAACGCCGTGTAGCCCTGCACCAGGGTCGCCCCGGCGTCGATGCGGTCCTGCACGTCCTGCTCGGTCGTGACGCCGCCGACCGCGATCACGCAGAAGTCCGACGGCACCGCGGCCCGGACCCGCCGCAGGACCTCGAGCGACCGAGCAGCGACCGGTGCACCGGACAGACCGCCGGCACCCATCGCCTCGACGTCCACAGCCGGCGTGCGGAGTCCCGAGCGGGAGATCGTGGTGTTGTTCGCGATGACACCGGCCAGCCCGAGGGAGACGGCGAGCCCGGCGATCGCGTCGATCTGCTCGTCGGTGAGATCCGGCGCGATCTTCACCAGCACCGGCACCCTGCCGGCGGCGTCCCGCACGGCGGTGAGCAGCGGTCGGAGCTGGTCGAGCTCCTGCAGACCGCGCAGCCCGGGCGTGTTCGGCGAGCTGACGTTGACCGCGAGGTAGTCCGCGAACGGCGCGAGCCTGCGCGTCGACTCGAGGTAGTCGTCGACGGCGTCCTCGACGGCGACGACCCGGCTCTTGCCGATGTTCACGCCGATGACGGGCCGCCCGGGGTTGCGCCGGGCACGCTCCAACCGACGTGCTGCTGCGGCGGCACCGTGGTTGTTGAAGCCCATGCGGTTGATGAGGGCGCGGTCGGGGACGAGCCGGAAGAGCCGCGGGCGCTCGTTGCCGGGCTGCGGCTTGGCGGTGATGGTGCCGACCTCGACGTGCCCGAACCCGAGGACACCGAGTCCGGCGATCCCCCGGGCGTCCTTGTCGAACCCGGCGGCCAGGCCGAAGCGCGACGGGAAGTGGATCCCCATGGTCGTCACGCCGTCGGCGGCGGAGGGTCGCGAGTAGCGCTCGACGAGCCGTCCGACGACGGGCACGTGCGGCAGCCACTTGATCACCGCGAACGCGATGTGGTGCGCGCGCTCGGGGTCCATGTTGGCGAACACCGAGCGGAACACGACGGAGTACCCGCCGCGGACGATCCGTTCCGCGATGCCGCTCACGCGCCGGCCCCGGCCGGGGACGAGCCGGCGACCGGGTCGGCCGCGCCGTGGTGGTCGCGGCGGAGCTGGCCGATGGCGTCCTCGAAGTCCTCGAGCGAGTCGAAGGCCTGGTAGACGCTCGCGAACCGGAGGTAGGCGACCTCGTCGAGTTCGCGGAGCGGCGCGAGGATCGCGAGCCCGATGTCGTTCGCGTCGATCTGGCTCGAGCCCGAGGACCGCACGGTCTCCTCGACGCGCTGCGCGAGGATCGCCAGGTCGCCGTCGGTCACCGGGCGTCCCTGGCAGGCCTTGCGCACGCCGGACACGATCTTGTCGCGGCTGAACGGCTCGGTCACCCCGTTGCGCTTCACCACGTTGAGCGAAGCGGTCTCGGTGGTCGAGAAACGGCGGCCGCAGTTCGGGCACTGACGACGGCGACGGATGGAGGTTCCGTCGTCGCTCGTCCGGGAGTCGACGACGCGGGAGTCCGGGTGGCGGCAGAAGGGGCAGAACATGTCGACCCCAGGCTACCGGTTCGTGCGCTCCGTCACGGCGGCGCCGTGCGCGGGGAGCTGCTCCTCGGTCGCGAGGACGACGATGTGCGGCGCGACCTCGGCGAGGGCCTCGGGCGAGTAGCGGATGACCTGCTGCGGGCGGAGGAACGTCGACGCGGACAGTCCGGAGCCGAAGCGTGCCTGCCCGCCGGTCGGCAGGACGTGGTTCGACCCGGCCAGGTAGTCACCGAGGCTGACCGGCGTGCTCGGCCCGACGAACACCGCGCCCGCGGCGTCGATGTCAGCGAGGACCGCGTCGTCGTCGGTGGTCTGGATCTCGAGGTGCTCCGGCCCGTAGGCGTTGCTCACGGTCGCCGCGTCGGCGAGCGAGTCCACGAGCACGATCGCGGACTGCGGTCCGTCCAGGGCGACCTGGAGGCGCGACGCGGTCCCGACACGCGCAGCACGTTCCGGGATGGCCGCCTCCACCGCGTCGGCGAACGCCGCCGACGTCGTCACCAGCACGCTGCCGGCCTGCTCGTCGTGCTCGGCCTGGCTGATGAGGTCGGCGGCCACGTACCCGGGGTCCGCGGTGTCGTCGGCGATCACGAGGATCTCCGTCGCGCCGGCCTCGGCGTCGATGCCGACGACACCGCGCACGAGGCGCTTGGCCGCTGCGACGTAGTTGTTGCCGGGGCCCGTGACGAGGTCGACGGGCTCGAGGCCGATCGACGGGACGCCGTACGCCAGCGCACCGACGGCTCCGGCGCCGCCCATGGCGTAGACCTCGTCGATGCCGAGCAGGCCGGCCGCCGCGAGGATCGTCGGGTGCACCGCTCCCCCGTGGTCACGCTGCGGGGGCGACACGAGCGCGATCGACCGCACGCCGGCGACCTGGGCGGGGACGACGTTCATGACGACGCTCGACGGGTACACCGCCTTGCCACCGGGCACGTAGAGGCCCACGCGGCGCATCGGCTGCCAGCGCTGGTGCACCTCGGCGCCGTCGGCCAGGGTGGTCACGGACGCGGCGGGCACCTGCGCCGCACTCGCTGCCCGGACCCGGCGGATGGCCTCGTCGAGCGCTTCCCGGAGCTCGGGCGTGAGGCCGGCGACGGCCGCGGCGATCTCGGCAGCGGGGACCCGCACGTGCTCGGGCGCTCCCCCGTCGAACCGTTCGGCCTGGTCGTGCAGCGCCGACGCCCCGTGCTCGCGGACGGCGTCGACGAGCTCGCGGGCGGCGTCCACCGCGTGCGAGACGTCACCGGCGGCGCGCGGCATGAGTCGGAGGAGTTCGGCACGGGCGGGGAGGCCGCCACGGAGGTCGATTCGCTGCATCATCAGGTGGTCAAGCCTACCGAGCGCGGACGGGAGGTCGGTGGCGGACCGGCACCGCGCCTCCTGGCCCGCGCTGAGGGGGCCCGGGGCCCGCGTCGTCAGGCCAGCGCGTCGACGACGGGGCGGTGTCGGGCGGCGGCTGCCGCGTCCCAGGCGCCGAGCAGGTGGAGCGTCGCGATGCGGAACGCGAGCGCGCGGACGAGCAGTTGGTCCCACTCCGCGACGTCGGCACCGAGCGCGTCGAGCTGCGCGACCGGGACGCCGTGCCAGCACACCGCGTCGACTGCGGCGACGGCCGCGCCGAACCCGGCGGGTCGCCAGGACGGCGGCCAGTCGATGACGGCGGGGACGGCGGCGTCGGCGGCATCGGCGAAGAGGACGTTGCCGAGCAGGTCGCCGTGGACGAGCTGCGACCGTGCTCGGACGGGCCGGAAGGCCGCGGCGAGGCGGTCGAGCGTGGGGTCGTCCGGCAGGCGCGCTGCTCCCCAGGCCATCCGGTCGGCGCGGCCCCACGGGTCCTCGGGGCGCGGCGCGGACGGGGCGAGGAACGCGGGGCGATCGAGGTGTGCGATCGCTCGGTGGAAGGCGTTCCCGACGCGGATGACGTCGGCGACCCGGGTCTCGTCGGCGCGGCCGGGGAGCCACTCCCACGCCTCCCATGCGCCGGCGCGCCAGGGGCCGTCGACCGTCCGGACGGGTCGAGGTGTGCGGAACGTCGAGGTGTGCGCCAGTTCGGCGAGGACGCCCGCCCGCCAGTCCGTCACCGTTGCGCCGTCGTGCGGTCGGAGGACGACGTCGCCGGCGCGCCAGGTCAGCCCGCGCCCGCCCGCGAGCCGTTCGAGCCGCTGGTCGCCCACGCCGAAGGCACGCAGGGTGCCGGCGTCCGGACCGCCCGCCACGGTGTTCACGCGGTCCGGAGCACCTTCGACATCGGACGGCCCTTCGCGACCTCATCGACGAGCTTGTCCAGGTACCGGATCTGCCGCATGAGCGGGTCGTCGAGTTCCTCGATCCGGACGCCGCAGATCACGCCGGTGATGAGCGGTGCGTTCGGATGGAGGTGCGCGGCCGCGAAGAAGTCCTCGAACGTGGTCTCGTCGGCGAGGTGCTGCTCGAGCGCGGCGTCGTCGAACCCCGTGAGCCACTCGATCACCGTGTCGAGCTCGGCCTTGGTGTGCCCCTTGCGCTCCACCTTCGCGAGGTAGTGCGGGTACACCGCGGCGAACGGCGTGCCGAAGATGCGGTGCCCGGCCATCGTCAGACCAGGCAGCGCGGCCCGAGCAGGCTCTTCAGCTCGCCGAAGAGGTCGGGCGTCAGGTTCACCGGGAACGGCAGCTCGAACGTGCGGGCGACGTCGTCCTTGATGAGCTTCAACCGGACCTCGGTCTCGCCGCTGTGCCGACCGAGGACGGCGGCGAGTTCGGTCACCGTCGTGGTCGTCGCCTGCCGCTCGGGCAGGCTCAGCGTGAGCGGGCCGGACCCCATGGCGTCGCCGACGTTCGGCTGGAACATGCTCACCGCGTGCAGGGCCTTGCCGTCGTCGCGCACGTTGACACGGCCGCGCAGGACCACGATCGAGTCGGCGACGAGCGACGGCCCGAACTCCTGGTAGGTCTTGCCCAGGAACATCACGCCGATCTGGCCGCCGAAGTCCTCGATGTCGACGATGCCGTACGGGTTGCCGCTGGACTTCGCCACCCGGTGCTGCACGCTCGTCAGGAGACCCGCGACGGTGACCGTCTCACCCTCGACCGAGTCGTCGGCCGCGATGAGGTCGGCGATGGTGATCGACTGGTGCTTCGCCAGCTCGATCTCGAGCCCGGCGAGCGGGTGGTCGGAGACGTACAGGCCGAGCATGTCCCGTTCGAACGCGAGCTTGTCGCGCTTGGACCACTCCGGACGGTCGGGCACCTGGGACACGACGGCGTCCGACGGCTGTTCCTCGGCGACCTCGGCGAAGAGCGAGTCGAAGTCGAACCCGACGTTGCCGTGGGCCTCGTCGCGCTTGACCTTCACCGCACCCTCGACGGCGCCCTCGTGGATCTCGACGAGTGCACGGCGGGAATCGCCGAACTCGTCGAACGCACCGGCCTTGATGAGCGACTCGACCGTGCGCTTGTTCGCCGACGAGATCGGGATCTTGCGGAGGAAGTCGTGGAAGGACTCGAACGCGCCCTTCTCGGTGCGGGCCTGGACGATGTCGTCGACGACGTTGAAGCCGACGTTGCGGATCGCGCCCATGCCGAAGCGGATGTCCTCACCGACGGCGGCGAAGAAGCCGATCGACTCGTTGACGTCCGGCGGCATGACCTTGATGCCCATCCGGCGGCACTCGTTGAGGTACAGCGCGAGCTTGTCGCGGGCGTCGCCGACGCTCGTCAGCAGGGCAGCCATGTACTCGGCCGGGTAGTGCGCCTTGAGGTACGCGGTCCAGAACGACACCACGCCGTACGCCGCCGAGTGCGCCTTGTTGAACGCGTAGTCGGAGAACGGCAGCAGGATGTCCCAGAGGGTCTTGATGGCAGCGGCCGAGTAGCCGTTGTCCTGCATGCCCTTCTCGAAGCCGGCGTACTGCTTGTCCAGCTCGGACTTCTTCTTCTTGCCCATCGCGCGGCGGAGGATGTCCGCTTG
>Ga0308160_10008284_pt1 | contig 10161 bp, 13 predicted proteins | sample PhyFR1_FD_201036 | JGI IMG/M metagenome (GOLD analysis project Ga0308160, IMG submission 201036) | Phyllosphere microbial communities from UC Gill Tract Community Farm, Albany, California, United States - DLSLF.R1 | ecosystem: Host-associated > Plants > Phyllosphere > Unclassified | place: USA...
TCATCTATGAAGAGTTTATCAATGTCGACAATGGTAGGTCACAAATCACGGCGCAGTACACGGCACCGGGCTGACAGACAGCGGAGGACATCAAAGTTTACACGGTCGGACCCGACTTTGCTCATGCTGAAACCCGTAAATCACCCGTCGTAGACGGCCTAGTCCGTCGAAATGCCGATGGAAAAGAAACACGGTTCATCACCAAGCTCTCCGAGGACGAAGTAGGATACTGTCGAGATGTGGTCGAAGCATTCGGTCAGCGGGTATGCGGTTTCGATTTACTTCGATGTGATGGTGCCAGTCAAGTTATTGATGTCAATGGATGGAGTTTCGTCAAAGGAAACCAGGCATACTATGGTTAGTCCACGTATCTCGATAGCGCTGATGAGCAGATAAAGCCGCCGAAATCCTTTCTGCCGTATGCCAAAAGGCGAGAGAGAAAAAGATTCAAAATATGCCTATTGGGATCAACCCCTCGATAGAGCAGAGTGCATCCGCCTCGACGACCAGTACACTACGCGCGACCGTCACTGTACTCCGACACGCTGATCGGACACCCAAGATGAAGCTCAAATTCAGCTTCCCAGCCCATGAAGCCTGGACTCAACCTTTCCTCCGTCTCCTCCGCGGTCATCGAGAAGAGATCATTCTACGAGATCCACGTCAACTTGCCTACATCCTGTCCGCAGCCGAAGAAGCAGAACAAGTTCCCGGCCTCACTCCCGAGATCTTGACCAAGTTGGCTCAGCTTAAAGAAGCGCTCGGCAAGAAAATGTCACTTGCAGGAACTAAAGCTCAGCTTAAACCCAGTTTCGGTAAAAAGGATAAAGAGAAGGATAAAGATAAAGAGGGCAAGAAGGAAAAGAAGGAGAAGAAAGAGAAACTTGGTTCAGACGATGAAGATGATTTGACCGAGACGGAACGAAGTGCAAAAGTCAAGGACTGGCTCAAGCGTGGTACATCTGACGTATCGGCTCCTACGACTGTCTTGATCAATGGAGAAGCAAGCCAGCATCAGAGCGATGACGGTACGCCTAGTCGACCTCGGACGCCGGAACGAGCTCCTACGGTTCTGCCTAGTGGAGACGATGAGGGGAATATTCCGGAGGGATTGGAGAAGATGCAGCTGGTTGTCAAGTGGGGTGGTGAGAGTACTCACTCGTCGAGATATCAATCTCGGGATCTTGGAGATGCGTTCAAAAAGGTGCGTTCTTCTCTCCGTCATCGGGACATAGCTGATTATCCAGGACATCATGATCATGAGTACGTCGATCACCGGTTTACAGCTGACGGCCAGACAAGGATGTCTTGAACAATGTCAAGATTTACACTTCCTCAGAACGGCGGGTTATCGTAAGTCTCGTCTCGAAGCTGGCTGACATCAGAACACAGCCGAAATCTTTGCTGCATCTCTTCTAGGCGTCGCAGGTGGTTCTTCGACCTCATCCACTACATCCATTTCTGGTTCTCGAAACCCGGAACCATGCCCTCTCATCAGTCACCTCATTCAGCGTCGAGATCTACTAGACGACAACAACGCAGGCAAGGAGAAAATGACTGAAGCGAAAAAGAAGCTCAAGATCCTCCTCAGACCTGGAGAGAGTGAAAAGAGACCTGATCTTGCTTGGCCCAAATCGTTCAAAAAGGAACCCGTTGAAGTCGTTGCGGTATGTGGAACTATACTAGCATGTCTGACGGATAGGATGTAATTCAGCAATTGACCGAACTTCGCGGTATCATGAGGAGAAACTATGAAAATGGCAATGTGGAGAAGATCCCTCATCAGCGGTGGTGTAGTGGAGATAGTCCTTGGTTGTTCAAGGAACGATGGGAAAAGATCTTCGAAGATTGGGTAGGGGTCAAACAGGAAAAGTTTGACCCATCAAGAGTCTCTGAGCTCTATGATAGTGTACGTTGCTCCCAACTGGAATCTGCTAATGATAGATCAAATACGATAGTCTGCATAATCGGATGTTTTTGTTCGCCATCTTTGATCCAGAGGGCAAAGGGCAATCTAGCAAACCCGGGGCAGAACACCAAGATCGGCGTAAGTTGATCGTCTCACGTCCGGCCAAGACTAACATACAGGTCTGCACGATCTCTTCGACAGGGCCAAGGCGCTATTCGACCTAGTCGCTCCGCAGGAGTATGGTTTCGACCAAGAAGCCAAAGAGGAGATTGGTGTCTTGACAAGTCTCCCACTATTGCGAAAAGTATGGCGAGATCTTGACGAAGCCAAGACGACTGGGAAATCGCTTGCATGCTTCTACTTTACGTACGTTCGGCGCATGTACAAGAGCTGATGAGCAGTAAAGAATCACACATCACGACGTATCTGCACCTACTTCTAGCTTCTGGGTTACCATTCACAAACATCCGGATCCCCGAGCTCGATTACTGCTCGCATTGTACTATCGAGCTATGGGAAAAGACAACCAGTAAAGGCGCCAAAGACTTTTCGATTCGACTGTCGATCAGTGAAGGTGCTCATAGTCCTGCTGTATTGGACAGTAGTGTCGATGCGCGACATAGTTTGACTGTTCAACCTCGGAAAAAGTTGACTTCACACGTTGATTTCGATCTTGCTTATCAATGCTTCTCCAAGCATTTTAGCAAGGATCTCAACTTTTCTACCACCCCTCTTGAGGTGAGTGAATTCTACGATGTCGATGCGAAGCTGACGAGACAGGGAGACGAGGTGTACTTGAAGAAAGCCATTCATGACGAGTCGGTACTTCCACTCTCGCTTACAAGGCCGGGAGAGGAAACGCCTAGGGTCATGAGTAGTGCAAGTAGTGATAGGAGTCATGCTGGCGGTAGCGAGTCTGGATGGTAGGAAAGTTTGTTATATGTATGCTAGTCTGAAAGTAAGAAATGACTCGGGCATAGTGTATGGCCGTGGTTGATGCGGTGCTTGGCATCTAGCCGAGGGCGACATCATCGGGATTTCCCCTTCTAGTTCCGATAAACAGATCTCTCTGACTGTCTGTATACAATCACCCCATCAATTATCCATACTTGCATCCCAGCGACACCGTCCGTCAAACCAGGTCATCTCGACAGTTTAGCCCTTGCTTGACAACGTGCGACAAAGCGCGACATCCCTACCCCACACCACAAATTGATACGTCATCCACCAAAGGCACACACGTCGCTTCTTCCATACCATTACGGATAACCTTGGCCACCTATTCCTGGACATCACTACTACCTACCAATCACCAAAACACAATGGGACTACTCTCTGGCGGTATGGAGTCTCTATCGCTCTCTGGCAAAGCAGGCAGACGGTCATCGGATGCAAGTGGACGTGGAGAAAGGCCGGAAGGAAATGAGAACGACACGAGTGAACTAGACAAGGAGGAGGGAAACATCTTGGGATCTATCATCTCTCAGCGTGAGTCTAGTCATGTGGGCCGAAGATATATTGGCTGATGTGGTAGTACGCCCTGGGATGGATTTGAGTAAAATCGCGCTACCAACGTTTGTCCTTGAACCTCGGTCATTGTTGGAGAGAATTACCGACTTCTTCTCGCATCCAGATCTTATCTTTGGGTATGTCTTTCAGGATATCTGGGTTGGTAAGAGACTAATGGATGCAGAGCTGGCGCGATTGAGGACGAGAAGGAGAGATTTCTCAAGGTTGCAACCTATTACCTGAGTGGATGGCACATTAAGCCAAAGGGGTGAGTTTTTTGTCTGTACAAACGTGGTCAAACTGATGATGCAGAGTCAAGAAGCCGTATGTCGATATCTCAGGTGTACACTGACAGCAGATACAACCCCGTCCTCGGTGAATTCTTCAGATGTACATACAACTATCCAGATGGCTCAGAGGGTCTCTACATCGCCGAGCAAGTCTCGCACCATCCTGTACGTCTAGTGTTAACCCGCAGACGCTGACGATAGCCTGTCTCAGCATTCTTCTATATCTCACCGGCCAACGGCATATTGATCACTGGTGAATTGAAGCCTAAATCCAAATTCTTGGGCAACAGTGCGGCGACCATCATGGAAGGAGAGGACAGGATTCGGCTTCTAGACCGGCCAGAGGATGGAGAATATGTCATTACCGTACGTCCATTCGCTACATGTGTTGGGACTGGAACTGATGAGCAGATGCCAAATACCTACGCCCGAGGTATTTTATTCGGGAAAATGATTCTCGAGCTAGGAGATGTGTCTAGTATCCGCAACGATGAGCTAGACTACCACTGTGATGTCGACTTTAGGACAAAGGTGAGTTTGCAGCATCCGACAGTGCTAACGATAGGGATGGATCTCTGGCGGATACAACGCTATACACGGATCAGTGAAGGGTCCTGACAACTACAATGCTGGAGAGATCTCGGGTCACTGGCACGATGTCATCGAATACATTGACAAGAAAAAGGGCAAGAGCGTCATGTTTGATGCCAAGACCGCAAAGAATGCTCCCAAGTCGGTCCTACCCGAAGATCAGCAGGAGGAGAACGAGTCGAGAAGGTATGTCGTTTGATTCTGGTCTATGCTGATGAAAAGGCTCTGGGCACACCTCACCGAAGCCATCAAGAGAGATGATATGCATGGAGCTACGGCTGCTAAGTCGGCAGTTGAAGACAAGCAGAGGGAGAAGGCAAGACAGAGGGAAGCTGCCGGAAAGGGAATCCCCGAGCCTCGTTTCTTCCGCAATGTCGCAGGTGACAGGTGGATGCCAAAGCTTGATCTCGATGGGTAAGTCTACAGTGTCTGTGCAATACTTATAATCAGTCTACCTCAGGACCGGACCGAAATGTTGAACCATGTCAAGAAATGGATTTTCGCCGACAAGGCTCAAATGACCCCGACTACATCTCAATCTCCATCATCATCTAAACCTCCCGCATCAGCCACATCGACCGCATCCGCCGCCTCGACGGGCTCGCATGGACCACTACCACCTCGTAAGTCCACAGGACACTAAGTCATGCTGGGGCTAACTTAAAGCTTCGGTCCCCACAGCACCTGGTCCACCTGCGCCTGGTCCAAAGGCTACCCACCCTATATAACACCCCTCTGTTTTCGGTTGGATACACGTGTATGATTGTTGAAAGTAGAAGGTAGCGTCCTGTATGCTCGGTATGCATGGTATAGAAGCATTACTACGGTGCATTTGATTCCGTCTCCGAGTTATCCGAACTAACTCGCCACTTAGATTCAATCGATTTCTAATCACCCTATATCATACAGTCTAGTCATTCTATCCTCAATCACATAGGTAGCAATGTCACTCCTACCTCAGTCATTAAGAAGTACATGTTGCTATGCTTCGAGGCTTCAACCTATAGCATCATCGTCACGGCTAGGTTACTACGCAGCTTTCCGATCCTCCACCTCTATCCGATCTGCCCACGCTATTCCACGACCAGATACGGCATCAGGTTTCGAAGGTGTTCCAGCACCCGCATATAACGGAACCATCGCGGATGTAAAGGGAAAGCAGAAAGAGGTTGAGCCTCCTGCGAAGGCTAGCGCACCCCGTCGAAAGATCCAATCGAAGAAAGCAGCGATTTCAATGGTTAGTTGATTCGACTTGTCTACCAATTTCACAGCTAACCAGCAGACGCCGGCAGCATTAGATCGACTAAGAGCGCTGGTCGCTTCCCCGACCGAACCCAAGCTATTACGTATAGGAGTCAAAACAAGAGGATGTGCTGGAATGGCATATCATCTAGATTATGTCCCACCGCCAGGAGGTCGATTCGACGAAGTGGTAGAGCAGGATGGGGTCAGGGTGTTGATTGATTCAAAGGCGCTATTTAGTATCATTGGAAGTGTGATGGATTGGCGAGATAATAGGCTGAGTGCGGGTTTCGTCTTTGACAAGTGAGTCTTTTTGGGACTTCTCGATGATGCGTAGCTGATGGAGCAGTCCTAACGTCGTTGATGAGTGTGGTTGCGGAGAGTCCTGTAAGTCGTCTTCATTGGCAGTGCAGGCTACGTGCTCATCGTCAGTCAACATCCAGTGATTTCATACCGCCTGTTTCCACAGCATCAACCATACCCCTAAACAAGACAAAGACTTTCTCGCAACTCCATGCTATGCATCATTCTCGAGATTACCACGGTAGAATCCATCAACGTTGTCTTACTGGTCACATCAAGATGCTCAACAAGGCTTGATGTTGCACTGCGCTCCCTCGAACCCGATACAGTTATCGGTCCTTCGGTCTCGACGACACCTTTACTTCGTTGCTCCAATCTGTTGATTATATTTGATTTCATCACTCATCATACAATAATTCAATTTTGGCTTCTGATTCTCATCAATCTAGGTACAGTATATGATGGACCAACTAGATATCTGGAATGAGGTTGATGACCCGCTCGCAATCGTTCCTTGGACCACAAGCCGGTGCTGCGCCATCGGAGAAAATACGATCCGCTTCATTGCCGAACTACTCTGGTCAGCTCTGCAGTCAGAACTACAGCAGGACAAAACGTACTCCTTCGACACCACCACCGAGACTGGAGATCGCTTTCCCTTGAGCCCCAACAACATCTAACCCAGTGTTCTGTAGTGGCGCATCTTTCCCATCGGACCCTGTAAGATCACCAACTAATGTTCCAGCTCCTGCGGCGGTGCTACCGACGGCCTCGAAGGTGGGCTTGAATGGATCGTTCTCTTTAATAGTATCCACTAACTTGTCTTTGATAGGTGGGGTAATCGAGCCATCACGAGCATGATACTCCTTGACACCGACAGAATTTGAGAGCTCTTCGTGGGTGTGCTCGCCAGTCTTACGGACAGATGAAGCGAGATCAGGTAGCGACTCATCGTCAAGGGCGTTCGCCTGGAGATGAGCTACTTGGCCCGTATATACACGAAGTTTACTTACTGCAGCATTTGACAGAATTTCCGATTGACGGCCAAGATGATCGGTGACATCGTCAACAGAGTGTACGCCAATTCGGTTGGCGACGGCTAGAGAGGTCAACCACCAACGACTCTCGACATAGATAGAAACTTACCGCAGTAAGGATCTTTGGGATCACAGTCGATGTATTGAATGTTATCGGGAACATCCACCTGAGCGATCGCTCCGTCAACGATGGACGTGTCGATGGGTTGAGCCATGGACGAGTGAGTCATCCATGTTGCGACAGCGATAAAGATGGTTGAGGTTCGCATTGTTGGATAGTTGTTTTTAGGCGGTTTATTCTTGAATGAAAGTACACGAAGTGAAGTGTGTGAGGGCTCTCTGGCAGCAAATGACCAAGATTATATATGCCTGAATGGAAGCCAGATGACTATAGCCGATACCACTAGCTCCATTCGGCACTGACCCTGCTCCACCACTGCATTTGGCGCCCCCTCGACATATACTTTAGATTCGATTACCATGATTAATTCGCTTCGGCGCTGCGTTAGAGGACGCTCCCGTTTCCTCGGCATGCGTGCTGATTATCATGAACGTAACTGATCGATTTTGGCGCTCCACATGGGAGCGCTCCCCGTCCCGCAGCAGTCGCATCAAACCCACCACGAATAAATCGCTTCAGCGCTCCACTAAAGGACGTTCCTGGGGCCCAAGCAGATTGTTTACACGAGATTACTATAACTGGTTAACCCCCCATTTGGAGTAGGTGAATTAGACTTGATTACCATCATTAATGTCGATCATAAAGATTGTAAGTCAGATTGGAGTAGATTAGTGCCGATCGCATTGCAGGCCACCAGCTCAGACACAATCAAATTAGGCACTGGCGATAAATCTACCAGGAATGGGGCTTGACTTACAGATTGCGGAATATCAGTTTCCCGGAAAGCGCGCTGAGCCACCTATGTCATGACCGAAATAGATCTTGGATCCTGGTTGCACCTCCCGGCCGCCTCGCACCAGGACATCCGGGAGTGATCGGCTCGGGTGCCTCAGCTACCTTAGGTCAGGGAGACGCCTGTGTGCTTACCATAGCCATCTGTAGGGTGTCTACATGCTCCAACATCACCGGCCCCTCTTCTATGTTGGATCATCATCCCGCGGGAACATCCTCCGCATTGCTGTGGAGCGCTGCTTCCCTGGTTGCATCTTCTGGACAGCTGGTACATGGTGCACAAGGCTTTCGCCCAAGGTCCCCCTTTTAGGGATCTCGAATCATACTCGCGGCGCGGTGGGAAGGGGATCAGTGGTTATCGCTCCTCCCTGTCCTGCCCCGAGAGCCGCCTCCCTAATCCAGATCCTGGTTTCCAGTTCCTCTTCGCATATGATTGAGCTATAGGAGTGACTGAAGGACAGTCTTCTGGTCCGCTTCGCTGGACCCTAAGCCCGGCTTACAGTATGTACATACTGGGACCGCACGAGATTGACACTCGCGAATGTAATTCTTGAGATCTGGAGTGAAGGCCCACATATGTCTTTTACCTGTTAGACTCATATACATATACGAGGACTGCACCAGGTTCACCCTCACGAATGTGCCTAATTCTATCAAAGGCAAAGCTACACATACCTTTAGAGTCCCCAAGGTCCCACCACGACGGGAATTTTCGACGCTTTCGATGATATTCGCATTGCGGCTGCAAGATACCTTGTCCGCTATGGTACCTCTGCGCGCGAACAGGATTCCATTGTCAACCTGTTGAAGAAGAACAATTCTCGAGGCGACATGCTGCAATGCTTCCAACTGGACAAACCTCCACACGTACGGATTACGTGGTATGATTATGACGAGGTGAGATGTATCGGACAAACGTTTTTACAGTCCAGGTTTGGCCGACCCGTCAAGCCCCATTTGCAGTCGCAAGCACGCTAGCTTCTATGCCGTACTCGACAGTGAATATGGGTCCGAAATCCCTGTCGGGTAACGGACTATGCTAAAATATCAGTCATGTTAGTCATCTCCTCGCTTCCTATTGGCTGGTTCTGTAAAACGTCATAATCATCATCATTTAGTGTTGGTGACATGTTCTACATGTTCCATGCCAAGCTTCCGAAGGATTTCGATCACCGTTTACCAAAGAACGTTATTCAGGACTTTGTGACGCGGGGTGCCTCAGGGAGAAGGGCACAGAAAAGCAAGAAATGACGCCTACCAACGCTAAGTCAAGCTAAACACACTAACAGCAAAATGACATGAGCGAATCAAGTCTCTGGTTTTGTACATGCATGCTGACATCAGAAAGTAGACGACTCTACTTAGGCCAAGTTAACAGGGCTTGGGGATTTGATCTGCAGCCAACACGGCTCGTGGACCAAGGCCGCCCGACAGGGCTTGTAAGCAATGATCGACTTAGCTTCATTTGCCCGTAAGTTTCTTTGCGGCTCTGTTCCGAAATATGGGAATCACCGGTGTGCGGGAATCAGGGACTAACTTACCAAACATTCGTGCTTCTGCACCACTGTGACGCCTGTGACGCAAAAAAAAATGACTTTGACATACAAACGTAGGTAGCTGACATATAAGATGAGGCGGATCGGGCGTATAGACTGATTCTCCCATACACTGACTCTACCACCATGCTACTCAAAAACTTCTTACTTGGTGCTACGTTGGTGACTTGCGCCGTCGCTCATCCATGGATGGCTCGGGATGATGACGCACCTGCCCTCGAGAAGAAGGGGTGCCCGTTCGGTTTCGACAAGGTAGAGAAGCGAGACGGCGAATCGCATGAAGAGCTCGTCAAGAGACAGCTCTTGGGTATCGGAAGCAAGGACGGTTTGCTCGGTCTCGGACTTGAAGAGACTCTTCAGAACGCATTGGGCGGTGTTGGTGGTCTACTCGAAGGTCTGCTCGGTTCCATTGCTGAGCTCGGCAACGGCGAGACCAAGGTTCCCGACGCGAATCACCCTTATAAGGCTCCTGGTCCTACCGACCAGCGAGGTCCTTGCCCCGGTCTAAACGCCTTGGCCAATCACGGATGTAAGTTTTTTCGTCTTGAAGACCAACATGGTCACTGACTATCAGATATCTCAAGGAGCGGTATTGTCACCGCTGGCGAGGTCATCCAAGCTACTGCCGAGGGCTTCAACATGGGTACCGATCTATCAACGCTCCTTATCTTTATCGCTACTGCTTTCGGCGGAAACATCGAATCCTTGACTTTTTCCATCGGTGGCGAGGATGACCGAACATACTCTTCTGCCGGTATTGGGTCGAGGGAGGCGGGTCGACAACTCGGTCTAGACGGTCACAGTCGATGCG
>Ga0308160_10008285_pt1 | contig 10161 bp, 7 predicted proteins | sample PhyFR1_FD_201036 | JGI IMG/M metagenome (GOLD analysis project Ga0308160, IMG submission 201036) | Phyllosphere microbial communities from UC Gill Tract Community Farm, Albany, California, United States - DLSLF.R1 | ecosystem: Host-associated > Plants > Phyllosphere > Unclassified | place: USA...
AGGTCGGGAAAGTTGGGCATGGCGGGCGTGACGGGCGTCTCCTCGGTCGGCGTGTCGAGGAGCTGCGTGCCTGCGTACGTCAAGAGAAAGAGAGAGTCAGGTGTCTGTGTGCGAGAACGAGAGCGAGAGAGAGAGAGAGGAGGACGCACCCTCCCAGTACCTCCCGCCGACGCTCCTCGTCGGAGTCATGGGCTCGCCCTCGGCGATGGTCGCCGACGCGCTGCTCTTGCCCGAGCTCGAGCCGCCGCTGCGGTACTGGATGCCGAAGAAGCTGCCCTCGCTCGAGAGCTGCCCGCTGCTCCTGCGGCGGAACATGGCCGGGCGCACGCGCCCGAGGCTGTTCCGCACCGACGACGACGCCGAGCTGAACCGCCCGCCGCCCGCGCCGCCGCTCTTGGCTGCGTGCATCGACGGCGACTGGTCGCCGGCGGGCTCGGCGCGGCGGCCTCCTGGCGCGGCGGTGCCGTCCGACGACGCCGACGACTCGACGCTGCGGCCCGAGAGCGGCGACACCGAGCGGTGGAACGGCTTCTTGGCGCTCGCGAGCGGCGACAGGGACTCGCGCGACTCGCGCTGCTCGTCGTCGGCGCCGCCGGGCGTGCTCGCCGAGTGGTGGCCGACGAGCGCGAGCGCCGCCGTCTGCTGCGTCGAGAGGGTGCCGCAGGGCCCGATCGGCGAGCCCGTGTAGATGGCGTCGGTCGAGGGCGAGTCGTGACCCTCGTCGGACGAGCCGAACGCGCTCTGGACGACGAGGCCGGGCGTCGCAGGCGTGAGCGAGGAGCGGCCGGCGGCGACGCCGACCGAGCCCGACTGGCCGAGGACGAACGCCGAGCGCTTGACGGGCGTGTCGGGCATGACGGACGGGCGCGACAGGCTCGTGACGAGCGGGTTGAGGAGCGGCACCGCCGCTGCACCGGCCGTCTCGACCTCCTCGAAGGCGTGCGACGGCGCAGAGTGCTGGTGCGGCGACGGCGCCGCCTGCTGCTGCGGCTGCTCGTGCCCGACCTGGCGCATGAGGTGCTGGTGGAGGTTGAACGTCGGTGCGCCGCTCGCGCCGAGGCTGTTGGTGCGAGGGCGAGCGCGCTTGCTGACGAGGCCGGTCGAGAGGAACGCGGCGGCGAGCGGGCGCACGTTCTTGTAGTTCTGGGGCGTGAAGAAGGCCGACCCGCCGTCGCCGCCGAGGTGGTGGGGCATGGCGCCCTCGGGGTGTGCGGCACCGTGCGTCGAGTTGAGCGAGTGCGCCGAGGTCGACGCCGTGACGGCGGCGCTCACGTCGCCGTGGTCGATCAAGCCCGAGTGCGACGTGCACAGCGACGACGACGAGATGCTCGTCGCGGCGTCGGTGAGCGTCGGCGTCGGCCCGTCGCGCCAGCTGTCGATGCTGAGCCGCGACGGCATGTCGTCCTCGTCCATGAGGTCGTCGTCCTCGTCGGCGGCGTTGCTGCGCGTCTTCCACCGAGGCTGAGCCGGCGACGACGAGGGCGGATTGACGATGGGCGAGACGGCGCCGAGCTTGCTCGTCGCACCGCCGGCGAGGAGGGCGCCGTTGGCGTTGCGCTTGCGGCCGGCGGGGACCTGCTGGATCGGGGTGCCTGCGAGCGTGCGTCATGCCGTCGTCAGTCTCGGCACGTCGACGTACGGGCTACGGAAGAGAGGGAGGAAAGGGACGAACCGAACGGCCGGAACGAGTCGTTGGGCTGCCCCGCCGGGGCAAAGCTGAGGCGCCTCGCCGCCGCCGACGCCGACCCGAGCGGCCTGAGCCTCGGCAGCGGCGGCGGACGGTCGCTGCCCTGCGTGCCTGCCGCCGCCGGCGCACCGTCGTCGGCTGACCCTGCGCCCGCCTGCATGTCGGGCATCGACGTCGAGCCCGTCGCCGAGCCGCCCTTGGCGGGCGAGTCGCGCGCGTCGAGCGTGCCGTTGGCGAGCTGCGACAGGGCGTGGTGGCTGAAGTTGTTGGCGTGCGGCATCATCGAGTGGCGGCGCGAGGCGCGCTCGGCCGCACTGAGCGCCGCCGCGCCGCCGGCGCCGAACAGGCTGAAGGCGCCGAGCTCACCGCTGCGGCGGCGCGGCGGCGTCATGGTCGACTCGAGGCTCGAGACGCTGACGGGCGAGATGGCGCCGTCGCGCAGCTCGGAGCCCGACGTCGAGAAGTAGTCGATGGCCGGGCCCGACTCGTTGAGCGTGTCGAGGCCGGTGCCGGACGACGCGGCGCGGCTGCGCGAGATGGACGACGGCGGGCGGAGCGAGTCGGAGGGCGAGGGGAGCGCGGGCGAGAACGAGGGCGTCTCGAAGCCCGGGTGCGACGACGAGGCGACCTTGCGCGGCGCGTTCGTGACCGACGCTGACGACGCCGACGACGTGACCGACGGCCCGCCAAAGACGGCGTCGTCGCCCGACAGGCCGCTCGCCTCGGCGTCGTCCTCCTCGTCGAAGCACGGCATGCGCTCGATCGAGACGCGCTTCGATGGCGGCGGCATCGTGCCGCTCAGCGGGCTCGCGACGAACGCGCTGCGCGCCGGCGCCGGCGACGAGGCGAACGAGAAGGGCGTGTCGAAGTTGAGGGTCGAGACGGAGCGCGGGATGGACGCAGGCGACGCCGACGCCGCAGCGAGGCCGTCGCTCGCGTGCTGCGACAGCATGCGCGACGAGGGGAGCGAGTGGGCGTGTGCGAGCGAGTGTGTGCGGCCGTGCCCGCCGCGGTGATGGACGTGGTGCGGCTCGCGGCGGTGCGCGGGTGCGTGCGGGTGCCCGGCCGGGCCCGCCGACGTCGACACAGGCGAGTGCAGGTGCTCGAACGAGTCGCGCACGTCCTCGTCCATCTCGTCGCTCTTGCGCCGGCGCGACTCGGACGTCGGCGGCTCGAGGCGGGCCGCAAAGTCGTCGCCGGCGCGGCCGTATGACGGGCGCGGGCGCGTCGCGCGCGGCGAGAGCTCGGTCACCGGGCTCGACATGTCGCCGCTCGAGCTCGCCGCCGACGTGCGCCGCCTCGACACGGCGGGCGAGACGTCGTCGGCGCGGGCGGCGGCGGCGACGGCGATCGGGTCGTCCTGCGGGTCGTTGGGGCTCGTCGGCGTCGAGCTCGGCGGGTGGCTCGCGATGGCGGCGAGGTCCTGGTTCCAGTCGTTGAGGTCGAACGCCTTGCGCGCGGTGGACGAGCGCGTCTTGCCGAGGAGGGTGCCGCCGAACGCGCTCGCGAGGCGCTTGAGCCCGGCGACCTCGCGCTGACCCGGGCGGGTGCTGCTGCGAGTCGAGGCCATCGACGGACCGGCGGCGCCGGCGGCGCTGGTGGACGCGCCCGAGGGCCCCGCGACCGGGAGGACGGCGGCGCTGGTCGAGGCGAACGGCGACGTGGCGTGCTCGGGCGCGGTCCTGGCCGAGTCGACGAGGTCGGGCGACGGCGGGAACAGGGCTGCGCCGCCGCCTCGGCCCTTGCCCTTGAGCGCCTGGGCGTGCTGCTGGGGCGGGGGAGGGGTGTCGACGAGCTGGACGGGGCTCTGCAGCTTGTCGGAGTTGCCGCCGCCGAGGAGAGCCGACGCGCCGCTGAGGAGGTTGGTCTTTGACGAGAAGGGGTTGCGCTGGAACGAGCGACGCGGGCGCAGGAGGTGGGTGTGGGGCGAGTTAGACGGGGAGCGGCCTGTCGGAGAGGGGCGGAGCGAGTCCATGTGGAGCGGGACGGCGGCGGCCTTGGGGCTTGCTGTGGCTGTCTGCAGGGGCACGAGTCAGTGATCTGGGCACACTGGACGGCTCTCCAAGCGGCCGCACGCACTGGGTGAGGGCGGTCGGTGGTGTTGTTGTTCGCCGAGAGGCGGCGAGGTGGCGGGGCGCTGGGCGAGGGCGGGGGGCGGCTGGAGGGGGTGGTGCGCACGCCACTGGCCCTTGGTGCAGTGCCGGGTCGGTGTCGAGTGAACAAGCAAGCGAGCTGGGTGGAGAGGGAGGGAGCGAGGGCGGCCACTCGTCCCCATCGCTCGACCTCCTCGCTCGCCGCGTCGAGTCGCGCTCACTCCTCCGCCAACCGCCCGCTCTCTGCGTTCCCTCTGCTGTCTGGACGTACTGCGAACCTGTATCGATGCTCTTCGCACACGCCCCGACTCGCTGCTGCCGCACGTCGTCTCCGCCGTGGCTCACGTCGCCCTCTGCGCGACCGCCTCCTGTCAACCGGCGCGCGAGCCAAGACAGCGACCAAAGCTCTTGCTACAAGCTCTGGCACAGCCTCTCATAGGCCCTTGACTCGGCCATGTAAGCGAGACGCCGTGCAGGGCTCGCAGTAGCCAGCGCGTCGCCGCTCCGCCGTCTCGACTCGCAACGATCCGTTCGCTGCGCACTACGAGCGGCAGCAATGCCACGAGCTCGTCGCTCGCGTCTCGGGGTCGAGCACGTCGACCTCAAGCCCTGACGCAAGCTGCGCCGCTGCTCTGCCGCCGGGGGAGAAGCAAGAGACCAAAGAGCGCATGCAGAGCGAGAATGCGCCTGCGCCCGAGCGGCGTGCCAGCACGCAGTGGTTCGAGCAGCGCATGAGCCAGAGGTGCGAGAGTATATGTCGCTGAAGCTCGCCGTAAGATCCGCTCGTACGGCTGTGCGCGCAGGAGAGGAGGTCGAGGCGAGCTTGGGACGAGTAGTCGGGCTCGCGCTCGCGCCCTCCTGTCGTAGGGGGGGAGGCGGGGAGGTACAGCCGGTCGTGAGCTGAGCCTCAACCGAAGAACAGACCTGCTGCACGCTTCTGAGTCGCAGAAGCGCAAGACGAAAGCCGATGACGACTCGGCGCAGGAGAGGCGAGCGACACGACGGGCACGGCCGCGGATGACCAGCGCAGCCGAGCAGGGAGCTCGTAGAGAGCAGGGGAAGCTGCTGGAGTGCTTCACTGGGCCCTATAGCGAGCGGGCCTGCGTGGCTGGCGGCGAGGAAAGGGCGGGAAGGAGCGAGCCAAGGTCGACCCGCAACCACCTCGGCAGCTTGCCTCTGTTTGAGCTAGAGCGACTCTACCTGCCCTCAAGGCACTCCTCACCACCAGCACAGCCGCCCGAGCGAGCCCCGCCGCCTCCCTCGTCACCGCCACTTCGTCCTCCCCACCTTCATCTCCCCCTCGAGCACCATGTCGTCCTCGCAGGGCTACACCGTCGAGCCGCCCGCCTACACCGGCGCAACCCCGCCCAAGAAGGGCTCGCCCGCCTATGGCGCCACGGCCGACCCTCAGCAGCAGCCCCTCCTCGCCGGCGAGGGCGCCGCAGCTCGCGATGCTTGGGCCGACGACGGCGACGACGCGCTCGAGGGAGACTTCAAGGTGCGTCCCTCCCATGCCCCCTGAGTGTCTGCTGCAGGCTCTGACCCCCTTGCACCGCCAGATTGGAGTCACCGTCTCGCAGTCGAGCCAAGACGTCCGCAACGCCTTTGTGCGCAAGGTCTACGGCGTCCTCTTCTGCCAGATCGTGCGTCTCGTTCACCCATCCGGTCTCCCACGACTTTCGCTGACCCTGGTGTCCCGCCCGCCTGCCCGCAGCTCCTCACGACCGCCGTCGGGTGGGTCATGTCGGCCAACGAGGGCATCGTCGCTTGGACGCGCGAGCACCCGGGGCTCATGCTGCTCCCGACCTTCGGCGCCATCGGTGCCATGCTCGGCGTCTACTGGAAGCGGCACTCGAGCCCGGCCAACGTCATCCTCCTCGGCGTCTTCACCCTCCTCGAGGCCGTCACGCTCGGTAGCGTCGTGTCGTACTTCAACTCGGACGTCGTCCTCGAGGCGCTCGTCATCACGACGTTCGTCTTCCTCGGTTTGACGCTCTTCACGCTCCAGGTCCGTCCTCGATCCCCTTCGTCGCTCGCTCCTCCACCTCCTCCTCCTCGACCTCTCATTCTCCTCCTCGTACTTGCGCTCCTGGCTGACACTCTCCTCCTCCCCGCTCGCAGTCCAAGTACGACTTTGACTCGATGGGCACGTACCTGTACGGCGCCCTCATGGTCTTCTTCGTCACGTCGCTCGTCGGCGTCTTCCTCCCCTGGTCGCGCGGGTTCGACATCGCCATGGCCGGCTTTGGCGTCCTCCTCTTCAGCGGCTACATCATCTTCGACACGCACCTCCTCTTCAACCGCCTGCACGTCGACGATTGGGTCGTCGCCTGCGTGAGCCTCTACCTCGAGTGCGTCCCGCTTCCTCCTGATCCTTCTCGTCGGCGACGACGACGACGGGCAGCTGACTCGGTCCTCGTCTCGCAGCATTGTCAACCTCTTCCTCCAGATCCTTCGTCTCCTCTCGGACGTGCAGGAGCGCTGAGTGAGCTCGTCGCCGGACTCGTCGCTCGCCTTCGCCTCGTCCTTTCTCTCCTCCTGTTCCTTCCCTCCCCCTTCCCCTGTGTGTAGCTTGGCCGTAGCTTGTTCTCTCCTACCTTTTTCCACGATGCGCGTAATGGACTTGGCCGTCTACTGTTCGCGCGAGAGCTACTTGCCGGGCCGAGGGACGGTCGCTCGGACCCTTCCTTCTCTGGCCGGGCTCGGGCTCGCCGCGGTCCTCGTATGACTGCGGCTAGAGTAGACCTTGTAGACGAGACCTTGCTGTGGGCTCGCTACGGCAAGCCAAGACCGCGAGCATGGGCCCGCACGACCCCCTTGGCAACGGCCAGCCCAGCTTCCCCTCCTCCACCGGCTTTTCTTTCCTCGTCCTCCCTCGTCTCGCCACCTCGAGCTCGCCGTGCTGCAGGCCAGCATGCAGCTCTTCTCCGTCGCCCTACTCGGCCTTGTCATCATCGCCGCGAGCCTGTGCGCTGGTCGTACGGCTTCCTCCTCCTCTCCGCTCCGCCTCGACTCGCCCAGCCTCTCCTCGCCCGTCGCCGCACCGCCCTCGCTCCAGTTCAAGCGCAGCACCGCCTACAAGGAGCCCGAGCACCCCGTCCAGATCGACCGGGTCGAGCTCGCGCTGCAGGGCGGCGCCGGGCAGATCGAGTCCGCCGCGGACCCGGGCTCGACGACGAGCACCTCGCACAAGCGCAAGCGCTGCATCTACATCGGCACCTTCTTCCACGTGTGCGTCCCTCGCTCCTATCTACTACAGACAAGCGGCCGAGCTGACCTCGGCTCTCGCCCGCTCCTCCTCCTCCTCCTCGCCGACTCGCTACAGCATCGACTGCAGCGCGCCCGTCAACTCGACCCAGATCCCGTACGCCCCGCCGCGCAAGCCCGAGCAGACGACAACGACGACGACGAGGAACTCGAACCAGGCGCAGGTCGTCTCGACCGGGCTCGTGACGAGGACGAGGGCCAAGGCGGCGGCGGCGACGAGCGCGGCCGAGGCTGGGTGAGGGCGTGCGATGCGAGAGGGAGGAGGTAACTAGGGGCTGGTCCTCTCTAGCTTTGCTGTACGACGTGCCAGCCGTGCTTTCTCTCGCCGTGCGAGCGCTGAGCGAGAGAGAGAAAGCCTTTCAGGCTTGCTCGACTTCCCTCTCCTCGCGAGCGCGAGCGGCGAGACGGTGTAGATGCTGATGCTGCGAGTTGCGATGCGATATCTGCGTGCGGGGCAGCGAAGAGTCAGTCTACGCCGAGAGCGAGAGGACGAGGCGAGAGAGGAGCGAGCGCACCTATCTAACAAGACCCTCTCTCGCTCCACCCGCTCGTCCTCCCTCACGGGCTCGACGCGAACCGAACCTTGTCCTGCTCGGCCCCTGCCGCCGCCCGCAGCGCCTTGTCCATCTCTGCCATCCTGCGCAGCTCGGGCCACTCGGCCACGGCCTGCCGCGCGCTGTTGCGGATGAAGTGGCCTTGGAGCGCCGCCATGCTGACGCGCACGCCGTCGTGCATCGCCTGCTCGACCTCGCGCACCATGGCCGTCTTGAGCTCGGCGAACGCCGCCTCGGAGAGGGCGTCCTCGTCGTGGTAGAAGCGCGTGAAGAGCTCCGAGGCCTGATGAGGCGTCGCGTCGTCGATGAGCTCCTTGAGGTCGACGCGACCGGGGCGGATGAGCGCGGCGTCGAGCTTCTCGAGGTGGTTGGTCGTGAGGAAGAGGAGGCGCTGCGAGGTCGACGAGGCGACGCCGTCGAGCGCGTTGAGCAGGCCCGAGAACGTGACGTTGCTGTTGAACCTGCGAGCGCGAGAGGAGCGAATCAGCGTCTCGCCCTAATTGAGCACGTCGCGAAGGAGAGAGAGACGCAGGACGCACCCGGCTTCGCCCGTCTGCGAGCGGGACGAGAAAGCGGCGTCGATGTCCTCGAGGAGCATGAAGCACCGCTCGGGCGCGTTTGCGAGGAGGTGGTTGAGCTTGTCGTCGGTGAGGCCGCGCTCCGAGAGGTTGAGGACGCAGATGTTGTAGTCGAGCGAGCCGGCGAGGGCCTGGATGAATGACGACTTGCCCGAGCCCGGTGGGCCGTACAGGAGGTAGCCGCGCCGATAGGGGATTCCTGCGTGCACGAGCGAGTCAGTGCGCTCGTGCAAGGAAGAGAGTAAGGGGAGGGACGCACCTCGCTCCGAGTACCACTTGCCCCGCCGCATAAAGCCCTGCACGTCCTCGACGACCCGCTCCTTGACCCCCTCGTCGAGCACGACGCTCTCGAGGAGGCGCTTCTCCCTCGGCTGCCCGAACGGCCGCCACTCTGCGCCCCACGCCGTGTAGATGACGGTGCGCCCGACGACGGCCTGCTGCGCGAGCTCGCGCGCCTCGCCGAGTAGGTTCGAGAACAGGTCCCGGTCGCGCGAGAGGGTCGTGAGGTGGACCGTCTCCCAGGGCGTGCCCGAGTTGAGGTCGAGCATGTTGGTGGCGCGCTCGCGCTTGACCTGCGGGCGGCACTCGTACAGCGTCAGCTCGGGAGCGACGAGGCGACGACGGGTTCGGAGGGAGGGAGAGAGGGAGGGGACGACGAGCGCACCTGGAACCACGCCTTCTTGTACCGGAAGTAGTGCGTGCCCGGCCCGGGGACGAGGCTGAACTCGGCCGTCGAGCTGCCGTCCTTGCGCTGCTCGTACTTGGTCTCGACGGCGAGCTCGTGGCTCCTGACCCGGCTCGCGAGGCCCTCGAACCCTCGCAGCGGCTGGCTCGCGAGCGCCGCTTGACGCGCCGACTGGGCCGACATCCACTGCAGGAACCAGAGGTACGACGGGTCCTTGGACGAGATCTCGAGCGACACGAGGAGGCGGCGCTGGGCGAGGTTGGCGGCCTGGACGGCGCCTCGTCGCAGGACTTGTGCGCCGACGCCGAGAGCCTGCAGGGGCGGGGTCTGAGTCAGCTCGTCGCGCGCGCAGGTGACAGGGTGAGGAAAGGGACGCACCATGAGACCAAAGCCGGCGGAGAAGTAGGGGCTGTCCAACAAGGAGGCGAACGTCAGCTCGCGCTCGCCTGTGAGGCATGAATGGGGACGGACGGTGCTCACTTGGAGTCTAGAGCGCTCTGCACGAGTCCTCGAAGGCCGCCTGGTGCGTCTGGTGCCGTCGTCGCTGCTGGTGCCGAGTCGGCGAGGTCGCTCATCGAGCCCGAGGCCGACGGGCCGGCTTGCACGCCTGCTGCGGGTACTGGCGACATCGCTGTAGCTGCTGGCGAAGCTTGCGGCATCAGGAGCGGCATGGCGAAGAGCTGGACGAGGTCGAGACTCGAGAGCGATGAAGTCGCGACCTTTCGCCTCGCCGTGCTCTTGCTCTCGATCAGCTGCAGCTGCTGGCCCGGTACAGCTGCCTTTCTTTGAGCTCAAGGCTCGCTACCGAGGCGCGTCCTGCTGCGCAGAGGCCGGCCTCGCCTCGCCCTCCTCGAGCGGCCGCCGCAGCTGCGTCTCTCGCTCGCGCAGACTCAGGAGCGCTCCTTGCTATCGAAGCTCTAGTTGCAGCTGCTCTCTACGTACCTGCGCTGTACTACTCGGTGCGCCGGTGCCCTCGACCGGCCGCCGTCCTCGCACCCTTCCCCTCGCCGCCTGCTCAGAGAGCCAGACCCGGCGATGGCGCCGGCGTGCTGAGCGCCTCGACGTCTGGGTTGACGATCTGCGAGCGAGACAGCGAGCTGTCAGCGCGAGAGCTCGACAAGGTGAGGCGGCGAGAGCAGGAAGAGCCGACGCACCTCGAGGTTGCCGAACGCAGGGACCGACTCGGGCAGCGACCCGTTGCTGCCCTGCCGCCCGATCCAGCTGACAGGTCGACGTGCGGCGATGATGGCCGAGCGCTCGCGGCGGGCGTCGAGGCGCTCGAGGTGTGCCGAGGGAG
>Ga0308160_10008286_pt1 | contig 10161 bp, 12 predicted proteins | sample PhyFR1_FD_201036 | JGI IMG/M metagenome (GOLD analysis project Ga0308160, IMG submission 201036) | Phyllosphere microbial communities from UC Gill Tract Community Farm, Albany, California, United States - DLSLF.R1 | ecosystem: Host-associated > Plants > Phyllosphere > Unclassified | place: USA...
ATTGATCGGTTCCCACCATTGCCGTCTATAGCAAAGAACACCAACAGGAACAGATCGGAAAGGCAGGACGAGCGAGATGGATGGGCCGAAAGCCTAGAGTCCGAGGTCTTGCCATGAACGCGTGTGACCACCCTCACGGTGGAGGTCGAGGAAAGTCGAAGGGTAACAAGCACCCTCGATCGGTTTACGGATGGTTGACCAGAGGCAAGAGGACGAGGCGACCGAAGGACAAGGATGGGAACAAGATGTATGTACCAGGATTTGGGTCTGGATGATCAGCTTCTTCACGCTACAACACGCTAATACAGATTCTTTTTGCACTTCTTTGCGCCATCTTTTGCGGCTGTCATACAGGGTTGTCACGGAGAGACCACGAGGGCGAGCCTCGAGATCTTAGTTGTAGAGATGTATACTCGGACTGTCGAGCTTGTATACAGAATACCTATCTATTCTCTACCGTTATGCACTATCCAGAGGAGGGTGATTTCGGGCTCGAACTCCATCTTAGTCGGAAGGAGTAGTAGAAACCTGGCCATCGTCGCTGGATCGGCGATAACGGCAAGTTGCCATGTGTCTCTTGAGCTGATCGGAGCGACAGAACGCCCTTCCACATCCGCTCCGAGGGCAACTGAAAGGCTTGTCTCCGGTGTCTGTAAATGAAGGGAGACGATTCTGTGAGCCTAAATGTGTGGAGGGGATCTTGATGCGGCATCGCTTACGGGTTCGGATGTGTTTTGTGAGACTGTTGGGTACAAAGGTTGGGATAGTTCAGCAGACTATCTTCGAATGAAAGAAATTGGCGTTGACTTACTTGGAAAGCTCGATAAATCCTCTGTTCGCATATACGTCAGTTTCATAATCTAGTCATGGCCAGTCGCGCCATCCTGCTTACCGGCCGCAGTGAGGACAAACGTGATGCTTCGTACCGGTGTGTGCGCGCTGCGATTCCAAAGTATCAGATCCGGCTTCCTCCAGACATCCATGTTCTGGGCTTACCTTATGCACCGCTAGAGACGCAGCACTGGCGAATGCCTTGTCGCAATCTTCTTCGTCGCATTTGAAGGGTTCTGGAGGTAAATGAATCAATCAGTATGGTGGCCAAGATGTTGATTGAGCCAGGTTTGACTGACTTTCTTCTGCATGTCGGCGGAGATGGGCATTCAATGTTGCTTGCTCTGACACCGATTGTCCACAGAGATGACAAACGAAAGGGCGGTAGCCTGTACTTCCCTTTTGTCAGTATGGGACAGATACGGGCGACGCCATACGGTACGTACCTGTGTGTGACTGGATATGACGGAGGACTTTCTGTCTGGTCGCGAACTTTCTACCCCGCTTCTCATTCCCCTCCACATCCATACGTTCGCCTTCGTCGCAACTGTCGCACTCTGTGTCACATCGAACGCAACCTTCCCACAAACACTCATATTTGCTCTTGCCTCGACCGACATGGACATTAGAAATATGATCCGTAAGACTGGTGTTGTCCTCGAAAGCCTTGTCGCAACCATGCCAGCGGCATCGGAAAACCATCGGCTCGTCCTTGACATCTGAGGTTCGGCTTGAAGGGGTTTCCAAAGCTGATTCTTTTCGGAATTCGATCGGATTCGAAATGCGAGGTGGAGGTACCAGTGGGGAGCTCGCGAAAGCACTCGCAACGCTGTCGATCGACCCACGGCTCCTGTCTACCTGAGACGCCGAGATTGAAGTATAATGATTCTGTGCGATATTCAGCAAGCTGTTGGTCGCATCTGTACCCAGATGCTGCTCGAGCAAGTGCTTCAAGACGGCGCTCGCTGAGTCGAGTGGGTTGTCATTTTGAACTGGCACAGGGGCATGGCAGACCTTGTGCGCATGTGACGCTGCCACCGCTGGATGCATGTTGCCCTCATGGGCATCCCTGACGGCACTAGTATTCTGCGACAATAGCCGGAGGCTCTCGAGCTCTCTTGCGAAGTCGTTGTTCTGATATCCTGGCGTAGCTGCTGAAATGCTATGAGCAAAGGCGCCGGTGAATGGTTTTGCCATCGAGGCGGGTGCTGGCCCGGGAATGCAATCATCCCACAGACATGCCATCAATCCATCCTTCTTCAGACCTGAAGTTGTACTAGGCTCGACAATCTCATTCCGAGCGATGGATGTGTCGGCGAAAGAGCTCACTCCGAAATGTTCAGCTAAAGTCGAGAAGGGCGGTGTACCAGTGTTGGACGATATATTGGATGCCATCCGCGCGGTACCGTTTGTAGATGATCCTGGCCGGCTTCCGGTCTGATCCCCAGCACCCGGAGTGGCCATGCCAAACTGATAGACGGAAGTGGTTTCTGGCTGATTTCGACTTGGCTTGATTTTGAGGTGCTCTGAACTGACGTGAGCCAATAATTCTTGCACAGTAGCAAAGTCCGAATGGCAATTCTGCCAATGACAGATGTGGGGATTCGGGACTACTGCGGCTCCGCCGGCCAACCCGGGTTGGTTATTATTCATTGCGGCGTCCATGTTAGACTTCGAAGACAGTCCAGATTCGCCTGCGAAAAAGTCGCCCTTCGCGACCGCTGCGAGGAATGCTTCTAATTGCTGATCGCTAGACCTCGCTGATGGACCGAGATCGAATTCTTGCTGCTGTAACGGATTCACATCCGTCATTCCGCCCAGATATGGAGAAGGCTGGATTGAAAAGGCCCCTTGAGGCGTATTTGTTGCGTGCGTTCCAGATGCCAATGTCAAGGGAGTGCGGCTTCCACTGGTCATGGACGGATCCTGCGGCATCTAACAACAACATATAAGGGTTTGCTTAGCTCTTGCCAAATGCCGAATCGACCTGGCTCAACTTACAAATGAATGCAGCGCCATGCAATCCGCATCCAAGCATTCCCAATCAACATCCTTCATGTAGTTTTCCAAGGGTTCCTTGTGTATATCATTATTTTGCATCGTCGCTGACATAGCTTGAGGGGGACAGCACGCTGGTAATCCACATGCCTGAGGATGCCCCTCACAGCCGATCGAGTCGATGATAGGCTCGTGACAATCTGGGCCTCCGCCGCAGCAATATGGCTCCAGGTTCGACTGACCTTGACCATTGTTGGAGACGTCTATCATCATAGGGTTTGTTCCTGGAAACAACTGATTGAACATGCCCACTGCGCTCTGTTGTGCGTCTCCAAGGCTACCGTTCAAGGCGGAGAATCCGTTTGCCGGCGTGGCGGAGCCCATTGATGCGGGAGGAGGAAACGGATCCTGACAGTCGTCCTTATCACAACAGTACGTCATCCATTGAGCCAGTTGAGCTTCTGTTGGAGCGGAATTCGTAGTCGCCACACCTGGTATCCCAACAATGATGGGGTTCGAAGGTGAACTATACTGACCCGATGCACGAGTCGGCATATAGGGATGGTCTGAGTTCAGGGATTGCAGACCTTGCGAACCATGCAATTGACTCGAAGGGCCAAGTCCTCCAGGAGATGAGGCCCTGGAATCCGGTTTCGAAGCGTTCCCGAGCCCTTGCAGAATCGCACTGGCTGTCGTGGAGACCCCAGGAAATTGCTGCTGAGATCCAGGTACGGCGATTGACAGTGAATTGGCTAACCCGCTCCTGCGATCCCGATTGGCCCGTTTAATGGAGCCTCCTTGATAGTCAAGTCCTGCACCGTTCAGCGATTCCCTTCTCACCGGCAATCCGTCAGATGCTGAAAGATCAAATGAACGATTAGATCGATTTTTTGGTCGTCCTCGAAGATCCTTGGCGTGTGCATGCATATGAGTATGACTGTTCGAGCGCGTCTGTCCATGTGAGAAGGTCGACCCCGTTGGGCTTGGAAAGGCAGACCCTGATCCTGATCGAGCATGACGAGAGGTCATCAAGTGATCCTGAAATGGTTGAGGCTGATGAGACGGGTTGATCGTAGGTGATGAAGAGGCAGAAGCCATGGAAGTTGCAGTCGAATCACGTTCAGCCACTATCCGACTTGATGAACCGTGATCCTGATCACAACAGATCCAGGCCCAATCAGGTGGTAACGTGGCTCCTGCACCGGCGCTTGCCCCAGCATTTGCCACGTTCAGACCTGGGAGGTTTTGAGCGCTACCTTGTTGTTCCCGACCAGCATTGGGGCGATAACCCAACTGCACGCCGAAGTCCGACATGAATTCGACTTTGGCGATGAGGCTCTAGTCAACGAGTGGTTTTGAGCCTGAGCGTCCGCCGAACACTAATCGAAAAACTCTCGGACCGCTAACTCTGACAAATCGTGTCGGACCTGGAAGACAATCGGACTCCTTTGTATCACAGACTGGTAGTCCGAGCGAGGTAAAAGCCCTAGTCGACTAGAAATATCCTCTTCCTGGCTGCGTCAGACTGCCTATCGTTCCTACACAAGCCTTCCTTCCGTGCGTGCGTTCGAATTCTCTGCCGAGCTAGCCAGTTCCTTCAATGATCCGGAATCGAAGCTGGCAAGCTGTTGATATTCGCCACGAACGATTGGCTCGGAGTGATCGTCTGATTCCTTTATGTGGTCACTCGATCGGAGAGATATGCCGCTCAGATACCGTTCGTTCCGGGTTTCTCTGGCTCGATTTCCTCCTCAGCTAATGGGATGTTCGCTGCACCGCCAAGCTGAGTGTAAGCTTCGCGTTTACGTAGGTAGCTTGAGCTCCACAGATGTTATCCGGACAGCCTAAACAAGACTTGTTCCAGCCAGTGCTCGTTCTGCAATGAGTCTATACTCTCGCTCCGAAGCAGAGGCGGACCAGGACGAAAAAGTACCGGATTGGCAAAGGGAATCTCGCCGAGCAGGCTGGCTGGGTAGGAAGCGAACAAGCGCTTAGCTGTGGTGGGAACTCGACGCAGAATGACGATGAGCCAGCCAAGATTCTAACTCCTCGATGTGCATGCTCACTGCTGAGGCTACGACCTAGCTCACCGAATTGCTATGGCTCATAACCTCTCGAGTGCACGAGCGCTCATAAAGTTGAAACGTCCTCGGTCACGCAGACTCCCCGCAAGATGAGGACTTTCAGGTCATCGGGCGACGTTTTCGTTATGACGGCATCGGATGACGCCGAGGTAACGGCATGCGCGATTGCGATATTCGGTCGAAGCCTCAATCGACGGGAAGAAGGATAAACAACGATTCTTTTTCTGTACCGTAATTGTACACATATACACACACACTGTAAACACGGATGGATATCATCAAACAAGCCTATCTATATAGCTATACACGTCCTATAGTCGGCGGCTGCGCGATCGATTTGATGCGCAATTGCGGCCGAATCTGATGCCGATCGAGACAGCGAGTGAAAGGGAAAGCCAGGCAGATCAGCACCGAGTCGCGAGCGATGCATTTACTTGCTATCGAATTTCAAAAGCTTACGATCTCGACCATAACCGGTGCCAGAGCGGGAAGGTATTTCAGCTGAGGCGGTACGATCGCCTCAGCACCCTTCTTTTGCTGTTGTTGTCGTCGCCTAGATCTCGAGGCTTTACTAGCAGGTGTCGCAGGTTCTGGTGTAGGAGGTTGTTGAGCAGGCCCTGCAGTATTTGAAGGGTCGCGGTGCCGGTGGAAATCGATCGAGTTCTTGAACTTCTTCATCCTCGATTCATCTGTCGATTGCCTAGGAGTATCGTGATCGTCATGTTCACTGGTATGACTCATCACCGAAAGTCGCTTCCGATGACTCTTCGCATCTTGCTCGTCCCACTGTTCCAGCTCTTCACCCGATGTCAGCGCCTTAGCTCTGTCCTCATCGATCAGATCAGATTCCTCCTCATCGGAACTTTCCGCTTCTTCTTCGTTCTCCGCGACGTCCCGGACGACCGCGTCGCTTATGTTCAAGCTCGCGACCACGCTATCGATCAACGCGGTCTCCTCTGCCGAAGCTCCTTGACCCTGGAACCTCCTTCGAACCTTCTCCTCATAGGCAACCTTGAGCTTGTAGTGGTAGGAGGCCACCGCGTCGATCTCGCGCAGGATATTCATTCGTTCCTCTCCCGCATGAGGCAAGAGGAACTCCATGTCCAGTTTCTCGCCGACGCCGTCTCGTGCGAAGTTTAAGAAGAGCTCGATCCAGCTCATCAGAGAGTCGAAGAGGCCTTGCCCTTTAGAATGAACCTTGTGCACGAAGCCGTAGAAAGCTTGTTCATGTCGCTGAACCAAGTCGATGAATGTTTGGACTGTCCTGCCTGGATCTTCTTGGCTCACTGTCGTTCGATATAAAGACGTCGCATCAGTGCAGTTTCAGTCGACCTCGAAACTGAGGTCAGTACTCACGCTCTTCAACGCTCTCTACCGTTCGGATCAGGTCGTTGAGGAAGTTCTGGCCGTCGGACAGGGAATCCGCGATGCTCGCGGCTTTGTATACGGTCGCCAAGGGCGAGTAGAAGATGGTGATGATATCCTTTAGCAGTTCGGCCGTTGTGCCCTAAAGTACACTGAGATCAGCAAGGGCTTTCACAGATCGACGAGGGAAAGACTCACTTCGAAGATAAGGGCAAGCAGTTGCTCCTTCTCTCTTTTCCGAACCATCAATTTCATCAAGACGTTCAGGTCTTCAAATAGCCAAGCATCCTCGTTGTCGGGACCTTCATCGTCATCGGAATCGTCGAGAGCGTCTCGACGTGCTTTGTAAGCCAGGTAAGCCTTGTTGGCTCGCAATACACGCTGCATTTGATTCCGTTCCAGGAATGGAGGTTCTGGCGATCGAAGGACGACCGCCAACAGGTCGAGCCCTTCTTCAGCTAATGGAGAAGACAAATGTCAAGATATTAGGCGCAATTCCGCATCGTCTGAAGACCAGGGGCTTACCAGCATCTCTCCTGTACATCGTCTGGATTTCGAACGGTGCGTTTACATACCGCTCGATCTTTTGGCATACCGAAGCGTTGTCGATTCTTTCTGCCACGAGATCTATGTCTTCCTGTACTGCTCGAACCTCATCCTGCAGAGATGATGAAAACATGCTGCCAGTTTGGACGAGCTCGACTCAGTAAATAGTCGATGTATCGGGGCAGCGTAATCACGTACCGCTGCAACAAACTCTGGCCCCCGAATGGCCTAGCCAAGAACAAGTCTAAGATCCCCCGTATCATGGCCATCGGATTGGAAACTTTCAGAATACCCTTGAGCATAAAGTACGGCATCATTCCATGTATTCGCTTGAGTTGATTGAGCGTGTCAGAGGCGTTGTCAGCTGCAACAAAGATCTGGAAGATAGTGGCCGCCAGACTATAGCGAGCAGATAATAAGAAACGGAGACAGTTGCGGGTCCGATGATTCGCCGCTTACGAGATTTTGCCCCACTCCAAAACACTCTTCTCCGCTGGTGGCAAGTCTTTGGCAAGCTCTACACGCCGTACCACGTCAAAGACACCCTTGAGTCCACCTTCTTTCCCCAGAATATCGCCTTTAAATTCGGCCAAGCCTTCTCGCAAAGCTTCAACTCGCTTCTCCGCTTCTTCCTTAAAACGACGTTTGCCCTCCTCCCGTACGGCATCAGCTTCAGCTCGACGCTGAGCATCAATTTGCTCTGAAGCCGACAATTGCGTTGCGCCAGATAGCAAGAAGGATCTCAAGACCATCGAGTTGAGAGCATACGGTATTGAGAGAATGACGTTGAGGTATGCTCTCAACGTCAATCGATTCTTTTCCCTTGATAATGGTGACGAGCTGAAGGCGTCGATGCTATCCGTTCGGGACAGGTCTTCCGTGGAGGTAGTGGACGTGGGCGTTCCAGAGCCGCTTGAAGGTCCTGCCTGAGGGCCAGATCCATAGAATGCTCGCAAAGGATTGTATGCCGAGTAGTAAGATTGAGATGAGACTGGGGTCGGGGTCGACATCGCTGTGCGATCTTTAGGAGGAAGTACCGGGAAAACGCCATCGGGAAATTGTCGCCGGAGCTGGTGGAACCAGTGGTATAAATTCAGCTTTTATGATCTGCTTTCTTTTGCATTCAGACGAACCTCATCGGCCAGACGCTTGAAATCTCCATAACGCCTTGATACGTGCACGTCAGGAGCGTTCGGCCGTCTCGTCCGGATGATAAATTCCTATTACCCATAATCGACGAGATCAGTACCTGATACAGGAGCACTGCGATTTTGCTAGCTACTCACGTCGTGCCCCTTGTTCCTGACTCTCCCTTTCTCGACCACGTTCCGCACGCAGATGACGTTCACGTCAAATCCTGGTCCCATCTTCGCCTGCCTCTCCAAGTTCTTCTTCCTAGCCTCTTCGCCCGCAATCTCGAGCTTTCGAAGATCGTTTTGATTGATCCGAACGACTTCTTCGCCCGTCGTCAACTTGACTCCGGCTCCAAAGAGCATCCCTAGCTGTTTCTGCAGCTTTTCCCAAAGCTTCCTCCTTGCGTGATACTCAATCAGCTCTTCCTCCGAGGCCAGAGACAGATCAGGTTCGCCATCTGCATTCTTCGAGAATGCCGTCGGGCTGAGCCTTGTCTGATTGATAGCCAGGAAAGAGGTCACGAAAGGTTGAACCTTGCTAGACCAAAAGGTAGGTGGTGCAGCAGCGAGGAACGGGAATGGCAGTAGAAATTGATGGAACAGATATCTAAGGATCGGTAGATCGCCTTGATGTCCCTCCGTCCTCGAAATCTTCATGAGCTTCCCATCGGTGCTCAAAGGTTGGAACGGGGGACCCAACAACCCCAAAGCTGATGCCCCCAGAGAAGGATCACACAGTGCGTTGAGCTCCCTTTCGACCACAAGTCCAACCAACGTCTTTTTCAAGTAATGCGCTCGCAATGGGGTCAATTCCGATGATCCAGTCTCTTTGGCTGTGTTGGGCAGCGATCTGACCGTCTTGTGTAATGCTGATCCTCTTCCCTTGATCGTATCTTCTACTTCGACGTACTGGTCTTCCTCATCAGAGTCGGCCTGCGGTGCCTCAGGCAGAGCGCGAGCGGGTGCTCCCGAAGTTGATCGGATTGATTCAGGGCGAGGTTTGTCCGCCATCTTGCGTAGTCAAGGCAACCTCGAGATTAGAAACTGAATATCAGGGAAAGGAGAATCGGTCGTCCCGCTTAATGTATGTACTGGTTGGCTATTGCAAGCAAGATTTCGACACTTCTTTGATTTGCTGCGCAACGATCGTTGCCAAGCGGGACGTTCGGCCTGATGCGTATGCTTTAATATCGGACGCCGGGATTGCGCCGGGTTGTCCGTGGGTGATCAGGGAGCAGCAACAGCCGAGTAAATCGCAGCAATATCGATCACAGGCTAAAGGACTAGATGAGGTGGTGCAGCCTGGGTATATTGAGAATCATGAGATTGGTTTCGGTCACGAAATGCAACTGATCACAATCATGGTGCGCAAGGGTCCAGCCAAGATCTGATGTCATCGTACATCGAGTCGAACCTTAGACTCGACGCGCTTGAGAATCACCTAAATAGATTTCGCGTCCTCAGGGTTCATCCGGAAGACCCGTCGGCCGCAGCACAGCTTCGAACCTTCGAACAATCAGTCAGAGACAATGAATTCCAGTCAAAATGCTGATGTCATTATCGGAGCAAATGCCAAACGATGGTCAATTACAAAATGCCGGAGGGCGGCAGAAAGAAACAGTCCTTGAGGTGAGACCTCGAGCGTCTAGATACAAGGTGGTCTGGCAAGCGAGAACGCTTATTAAGCGTCTGACTACCTCGACCAAGGAGAACGGGCGGATATGTTGTTGTTATTTGTTGATTTGTATACAAAGCGTGAAGTGGCGGTCGTGATGATAATGGTGCTGTCCGTACTGCTGCACAATCCAACTCCAATGATGTACGGGTTGACGTGCGAGTTGATCCAGTTGATAAAGAAATGTGATGATGAGAACGCACGGCAAAAGGTCGTGTGCGGGTTCGACCAATGCGCACGAGTAGAAGACGGATTAGGGTATGATAGAAGCTGACCCGATGCAATTGGCGATCTAGTAGTCCTGGTCGTAAACGTGATGGGCAAACTCGGCAATTCTAGGTGAATGCGATCTTGGGAGCGACGGTCCTTTCGGCCTCGAGCTTGGCTTTGTTGGCTGCGTGTGCAGCGTCCCTGCAGGCTTGGAGCTTCACGCTGTTGAGCGAAGAATGAGTATAAGCTCGCTATTGTGGCGGGAATATGACCTTTCAAAATGTGAACGTACCAGCCATGTTGCTCCGGCAATCGATGG
>Ga0308160_10008289_pt1 | contig 10156 bp, 8 predicted proteins | sample PhyFR1_FD_201036 | JGI IMG/M metagenome (GOLD analysis project Ga0308160, IMG submission 201036) | Phyllosphere microbial communities from UC Gill Tract Community Farm, Albany, California, United States - DLSLF.R1 | ecosystem: Host-associated > Plants > Phyllosphere > Unclassified | place: USA...
GGCCACTGGGCGCACAAAGCGGACCGGGGAGCCGTCGGCAAGCGTCTCCTGGCGTGCCGCCACGCGACGCTCCAGCTCGGTGAGCAGCATGGTCCAATAACTTTGCATCCGGGAGTCCACGACGGGTTCACATGGATGTGTACCTTTCGGGTCGCGGAACAAAAAACAAACCTCACCACGTTTGCGTAGCATCTCCTTCGAATTGCTACGCAAGACCGTTTTATCGTGAATCTCATCCCACTGCGTTGGCCGCTGGATAGGATTAAATCTCTGCTGCCAGTCCCCAAGATAGAGCACCAATCGCATGGCCTCCTTGTGTTCCCATGGCACCTCATATCCCAAGTCCTTGGGGCTTCGGAAGATGTCAGCGGTCTTGTTGGTGTTCACGTAAAAGCCGGTAAACGTCGTTCCCGACGTGGTGTCCGTCATGTTGCGCAGAAAGCCGCGGCGTATGCGAGCCTTGCCTGTTGGCGCGAGCGGGCCGATGTTTCGGCGCCATTCGGCCCCGTCAAACTGTTCCGTATCGCCTTCGCCAGAGTCAAGCATGCGAACCTGGAATGTCCGCAGGGGCAGATGCAGCTTGAGAAGCATAGCGACAGAGCGCACCGGCGACCACGTTCTGACAAATTCGCCGGATGCCGAGTCGTGCCGCATGAAGTACTCAGATGACACAAGAGATCGTGGCCATGCAAAATCGTCATCTTCGATGATGCGGATCAGCTCATGGATGTAGCGCAGAGGCATCGCCTCCCGGTGCGTTTGGACCGGCTTAGCGCCCTGTAATAAACGGCGGACTGGATTGAAGTGCGCCGGGCTAACGACTGGCCTGCCGAGATCGTCGTCCCCGGTTAGATAACGCGCAAGAAACCAAGCGATAAAATCGCAGAAATAGTTGGTGTACATCTGACGGCTGGATTCAGCCCAGTCCTGCGAAGCGGACCATTCTGCCCATGTCGGGAATAGAGCTCTGGATCGACGACAGTATTCTTCGACCGTACGCGGCAGTTCCTTATGTTCGATCAGGCAAGCAAACAGCCGGTCAGCCATGTATGTCCGCAGGGCCAAGCTACGACCTTCCTTCAGCCACAAGGCAACCTTTTCCTGCCAATCAGCCAGTGATGGATCGCGCTCGAGCACCCATCGGTACGTCCGATCGTTGCCGCGGGACTGACGTCCCACGCCCCAATCCCTCGGGGTGTACCGTGCCTTGTCGCCGTATCGGGCGCGCTGCAAGGCAATCAATGGCGTGACCAGAGCAGCCGCTTTTGCCCCATTGAGGACAAAGAATTCCTCAGAGATTCCATCAGGAATGAGGTCTCCGACTTCTTTGGTGCCAATCGCAGTGGCAGCCGCACGAAGTGCCAGGCCGGGAATGCGGTTAACGTCGCCTGCCCTAGGCGACGCCTTCCGCAGAGCCGTTATCCACTCGTGATTCGTTGGGAACCCGAACTGATCGCACGGAAGCTTGATCTTTGACTTGAACGGCAGGCTAGCAGGGAACGCAATATAATCTTCTTCCCACAGCCGTTGCAGCCACGAGATGACCGCCGTTTTCTGGCCCATCCGCTTTGTTTCAACGGCAAGAAGCTCAGCCACAACACGGTCGATCGCGACACACATCCCGGCCGCATCCCGAACCTCCGCAAATCCGCGCAACGCCTCGATGATGTTGCGAGCGATCCCATGGTCCACGCTGCCGCCATCCGTCAGCCAATCGATCAGCGCGACTGTGAGCCCCGGTAGCTTGCTGAAATCGGCGTCCGATACGACGAGGAATTTATCAGCGACCGTATTCACTCGGAGCTTATGGCCGGTAATGGTCGACGTAACCTCTCGGCACTGGCCGATCTGACAATGCACCGAACCGGTCAAATTCAACCCCCTTCCCCAAACATTGTCATTAACCGCTGTTCCCCCAAGCGTTGCGCAGCCTCGTTAAGCGCTTTCGTGATGGCAGCCGGCGTCGGCTCGGTATAGACCTGTTGGGATTCGCGCGCCTTGTGGTGCAGACAGCGCTGAATTACGATCGGGTTCAACGTGGCTTCGGTCAGCAGCTGCCCGTATGTGTGTCGGTGACCGTGCGGCGTCGTTCCGAACTCCTTGCTTACGGGCAGCCCAATACGCCGGACAGCCTTAGCATGCGCCTGTCGGAACGATGCAACCGTGTACGGCTCGCCAGCTACACCGTCCTTTTGCGAGACGAACAGAAATGGGTGATTTGAATGCCGGGATCGCACCTTGACGATGTAGAGCTTGAAAAGGGCAAGAAAGACCTCCCCCCAGTAGGACGGAAACCAATGCACCAACGCATACTTCAGGCTCTCGTCAGTCAAATGCAGGTCTTTCCAGCCAGCATGAAAACGACCAGGAACAAGGTTCCGTGGCTCCATCTGCCACTTCACGCGCAGGTATTGTTCTCGATCGGCTGGAACCAACTTCTTTGTCAGAGGATCAATAAAATCAGCGGGCGCCGCGCCCTGCTCAGGATGGAACAGCCTGACAAGTGCACTCTTGGGATTGTGCGGGTCGACGGCTACATCAGTTACATAGAGATGAAAAGGCTCGGACTCACGCAGCCCGCCGCCATGCATCAGCACAGTGATCATTGCGTCCCGGATGTTCAGCCGTTCATACAGGTTTGGCGATGAGCGATTGGCCGCAATGGCGAATCCACTTTCGAGCAAATCCCATATCCGATCGCGTGGAAAATACTTGACCGGCGCCAAGTCCGCGCTTACCGCCTTGCGCGCAACCCTTACCGCTCGTGTCTGTCCAGCGTCGACCGTAGCACGCTCAACACCTTGCGTATGCATGAGCAGCGACTGCGGCCGGCGCTTCTCAAATCGGCGCCAGTAAGCGATTTGCTCGGCCAGCGAAGCGGTACGCCATGGATTAAGGGCGGTTGCTCGGTAGCGATCAACTAACCAATCAGCAAAGACGGTCAGGGAGTTCAGGATAGCAGTTGCCCGATCCAGAGTCTTTGGTGTCCAGAAAAGTCCGGACTGGTCGCGCCCTTTGGGATCGATCGTTCCTGCCACAAGCGCTTCGGCAAATGCAGCCAAAACCTGCGGGCGGTGCTTTTCGGCACAGAGTGCGTCAGCGTGCGCCCGTAGGAAATCGATAAAGAGCCCGGTTGATCGCGTAACTTCACGCTGCCAGGCAAGCGAACGCCGGCGACCATTATCAAGGATGTACTCCACCAATGGCATGAGCGCAGTCGGTTTCCCAGCGTCCTCCAAGAGGTACAGAACGAATATTCGTCGGTCACGGTAGCCGGGCTTCGCCACTCTAGTGTGAACCACGGTATGAAAGCGGGCAATCTCGCGTCGTTGCATATATAAAACTACGCTCCTGGCCGATCTCAGCCGTTATTTCAGCATAGCATGTTGTCGAGCTGAAAAGTTCTTGGATTGTCACGACAGACAGGGACCGACCGGTTGCAACCGGTCGCGAATTCAGCAATCTATAAGAATATGCTAGAGCTCTGTACGGCTGATTCCAACTAACACGGCGATTGCGAGCGCAAGAGGTACAAATGATACCCATAGCACTGTTGACCAGTCATAGATCGCCAGCAGGCTACCTGATATGAGCGAACCGACAGCCACGCAGCCAAATACGATGAAATCGTTGAGCGACTGCACTCGCGTTTTCTCCTCCGGTCGATGACACTCGAGGACCAGAGACGACGCTCCAACGAAACCGAAGTTCCAACCTACGCCCAGCAGTATCAAAGTAAGCCAGAAATGCGTGACGTCGACGCCGCCAATGCCTACTGCGATCGATACCCCGATCAAGGCTAATCCAGTAGCGACGACCCAACCGGCGCCGAACCGCCCGATGAGGCGTCCGGTAATGAAACTGGGTAGGTACATCGCAATCACGTGCCACTGCAACCCAAGATTTGCGTTCTCCTGCGAATGGCCCTGCAGGTGCATCGCAAGCGGCGCGGCCGTCATCAAGAAGTTCATCAGCATGTACGACACCGCGCCGCACGTGACGGCGGTGACGAACTTTGGCTGCCGCACGATCACGGATAGAGGACGTCCACCATTAGTGCCCATCGCCGTCGGCTTGGGCAATCGGACGCCGGCAAGGAGTAGTCCGGACACTGCGGCAACGATGGCTTGCGCGACAAAGGTCGCAGAAAACATGTGCGGCATCCAAAGGTGCATTGTTAATGTGACCAACTGCGGTCCAACGATGCCTGCCGCCACCCCGCCAGCCATCACAAAAGAAAGCGCCCTTGCGCGCCGTTGTGGCATGACGCCATCTACTGCGGCAAAACGGAACGACAGCACGACAGCCGCGTACACGCCACCGAAAAAGGTCGCCAGACAGAAGAGCCAGAACGAGGTAAGCACGACGGCGGCCGCAGCAAGCAATCCGACCAGCACACCACTTGCCGTACCCGTGAGGAAGGCGATGCGCCGGCCGTAGCGCCGCGCTACTGCTCCCATGGGAAGGGTGCACACCACCATGCCGATGACGAAAATAGAGATGGGAAGTGTGGCCAGCGTCTTGTCTGGTGCTAACGCATGACCAACAATTCCGCCCGTGGCATAAACGACGACAGAATTTGCACCAGCCAGGGCCTGCGCAATCGTAAGGCGGGCAATATTACCGCGCTGGTCACGCTCGGTAAGGGCCTGGGGGTCTGGTTTGCTTAACGCGGCTTCTGCATTGGACAAGGGAATTCCTCACAAGAGAATGCGCCGGCGGCAGGGCGCTTGGAGACTAGTTCTGTATTGGTGATTAGCCCTGACGGCCCATCGTCAGGACCATGCGAAATTTGGCTTCACCCGACTTCATGCGCTGGTAAGCTTCGTTGGCACGCTCGAATGGCAGGGTTTCCACCCAGGGGCGTGCGTCCGTCAGCACGCTGAAACCCAGAGCGCGCTCGTTTTCCATAGGAGAACCTGTGATAGAACCGACGATTGCGCGTTCGCCGCCCACGAGCAGGCCTGCAGGAATCGACAGCGGATCCTTGCCAACGCCAAGCACGACCATGCGACCGCCCGGCGCGAGGCCTCCGACGATCGCTGACACAGCCGAGGAATCGTTAGCGGTCGCGATGATTGCAGCGGCGCCACCCATCTGCTTCAATGCCGTAGAGGCATCGACCTGCGCACTGTCGATGTAGACATGAGCACCAAGGGTAAAGGCATCGTGTGCAACGTCTTGACCGCGTCCAATAGCGGCGACGCGAAAGCCCATCCGCCGACCATACTGCAATGCCATATGTCCTAATCCTCCAATGCCGAGCACTGCGACCAGATCTCCTGCCTCAGCGCCGCATTTCCTGAGTGCGTTGAATGTTGCGATGCCTGCACACAGGATAGGAGCGGCCTCGACTGCATCCAGCTCGTCTGGAATGGCGACCAGACCGGTAATACGAGCCAACATCATCTCGGCATAACCACCATCGATGGACGACCCGACGATCGGCTGACTGCGGCACAAATGGAACCGCCCCTGTCGACATTGGTCGCACTGATTGCAGTGACCGCCCATGCGACCTACACCTACGCGCTGGCCGATCTTCCACATCGGCGGGACATTCGTCCCCATGGCCTCGATTCGCCCAACAACTTCATGGCCTGGAACCCTTGGCGAAAGTGATGTGAGGTCGGCGCGTTCAATATCGGAGGCATCGGCGCCGCATACCCCGCATGCTTCGACACGGATCAGTACCTGATCCGCGTCGGGACATGGAATCGGACGTTCCACCATCTCGAGCATTCCGCCTGGAGCGACCTGCATGGCACGGTACATGGTCTTCATGGTCATTCCATTAGCTCCGAGCGTGGCTGGCCAGACGCGCAGCCAAGGTTCGTACCCCTAGCTCGGCGGCTTCGACAGCACCCGCGACGTAGCCCGGGAATTGCGGCGACCATTCGCTGGCAATACCCGTCAGGAAATGTTGCCATGGACCGGATGCGGCGCGGGGCGGGGGCGCCGCGTGGTGCGATGCGCCCGGGGACAGATCGAGATCGACAGCAGTGTACGGATCGCATGCCCAGTCCTTGATGTAGTCAGCTTTGGGGGCTGCGGCCCGGGCACCGAACATGCGCGCGAGTTGTGCACGGCAGTGCGCGCGCAGAACATCATCTGACAGGTTCCGACGCACTTGAACTGGTACGCCCAGGAATCCGAACAGAGCAGCGCTTCCTTCTGGCATCGACGCATCATGGATCTCGCCAAGCGGACCGCGGGCGCTACGGCCCTCGCCGGACAGGTTGTCTTCTCGCCAGAACGGCTTATCGTAGACAGCAACGTACTTGGCATGAGGAGCCATCCAGGTGGACGTCTCACGCCATTGCATAGCCAATTGCTTGGGCAGCGGCGGCTCGAAGGTAATGGTCCGCTCTGCCAATCGAGGTGGCAAGGCGAGCAAGACATGCTCGGCACTCCATGTTGCCGACTTAGCGGCTGAATCCTCGACGTCCAACTCGACGTGTCCAATCGAAGTGCGCAGGCGTCGCACCGCTTGGCCCGTAAGGATGCGAGCCGGGTCCAGTTCAAGCTGCAGCGCATCGACCAAGGCCCCCATGCCCCCGACCAAGCGCATCGACGCGGGCGTATTCAAGTAACCCCGTACTCGCATCGGTGCTTCCGCCGCCGATCGTTCGATCACCATATCACCCGCTTCGTGTTGTTTGAATCTCGAAAGTTTCAGCGCATCGACCAGTTCGTCCAGCTGGGACTGATAATCCGGCCAAAACCAGGTCGGTCCAAGGTCAAACCGGTCGGGGCCGCTTGAAAGCGATTCCGATCCAGAGTAGGCATTGAAGGACGCGATACGTCCTCCGGGAATGTCGCGTGCTTCGAGTACGACGTAGTCTTGGAAGCCCATGCGTTCGAGCCGATAAGCAGCGTAAAGCCCGCTGAGTCCTGCTCCGATGATTGCAATACGCACCTTGTCCATCTTTTCCTTATGCTCCTTCGACTGCTCCAGCCAAGTGACCTGTCTTCAGGTAGATCGTCGCGCCTTGCATTCCAGCGCTCATCCTTGCATCGGTACCGTTGGGTAGGCGAATCCAGGAACCGCTCTCGTAGTGGTGATCGGCTTCCACGATGCTCCCTTCCACGATCACGAGCTCGGCGCCTGCCGCTGGACCGTCGAACACGCTTTCACCCGGACCGAGGCGCTGCAGCGAAGTCTGTTCCGTGTCGCTCGCAAATAGCGGGCACACTTCACGTCCGGCCTCATGACGCCAGTTCGCCGGATCACGTGTGTCGATCCTTACGTTATTCTTTTCCGAAGATTTCATTTGCCAAAGCTTGACGAAAATAACGGCGCCTTCGGGGCTGGACGGTTGATGCGCCGAGCCAGGCGGGTTGCGGAGGTACCACCCCGCGGGATAGGCAGAATCGTCCTCGCAGAATCTACCCGACAGGACAAGGATTTCCTCGCCACCAGGATGTTGATGGCTTGGAAAAATGGAGCCCGGTGCGTAGCGAACGAAGCTAGTGGCACGAGCACGTTCTCCGCCCAGTCGGTCCAGCATCATGCGTTCAACGCCGCCCTGTGGAGAAGGCACCCATTGGTACTGCGCAGGCGTTACTTCGACGCGCTGAGAGAAATCTGCGTTGACAAGCACAAGCGTCTCCAGAAGGGGCAACGGAGGCCGGCTTCGCGTTGGCGAGACCGACCTCTGGAATGGTTCAGGTATTGGTCAGCTGCGCGTGTGCATCGAGCACGCGTGCCGAATATGTCAGTGCGGCTCCTGCATTCAGTGCGACGGCGACGCCCAGGGCCTCCGAAATCTCGGCAAGCGTGGCGCCGTGCTCGACAGCCTTTTTCGTGTGCACGGTAATGCAGCCGTCGCATCGCGTCGTAACAGCGACAGCGAGCGCGATCAGTTCATGGATCTTGGGCTCGAGGTGGCCGGTTTTCGCCGCCGCGTTGTCGATGGTCGTTAAGCCACGTACGACGTCTGGACTCTGCTTGGCGAAATCGCCTACCCGAGCCAACAGGGATTCCCGGTATTGATTCCAATCTTGCATCATGATGTCATTCTCTTTCAGTGGTGAATACAGTACAGCGTGATCGTTCTGGCTCATCGAAAATTCAATGAACATCGGAACGCTGAGGCCGGCAGTTGCCCCGCCCGGTATCAGTTACGGCCAGCCATCACGCCGCCATCGACGTCCCAGATCGCACCGGTGACCCAGCTTGCTTTCTCGGACAGGAGGAAGACGATAGCTTCGGCTACATCTTCTGGCGTGCCAACGCGGCCGATCGGGTGGAAGCTGTTGAAGCCTTGCAGGGCCGAATGCACTTCGGCTTTTGGAATGAACCCTTCAAAGATCGGGGTCTGAACCACAGCCGGCGACACGGCATTTACACGGATGTGCTTAGACGCCAGTTCCATCGCCAAGTGCTGGGTCAGCGAATGCAGACCCGCCTTGGCCATCGAGTACGCCGATGAAGGCGTCGCAGCGATCGCTTGCTTGGCCCACATCGAGCCGATGTTGACGATCGCCCCCGGACGGTCTTTGGCCACCAGATTTGCTGCGACCTTCTGGGTAATGAAGAAGAACGATTTGTTCAGCTTCATGTACTGGTCGAAGTCGGCTTCCTGGTGTTCCAGGAACGGTTTCGGGAAGAAGACACCAGCCGCATTTACCAGCAGGTCAATGTCCGAATGCTGTTCGTCGATAGTGCGCAGCAGTTGGGACAAGCCCTCTGCGCTCGACAGGTCGGCCGTAAGGGCAGTCACCTGCCCGAGCGCGGCCAATTCCTTGCGGGCCTCTTCCGTCTTTTCCGGACGGTTACCGACGATGACGACATCGCCACCAGCATTGAGCACCATGCGTGCGGTTGCAAACCCCATGCCGCTCGTGCCACCAACGACCAGAAGTTTTTTGCCTTTGAATTCGTTGTTCATTTCTCTATCCTGTTCAACTAGAAATCTCATCATGAAAGAAAAACTGCTAGAAGCATACCCGTTGCTCGTTCTGAACCGTTCACTACGAACTGTACTAGCTAGAGTCGCTCCAACGCAGTGCCATGGATTGCATCTTGCCCTTGAAGCCGCGCTCAGACAAATGAGATAAAATTTGTGTCATTGATAGAAAAACTTTACCGCATGAAGCTTCCAGTTCACTTAAATGCGTTGCGGGCCTTTGAGGCCAGTGCTCGGCACCAGAGTTTTTCGGCTGCAGCAGCAGAGCTGAACGTCACACCTGCAGCTGTAGGCCAGCTTGTCCGCACCCTCGAAGAGTGGCTTGGCACACCTGTATTTCATCGTTCGGCAAGCGGCTGTATTCGACTCGTTCCTACTGAGGCGGCCGAGCGTGCGCTCCCTGAGATTCGTGCTGGGTTTGATAGGCTCACACTAGGGCTGGAGCGGCTAAAGGAGGGGTCGGCAAACGGCGTCCTGACCGTAACGGTGAGTCCTGCGTTTGCAGCCAAATGGCTATTGCCTCGGATCGAGCGGTTTCAGTCCGCATGGCCGGACACAGATGTCCGTTTGGACACAAGTTTGAAGCCGGTCGATTTCGTAGCGCAGCGCATCGACATCGGCGTGCGCTATGGTGCAGGCAACTGGCCTGGTCTTGTCGCGGACAAATTGATGGACGAGCAGATGTATCCCGTCTGTACTCCAGGACTAGCGCGCGAGCGTCGGCATCTGCAACACCCAAAAGACTTGGCTTCTGAGACGCTTATCCATGACTTATCGATGGATGGACATACCGGATTTCCGAACTGGGAGACCTGGCTGCAGCATGCTGGCGTTGTTGAAAGGTCGATGACGCGGGGGCTGAGGATTAACAATTCGGCAGCTGTACTCCAGGCGGCGCTTGAAGGGCGTGGTATCGCTCTCGCACGTAGTGTGATGGCAAAGGACGACATCCTGTCTGGACGGCTTGTGCGGCTGTTCCCAGAAATCGAGTTTTCATCACCGCTTTCCTATTATGTGGTCTACAGGCCAGAGTGCGCCAGTCTTCCTAAGCTCGCGGCGTTCAGAACGTGGTTGCAAAAAGAAGTAGAGGACGCGACCTAAGAGGTTTCGTAGCAAAGATCGATACCAATAACGACTGATTGCATCGCTTGGCCCTAACTGCTAAGGACGTTCGTTCTCTACTTGAGAATTGTAAGAGTTGACTTAGGACCGCTATTGGCTGCGGATTCAAAGCTTTCAGAGTG
>Ga0308160_10008290_pt1 | contig 10152 bp, 5 predicted proteins | sample PhyFR1_FD_201036 | JGI IMG/M metagenome (GOLD analysis project Ga0308160, IMG submission 201036) | Phyllosphere microbial communities from UC Gill Tract Community Farm, Albany, California, United States - DLSLF.R1 | ecosystem: Host-associated > Plants > Phyllosphere > Unclassified | place: USA...
TTTTTGCGTCGGTCCGTGCCGCGCCGCCGCTTCGTCCGTGATGCGAGTTCGCTCGCAACCGCCCGCACTCGCTGCAGGCTCTCAGAAATAGGACGAATGCCGATGAATGCCGTACCCAGCCCGTTGCTGCAGCAGGCCGATACCCTGTCCGAGTCGGTGACCCGGCCGATCCCCGGTTCGCGCAAGATCTTCGTGCCAGGCTCGCGTCCCGACCTGCGCGTGCCGATGCGCGAGATCCAGCTGACCCGCACCCCGACCCTGTTCGGTGGCGAAGACAATCCGCCGGTCACCGTGTACGACACGTCCGGGCCGTATACCGATCCGGACGCGACCATCGACCTGCGCGCCGGCCTGGCGCCGCTGCGCGCGCGCTGGATCGAAGAGCGCGGCGACACTGCCGCGCTGGAACAACTCAGCTCCGATTTCGGCCGCGGCCGCGAGCACAACGCGCGGCTGGACGCGGTGCGCTTCCCGGCCCGGCACCTGCCGCGGCGCGCGCTGGCCGGTGCCAACGTCACCCAGATGCACTACGCGCGGCGCGGCATCGTCACCCCGGAGATGGAGTTCGTGGCGATCCGCGAAAACCAGCGGCTGGAGGCGGTGCGCGATGCGCTGCTGCGCCAGCAGCATCCCGGCGAGGCGTTCGGCGCCAGCATCCAGCACGTCATCACCCCCGAGTTCGTGCGCGACGAGATCGCCCGCGGCCGCGCCATCCTGCCCAACAACATCAACCATCCGGAAAGCGAGCCGATGATCATCGGCCGCAATTTCCTGACCAAGATCAACGCCAACATCGGCAACAGCGCGCTCAGCTCGGGCATCGCCGAGGAAGTGGAGAAGCTGGTGTGGTCGATCCGCTGGGGTGGCGACACGGTGATGGACCTGTCCACCGGCAAGCACATCCACGAGACCCGCGAGTGGATCATCCGCAACTCGCCGGTGCCGATCGGCACGGTGCCGATCTACCAGGCGCTGGAGAAGGTCGACGGCCGCGCCGAGGAACTGACCTGGGAGATCTTCCGCGACACGCTGATCGAGCAGGCCGAGCAGGGCGTGGACTACTTCACCATCCACGCCGGGGTGCTGCTGCGCTACGTGCCGCTGACCGCCAAGCGCGTCACCGGCATCGTCTCGCGCGGCGGCTCGATCCTGGCCAAGTGGTGCCTGGCGCATCACAAGGAAAACTTCCTCTACACCCACTTCGAGGACATCTGCGAGATCATGAAGGCCTACGACGTGGCCTTCTCGCTCGGCGACGGGCTGCGCCCGGGCTGCATCGCCGATGCCAACGACGCGGCGCAGTTCGGCGAACTGGAAACGCTGGGCGAGCTGACCAGGATCGCGTGGAAACACGACGTGCAGACCATGATCGAAGGCCCCGGCCACGTGCCGATGCAGTTGATCAAGGAAAACATGGACAAGCAGCTGCGCGAATGCGGCGAGGCGCCGTTCTACACGCTGGGGCCGCTGACCACCGACATCGCGCCCGGCTACGACCACATCACCTCGGCGATCGGCGCGGCGATGATCGGTTGGTTCGGCACCGCGATGCTGTGTTACGTGACGCCCAAGGAACACCTGGGCCTGCCCAACCGGCAGGACGTGCGCGACGGCATCATGGCCTACAAGATCGCCGCGCACGCGGCCGATCTGGCCAAGGGCCATCCGGGCGCGCAGGTGCGCGACAACGCGCTGTCCAAGGCGCGCTTCGAATTCCGCTGGGACGACCAGTTCCATCTCGGCCTGGACCCGGAAAAGGCCAAGGAATTCCACGACGAGACGCTGCCCAAGGACGCGCACAAGCTGGCGCATTTCTGTTCGATGTGCGGCCCGCACTTCTGTTCCATGAAGATTACCCAGGACGTGCGCGACTACGCCGCCGAGCACGGCGTCGGCGAGACCGACGCGCTGCAGGCCGGCATGGCCGAGAAATCGGCGCAGTTCCTGGACGCCGGCGCCGAGGTCTATCGGCAGGAATAGGCCGGGGGATCATCCCGCCGCCGTGGCGTGCGCTTGTCTATGATGCGCGCACGCCACTCCCGGAATTCCGCATGCTCCGCTACGCGCTCGCCTTGCGCCGCCACCCGTCCGCGTTGCTGCTGGGCGTGCAATTGCTGGGCCTGCTGCTGTATCCGCTGATGGAAGACACCGCCGCCGGGCGCGCGCTGTTCGGCGCGTTCGGCATCGTGGTGCTGGGCCTGGCGCTATGGGTGGTCAACCGCAGCCCGTCGGTGCTGTGGATCGCCTGGTGCCTGGCGCTGCCGTCGGTGGTGCTGTCGATCGCTGCGGCGCTGTGCCACAGCCCGCAGCTCGGCGCGTTCGCGCAGTTGCTGGAAAGCCTGCTGTATTTCTATACCGCGGCCAGCCTGATCGCCTACATGCTGCAGGACCACGAGGTCACCCGCGACGAACTGTATGCGGCAGGCGCAACCTTCACCTTGCTGGCATGGGCGTTCGCCTTCGCGTTCTCGGTGTGCCAGCAATGGCTGCCGGGCAGCTTCATCGGTGCGCAGACGACACCGTCGCCGCGGACCTGGATGGAGCTGCTGTACCTGAGTTTCAGCGTGCTGTCCGGGGTCGGCCTGAGCGACGTGCTGCCGGTGCTGCCGCTGGCGCGTTCGCTGGTGATGCTCGAACAGTTCGCCGGGGTGATGTACATCGCCTTGGTGGTGTCGCGACTGATTGGGCTCAGCGTCACGCGCAAATCCAAAGCCTGAACTGGTGTTAAAAAAAACGCGCCAACTGGCGCGTAAGTTTGCAACGTTTATGTGAGTTTCGTCGGCGGAGAGAGAGCCTGTAGTGCTTCGCCGCGGTTGGCGGCGGCAACGACTAGGGTAGAATTTGTCGGCACCGCCACGCCTGGCTGCATTCGTCGCATTGGTTTGCCGAATCTGCCCGTTGACGCCATACGGCGCCACTTTTTACGTGACGTGGTTCTCACTCCATCGCAGATCGTCGTTGCCTTAGTCGCATGTCCTCACCATCCTCCGCCACTCCACTGCTTCCGGAACGGTTGCAGGTCGGCGATTGCCTAGTGCTGCTGTCGCTGCGCGAAGTGCATGCGCCGCGCGCGCGGCGGCCGCAGCGGCTCACGCCCAAGGCGATGGGTGTACTGCGCGTGCTGCTGGCGCAGCCGGGGCAGGTGGTGGAGCGCGAGACCTTGCTGGCCCAGGTGTGGCCGGACACGCAGCCGACCAACGATGTGGTGACCCAGGCCATCACCCAGTTGCGCAAGGCGTTCGCCGCCGGTGCGAAGGGCGACGCGCCGGCCTACATCGAGACCCTGGCCAAGACCGGTTATCGCCTGGTGGCGCCGGTGCAGGCGCTGGCGGACGTGGAGGCCGATGCCGCTGCGCCGGCGGCTGCGGCGGCAAGCGAGGACCTGCGCGCCGATGCCGATGCCGATGCCGATGCCGACGTCGCAGTGCCGGCGCTCGCCGACGCAGCGCCGTTGCCGGCCGCGGTGGTGCCTGCGCCGCCGTCGCGCCGTTTGCAGGCGCTGCTGGCGGCCGCCGCGGGCGCCGGCTTGATGCTGCTGGCGATGTTGGTCTGGTGGCTGCCGCGGGGCGGACAGGACCCGGCCGGCAGCGAGCAGGAGCGGGTGGTCGGCAGCCCGGAGCGGCCGTACCGATTGATCACCACGATGCCGGGCTTCGAACTGGAGCCGGCATTGTCGCCGGATGGCACGCAGGTGGCGTATGTAGCCGGGATCGAGGGCCGCGCGGGGACGCAACTGCTGGTGCAGGCGACCGGCCGTGCGGCCGGCAGCGTGCCGCCGCGCTCGCTCGGCGTGCCGGGCAAGGGCTATTCCGACCGCTTGCCGGCCTGGTCGCCGGATGGCCGCCGCATCGCCTTCGCCCGGCTGGGGCCGGAGGGGCAGTGCCAGGTGCTGCTGATGGCCGTCGAGAAGCCTGGCGTGGCGCGCGAAGCGACCCGCTGCGACGGCACCGAACTGCTCAGTTTCGACTGGACGCCGGACGGGCGCGGCCTGCTGTTCGGCAGCATGACCGGGCGCCAGCCCAGCCGCGGGATCCGCGTGCTGGATCTGGCCAGCGGCCACTGGCGCGCGCTGCCCTACACGCTCGGAGCGGGCGATTTCGACTACGCGCCGCGCTATTCGCCCGATGGCCAGTGGATCGCGTTCGTGCGCAACCCGCAGATGGGCGGCCTGTGGCGGATGCCGGCGGCCGGCGGCCGCGCCGAGCCGCTGACCCGCGAGTTCGCCGAGATCCGTGGCTGGGACTGGACCCAGGATGGCCGCGGCCTGGTATTCGGGCGCCGGGTCGACAGTGAGACGCGCCTGTACCGGCTGGATGCCGCCTCGCAGCGCCTGCGCGACCTGGACCTGGGCGATGCGCAGTCGCCGACCCTGTCGCGCGACGGCGAACGGCTCGCGTTCGTGCACCGGCGCCCGCAGTTCGCGCTGTATCGGATCTCCGCCGCGGACCGCCAGGGCAACCGCGAGAGCCAGCGCCTGTTCGCCTCCACCGGGCGCGACAGCCAGCCGGTGATCGCGCCCGACGGTCGCCAACTGGCCTTCACCTCCGACCGTTCCGGCAGTTTTGCGCTGTGGTGGGGCGACGTGACCCGGCCGCAGTCGCTGCGCCTGATCGAGGGCGTGCGCCCGGAAACCGGGCAGGCGCCGGCCTGGTCGGCCGACAGTCAGTCGCTGCTGGTCAGCGGCCGCGATGCGCAGGGGCGCTCGGTGATCTACGAAGTGCGGCCGCAGTCGGGCAGCGTCGTGCCGTTGCCGGTGCCGTCCGGCGAACCGCTGCAGGCGGCGTACACCGCCGATCCGGCGCAACTGCTGGTGCTGCTCGGCGAGCACGGCCGCACCCGGCTGCAGCTGTACGACCGGCGCAGCCTGCCGTGGCGGCGGCTGGCGGCGCTGGACGATGTCTCGCAACTGCGCGTGGACCCGGACAGCGGGCGGGTGCTGTTCACCCGCCTGGCGCGCAGCGGCCTGTGGCGCGCCGACGCGACCCTGGACCCGGCCAGCGTGGCGGCGATCGACGCAGCGGTACCGTCGCTGTGGCGCTACCGCACCTGGGCGCTGGGTACGGACGGCGAGGTGCGTTATCTGTTCCCGACCGGCGAGTGCGCCAGCCGACTGGCGCGGATCGGCGGCGGCCTCGGCGACAGCGCGTGCCTGGACCGCGACCGGCTCAGTTCGGTCAACGGCTTCAGCATCGATCGGCGCAGCGGCGACGTGTATGCGGCGCTGGCGGTGGAGGACGGCAGCGACATCGGCTTCATGCGCATGCCCGAAAGCACCGGCTGGTTCTCGGTGATCGCTTCCAAGTGGCTGCTGCACAAGGGAAAGTGAGCTTCGTAAGTTGTTCGTGACGGCTTCGTGCCGATTTCGGACAAATATCGCCACATCGTCCTGACTCTGCCGCCACATCCGGCAAAACTGCGCGCCGGTTAAAGCAAAGCGGGTGCATTGGATGCGACAAGTCTTCATGGCCGATCGTGGGCAGCAACGGATGCTGGACAACGAGGACGCGCCCGCCGGCTCGGCCTGCCTGGGCGCGGCGCGCCTGGGCAGCCTGCAGGCGTCGGCCGCCGCGTTCACGGTCTGGATCCAGCTGCGCGGCAGCGCCTGGATCGAAGCCAAGGAAGGCCGCTTCGAACTGCAGCGCGGCCAATGGCTGGCCTTCGAGCGCGATTCGCGGCCGCTGGTGCAGGCCGATCGCGACGGGCTGTGCATCGGCCTGAGCTTGGACGCCGACGCGTTGAAGGCGCTGGGGCGGATGGCCGATGCGACCCTGTACGCCGGCCGCGGCGTGCTGCCGCCGCGCGAGGCGCGGATCGCGCTGCGGCTGTGGCGGCAGGCGGCGGCACGGCCGGGTGATGTGCTGGCGATGCGTCCGGTGTTGCTGCACCTGGCCTCGATGCAGGGCGAGCTGTCCCACCGCGTGCAGCGTTGTCCTGGGCGTTCGCGGATGCGCAAGCGCCAGGTGTTCGGGCGCATGCAGCGCGCGCATCTGTATCTGGAAGGGCACCGCGACCGCGTGGTGCGGATCAGCGAACTGGCCGAGCTGACCAACTTCTCCAGTTGGTATCTGTCCAAGACCTTCCAGTGCCTGTACGAGGAAAGCCCGCAGGCGCTGTCGGCGCGCCTGCGCCTGGAGCGCGCCGCGGACCTGCTGCGCGACACGGCCATGATGATCGGTGAGGTCGCCGCGGCCAGCGGCTTCGACAACTGCTGCAGCTTCGCTCGCGCATTTCGTGCGCGCTTCGGCGTGTCCGCTTCGCAATATCGACAAGCGGCGGCGGTGCCGCCAGATTCGGCAAAGTCTGCGAACGCCCGCAGCAAAGCGCCGGTGCTCACCGGAACGTAACGTGCCCAGGGCGCTTAACACGCCCCTAACGTTACCCCTGGAGAGATGAATGAACCTTCGCACTTCCGCAGTGCGGCTGGGCCTGTTGCCCGCCAGCATCGCGATCGCGTTGACGCCGGCTATCGCCGGCGCGCAAGAATCCGCCGCTACCGATAACAATCCGACCAACCTCGACCGCATCGAGGTCACCGGGTCGCGTATCCGTCAGGCCAGCTCGGAAACCGCGCAGCCGGTAATCGCGCTGCAGCGCGCCGACATCGAGAAGCAGGGCTACACCAGCGTCGCCGATATCGTGCAGAACCTGTCGGCCACCGGTTCGCCGGCGATCAGCCGCGCCGATGCGTTGTCCTCGGGCGAAGAAGTCGGCGGCCAGTACGTCGATCTGCGTAACCTCGGCCCGCAGCGCACCCTGGTGCTGCTGGACGGCAAGCGCATGGGCGTCAGCTCCGGCGGCTACACCGATCTGGCCTCGATCCCGACCTCGATGGTCGAGCGCGTGGAAGTGCTGACCGACGGCGCCTCGGCGCTGTACGGCTCCGATGCCATCGCCGGCGTGATCAACGTGATCACCCGCAAGAACTTCGATGGTCTGGAAGCCAGCGCCTACGTCGGCCAGTACGGCCAGGGCGACGGCCACAAGGAAACCTACAACTTCGTCTACGGCGCCAGCAACGACCGCGGTTCGCTGACCCTCGGCGCCGAGTACAGCAAGGAAGATCCGGTCTACGCCAAGAACCGCGATTACAGCGCGTCGCCGAACGGCTACTTCCACCCGGTTCCGACCGCCGATGCCTCCAACGGCTGGAGCGCGATCAGCGAGAAGGGTGTGCTGCTCGACGCGGACGGCAACATGTATTCGCTGAATCCGGGCGGCAACCCGCGCAACTTCGCCGACTACCACGACTTCAGCAACGCCGATCTGTCCAACCCGAGCCAGCAGATGTTCCTGCAGACCGGGATCGAGCGCCGCTCGGTGTTCGCCAACGGCAACTTCGATTTCACCGACAACGTCCGCGGCACCGCCAGCGTGCTGTACACCGAGCGCGAGACGCTGCAGCAGATCGCCGGCTATCCGTACCGTTCGGTGGCGTTCGACAGCCCGCTGTCTGGCGAAAGCTACTTCAATCCGCTGCCGGGCCAGGACGTCGATTTCATGCGCCGTACCTGGGAAGTGCCGCGCCAGACCCGTTCCGAGCTGAACACCTTCCGCTTCAGCGGCGGGCTCGAAGGTTCGTTCCAGCTGGGCGACAACTACTGGGATTGGGACGTCGGCTACGTCTACAACCGCAACAAGGGCACCAAGACCGGTACCGGCAACCTGTTCGTTCCGAACGTGCAGAACGCAGTCGGCCCGTCGTTCCTGGACAGCGACGGTGTGGTCAAGTGCGGCTCCGCCGGCAACGTGATCGCCGGTTGCATGCCGTGGAACCCGCTGTTGCCGAACGGCGCCGCCGGTGCCGGCTCGCTGGCCGATCCGGCGCTGCAGGCGTATCTGTTCCTGCCGTCGCACGACACCTCGATGAGCACCACCAAGGTGTACAGCGCCAACCTCAGCGGCACCATCATGGCGCTGCCGGCCGGCGACCTGGCGATGGCCGCAGGCGTCGAGCACCGCAGCGAAGACGCGCGCTACGATCCCGACGCGCTGCTGCAGTCCGGGCTGAGCACCGACCTGGCCGGCGCGCCGACCCGCGGCGGTTACTCGCTGGACGAGGTGTACCTGGAGTTCAACATCCCGGTGCTGGCCGACATGCCGTTCGCCAAGGAACTGTCGTTCGACGTGGCCGGTCGTTACTCGGACTACAACACCTTCGGCGACACCACCAACAGCAAGTTCGGCCTGAAGTGGAAGCCGATCGACGACCTGCTGGTGCGCGGCACCTACGCCACCGGCTTCCGTGCGCCGACCGTGTCCGACCTGTACGGCGGCACCTCGCAGACCTTCGACTCCTACACCGATCCGTGCGACACCCTGTTCGGTGCCGCGACCCGCAACGCGGGTGTGGCCACGCGCTGCGGCGGTACGGTGCCGGCGAACTTCCGTCAGGAAGCCTCCGGCGGCGTGGATGCCAGCGGTCCCGGGTCGCAGTCGAACTACGCGTATCTGTCCGGCTCCAACCCGCAGCTGCTGCCGGAAACCTCCAAGACCTACACGCTGGGCCTGGTCTACAGCCCGAGCTACGTGAACGGCCTGGACATCAGCCTGGACTGGTGGAAGATCCGCATCGACAACGTCATCGCCGCCGAATCGGTCACCTCCATCCTCAACCAGTGCTACGTGCAGAACATCGGCGCGGCCTGCGACCGTTTCGTGCGTGACGCCACCAGCGGCCAGGTCATCGACGTGACCCGTACCCTGATCAACGGCGGCTACCAGGAAACCGCCGGCTACGATCTGGGCGTGCGTTATCGCCTGAGCGACACCGGCTTCGGCAACTTCGTGTTCGATTGGAAGACCACCTACGTGGACTACCAGGAATACAAGCGCGACAACGAGTCGGAAACGCCGATCGAGCAGCACAATGGCTGGGGCAGCAGCGACTGGGGTTCCAACTTCCGCGTCCGTTCCAACCTGAACGTGGATTGGAGCTACGGCAGCTTCGGCGTCAACTGGGGCGTGCGTTACTACTCCGGTCTGCGCGAGGCCTGCTCGTACGATCTGGGCGGCGGTTCGGAGTGCAACGAGCCGGGCTTCACCTCCGCGTACACGCTGGAGCAGCCGTCGCGCACGGTCGGTTCCAACACGTTCCACGATGTGCAGATCCGCTACAACGCGCCGTGGGATGCCACTGTGTCGCTGGGTGCCAACAACGTGTTCAATCACCAGGGCCCGATCATGTACAGCCAGCCCAACTCGAACTTCTCTTACAACGGAAGCTTCGACATCGGCCGCATGCTCTACATGAAGTACACCCAGCGCTTCTGATCCATCGGCGTCTGAGCAAGAAAAAAGACGGGCCGCAAGGCCCGTCTTTTTTTGTTTCGGCTCACGTCGAATGCTGCGGTGGCAAGAGGTTGAGCGGTGAACGAGGAGTGGGTGGCGTTTGTTTTTTGTGGGAGCGACTTCAGTCGCGACGGGTATTATCGATACTGCCGTCGCGACTGATGGCCCGAGGCCAACCGGAGTGACTCCCGCAAGAAAGGGAGTAGCGCCGGTGTCCCGCTATCGCTGTGGCGAACGGTCTCGGGCACGAGCGTGATCGTGGACAGCGAAACTGAGTCGATGTGCCTACTTGGAAGGCCTGTGCCGATGACGCATCGCCTGGATTGCCGGCAAGCCGCCGACGTCAGCGCCGCGTGGGGCGCTGCTCATTTCTCTCCATGCGATGCGCGATGGGGCTCTCACGGGAGAGCCGCTTTCCCATCAATTTTCTGTGCCGCGAGGGCAGCGCTGCCGCGGCTAGGCCGAGGTCAGCCCCATCAGGTTTTCCGCCTGTTCGCGCCAGGTCGGCAGCTTGTTCAGCGTGCCGGTCTTGGCCAGGTAGTCCTCGTCGATCTCCGAGCCGCTGGCCAGCGCCATCGCCACGTGCACCGCGCCGGTGACCCAGAAGCTGCGAGTGCTGGACCGCTGCGGCTCGCGGTGGAACGCCACCGCTTCGATGATCGGCATCGGCAGGCCCCACAGGCCGAGCAGATAGGCGCCCGCCTCGGCATGACCGGGACGTTCCTCGTCGCCTTCGGCGGCCGGCTCGCGCTCGTTGCGGATGCCCGGCAGCAGCAGGCCGATGTCGGCCAGCAGCGCGGCGGTCGCGCCCAGTTCGGCGCTGGAGGACGGCAGCATCTTCGACGCCAGCTTCGACGCCAGCAG
>Ga0308160_10008291_pt1 | contig 10152 bp, 6 predicted proteins | sample PhyFR1_FD_201036 | JGI IMG/M metagenome (GOLD analysis project Ga0308160, IMG submission 201036) | Phyllosphere microbial communities from UC Gill Tract Community Farm, Albany, California, United States - DLSLF.R1 | ecosystem: Host-associated > Plants > Phyllosphere > Unclassified | place: USA...
TTGCGGTGAGGTATTCCTCCTGCGCCGCTACCCAGTCGGGCACATACAGTGCAGCCAGAGGCTGCCCCTTCTTTACCGGGTCGAGCGGTGCGCGCACGAAGAGCCGCTCGACATAGCCGTTGCTACGCGCCTGTACCACGGCAACGTCACGCTCGTTGTACGCGACGTTGCCGACAGCTTCCACGTTGGCGGCAAACCTGGCTTTCGTGACTTCGGCGGTACGAACACCCAGGTTCTGTTCGACGCGAGGACTGATGCTGATCTTGCCCTCGTCGCCAGCCTCATCCGCATACACGGGCACCAGTTCCATGTCCATGAACGGTGATTTTCCCGGCTTGTCGAATTTCTGGCCCGGGACCATTGGGTCGTGCCAGTAAAGCACCTTGCGTCCGTTGGCTTGATTCACACCGGTTTCTTGGGCGGAGGACGCCGTTTGCAGAGCGGTTGACATCCCCATCCCTCGGTTCATGCCGAGCTTGTACACGCCATACCCGCCACCGCCCAATGCAGCAGCGATGAGAAGAGCGATTATTGCTTTTTTAGCATTCATTTAAAATCCTTGTTCGCCCGGCTGTTCAGTGGCCGTAGCCGCCGTTTTGCGGAAAGAGAAAATTCAGTTGCGCCCAAAGGCGGTCGGTTTCCTGCTCGAGTTGTAATGCCTGCAGGCGCACGTCGATTTCACTGCGCCGAGCGGCAATGACGTCCGCCAGCGTGGCTTTGCCGCCCCGATAGGCGGCAGCGGTCGCGGTTGTTCTCGAGTTCGCCAGAGGAGTCAGTTCTTTCTCATACCGGGTTTGTCGCTGCCTGTCCGTATGCCACTCGTTCAACATGGCACGCACTTCGGCGACATGGGCACGCAACATATCTTCGCGCTCGGCCCTAGCCTGTTCGACCTGAGCCAGCTTGGAAGACAATTCGCGGTCCTGGCGGTTTTTCTGGTCCCACTGCAGGGGCACCGACAGGCCAACCGACACCATGTCTGAATACCCTGGGCCGCGTTGTTGCACTGCGACCTCGACGCTCCAGTCCGCTTTCTTGTTGGCTCTTGCAAGTTGCGCTTCTGTGACTGCGATGTCTTCCTGCTTGGCCAGCACGGCAAATTCAGGGTGGTGGTTAAGCTGCGTATCGAGTGTGGTTTCGTCGAGGCGGATGGTATCGACCGCCGGCTTGGCGCTCAACGGCTGCAGCGCCGCGTCACCAATCCAGCGCGCCAGCGCGATTTTGGCGTTGCCGACGCGGCGGTCGATATCGCTGGCCTTGTCTTCCAGCGCCGCGAGTGCGCTGCGTGAACCGAAGATGTCGGCCTGGCTGCCTCGGCCGGCCCGATACGCGGACTCGGCCGCCTGGATTTCCAGCTTCGCCTGGTCTATCTGTTCGGCTATTGCGGTCGCCATGGCTTCGGCGTAGTAACGGTCCAGCCAGGCGAGGGCGGTTTCGCGTTCGACTGTCGCGGCCGTAGCCGCTTTCTCCGCAATGGATTTTTCCGCTTCGCGTTCAAAGCGTTCGGCACGCAGGCGACGTTTGTCAGAGCGCGTCAGCTCTTGCATCACGCCGATGCGTCGCATCGTCATGAAATCTCGCGTCAGGCTGAAGCGATCTTGCCCATTGATCGGCAGGTTATCGATACCGACCTTCAGGATCGGATCAGGGAGCTGACCGGCAGCGACTGACATCTCCCGTGACGATTGGGCTGCGTAGTCTTTTGCCGCTACCATTCGCGATCGCTCGACAGCGAGCTGTTGAGCGCCAGTCAGCGTCAATGGCTTTTCGGCGGCAAACGCACGGTTGCCAATGGCAACCACGACAACAAGCAAGATTGCGCGGAAAGACCGGGCAGCCGAATGATGCGCCAAGCGTGGCGCAATGAAACTTGGGGAAAACATTGAACCTCCAGAATGCATTGAGTAACACCGCCCGCGCAAAAGCGCAGCGATGAGGAATCAAGCAAACTGAAGGATCAAATGCGGAAACAGCAGTTGCGAATCGCTATGGGCGGTGCCGTCGCATAGGTAAGGAAGGCGAGAGCAGGCCAGCCGAGAGGCCGCTGGTACGTCAATGTGCTCAGGCTTATCGGAAGCCCGTACCCGACGGCCACGAAAGGCGCCAGCGGTGGCGTTGCAGGCTTGTCGAGCGACTGCTTATTTGTCTGGTGGGATGCATGGCACAGATGGGGCTGTTCCATATCCATGTTTTGGCATGGGACCATGTCGCCTGGTGTTGTGCGCACAGACGACGTCATCTGACCATCGTGCCCCAAGCTCAGCGCTGGGCACGCATATGCCGACACAGCAAGTTGCATAAACAATATGCTGAACAGCGCTATTGTTGCGGCAATTAGGCGGGATGTGCGTGGAAGTCTCATAATTAACACAAAGTCTAGGACCGCCACATGCCTTTGTCAATTAAGCTGGCCTTAATGGAACACATTGTACCTGCCATGGGATGCTCTGATGAGGCACTATCGGCCGTGCCAGAAACTCGATGATCGGTAACCGGGCTTAGCACCCGATTTTTCATTCTTCTTCCCGCATTTAGGCCATGATATTCGGCTGTCAGTCCCGCTTTTCATGGTCGTCAGCACCCTGTCTTACCCTCGGGAGACGAAACGACCGACTCCTTGTCGGCATCGACTCGAGCATCGAAAACCTTCGCCGCGCTGATGACTTTCATGTCCTAGCCCAGCCTGCTGTGAGTTCTTGTGCTCGGCACGCGATGCCTTACCGTTGGCGTGCTGTTCGGCGACGGTGACTACGGAGTGAGCGGAACCTTGGACTTGCCGATCGCCAGAGTGTCGCTTTCCTTCATTTTTTTTGGCCGCGTTGGCGGCTGAGCCCGTTGTGGCGGATGGTGATGTCCAGGAGGGAAACTTTGGTGTAGCCATATATGATACTCCTCCAGGAGAGTAGAGGAGGTTGTCCGGTGGAGAAGTTAGTCTGGTGCCGGCCATGATTGGCGCCGGCATCGCGTCGGAGATCATGTGGCGGATCGCGGCGCCAATGGTTGGGGGGATGGTTAACGCGCCGTTGCTCTCGATGTTCGCCGTGCCAGCGATCTATCTGCTGTTGCGAAGCCACCATTTGGTGCACGGTCGTCATCCCCAATTAAGTTTGGAGAACTCCCGATTCGATGAATTTGTATACACAAGTTATCCAAAATACGCATGAGCATGCTACATTGTTCATATGTCCTATAGGCTACGACATTTCTTGCTTTACCTGCTCATCGTCTCCCTGCCAATGCAGAGCATTGCGGGGGTAGCGAGGTTCGAGTGCGGTATGTCGCATCATCCGCTGATCGTGGACGGCGCCGTGCACGGGGAGCTGTCGATGCATGGGACGATGAGCCGCGCCGCCCATGAAGATGAGCATGAACATGAGCATACTGGCGTGGCCGAGCAAGGTAGCAGTTCCGATGACGCAGATTGCGAAGGCACCGATGCTCAGGCACGATCGGCCTGCGGCACATGTGCAGACTGCTATATTGGCGCGTTTGGACCACCCCCTGGCGTTGCCCTGACTGTCCTTAATGAAGCGGCATGGGGCGTACAGCAAATTCCTTCCTCCTCGTTCATCGGGCATATCCCTGCCCGGATCGAACGTCCTCCACGAGCTACCAGCGCAATTGCGTCTTGATTGACGGCTGCGGCCAGTGCCGATGCCTGTGCTCGCGCGCCACCATGGCCGGAAGCTGGTAGCAGAACCAGCCGAACGGCACATACACATTTGCATTCGCCGTCCTGCGGCACACCGTCCCGTGGTCGGCGTCTCTGCGGACTGAACCTGTAAGGGTTTCGGTCCCATGGCTCTTACAAGAACATACCTGGAGGGTAAATGGTTTACAAGTACATCCCAACAATGACAGCGGTGCTCGCATTAATTGCCTTGCAACCCGGCGCTCACGCACAGCAGCCGGACACTGGCGACAACACGCAAGCGGCAGACATGCAGCGGGTCCAGATCACTGGCAGTCGCATCAACCTTCGACAGGAACAGGTCTCAGGCGTCGGGCCGGTTACCGTGATCGATGCAGACACCATCCAACGCTCCGGAGCAATCTCCATCGAGACGCTTCTTCAGCGGTTGCCATCGTCCGCAGGTACGGCGGGGAACCAGACCAGTGCGTACTGGACCAGTAATGGCTACGGCACGACGCAAGTCAATCTGCGCGGTCTCGGGATCGATCGCACCTTGGTCCTGTTGAATGGGCGCAGGGTGGTTTCCGGAGGCACGGGCGCCAACAGCTCGGTCGACCTGAACATGATCCCGGTGGCGATGATCGAGCGGATCGAGGTGCTCAAAGATGGTGCGTCGGCGATTTACGGCGCCGATGCGGTTGCCGGGGTCGTCAACATCATCACCAAGAAGGCGATCGACGGCGTGGAAGCGTCCGTTCGCTATGGCAAGACCGAACGCGGCGACGGCGCCGAGAAATCGGCAGACCTCGTCTGGGGTACCCGCAGCGAGCGCGGGAACCTGATGGCGTCCTTGAACTACTCCGAAAGCGAAGCGGTTAATCTTGCGTCGCGCGCACCTTGTGCGTTGTTCGAGGAAGACGGTGAACTGGTCTGCTCCGGCAGTTCCTCGACCATCGGGGGCCGCGCGCGCCTGGCGGACGGCCGGCGGGTCAACTTCAACCAGGACCCGAACGGCAATCCGCGTAGTTTCGAAACGTATAGCGCGGCCAAGCACGCATACAACAGCAACCCCCTTCTGAACGCGGTGAACCCAATCAAGCGAGTCGGTGTCAGTGCTTTCGGAAACATGAAGTTGAGCGACAAGCTCGATCTGTTCAGTGAACTCATGTTTACTAACCGCCAGTCCGAACAGCTGGCCACGCCGGGTGCGATCGGTGTCTATCGGCCGATCAGGATCGCCGCGAATCACCCGACGAATCCAACCGGTCAGGACCTGACCCTGGAACGGCGCAGGGTGGCCGAGGTTGGACCGCGCTACTTTTTCCAGGAAACGAACACTTTCCGCATCGTCGCAGGTTTGAAGGGCGAGATCGGGGATAAATGGGACTGGTCGGCATCGTTGAACTGGGGGCGAAACACCGGTGTCGACGGCATGACGAACATTATCAACCTCGACCGTGTCGACGCGACCCTCAATACCGCGACATGCGGCACCAGTCCGACCGCGGCTCCCTGCGGCAATTATCTCGGCTACGGGAACCTGAGCCCGGCCGTGCTGAAGTACATCCATTTCACCACGCGCGACCATGGCGGCAACGATCAGAAAAGCTTCAATGCGAGCATCAGCGGCGAGCTGTTTTCATTGCCGGCCGGACCGCTGGGCTTCGCGTCCGGCTTCGAATATCGCCGCGAGCAAGGATGGCGCGATCCGGACAGCCTGATCGTCTCAGGGGCGGCGAACACGAACGCCCAGGACCCTATCGCCGGCCAGTACAGTGCGCGAGAGGTATTCGCCGAGCTGTCCGTGCCACTGCTGGCAAAGCTGCCCCTAGTGCAATCGCTGACGGCGAACGCCGCCGCCCGCTACTCCGATTACAGCCTGTTCGGATCGCAAGCGACCTATAAGCTTGGCCTCGACTGGCAAGTGATCCCTGCTTTGAAGATGCGCGCGAACAGGTCGACGGCGTTTCGTGTCCCGAATGTCCCCGAGCTGTTTGGCGGCGTCTCCGAGGGTAACCTCACCACCACCGACCCATGCAACAACTGGAACACGCTCGATCCCAATTCAAACGTCTACAAGAACTGCAAGGTCTCCGGCGTGCCAGCCGGCTTCAAGCAGTTTGGCCCCTCGATCCTGACGACCGGCGGCGGCAACCCCAATTTGAAGCCGGAAGAGGCGGACACTTTTACGGTTGGCGCTGTGTGGACGCCATCGAAATCGCTGACGCTGACCCTCGACTACTTCAACATCCGGATCGATAACGCGATCGAGACGGTTCCGGGTTCGACCAAGCTGGCGGTTTGCTACAACTCGCCTGGTCTGAGTCACATCTTCTGCGGTCCTTCGAGCTTCACGCGCGATCCGCGCACCGGAGAAATCAACTTCCTTTCGTCGCAACCGGAAAACGCCGCAACACAGCGGGTGAGTGGGCTGGACTTTGGCGCTTTGGTCGACTTCAATGTGTTCGGGTGGGCCTCGTCATTCGTTGCGGACGTCTCGCGCCTCAACCGGTTCGACGTGCAGCCATTCCCGGGAGGGGAGACGATCGAATACGCGGGCAAGATCACGGGCGGCCGGGGTAGCTACGCCAAGTGGAGGTCGACTGTTTCGCTGACGACGTCCAACGGGCCATGGTCGGGTTCCTGGACGGTCCAGTACATCGGTTCCGCGGACGACATCAACGCCGCACCGGCTGACATCGGCTCGCGTGCACCGGGCATCGGGTATCACAATGCGAGCGTGAAGTATGCGTTCAACAAGGCGATGACTGTCTCCTTTGGCGTCGATAACTTGTTCGACAAAGGCGCGCCCTACATCCAGAGCTGGACAGACGGCAACACCGATACGATGACCTATGACTTGCTCGGTCGCCGTTGGCATGTTCGCTTGGGCTACAAGTTCTAAGTACGATGGTGCCGGACCGGTCATTCCATCAGTCTTCCGCGCGAGCGGCCGGTCCGGCACCGGGTAATTCACATCATTAACGACAACTATGCAATTTGCTTTCTGGGTGCGGCGCGCCCACAAATGGATCGGGCTCGTCATCGGCTTGCAGGCGCTGCTCTGGATGATCAGCGGCCTCTACATGGTCGTGGTGCCGCTGGAGGTCATCCATGGCGACCATCTGGCCCATGTCCCGACCGAACGACTGAATCCTGCTAACACCCGCATCACGCAGGCGCACCTGCATGAGCGTTATCCAGGCATCACTGCCATCCGAATAAAGAGCCTGCTTGGAAAAGAGGTCTACGAGATCAAACAGGGGACGCAGGCCACACTGGTGGATGCGACGACCGGAGCAAAGATCAGCCCGCTGGATCGTCAGGACATCGTCGCTCTTGCCGACGCGGCCTATGCGGGTGAAGGCAGTATCCGTGGCGTTGAATGGATAACGAAGGCGCCGCGAGAGGTTGGTTCGCGGCCGGTGCCTTTATGGGCCGTTCACTATGACGAGCCGGGCCGGACGACATTGTATTTCTCGCCTTATACCGGCGACCTGGTCGCAAGGCGCCACGAACTCTGGAGGTGGTTCGACTTCCTCTGGATGTTCCATATCATGGACTACGAGGAGCGCGAGAACGTAAACAACATGCTGCTGCGGGTGGCCGCGATATCCGGTCTGGTATTCGCCCTCAGTGGAGCCTGGCTGCTCATCTATAGTTTCAATCGACGGAGGCAAGCATGAGCCCCTGGATGCGACGTATCCATAGATGGGTGGGCTTGATCCTGGTGATCCAGTTCGTCCTGTGGATGTCGAGCGGTGTCGTCATGAGCCTGCTCGACGCAAACAAGGTGAATGGCCGCGAATTCCGTGTCAAGCCGCCGCTACCGCCCGAATGGCCGCGCGGCGTGCTGACCGCGGATGCCGTTCTGGCCGCCAGTGCGGACAACGTCATGGCAATCGCTTCGGGATGGCTGCTCGGGCGGCCCGTGTACCGGTTGCAGAACGACAAGCGTAGCTGGCTGGTGAATGCGATGGATGGAGGGCCCGTTGCGATCAACGCCGGCCTTGCCGCGCAGATCGCTCACGCTTCGTATTCCGGACCCGGGAACGCCGGCACGCCGCGCCTGCTGAGCTTCACGCTCGAAACACGCGCGCACAAGGAAGCTGTCTGGCGCGTGGACTTCGACGATGCGGACGAAACCTCGGTGTACGTATCCAGCGTGTCGGGCGCGGTGCTCGAACACAGGAACAGCACATGGCGTCTATTCGACCTGTTCTGGATGCTCCACATCATGGACTACAGCGAGCGGACCAACTTCAACAATCCCTTGCTCGTGTCCAGTGCGATCGGCGGGTTATGGATGGCACTGACCGGTGTCTGGCTGTTGTTCGCCAGCGTCCGCCTCGCGGAGTTCGTCCCGCGTCGCTGGCGCGGCGGCGGTACCGTGAACCTGGTCGACAAGCAGGGGACGAAGCAGCGTTCTATCGATGCCGCCCAAGGCGACACCGTCTTTCTTGCGCTGGCCCGCTCCGGCCTCCAGCTGCCGTCGAACTGCGGTGGCGGCCAGAGCTGTGGGCTTTGTGAAGTCCGCTGTGTTGGCAAGGCTCCGGAACCGACCAGTGCCGACAGGGCCCTGCTGTCCTCCCAGAAGATCGATGCCGGCTTCAGGCTGGCCTGTAGTCTTTCCGTGAAACGAAACCTCGATATCGATGTTGGAGACACCTTGACGTTAGCGTCGGAGCGGGCAGGTGTGGTGACTGGCGTGAAGGCCGTTACGCCATTCCTGCGCGAGATAACGATACGTCCCGACGCTCCGTTCGAGTGTCGTTCAGGAGCCTATGTCCAGGTGCATGTGCCGGCCTACGTGCGTGAGGCGAGCCACGTCGATGTTCCGCCTGACCATCGTGCGGATTGGGATGCTGCAGGGCCGCTCACCGAACTTTCGAACAGCGCGGCTTTACGGCGTTCGTACTCGATCGCGGTTCCGGTGGAGCGGGTGGATGGGCAGCTGACCTTCCTTGTTCGCTTCATGCCAGGGGCACGGCCGGGCAGGGGATCGGGATACATGTATACGCTAAAGATCGGCGATGCGATGCGGTTCAGCGGTCCGTTTGGCGACTTCGCATTGAAGCCCGGTGGAAGGGAGAAAGTGTTTATCGGTGGTGGCGCCGGAATGGCGCCGCTGCGCGCGATGATTCATGAGCTTCTTGCGAAGAACGCGAGCGAGCCGCTGCATTTCTGGTATGGCGCCCGTACCCTGCGTGACGCTCCCTACGTGGACGAGATGCGCGGGTTCGCGGCGTTACATCCCAACTTCCACTGGCACCTCGTACTATCAGAGGAGGGCGGTCCGGTTGGAGTGCTAAGGTTTGTGCATGAGGCGGTACTGGATGGCCTCCTGCGTAAGCACCCCGACATCTCTTCCCTCGAGTTTTATGTCTGTGGCCCGCCGGCGATGCTGGAAGCAACCCGCGCAATGCTGCGCAGTCTTGCTGTGGACGACACGAACATCGCCTACGACGACTTCAAGATTTGATAACCTCAAGAGGTATAGGAAGCAACCCCTCTTGAGGTTATCGCTGGCAGACCGTGCAAATCTGGAACGCCATGTTGGGTCAAACGACAGCCCGGCCGCGGGCAATCTTCCGCAACACGTGCAGATCGCTGCCAAACATGCAGAGGGCTTCACAGTGCTGGTCGAGCAGGCCGAAGGGAATGTACATCACCGGCACATCGCCGGCTTCCTGCTTGAAAGATGGCCGGCTGATCTGGGCAAGCACCTCTTGTTCGCGGCTGTCGGGCGCAACGATATAGTAGTGGCACGCCTGCTGTGGCAGTGACTGCGCCAGATCCTTCATCCTCAGGATGCCCGAGTAGATCGATGTACTCTTTTCGATTTCGAAGGCGCAAACGATGTGTTTGCCGTCCTCACTCAGCCACAACACGTCGATCAGACCGATCGTATTCATGACGTCGTCTGGGGCGCCGATGTCTGGCAGCTTGTCGGTGGTCGCCAGGGTGAATGCCTCGCCCGCAAAGGAACGGTGGCGGTCGTTGCGAGCGACATGGACGCGATACTTCAGGGCGCGACCGAGGCGGATCAGAAGATGCTGTATTCGGGTATGTTCGGTGGCGCCAGCCTGGTCGGCGAGGACCTGTTCGTGCCGGCGCTTGTTGGCCTTGGCGGCTCTTTCCTGCAGTGCGGCAAAGGTAGCGTCGGCGTTGCCGGTCGTGGTGATTCGTCCGGAACCTATCTCGAACAGGAGCCCGGCAAATGCACCCAGGTCCTTCGACAGCAAGGAACGGTGCTGATTATTGGCCTGGACGATCGATTCCCGCATGGCCAGGTAGCTGTGCCAGCAGCCCAGCTTGAGCTTTGTGCCAAACAGCGCGTTGAACCCGTTGATGATCGCCGTGTTGAAGGGCGGAACCACGGTAGGGTGGAGAAAGTAGAGGATCGTGGCCGCCGCGGGGCCGAGCCCCTTGATGCCCGCTTCGGCGAGCCGGCTCATCTCGGCAAGCAGCTGTTCCTCTCGAGTCGCGTTCAGGCAGGCCGACAGGAAGCTGCCGAA
>Ga0308160_10008292_pt1 | contig 10150 bp, 9 predicted proteins | sample PhyFR1_FD_201036 | JGI IMG/M metagenome (GOLD analysis project Ga0308160, IMG submission 201036) | Phyllosphere microbial communities from UC Gill Tract Community Farm, Albany, California, United States - DLSLF.R1 | ecosystem: Host-associated > Plants > Phyllosphere > Unclassified | place: USA...
AGAATCTGCTGGGCGCGACCACCGTCGCCGCCACCATGATCTGCGCCGAACTGGCCGGCATCGAAGTGTTCGTCACCGGCGGCATCGGCGGCGTGCACCGCGGCGCCGAGACCAGCTTCGACATCTCGGCCGACTTGCAGGAACTGGCGCACACGAACGTGGCCGTGGTCTGCGCCGGCGTCAAGTCCATCCTCGACATCGGCCTGACCCTGGAATACCTGGAAACCAACGGCGTGCCCGTGGTGAGCGTCGGCCAGCCCGGCTTCCCGGCCTTCTTCACGCGCGAAAGCGGCTTCAAGGCCGACTTCCAGCTGGACGCACCCGAAGCGCAGGCATCCTTCATCCGCACCAAGTGGCAGCTCGGCCTGATGGGCGGCGTGGTCGTCAGCAACCCGGTGCCGGAAGCATCGGCCATGCCGAAGGAAGAAATCGACCGCATCACCACGCAAGCCTTGAGCGAAGCCGGCGAACGCGGCGTGACCGGCAAGCTGGTGACGCCCTTCCTGCTGGCGCGCATCAAGGAACTCACCGAAGGGCGCAGCCTGGTGACCAACATCGCACTGGTCAAGCACAACGCCCTGGTCGGCGCGCGCCTGGCCGTGGCCCTGAACGGCCACGCCTGATTCCGTCAAGGCCCCCATGTCGATCGACCTGAAGCAGCTGAAGTACTTCCTCGCCGTGGCCGAGGAAAAGAGTTTCAGCCGCGCCGCCGAGCGCCTGCACATTTCGCAGCCGCCGCTGTCGCAGCAGATCATGAAGCTCGAATCCGAGCTCGGCGTGCGCCTGTTCGCGCGCACCACCCGCAGCTTCGAGCTGACGGTGGCCGGCAAGGCGCTGATGGCCGAGGCGACCGAGCTGCTGGGCCGCATGCGCATGACGATCGACACCATCCGCCAGATCGACCGCGGCGAAGTCGGACGCCTGCGCGTGGGGATCGTCGGCTCGGCGATGTGGGGGCCGATCCCGAGTTTGCTAGAACGCTTCCAGACCGAGTTCCCGCGCGTGACCTGGACTTTGCACGAACTCGGCCCGGACGAGCAGATGGAAGCGCTGCGCTCGAAACAGATCGACGTTGGCTTCTGGCGCGAGCCGCGCCTGGACGACGAGGAACTGAAGGCAGCCCACCTGCGCCAGCAACTGTGCTTCCGCGAGAACTTCTGCGTGGCCGTGCACAAGGAACACCCGCTGGCGCGCCAGGAAGCGATCGAACTGACGGATATCGCGCAGGAACCGATGCTGACCCTGCACCTGAACCAGTCGGCCGAACCGCGCTACCTGATTCAGTGCTGCGTGAGTGCAGGCTTCCAGCCGGCGATCTTCCAGGAAGCGGCCGAGCCGCAGACGCTGCTGGCGATGGTCGGCGCGCGCCTGGGTGTGGCGCTGATGCCGCAGACGACCAGCCGGATCGGCTGGCCGGGTGTCGCGTTTTTACCGATCCGTACGAATGCACCGTCGGCGAATTTGTACATCACCACGACCAATCAGGACGATGCACCGGTGGTGCGGGCGTTTTTGAAGATTTTGAATCTGGATGGGGAGTGATCGACCGGTGCTTGAACGCGTGGGCGGCGCACCTGCTGCGTGAGCTTACCTGCCCCGGTATAGCCGACCACCCTACGGGTCATGACACGCCTGCGCGTTCGGCGTAGGGTGGACGGCTATACCTGAAATGATGCGTTCACTCGAACGATGCGCCGTCCACGCGTTCAGTCCACGCCTGAACAATCAGTGCGTCGCCCCACCCTCGACAACCGCATCCGAACCACCCCGCACCGCCACCTCGACCGCCACGCGCAGCCCCTCGACAATCTCGTCCAGCGCCATCCCCGGCGCCCCGGATAACGCCGCCGCCTGCTCGGGCAAATACGGCACGTGGATGAACCCGCCAAGAATACCGGTGCCGGCAACCCGGTGCATCAAGCCATAAAACACATGGTTGCAGACAAAGGTCCCCGCCGTCTGCGACACCGACGCACGCAGCCCGCGTTCGCGCATTGCGGCCACGATGGCCTTGATCGGCAGGCTGGCAAAATACGCTGCCGGGCCATCCGCAACAATCGCCGCATCCACCGGCTGCTGCCTGTCGTTGTCGACGATCGGCGCATCGTCGACATTGATCGCCACCCGCTCCACCGTCAGGTCGGCGCGCCCGCCGGCCTGGCCGACCGCGATCACGACCTGCGGCTTGATCTCGTCGATGGCGCCGGCCAGCACCCGGTTGGCAAAGCCGAACACACAGGGCAGCTGCAACACCTCGATCAGGAAATCGTCGCCGCTCCAGCCCTTGAGCGCGCGCACCGCTTCCCAGGCCGGGTTGACGCTGGCGCCGTTGAAAGGCTCGAAACCGGTCAGCAGGACAGTTTTTTTCATCGCTATTTCCACCATTATCGATTCATCAGGAAGTAGAGCAGGACGATGTTCGCCGCCAGCAGCGGCAGCGCGGTCGGTATCTGCGCCTTGATCACCGCGTTTTTGTCAGGCAACTCCAGGAGCGCCGCGGGGACGATATTAAAGTTCGCCGCCATCGGTGTCATTAACGTACCGCAATACGCGCTGAACATGCCGATGGCAGCCATGACGGCCGGATCGGCGCCATACACTTTCACCAAAATGGGAATGCCGATGCCACCGGCAATCACCGGAAAGGCCGCGAAGCCATTGCCCATGATGATGGTGAACACCGCCATCGCAATGCAATACAGGGCCACGGCGGCGAAGCGCGAATCGACGTCGAACCAGCCCGTGCTGACCTGGGCCACCGCCTTGCCGACGCCGGCCTCGGTGAACAGCAGGCCGAGCACGGCCAGCATGTGCGGCAGCGTCACCGCCCAGCTCATGGCGTCGACCAGGCGGCGCGCCTCGCGCACGCCCTGCACCGGGCTGGCTTTCGTCAGCCAGCATGCGGCGCCGATGGCCAGCAGCGATCCCAGGCCGAGGCTGGCCAGCGTCAGGTGGGCCTGGTCGAACAGCAGCCAGTCGCCGATCCGCACCTCTTTCAGCACGGTGGCGCCGAGCACGGTAACGATGGGAATCACCAGCGCCGGCAGGAACAGTTTATTGCCGAGGCGGGCAGCGCTGGCGCGGCGTGTGGCCTCGTCCAGCGTGCCGTGCTTGCCTTGGCGTACCAGGCCGCAGCCGGCCAGCAGCGCCATCGCGATCATGACGGCGCCGGCCGCCGCGGCCGGAATATGGTCACCCGCCAGGTAGATGAAGGCGTATAGCCCCCAGAACAAGGCACTGGTGACGCGGCGCGGATGGTCGCGGTCGAGCAGGGTCAGCAGCGCGACCGTGCCCAGCAGCAGGCCGACCAGCAGGTAAAGAAAACCCAGGGAAAAAATCACTTGCCCGCTCCTTCGCGGCGGATCGCGGCGTCTAGGCGGCGCAGGTTCCAGCTGTGGATGACGAAGGCGCAGATGGCGGTCGGGATGCCCCACAGCGCCATGTGCAGCGGGTCGACCTCGATGCCCTCGGCGCGCAGGATGGTCTGCATCAGCACGATGGCGCCAAAGGCCACGAAAATATCTTCGCCAAAGAACAGGCCGACGTTGTCGGTGGCGGCGGCCATGGCGCGGATGCGGTAGCGCAGCTTGTCGGACAATGTACCGATGCGCGCCTCGGCCGCGCCTTCGGCCAGCGGCGCCACCAGCGGCCGCACCATCGAAGGCTGGCCGCCCAGGCTGGTGAGGCCGGCGGCGGCCGTGGTCTCGCGCAGGAACAGATACACGATCAGCAGGCGTCCGGCGGTGGCCGAGCGGATCCTGGCGATGCTGGCCATCGCGTGTTCCTTCAGGCCAAAGCGTTCCAGCAGGCCAACCGCCGCCAGCGGCAGCAGCAATACCAGTGGCAAATTGCGCGTCTTGACGAAGGCCGTGCCGAGCGACTCGAGCAGGTGCATGAAGGGCATGGCAGCGGCGGCGCCGGTGACGCCGCAGGCGGCCACGACCACCAGCACGGGATTGGCGCGCAGCAAAAAGCCGGCGGCAATGACGGCCACGCCCAGCAGCGGCCACAAGTTAACAGCGGTTTGCAATACGGTCTCCGGCTTCAGATGATTAGCCGGATGAGTTTAACCGAAGGCAGATTGCGTTAGTGAAACGACAAACGCCAGGGCGCGGTCGTTGCAGGCTTTATTCCGGCCGTACCGGATTACCGGCGATATCGCCCACCACCGTATTCCAGCGCCGCACGTGGAAAGCGCGCACCAGGCCGTGGGTGACGTACGGGTCGCGGGCGGCGAACAGTTGCGGCACCTCCGGGCTGTCGGCGTCGAACAGGAGCAGCGCGCGGTCAGCCGGCTCGTCGAAGGCGCCGGCCAGCACCATCTCGCCGCGCTCCTGCGCCTCCCAGGCCAGGCGCAGGTGTTCGTTGCGGAACTCGGCGCGGCGCTCGAGGTAGTCGGGAGCGAGATCGTAGATGAGCAGGTAATGCACGGCGACTCCTGGAGTGATGGACAGTTATTGAATAGTAAATGGCATAGTAACCTACATGGACCGCCCCCACGGACTTCTCCTGTGCACCCGCGCACGCTTGATCGTGCTCATACTCGGTGCACCCCGCCCCACTAATCTCGACACGGTCACGAACGGCACGCCGCCGACGTCCGCCAGAAGGAGATGCCATGGTCTCGACTATCCTCCCCCGCCTCCGGCGGTCTCTGCGCCAGCTGCGCCAATACGGCCTGCGCTTCGCGGCGCTCATGCTGGCCAGCCTCTTGGTTGCCTGCGGCGGCGGCGTTTCGCTCGGATTCGGCTACGTCGACTACGACGACGATGACGACCGGCCCCACAAGCCGGACTGGCCGGGCAGCGGCGGGCCGGCGCCTGACCCGGGCATCTTCCTGATCGCCGGTGGCCTTTGCCCCACCTGCGGCGGTTCGCTCGACGGTTCCGGCTCGGCCGCCCGCTTCGATACGCCCGACGGCATCGTGCTTGGCCCCGACGGCAATCTGTTCGTCGCGGAACGGACGAGCGGCACTATCCGCAAGGTATCGCAGCAGGGTGTGGCCGTGACCCTGGCCGGCAGCGCGGGCGCCAATGGCAGCAGCGACGGCGCCGGCGGCGCGGCGCGCTTCAACGCCCCGACCCGGCTCGAAGCCGACATCGACGGCAATTTGTACGTCACCGACAGCGGCAACTCCACCATCCGCCAGGTCAGTGCCGCCGGCGCCGTCACCACACTCGCGGGCGCCGCCGGCCAGTGCGGCAGCCAGGACGGCAGCACCGGCAACGCGCGCTTCTGCAACCCGCAGGGCATCACCCTCGACCGCAATGGCAATCTGTATGTGGCCGACACCATGAACCACACCATCCGCCGCATCGACCGCAACAACGCCGTCACCACGGTGGCCGGTGTGGCCGGCGCCTGCGGCAGCGCCGACGGGCGCGGCAACGCCGCCCGCCTCTGCGAACCGCGCGACATTGAAGTCGACGACGACGGCTACCTGTACGTGGCCGACACCGCCAATTCCACGATCCGCGAAATCGCGCCTTCCGGCGAAGTCCGCACAATCGCCGGCGCCGCCGGGCAATGCGGCAGCGCCGATGGCCCAGGGGCCAGCGCACGCTTCTGCAATGCCGCCGCGCTGACGATGGACGGCGCCGGCACGCTGTTCGTGTCCGACACCGGCAACGGCACCATCCGCCGCATCGCCACGTCAGGCGCGGTGAGCACCGTGATCGGCACGCCGGGCACGCAGAACGTGGTGCTTGGCCCCCTGCCCGGCAGCCTGAACACGCCGCGCGGCATCACCGTGCTGGCGTCCGGCACGCTGGCGGTGACGTCGCAGAACATGGTGCTGAAGCTGGTGCCGGCACGCTAGACGGAGCGTCAAGACGGGACGTCAAGACGGGGCGTCAAGACGGGGCGTCAAGACAACGGTGGCGTGCTCGGCCGGGCTAGGAACTGCCGCGGACGGGCGCTCCTGGCCGCTGCCGACGGCACAGCGCGTATGGACGGGCGCAGACCACTGTTGCGCAAACCACACTCTTCCGCCTGCTCAGCCATTTGCTGCAGTGCATGGCGACCTGCCGCACAGAAGAGTTTCCCCGAGGAGAGTAGACTGGCTTCATGAACACATCGAAAAAAATGGCGGCAGGTATGGCAGGCTTCGCCAGCGTGTTGTGGCTGGGCCTGACGGCTGCGGTAGCCGCCAACCAGCGCCGGCTGGTGTTCAACCCGACCATCGTCCCCGAGGTCAACAGCCCGCGCAGCAGCGGCCATCGCACCCGCCCGATCGTCCTGCGCGCCAAGGACGGCACCCGTTTGTGCGGCTGGCTGATGACGCCGCGCACGCCGGGGCCGCGTCCGGCCGTGCTGTATTTCGGCGGCCGCTCCGAAGAAGTGTCCTGGGTCGTGCGCGACGCCGGCAATTTGTTCCCGAACATGACCGTGCTGGCGATGAACTACCGCGGCTACGGCAATTCGCAGGGCATTCCCGACGAAACCCTGATGATCGACGATGGCTGCACCCTGTACGACTGGCTGGCCGCCCTCGGCCAGGTCGACGCGCGCCGCATCGCCGTGGTCGGGCGCAGCCTGGGTTCGGGCGTGGCGGTGCAGGTGGCCAAGGAACGCGCCGCCCACTCGGTGGTGCTGATCACGCCCTACGATTCGATCCTGGCGATTGCCAAGCGCAAGTTCCGCGCGATGCCGATCGAATACATGCTGCGCCACCGCTTCGAGTCGATCAAGTACGCACCTTCGCTCACCGTGCCCACCTGCGTGCTGCGCGCGGAGAGCGATGACATCGTGCCCCACTCGCACACCGACCAGCTGTGCGGCAAGCTGGCCAACCTGATCGCCGACGACATCGTGCCCGGCTCGGACCACCTGACCATTCCCTACCTGGAAGCCACGCAAACCCGCGTCGCCGGCTTCCTCACCGAGCGCTTCAGCCAGCCCCTGCCCGCCCCGCACATCCTCGAAACTGTGGCTTGAAGGAAAAAAATGCCGAAAGTTGTCGGCATTTATATTTCCCTCGAATAAATTGCCAAGTAAAATCGTATTTGTCATGCATCGGCGGGCTGATGCATATTTGACAGCTTGCGCTGTGCAGGTTCCGCTACCCGGCGCCACGCAGGTATGGCCAGGGCTATTCTCCCCGTTTTGCTGTTGCAAGGCTGCGACATTCGCGCGCGCTCCGCATCCGGGAAATGGCCGCGATTACAAATCGTAACCCCGTGAACGGTCCGGGACTGACACAATCCGCACGGCACGAAACTGTGTGAAACATTGCGTTTGCGTTGCATCCTGCCAGGCAGGTTGCAGCGGCGCTGGGACCTTGCCTTTGAGCCGCCCTTCCCAACGCAGCCGTTGCGCCGGGTACAATATCGAAATTCCAGGAGCTATTTCATGAAATTCAAGCAACTCAGCATGACGATTGCAGCATTGTGCATCGCCGGTTCGGCAAGCGCGGCCAATCCGAAACTGGGCATCGTCTACGATGCCGGCGGCAAGTTCGACAAGTCGTTCAACCAGTCCGCTTTCGAAGGCGCCGAGCGCTTCAAGAAAGAAACGAACATCCCGTACATCGAAGTCCAGGCCAACAGCGATACCCAGGCCGAGCAGGTGATGCGCGGCCTCGCGCGCAAGAAGCTGGACATGATCGCGGCCATCGGTTTCTCGCAAACCCAGGCTGTGGCCAAGGTTGCCAAGGAATTCCCGAAAGTTAAATTCGTCCTGATCGACTCGATCGCGCCGGGCGCGAACGTGAACTCGATCATGTTCAAGGAACAGGAAGGCTCCTACCTGGTCGGCGTCGCTGCCGCCATGGCTTCCAAGACCAAGAAGATTGGCTTCGTCGGCGGCATGGACATCCCGCTGATCCGCGCCTTTGCCTGCGGTTACGCGCAGGGCGCGAAAGCCCAGCAACCGAAGATCGACATCCTGTCGAACATGGTCGGCACCACGGCAGCTGCCTGGAACGACCCGGCCAAGGGCGGCGAACTGGCACGCCAGCAATTCGACCGCGGCGCCGACGTCGTGTTCGCCGTGGCCGGCGGCTCGGGCATGGGCGCCCTGCAAATGGCCAAGGAAAAAGGCAAGCTGGCAATCGGCGTCGATTCGAACCAGAACTACCTGCACCCAGGGAACATGCTGACCTCGATGGTCAAGCGCGTCGACCTGGCGATCTACGACTCCTTCATGCAGGTCAAGAACAACACCTGGAAGGGCGGCACCACCTATAAAGGCCTGAAAGAAGGCGGCGTCGACTGGGTGCTGGACAAGGACAACCGCAAGGTCGTCAGCCCGGAAATCGAAAAGCGCGTGAACGGCGTGAAAGCCGACATCATCAACGGCAAGATCAAGGTCATCGACTACCGCGCCGGCAGCAGCTGCCCGGTCTGATTTCCGTATCGTTTTCATGAGCGCGCCGCGCCGGTTTTCCGGTCCGGCGCGCTTTTAAATGCATTGAGGCGCACCTCAATGCATTCTTCATTTTTAGTCACACCATTCTTTACTACTGATCGCTATGCAGCCAGCCGTAGAATTTCGCAACATAAGCAAGGCCTTCGGGCCGGTGCAAGCGAACGCTGACGTCAGTTTCACGATCGCCAAGGGTTCCATCCATGGCGTCATCGGGGAAAACGGCGCCGGCAAATCCACCCTGATGAGCATCCTGTACGGCTATTACCACGCCGACAGCGGGCAACTCCTGATCGATGGCCAGGCACGGAATATCCGCACCAGCCAGGAAGCCATCGATCTCGGCATCGGCATGGTTCACCAGCATTTCATGCTGGTCGAGAACATGACCGTGCTCGACAACGTGATGCTCGGCGCCGAGGGTGGCTTCAAGCTGGCCGCCAAGCGCAAGGAAGTCGAAAACAAGCTGCGCGAAATCTGCACGCGCTACCGCCTCGACGTCGATCCGCTGGCCACGATCCACGATTTGTCGGTGGGCGCCCAGCAGCGCGTCGAGATCCTGAAGCAGATCTACCGCAGCGCGAACATCCTGATCCTGGACGAGCCCACCGCCGTCCTCACCGCCCAGGAAACCGCGTCCCTGTTCGAAATCCTGCGTCTCTTTAAAGACCAGGGCAAGACCATCATCCTTATCACGCACAAGCTGCAAGAGATCATGGACATCACCGACCAGGTGACGGTGATGCGCGCCGGCCGCGTGGCGGGCGCCGTGACCACCCTCGACACCTCGAAGGAACAACTGGCCAACATGATGGTCGGCCGTCCGATCGAAGGTAATTTGCCGCGCAAGCCCTTTAATCCGGGCGCGCCGGTGCTGACGGTGAATAACCTGCAACTGCAGGACGCCAGCAAGGTGCAACTGCTGGCCGACATCAACCTCACCGTGCGCGCCGGCGAAATCGTCGCGATTGCCGGTGTCTCGGGCAATGGCCAGAGCGAACTGATGGAAATCCTGGCCGGCATGCGCCTGCCGACTTCCGGTCAGGTCGAACTCGGCGGCAAGCCCCTGCCCTTCGGCAACCGCTCGAATGCCGACGGCTTGCCCGCCACCTTCCGCCAGCTCGGCATCGGCCACGTGCCGGAAGACCGCCTGCGCGACGGCGTGATCAAGGATTACTCGGTGATGCAGAACACCGTGTTCGGCTACGAAAATCGCGTCAAGAACCGCTGGGGCCTGTTCGATTTCGAGGCCATCGCCAAGCGCTGCGCCCACCTGCTGCAGGCCTTCGACGTGCGTCCGAACAACCCGGATCTGCGCATCGGCCTGCTCTCCGGCGGCAACCAGCAAAAAGTCGTGATCGCGCGCGAAGTCTCGGCCCAGCCGAAGCTGATGCTGGTCGGCCAGCCGACCCGCGGCGTCGACATCGGCACCATCGAATCGATCCACACCCAGCTGCTGCGCCTGCGCGACGAAGGCGTGGCGATCCTGCTGGTGTCGGTGGAACTGGAAGAAGTACGCGCCCTGGCCGATCGCATCGTGGTCATGTCGGGCGGCCGCGTGACCGGCGAACTGCCAATCGACGAATTCGATACCACCCGCATCGGCCTCCTGATGGGCGGGATGCACAAGTCATGAAACAGATGAAAATCACCGAACTTCCACGCTGGGCGACGGGCATCGTCCTGCCGCTCCTGAACCTGCTGTCGGCGCTGCTGGTCGCCGCGCTCGTCATCCACCTGCTGGGCGAAAGCCCGGTCGAATCGATGAAGATCCTGATCGACTCGG
>Ga0308160_10008294_pt1 | contig 10150 bp, 15 predicted proteins | sample PhyFR1_FD_201036 | JGI IMG/M metagenome (GOLD analysis project Ga0308160, IMG submission 201036) | Phyllosphere microbial communities from UC Gill Tract Community Farm, Albany, California, United States - DLSLF.R1 | ecosystem: Host-associated > Plants > Phyllosphere > Unclassified | place: USA...
CAGAATCGGCCCTCCTAATAAGATTCAAGCCCGAGCTCTGCCTTTCATGTTGCGAGGATCTGATATTATCGCGCAGGCACCTCCAACGCAGGAGCGTATCATCACATAGTGCGTTGCTAAGGTTGTAATGAGGTGATGAGCGTCAGCTGACCAGTTTCCGCCTCCCAGTGTCATTCCGGTCGTGCAACTGGTCTTGAGTCTGGGCGTGCAGCAACAGCCTACGTACAAAGGTCCTTGCGCGATCATCGTGACGACGACGGTCGATCAAGCCACCCAAGCGCACAAATGTAGGTCCCTTGTACCTGTTACTGCGCTATAGGCAATTGGCTGACGATCTTATCATACAGTGATCCGGGACATCGGCGCTCCTTTGGGTGTCAGAACAGGTCTGGCGGTGGGCGCTTCTGGTGCTGACATCTCAGCCGATCTTGCAAACTGGCATCGCAACGCTGTGCACGTGTTGGTTGGGACACCTGCACGATTGAACGATGTCATGGTCAAGCACAGCAATAACGGAGGATTGCCAGGCGGCGATGTTCGCTTGCTTGTGGTAAGTCTTTGACTACAACGTCACTCAGTTTGGCTGTTCTCGCTGAACCGTACCTTGCGCTGTCAGCTCGATGAGGTAGATCAGCTTATTGTGAGTGTGCAGACGAAGCAAAAGCGTCTTCTTGATTCGACATACTGACTATTTACGCTCGCAGGCAAGAAATCTTTACGAGAACGTCACTTCAATCTGCCGCGTACTACCTGCCCCTCGGTCTCGTAACCCCACTGCTGGTGGTGTAAATGGAGTCATAGGAACCCCTGGACCGCTTCCCAGTCCAGCCATTACCAGCCCCTTTGACGCGGGTATGAGCTCGCCCTTCAACCCTGCGTCAACTATGCCATTCCCTGCCAGTGCCAGCTCTCGTTTCAGCTCTGCGGTCAATCCTTCGATGGGCATAGGTGCCAATCCGGAGAGGCAGACGTGCATATTGTAAGTCGCTTGGTGAAATGATTCAAATCGATCAAGTCTGACTTTGCTTCGCATTAGCTCGAACACCATTCCCACCGACGTTATCAACTTTTCGCAATCCATACAAGTTCGAGAACCCGTACGAGTTCTCGTTCGAAGAGAAGGAGGAACTAATGCCTCGCAGGAGTCGACCTCGTCCGGGAATTTGCGCCACTATTACCTGTACCTGGCACTGGCTGGCGGAGCGGCGAGCCGGAGTGATGGGGCAGCTGCAGGTCCAGGCACGATTGGATCTGGACGCGCAGCGGGGAGCCAGAATACCGAAGTCAATCAGGCTAAGGAGTTCAAATTAGAAGCCCTGGCAGATCTGCTGCTGGAGTACCCTCTTTGGCAAGCCATCATTCACGTTGGAGCTCAAAGCACGCTCGATGCGGTGACTGGCAAACTAAACAGTCGTCAAATGGAGAACCTATCGCTAGTAAGTCCTCTTCTCCAGCTCAAATACGACAGTGTGGTCTAAAGGCGGTCTCTTTTACAGTCCCCCGATATGTCAGCTCAAGCCAAGCAGGCTGTCTATGGAAAATGGAGAGCTTCCGCCCAGTCGGGGCGTGGTCCCCGATTCTTGGTCGCTTTCGACACGATCGTGAAGCCTCCCGAGGTCGTCGCAGCGCCTTTGGTCATCAACTTCGGTAAGGCATTCTCATTCTGTATTCTTTTCCGTCCAGATACTCATGTTTCGCTTTATATAGACCTTCCCCGAAGCGTTGAAGGCTACGCTCAACGCGTATCTGCGGCTAACCAGGCCGACGCCAACAGGAACGATCGTAACCGAAACGGTCCTACCCCGTCCAGCATTGTGCTCAACTTCATTCAAGCGGCCGGCGGGGACGTTGAAATGCTTCGGAGCACCGAGTGTGCTTACCGATTCAAGGTCAGTGTACTTGCCCAGTTGCATACGAAGTTTGTGCTGACACTGTGTGCTGTTCACCAATAGTGTTCCGAAATTCCGGCCTCTTTCCGTGATCTGTTCTGAGGTCATACCTTGCTATCTGTCTTGCATCAAGGCGTTTCGAAGGAAAGTCAACTGTGTCTCTCAGCTTTACATGTAGCCTCCATCTCGACTCGCGTCAACTCAAACAACCACAAAACGAAAATGACTGCTCTGAAAAAAGGAAACTAAAGCCTGTGTAACCCATCCCATTGTATCAATCTTTGATTCTGCATGATGTCATTAGCATTGATGGTGACATAAAAAGTTCCGGAAACGGCAAACACGTCGCCAAAGGGATCGTCACACATCAGAAAACCGCCGCCGCCGCCGGCTCCACAGGCGGATCGTTCTGGTTGCCGTCGTTAGCCAGAAGCTCCGCTTGAGCACGCCTCTCCGCATCCCAGTCGATGCGCTCGGTCGTACCTATGATTCGACGGTAGTAGGCGATAGCTTCAGGAGAGAGGAAGCGTGGCATGATAGGAGCTAGGTTGAAAACCCCTGTAGCAGAAGCCGGCTGAGAGGATCCTTCTGAGGCTTGAGCAGCGGGCGGCTCGCCTGGGATGACGATAGATGGACTTCCCGCAGCTACAGGTTCAGTCTTCTTGTCGCGAGAAGCCTGGTAGGCGGCTTCGGTGAAGAAATCAGATCCCACTGAAGCAGACGAACGTTCGGACTTGGTCTCTTCCGCTTGCTGACGATCTTTGCGAGCCTGCTCCTCCCGTTTGACCCTTTCCTTTTCCGCCGTCAATTTCTCGACGAGCAGTCTCATATGTCTTTCCCGTTCGAGCAACACTGCTCGTCGGCCCGAATCGAGCGATGGGACCAATGTGGCGAAGAAAAGAACAAGCGGGAGAATGAAAAACCTCCAGAAGGGCGACGGTGCAGGTGGCGGAAGAGGCAAGTTCTCATCGTTGGTTGGGATCCTCCTGTCGCTAACGTCCATCGCCAGGGCTCGTCTACCTACATTCCTATCGGGCGTAAAGTAGAAAAGTCGAAGCACTCGTCGATCATAAGCCAGCCCAATGTTCGTCCAGTATTGTCGTAATCTAGAATCAAGAGCTATCCATCTTCTATTCCGAGGACCTTGTCCAGCAGGACCAGCAGCAGCAGCTGTTGGCGTTCTCCCGGGTCTCGTTTGTCCTCGCGCAGCAGGAGCCGCAGCTGCCCTAGCCGCCCGAACTCTGGCCACTTCTGCATCTCTGGCCCGACGTCTCGCTCTCCGATGCTTCTTCACATGGCCGACGATATCCCAAATCCACCACCCGGCAGCAGCGATCCCCATCCAAATGAATTTCGGATCGTCCCTCGGAACTCCACGAGTGAACATGTACAGTACTGTGCCAACTTTGATCAAGGACCAGAACGCTTGAGTCCAGATAGCAAACACGAGCCAGAAATCCGGGACAGGAATACGAAGCCTGACCACCAGACGGCGTCGACGAAATCCAATCCACCTGGTAGGCGCAGTGGCACGTGAAGGTGCAGTGATAGTGACTGTTGCAGTCGGCGTCGGACGGTACATCGGGGTTGGTACGAGGAGATCTTGCAGCGTTTTGATCATGCGTTGATGGATGTGGTAGCGTCCGAGGGCTCGCTTTTGCTCGTCCGTCATTTCCATCATGGAAGGAAGGATAAGCTTGTAAGGCATCCCGCTGAAGCGATTTGTAGTCGTGATCAATATTGAGGGACCATTTCCGAGCTATCGCACACTTACTTGATTTCGACCTCAAACGAATCCTCGCCTTCACCATTCCTTTGAAATGGAGTTTCCCTCAAGAAATTCTTCGCCTCCTCAAGCTCATCTGAACCAGCCTCGGTCGTCGATGCCGCTTCTAGTCCAGTCTCCTTTCTCCCATCCTTCCCGATTGCGTTGACCTCCAACACCTCCTTGACCGCCTGCTCCACCCTCTCAATCGGATGAATAGGCGCTGGTCGGAGCTCCGCCCACTTCAACTCGGGCTCTCCAAGGAAAGAATAGATATCGTTGCTCGCTAAGAACGAGTAGTAGAAAAGAGTCTCGTAGACCGCGATATAGGCCGGGTTGGGAACGAGTTGAGGATTATGACCGAACCCCCGGATCGGGGTGGCGGTCGCCGAGGCTTGGTTCATCAGGTCGGACATGGTAATGGGTGGAGGCAGAGAAGATGTCGTGTTGGCCGGGGGTGTCGCCGCTGCAGCAGAGTTGCTGGTTCCCGCGCTGGAAGGCGGTTGGTGTAGAGGAAAGGTAGAAGAGGCGGTATGTGAATGAGCTGAGGGGGCTGTGCGGGTCGAAGCCGCAACTAGGAGAACGTGTTCTCCTTCGGCATCGACCTGACATTGGTGTTACGGTGAACCATCAGCTGGACTCGAAGCGCTGATTAAGAATCAAGGGGAGCGCTTACATATACGCTGCCAACCGTTTCTTCATCGCCCATAATCCTTCCTCCGGAAATCACCCTAGGCCCGTCCTTCTCCGAGACAAAGGCAAACTCAGACCCTCTCGAAGCAAGCTCTTCTCTGACCTCCTTGATCGTGGTTTCGACAGGATACTCTCGAGAAAAATCAGGAGATCCTGAAGAAAAGATGAAGCGGATTTTGATAGTACTTGGAGGATTGCTTGATCCAGAGGCGGTCGTTTCTTCATTGGGTGTAGACATCTTGCAATCTCGTCCTCAGTCTGGTTCGCGAAGCCGGTGAGCGTTATCTCATTCCGTCGTTGAAAGAGCAGTAATCAGCCCAGAGCAGTTTGGATCACTCCAGAAAATGGAACCGTTCCGTAGGTCTGTACTTTGTATAGGGGAGGAATCCTTCGACTTGTAAGATAGGTCAGCGTGAAAAAAACCCCTTGATGATGTGGAATGCAGTTGGTGGGAGTGTCTCATCGAAGAGGCTCAAGCGCTTGATGACGCGTCGGAGTAGACCGCCAAGAGATCCGAATAGGTCGATCATCTTGAATCTCGAGCTATATACACTGATTCATGGTCGGCAATAGAGACGCAACAGAGCCTTCGGAAGAGGTAGACTACTGTGAGTCTCAACGAAAAATGTATCACGTTTCTCAAGGTGGCCGCCAAATGACATAGTAGAGCCAACATGGCTAGGTGGGTCGAATGTCCGCAACCTTCTCGCGCGATATCGAAGATAGTTGACCAAGGCTTCGGACTTTCTGCACCAGTGATTTCTGGTCCTCCACGCATTGGTACATCGTTTCAAGTGTCAAGTATCTCTTCCGCAGAATCAGGCTGATCCATCGGTACTCTCGCTCAGCAATACCTGGCTGGTATCGCTTCCTACCCTTGAGCGCCTCATCGAAACCTCGCCGGATCACATCAAGTACCACCTTCCGAAGAACGACATCCTCACCCTTCACATTCACTTCAGCACCCTCATCCACAAACTTGCACGAAAGATCTCTCTTCGACAATCTGCCATTGCCACCGCTTGCGTCTACTTCAAGCGATTTTACAGCAAGAATGCGTTTGCGGAGACAGATCCTTTCTTGGTCCTCACCGCCTGTCTCTACGTTGCTGCAAAGGTCGAAGAATGCCCGGTGCACGTCAAAAGCGTATTGAGCGAAGCCAGAGCTTGTCTCTCGGAACACTCGCCGCGCCCGCTTCCGACAGATTACACGAAGTTGGCCGAGATGGAATTTTTCCTCCTCAATGAGCTCGACTTTGATCTGGTCGTTTATCATCCGTATACGACCTTGCTTAGCGTTTGTGGCAGAGAGCCACTGGACGATGGATATTGGTCGGATGATGATCCGGACAACGATGATGGAGATGTCGATATGGAGCCATTTAGCGAGAGCGAAGAAGAGGATGAAGATGTTTCTCGGCCTGGGCTGGTGGATGATGATACCAAGACAATTATCAAACGGATGAAGCGGAGAGAAAAGAAGAGAGAATTACGAAGAGAAGGGGAGACGGAGCAAGATTGGATGACTAGAGTCTGGGGAAGAGGGTCAGGGAGAGGGAGTTGGCAGGTCGATGATGGGGTGTTTCAAATGGCTTGGTAAGCCATACCCACGTTCCGCCTGGCTGGATGCCAAATTGATCGTCGATGAGCTCGCAATCTCAGGTTCATCATCAATGATTCGTACAAGACCCACCTATCCCTTCTCTATCCGCCTTACATGATTGCACTCTCGGCTCTCTACCTCGCCTTTTCGCTGGAAGACAAACTGTCTGCAGACTCTTACCGACTTCGAGGCCGAATGCTCATGCCTCTGAGAACAGGCTCGGAACGTCCCGGTGAATTCCCTGTCTACTACATCTTCAAACCTCGCGATCAACTTCCTCTGGATAGCCCTGGACTTCTCGCCCCTGGTGTTCCAGCGTCAGCAATTCTACCTTCTCCGGCAGACTCGACGCCGATCAGGCTATTAACACGAGGCAACGCTCCCAAATTCTTTGCCTCGCTGGACGTCTCATTTCCTCTCCTCTTGTCAATCGTGCAACAACTCATTTCGCTCTACCCGCTATGGGAATCGTTCGCGCCTCGTCGAAATCCAGGTACAGCGGGTGTAGCTGGGGCGAGTACCCCGGGCAATGACCCTAAAGCTCATTTGATGGCCTACAGGGCTGCACAAGCCTTACGAAGGGCTCAGGCAATGGATAAAGAAAGAGAAGGAAGAGAGATGGTTCTGAATGCGAGGGAAGGGACGAAGGCGCACCTTGTCATGAATGGCAAGCCACAAGCAGTACTGCAGGAGGGCTCAAGTCAAACTTCTGGTCCGACCCCACAACAAGTCGACATGTCAACAGATGGAACGCTGAAACGAGAGAAGCGATATCCCGAAAATCCGGTTCGATGGCCTACCCAACCCTGTCTTACCGAGGAGCGAGTTCCAGCACTCTTAAGTACACTATGGAGGGAAGTGGCAACTCGTTCGGAAAAGGAACGAGAGCAGAAGCGCATGTCATGAAGGCCAGAACATGTATCGGATCAAGAAGAGAGTTTCGGAATTAGTCGAGTTCAAGGACACAAGCGACATCGAATCGCTGAGTTTTCGTACTCGGAATCATGACCCAAGTTGTTTGCGATTTATGTTGGATTTTTTGATGTTCAAGACGCTTTAAAAAGATCACCTTGACCCTTGTATGAGAGAACGTGATCGAGTCCCGCCCTCTTCGATCAAGCTATTTTGTAACGGCGACCTCCTCTAGCTTGCTCCTCCTCCCGTTTCGGTCTGTTCCACCGATCGCTTTGCCCCATTGAATGAGAATCACTCATGTCGCGGTACTGTGACACGATGAAATCGTAGTCTCGAAAGGTACTGAAGGTCGTTGAGGCGGTGGAGAGATGCACCGGCTTGCACATTCAGGAGGACGGTCAAGCGGTAGGGCCTTCGAATCTGGCGGTTCCGACCAACCGTTCAACTTTTATCCTTGGGTATCTCTTCGTTCTGTCATCGTTTGGTAGTATTTACAACATCGTGATGTTGCTTGGAAACAGTTGTGATCATAGACCCGTCTGCATCATATTTGTATTCTGGCGTTTATGACTCCGCTTCTTCCAATGAACGCTTTTGACCGCGTTCTTCAATTCCATTCGTGGGAGCGGTATCAGAGACATCCATCGCATCAACGTCATCGCCATCCTCTTCTCCAACGGTCATTGCTGTGTCTGGGCCTTCTTCGTCTTCTTTGGACTCTTGTGAGCCTTGATCTTCACTGCCCCAGCCGTCCTCTTCGTCGTCATCATCAAAGCCTTCGTATAGGCCTTCAGACGATTCTGGCAGACGATTTGGTACGAGATTGAAGTTGACGTGGCCCAGCATCTGACCTGGTGGTGGTAGGAGGATATGTGTATATGATTGAGAGAACGTTGGGAGAGGTATTCGATTGAGCTGTCTGGCGAGTGGTAAGAGAAACTGAGGTTGCGTGGATATGACATTAGCCGTTCAGCCTATGTCGCAGTCGAATGTGAAACTAGGCGATTCTCACATCTTTCGGAGCTCCCTCCGTGAACTCATAGCCACTCCTTGTCTGTACTGCCATCTCCACATCGGTTGTTTCGACTGTTCCTGGTCGTCCTGCATGATTGGCATAGGTCTTCGCATCCGTCAACAAATCGGTGGTATACCCTGTGAAATCCGAGCAATTGCGATTGAACTCGACCGTACAAACCCCGCCTCGCAACGAACAAGCTCACGATGGGAAAAATCCATGAGCTGGTGAAGGACCCGTTCATCTGCATCTTCGATGCCTTGACTTGCTAGCATCAGAGCTATCAGCCTTGCTGTGTTCGGCACTGAGTAGCGATTGATGGTCAGGGCAGCTCTTTCCGCTTTCGAATCGCTTGGTGTGTACTTACAGACTGCTCGTTGCGACGATGCTGCTGAATTTGAGTTGGCCATGGTCAGTTGAGCTGATTGAGGGACCTAGGTCTGCCGTTTTATTATTCGGTCATTATTAGCTTCTGAGCTTTGCGATAAATCTGATGATGTATCGACATCGACATCAGGATAGCTTCCCTAGATCGTTGAACGACATCGTCAACAGCCAGCTGCATGAAAGATGTCAGCTTGCCTCGCGCGTCTTCGCCTAGAGCTCGATGTGCTTCTGTTCTGCTTCAAGTTCGGCTTATTGGAAATGATATTCGGTGACCATAGCCCTGGTCTATCGTACAACCAGCTCTCAGAACATAAAACCCGGAAATCTACAACCGTGATCGCACGCTTTCGTTCAATACTTCTCGCCATCATGCTCAGAGGGGCGTTGATACAGGTCTTGTCGCAGGACTCGCGTAAGCCAATCGGGATGCCACAAGCTGACACCAGGTGCAGCTTCTGACTGGTCACTTGCGTCGTAGGAAGACGGCCCATCCATCATCGAAGGCGCCAGTGAGCTTCTTCTGGGCACCGCGATCGTCAAGCTCGGCGTATTCCTGTTCCATCGACCTTGCGCCGCGCTGTCGTAGATTGGTGGTCGATCTTCCGAGAGGCCATATTGCGGAGTCGCTTGCGAATGCAATTCGCCTTCGATGGAGGAGTCCCTAGCCGGACCCATCGTTTCGTCCCCCATGAACGAGGTCGACCACTGAATTTTTGATGGTCGACGAGCCGGGTTATGTATGGGCGATGTAAGCGCCGCATGAGCGAGGGCGTTTCTAGCCGCCATTTGGCCTTGTCGACCGTCGCGGAGAACGCATTCTTGTTGAGCCCGGAACAAAGCCCATGATTCCCAGTCAACTCCAGAATGATCTGTATCGACCGGCAGGACCGCCTTGAACATGATTGTCCAAGCGATGGACGTCGCCGTCACGATCTCCGGGAATTTTGGACCATGCTGCTTGACCGCAGAGGGTAATATAGGCGCCGTCAGCGGGATCAGGGTGGGGACAAGTGTCAGGCGAGGTAGGATTTGGGTCATTGCTTTCGCTGAGAGGATGCTATCCAGCATAGGAATGAGATTCTCCACGAGACCGCGTCGAAGTCGAGTAACGGTAGGGTCTTCTGGAGGCGTATCCGAAGAGAGCAGGAGCTGATTCCGTGGCGCCAACATCTCGAAAAGCGTCTGGCCGTTCAAACCAAGCAATGCTTCGCCGATCTCTTCGACGGTACCCGTGATCTGCATATCACTCATAGAGGTATCCTGGGTTCTAATGGAAGACGCCACTGACGACAACGTGCAAATTTCCTGTTGGGGTAATTGACATCGCTTCTGGGTATCCACACACACTCGAATTCCTTCAAAGGTTGTAGGTTGGATGATGCAGACAGTCGCGTAAAGCCGTCCGGGGCGCAAATCCTGCGACATCCCCTTGTCGCAGAAGTCTCGCTGATCGTCGATGACGTCCAAGAAATTGTCTATAGGAACCGCCAGTGTCCTTGACATGACAGAGGCGACCGCATAGGGTTCTGCAAAGAGGAAATTCCTCGCCAAGAGTTGGCTCTTTTCGTGGTTTGTTGTCACTCGCCTGACCAAGAACATGAGCTGTCCTTTGGAGACGGTCGTGGAGCCATGGCCACGATGTTCTTGGACCGACACATGACCGCTAGCCGCATTCAAGAAAGCCAATCATCAGCACAAAGACAGGCGATACATGCGCGTGCAACAACGGCTCACGTAGTCAAGATCCGATCATATAGCACACCCAGTCTGCGAACACCTTGGTCGTTTCCAGTCACGATATTGGCAAGGTACCCCACAGCTGTCGAGAATCGGTCCATGAACTTGCCCACATTCAGTGTCATTGGAGCTCGGCTATCCAGGCTA
>Ga0308160_10008296_pt1 | contig 10149 bp, 9 predicted proteins | sample PhyFR1_FD_201036 | JGI IMG/M metagenome (GOLD analysis project Ga0308160, IMG submission 201036) | Phyllosphere microbial communities from UC Gill Tract Community Farm, Albany, California, United States - DLSLF.R1 | ecosystem: Host-associated > Plants > Phyllosphere > Unclassified | place: USA...
CGGCCTGCGCGTGCGCTACGAAGACGTCGGTGGCCACCAGGGCCGCCGCATCAGCATCGACTGCGACAGCCACAGCTACTCGGTGGTCGGTATCGGCCGTACCCCGGGAGTGCTGCAATGATGCCGGTGCTGGGCCTCGAGACGGGCGTGGTGCCGGACGCCAAGGCGGCCCTGGCGGCCATGAATGCCGCGCGCGCCCAGGCGGCACGCGTGCTGCTTGAGGCCGCCGGCATGGAGCTGTACGGCACCTTCCATTTGAACAGCCAGGAATTCGCGCTGCCGGCGCTGGCGATCCGCGAAGTCGTCAACCTGCCGGAACGGATTACCGCGATTCCGCTGTCGCCATGCTACCTGGAGGGCATCTTCACCCTGCGAGGCGCTGCGATTCCTGTGCTGAACCTGGGCCGCATCTTCGACGCTGCCGCACCCGGCGTGAGCGAAGGCCAGCGCATCGCCATCCTCGACCACGACGGCGTGCAGGTCGGCCTGCTGTTCGACGCCACCGGCGAAGTGCTGCGCGTGCGTCCCGAACAGCGCAGCAGCGTGCAGTACGGTGAACACAGCGGCGCGGCGGCCGTGATCAACGGCGCCATCCTGCTCGACGAAGGCCGGCGCCTGGTGCAGGTGCTCGATGCAAACGCCCTGATCCGCGTGGAAAACGTGCCGCAAGTGCGTTCCCTGGCCGGCGCCGCCCGCAGCGCCGAGCGCGCGCGCTTCCTGCGCCAGGCCGAAGGCCACAAGGGCATCACCTTCCGCGCGGGCGCCATGACCTTCGCGCTGCCGATGCTGGCGGTGCAGGAAATCATCCGCGTCCCGGAGATCCAGGCCTCGGTCATGCTCAGCGCGCTGTGCAAGGGCTGGATCAATCTGCGCGGCAAGGCGGTTGGCGTGGTCGACTTCGGCGTGCTGCTGCAATGCGCTGCCCCGGCCACCGGCGAGGAAGAGCGCCGCATCCTGATCGTGCGCCTCGGCGACGACCTGCTCGGCCTACTGGTCGATTCGGTGGACGACGTGCGTGCCTACTACGACAGCGACATCCTGCCGATCCCGATGCTGGGCACGCGCCGCGCCGGCATGTTCCGCGGCTGCCTGCCGCACCCGGACGGCAAGGACGCGCTGTTCCTGGCGCCCGAGCACATCTTCACGCAGGGCGAAGTGGCCGAGATCTGCGCCGGCCACCGCCGCCTGTACGGCGATGAAGCCGCCGCCGCCACCCGCCGCGAATCGACGGTGACGCGGCGCCAGGTCTACCTGGCGTTCTCGCTGGGCACGCCCTGGGCGGCCGACATCGGCCAGGTGCGCGAGATCGTACCCTTCGGCTCCATCGCCCTGCGCCCGCCGGGCATGCCGGACTGCGTAGAAGGCATGATGCAGCTGCGCCAGCAGATGGTGTGCGTGGTCGATTTGCGCCGCCTGTACGGCATGCCGGCCCTGGACGACCTGTCGGAGCGCAAGATCCTGATCCTCGAGCACGAGGGCGAGAGTTTTGGTTTGGTGGTCGATGGCGTGGACAGCATCATGACGGTCTCGGACCGTCAGCGCCGCCCATCGCCGAAGCTGACCCGCAACGAGGGCCTGGCCGGCGACATGCGCCGCGACCTGAACGAGGTGCTGGAAGTGCCGGACGAGAATGGCGTCGAGCGCGTGATCTGCCTGTTCGACAAGGAGCGCTTCGCGGCGACGCTGCGCGAGCAGCTGGGCGGTTGAGTTTCGCTTCATCGAATGAAAAACAGGCGCCGCGGCGCCTGTTTTGTTATCGGCGCATGGTATTGCGTAGGGTGGGTTCTCGAACCCACCATGCACGATCCGCCATTCGCACCGACATCTTTCGGAAACTTGATCCGGTGGGTTCGAGAACCCACCCTACCTCAGGCGGCGATGATGTCGGCTTTGGCCATCCCGCCGCCGACTGCCCGTGCATCCGCCACATCGCGCAGCAGGCGGCCAAAGAACCAGCCATTCGCACCGCCCATCAGCGCGCAGGCCGCAGCAGTAACGGCTGCACCATGCAATAAGGCCGGCGACACGACCAGCATCACGGTGGTCGCATACTTGACCGCAAAGATCATCAGCATCAACAGCAGCGGCATCACGCTGCCACCCACGCGCACCGTGCCCGGCGCACTGCCTATAGCAATCCGCCGTCCGCCCAGCGACCACACCGCCCACATCGCCGCGCCCACAGCAAGCACCCACGCACTCAGCGGCAGCCCGTCGAGGCCGAATTTGCGCGCGATATCGAGCAGGGCCACCGGCAGCATGATGGCGGGAATAATGCACAGCTTCTTCAGCGTCGTCTCGCGGAAGCGTAGGGCCACCACGCCACGCGCGATGATCAGGGCCAGGATCAGCCAGACGTAGGCAGGGGTGTGGCTCAGCAGGTTGTTCAGCATGGCAGGCTCCGCAAAGTGGGTTAAGTTGCAGCCACTTTGCCCGACATCGGCGCGTGCAAGAGACCGATGCGACGAAACGCCTGCCTATGGCGCGAACTGCATCCCGATGGCGCCAATTAACAACGAGGGTCAGGTCTGACATTCAGACACGAGCTCGACTGTTACTCACATTGCTGCCGTTTATTCCCTGCATTCTTCCATTCATCGCAAGCTGGCCCAGATTGCATTTCTCGCTGGTTATGCTTTGGCTACACAAGTCAAAAAAGGACACAGTATGCTGAAGCGATTTCTCACCGGCGTCGCCGCCTTTACCCTGGCTGCAGCGGCTTTAGCATCCTCGTCGGACGAACTGTCGGCCGCCATCGCGGCGGCGAAGTCCGGCTCGAACGTGCCTGCCGTCGGCGCCGTCATCCTGCGCGACGGCGCTGTCTCGGCGCAGGCCGTGCTCGGCGTGCGCGAGGCGGGAAGCACGGCCGCGGTGGCGTTCGATGATGTGTGGCTGATCGGTTCGACCGGCAAGGTCATGACGGTGGCCATGATCGCCCGCCTGGTCGAACGCGGTGTGCTGGCCTGGGACACGCCGCTCGATGCCATGCTGCCGGACATGGCGGTAAGCATGCGGCCTGAATACCGCAAGGTGACCCTGGTCGAGTTGCTCTCGCACCGCGCCGGCCTCCCGCGCGATTTGCGCAACGAAGAAACGATGGTGAAGTTCTTCCGCGACGGCCGTTCCAGTGCGGAGCAGCGCCTGAGCTATGCGGCTGCCGCTCTCACGGACAAGCCGGAAGCGAAGGCAGGCAGCTTCAGCTACAGCAACGCAGGCTTCATTGTCGCCGCCGTCATCGCCGAGCGCGCCGCGCATGCGAGCTACGAGGAACTGATGGCCGCAGAGGTATTCAAGCCGCTGGGCATGACAAGTACCGGATTCGGCAACACCGGCGAGGGACAGAATCGCGGCCACCAGCACGGCAAGCCGATGCTGCACATGGCGAAGCTCGACGATGGCGCGCCCAGAATGTACGCGCCTGCCGGCTTCCTGCACATGAGCCTGGAAGACTGGGCGAAGTTCAACCTGGACCAGCTGGCAGGGGCGGCAGGCAAGGGCACGTTGCTCTCGCCTGCGTCCTACCGCCTGATGCAGACGGCGCAGCCTGGCGGTCCGGCGGGCCTCGACTGGGGTGTGCAGCCATCGATTGCCGGGCGCCAGGGTCCGGTCCTGGTGCACCAGGGCTCGGATGGCAACTGGCTGGCCATTGCAGTGCTGTTCCCCGAGGGAGGGACCGGGGCGCTGCTGGTCGCCAATGCGGGACCGGACATGGGGGCTGACCAAGTGCTGATGGGCTTGGCTGGAAAGTTGTTTGGGCAGTTAAGTCCCGCCAAATCGAAATGACCGGCTTGTTCGTGCAAGATGCGGCGCCGCGCCGCTCTGGAAGCCGCTCTCAGTCCCATCCCTGATCAGTTTCCTTATCAATATTCTTCAAATCGCGCGCAAACATGGCATTCAATTCATCACGCGCCCGCTTGGCCATCGAGACATACTGCTCGCGGTCCTTGTAGTACGGATAAACCGCATCCACGCTGTTCTTGTTGTGCTCGCGAAACTTGAGCATGGCTTCGCGTGCGCGATAAGCACCGAAGCCCAGCTGGGACAGGGCGCGCCGCCCGAGCTGCAAAGCCGATTCGAAAGTCTCGCGCTCGATGATGGCGACGCCGCGGTCCATCAACTGGTACATGTGGGTCACGTTGCGCGCGCGGGCGAGGATCGGCAAGTCGGGGAAGTTCTCGCGCACGGCGTCGGCCAGGGCCAGGCTGTCGTCGATGTCATCGATCGCCAGCACCAGGGCGCGGGCCTTGGCGGCGCCGGCGGCGGTGAGCAAATCGATGCGGGTCGCGTCACCATAAAACACCTTGAAACCGAAGCCGCGCAGCAATTCGATCTGGTCCGGGTCGTGGTCGAGGATCGTCAATTTGATGCGGTTGGCGTTCAGCAGGCGCCCGATGATCTGGCCGAAGCGCCCGAAGCCGGCGATGATCACGTGGTCCTCGTTGTCGTCGTCGATGGCGTCCGGCTCGCGCTTGTTCTGGCCGCGGTAGCGCGGTTCCAGCACCTTGTCGTGGAACAGCAGCAGCAGGGGCGTGGAGACCATCGACAGCGCCACCACCGCCACCAGCAGCGAGCCGGTTTCGGGTGCGAACACGCGCGCCGTGGCGGCCGCGCCAAACACGACAAAAGCAAACTCCCCGCCCTGCGACAGCAAAAAGGCGAACAGCCAGCGCTGGCCGCGCGCAATGCCGAAGCGGAACGACAGCAGGAACAGCACCGCCAGCTTGATGGCCAGGAAACCCAGCACCAGGCCGAGGATGATCCACGGCTTGGCCAGGAACACGCCGAAGTCGACCGACATGCCGACCGCGATGAAGAACAGCCCGAGCAGCAGGCCTTTAAACGGCTCAAGGTCGGTTTCCAGCGCGTGGCGGTATTCGGAATCGGCCAGCAGCACGCCGGCCATGAACGCGCCCAGCGCCATCGACATGCCGACCCATTGCATCAGCAGCGAGATGGCGATCACCAGCAGCAGGGCAAAGGCGGTAAAAATCTCGCGCATGCCGGCCTTGGCGATGATGCGCAGGGCCGGGCGCACCAGGTAGCGTCCGCCGACCACGACGCCGGCAATCACCGCCACCAGGCGCGCCGCGTTCTGCCAGCCGCCGGCGTGCGTGCTGTCGGCCACGGCCACGCCGAGCACCGGCACCAGCGCGATCATGGGAATCGCGGCGATGTCCTGGAACAGCAGCAGGGCGAAGCCGGCCTGGCCGGCCGGGGTGCCCATCAGGTTGCGCTCGCCCAGCGTGGCCAGGGCGATCGCGGTCGACGACAGCGACAGGCCGAGCGACGCGATCAGCGCCACGCGCCAGTCGATGCCGACCAGCAGCGCCGCGCCGAACAGGGCCGCGGCCACCAGCAGCACCTGGGCCGCGCCCCAGCCGAAGATCTGGCGGCGCAGCGACCACAGGCGGCTGGGTTCGAGTTCCAAGCCGATCACGAACAGCAGCAGCACGACGCCGAATTCCGAGAAGTGCAGGATGTCCTCCACATCCCCAATCAGCTTCAGGCCCCAGGGGCCGATCGCCATCCCGGCCAGCAAATAGCCGAGCACTGCACCGAGGCCGAGGCGCTTGGCGAGCGGCACCGCGACCACGGCGGCGGCCAGGTAGATCAGGGCGTTCGTCAGCAGGCTATGCTCCATGGCGATCTCCCCGCAGCCAGGCGTCGAGACGGGACCGGAAGGCCGCCACGTGGGCATCGACCGCTTCCTCGTTCGTGCTGTTCGCGCCATGCAGGATGTGCGGCGCCAGCCAGCGCATGCCGCACAGGGCCGCCGTCTGGCGGAAGGGCGGCAGGAAGGCCTCGAAGGGGTGGCCGTGGCGCTCGCCGGCCGCATAGGTGTCGAGCGGACTGCCGGTAGTCAGGGCCAGCAGATAGCCCTTGCCTCGCAGCGCCGTGGCGCCGGGACCGTAGGCCCAGCCCGGCTGGAGCACGGCGTCGACCCATTCCTTGAGCAGCGAGGGCATGCTGTACCAGCGCAGCGGGTGCAGGAAGACGATCAGCTCGGCCTGTTCGGCCAGGGCCTGCTCGTGCGCCACGTCGATGAAGAAGTCGGGATAGGTTTCGTAGAGGTCGTGCAGCAGCACGCCGTCGATGGAACGCGCGGCGTCGGCCAGGCGGCGGTTGATGCGCGAGCGGTGCGGCGCCGGATGGGCGTAGAGCACCAGGATACGGTGGTTCGGCATGGTGGCTGAGTAGTGATGTTGTACGAATTGTACAAGCAGGCCGCCCGCAGCGCCGGTCATCGGTATGGGCATAAAAAAACCGGGCTGCGCAGGCAGCCCGGTTTCGTCGTCGCGTCCGGCCCAGGGCCGGAAGAACTTTGCCTTAGAAGGCGTAGGCGACGCCGGCGACCAGCTTGGTCACGTTGCTGTCAGGCTTTTGCACTTCCAGGCGACCGGTCACTTCCGGGGTGAAGGCGTAGCCCAGGCCCATGCCGTACAGGGCGTTCTGCTGGTGATCCTTCTCTTTTTCGCCGGCGAACTTGGCTTCGCCGTTCAGGCGGTTGTAGCCGATGCGGCCGTACAGGCTGAAGCCGTTCGACAGCGGGACGCTGCCGATCAGCGAGACATCGATCTGGTCGATGGTGGTGTCGGCGCGGTAGCCGCCGAGGTTGACGTCGGTGTCGACCAGGCGGTGGTAGCCGCCTTCGACAGCGACGTTCTCGTTCAGCTTGTAGCCGACGAAGGCGCCGTAGCCGCCCTTGTCGTCGAAGCCCTCGACCTTGGTCGACGAGACGTCGACACCAGCGTAGAACGGGGTCTGTGGAGCGGCGATGGAGACCGACGATGCGGCGACGAGGGCTGCTGCGACTGCAATTTTCTTGAACATGGTAATGCCTTTTCTTGCGGTAAAACGGAAAGGCCGAAACGCCATGTTTCGGCCGGGGCCGGATTATCGCACGATCATACTTTTCCTGCTGACAACGGTGAATTTTGTATGGATCAGGTCAATTCATGCCGAGGTATCGGCGGGCTAACCCGGCTGTAAACGAACAAAGGCGCCAGCGGCGCCCTTGTGGTCGAACTTGATGCGGTTCAGGCTGCGATTGCCGGCGCCTTGGCAGCGCGGCGGCGGCGGCCGGCAAAGCCCATCAGCATGGCGCCACCGCCCAGCAGCAGGGCGGTTGCCGGTTCCGGCACGGCGTTGACGGCTTCCGGGGTATAGTCGAAGGTAATGGTGCCGAAGTTCCAGCGGCCATCCGGCGAGATGCGCGGATCGTTGAAGTCTTCGTAGAATTCGAGACGCAGGATGCCGTCGGCGCCAACGTAGAAGTCCAGGTCTTCAGCGACCAGGTCGAGGGTGTCGAAGAAGGTAGCGGTTCCCGGGATATCGTAGATGAATGCCGGGTTGATCAGCACGCCCTCGGTGACTTTCGAATTGGTGAAAGCAAAGGCCAGTTCCGACAGCCAGCTCGGGGAGTAGGCCGACACATTGACGTTATAGGTAACATTGGTGATATACGAGTTCGCACCGATGTCGAAGTTCAGGACCGAATTGTCTGGGGAACGAAAGAGGCCATAGCTGTCGATGCCGTTGATATCGACAGTAAGCTGTGCCGCAAATACCGAGGTCGAAGCAAGGAACAAGGAGCAGGCAAGCGCTTTTTTCAGGACATTCAGGGACATGTTGATCTCCGTTTAGTGTGGACCCGTAGTGTCAGCAAGTAGCGTGCCAATAATGCAATATTCTTGCAGGTAATTGATTCAAATAAGAAAACTTGGCGCTTGTAAATTAACTTACGGTGAATACGTAAGATTTTCCGACAGTCATTATGCATAATGGCGCCGGACTGCACCCATGCGCTGCCTGGCGAAAAAAACGGAGCGTCATTGCGCTCCGTTTTCTACTGAAGGCCGGGCTATCCCGGCAGGTGCTGCTTAGAAGTTGAAGCCGACGCCCACTGCCACTTTGGTGATGTCGCTGTGCGGCTTCTGCACCTCCAGGCGGCCGACGATCTGCGGGCTGAAGGTGTACGACAGGCCAGCGCCGTACAGGACTTTGTCTTCCGAATCCGATTCCGACACGGTCACGTTACCGGCGCGGGCCGATGCCTTGATTTTCAGATGGTTGTAGCCGAGGCGGCCATACACGCCGAAGCCATTGCTCAGCGGCAGGGTGCCGATCAGCGACACGTCGGTCTGGTCGAACTTGGTCTTTACGCTGGCGTTCAGGTCACGGTAATAAATGTCGGCGTCGGCCAGGCGGTGCCAGCCGGCTTCGATGGCGAAGTTCTGGGTGAAGTTGTAGCCGACGAAGACACCGGCGCCGGTTTCGCGGCTTGCACCGTCGACCTTGGTCGAGCCGACGTCGCCGCCGACGTAGAACTGCGGCATCTGCTGGGCAAAAGCCGACGAGGAAGCGATGAGGAAGGCTGCTGCGGCTGCGATTTTCTTGAACATGGTAGGTGATCTCTCGTATTGGTTTTCTTGGGCAGCGACCATCGCCGCCCCGAACGATTAACCCACATTTCATGTGCTTGTCTGGAAGCCATGAAGCGTGGGATTGACGTTATGCCACATTTCGGTGCACGGATACCGCACGGTTGGGGCAAAATGTGGTGCCAAAACGACAGCGCGAGAGGAGGGACCAACAGTCCCCGCTCTCGCGCCCGCGTTCACCGTTCCAATCGATCAGATATGCAAGGCGTGCCCCAGCGCGCGCAAGGCCGCTTCCTGCACCGCTTCACCCAGGGTCGGGTGGGCGTGGATGGTGCCGGCGACGTCTTCCAGCGTGGCGCCGAGCTCGATCGACTGGCCAAACGCCGCCGACAGTTCCGAGACACCGCGTCCCACCGCCTGCCAGCCCAGGATCAGGTGGTTGTCGCGGCGTGCCACCACGCGCACGAAACCGTCGGTCGACTCGATGGTCATGGCGCGGCCGTTCGCTGCGAACGGGAAGTTGGCGCTGATGACGTCCAGCCCGGCCTTTTCCGCCTCGTCCGGCGACATGCCCACCACCACCACTTCCGGGTCGGTAAAGCACACGGCCGGCATTGCGTTCGGCATGAAGTGACGGCGCTTGCCCGAGATGATGTCGGCCACCATCTCGCCCTGCGCCATGGCGCGGTGCGCCAGCATCGGCTCGCCGGCCAGGTCGCCGATGGCCCAGACGTTGCGCATCGAGGTGCGGCACTGGTCGTCGATCTTCACGGCGCGGCCGTTCATGTCGAGCTGCAGCGATTCCAGACCCCAGCCGCCGGTGCGCGGACGGCGGCCCACGGCCACCAGCACGCGGTCGCAGGAGAGCAGGGTTTCCTCGCCGTTCGCTTCGCGCACGCGCACGCCATCGCCGCCGGCGTTCAGGCCGAGCACCGAGGTACCCAGGCGCAGGTCGATGCCGAGGCGCTTGATCGCCGCGCCCACCGGCTTCGTGAGTTCGGCGTCGTAGGCCGGCAGGATGCGGTCGGCCGCCTCGACCACCGTTACTTCGGCGCCGAGTTTACGGTAGGCGGTGCCGAGTTCCAGGCCGATGTAGCCGGCGCCGACCACCACCAGCTGCTGCGGAATGGTTTCGGGCGACAGCGCCTCGGTCGACGAGACCACCATGCCGCCATAGGGCATGAAGGGCAGTTCGACGGCTTCGGAGCCGGCTGCCAGCAGCAGGTGCTCGCAGCGGATGCGTACCAGTTCGCCATCAAGCTGTTTCACTTCGACCGTCTTGCCGTCGAGGATGCGCGCGAAGCCGTTGATGACCTGCACGTCGTTCTTCTTGAGCAGGGCGCCGACGCCGCCGGTCAGGCGCTTGACGATGCCGTCCTTCCAGGCCACGGTGCGGTTCAAATCGATGCTCGGCGCGCTGGCCGAGATGCCGATGGCCGAACCGCTGGCGTAGTGCTGGGCCTTGTCGAACTCCTCGGCGGCGTGGATCAGGGCCTTCGAGGGAATGCAGCCGATGTTCAGGCAGGTGCCGCCCAGCTGCGCGGCTTCGACCACGATGGTCTTGATGCCGAGCTGGCCGGCGCGGATGGCGGCGACATAGCCGCCGGGGCCGCCGCCGATGACCAGCAAATGAGTGGAGATGGGTTGCATGCGTTTACTCCACGAACAGGGTTGCCGGGCACTCGAGGTAGCCGCGGATGGTCTGGATGAACTCCGCCGCCACCATGCCGTCGATCACGCGGTGATCAAAACTGGACGACAGGTTCAT